>Ga0316576_10001198_pt1 | contig 13675 bp, 9 predicted proteins | sample S0NA_FD_203075 | JGI IMG/M metagenome (GOLD analysis project Ga0316576, IMG submission 203075) | Rhizosphere microbial communities from salt marsh grasses in Alabama, United States - S0-2_050615r3r5 | ecosystem: Host-associated > Plants > Roots > Rhizosphere | place: USA: Alabama | collected... | reverse complement strand
AACAACGTTGCCGTCCGTCGCCCACACGCCAGGAGATCCAATGTCCGTCGACCTCAGGCACCGCCACTTCCTGAAGGAGATCGACTTCACCGCCGAGGAGCTCGGCCACCTGCTCGACCTCGCCGCCGACCTGAAGGCCGGCAAGGCCGCCGGGACGGAGACGCCGCGCCTGACGCGCAAGAACATCGCCCTGATCTTCGAGAAGACCTCGACGCGCACGCGGTGTGCGTTCGAGGTGGCGGCGTACGACCAGGGCGCCAATGTCACCTACCTCGATCCGTCGGGCTCGCAGATGGGTCACAAGGAGTCGGTCGCCGACACCGCCCGCGTGCTCGGGCGGATGTACGACGCCATCGAGTACCGCGGCTCGTCCCAGGCCCACGTCGAGGAGCTGGCGCGCCATGCCGGGGTGCCGGTCTACAACGGGCTGACCGACGAGTGGCACCCGACCCAGATGCTCGCCGACTTCCTCACGATGCGCGAGCACAGCGGGGTCGCCGACACCGACCTCTCCTACGCCTACGTCGGCGACTGCCGTTACAACATGGGCCACTCGCTGCTGGTGACGGGAGCGATCATGGGCGCCGACGTACGGCTGGCGGCGCCCGCCGCGCTCCAGCCGAGCGCCGAGATCCAGGCGCTGGCGTCGGAGCTCGCCGCCACCAGTGGGGCGAGGATCACCGTCACCGACGACCCGCGGGCAGCGGTCGAGGGCGTGCAGTTCGTGCACACCGACGTGTGGGTCTCGATGGGGGAGCCGAAGGACGTGTGGATCGGGCGGGCCGAGCAGCTGCGCCCCTACCGCGTCGACGCCGACCTGATGGCGGCGACGGGCAACCCGGCGGCGAAGTTCATGCACTGCCTCCCCGCGTTCCACGACGTCGGCACCGTCGTCGGCGCCGAGATCATGGAGCACACGGGGATGACCGACGGCCTCGAGGTGACCGACGACGTGTTCGAGTCCGAGGCGAGCGTCGTGTTCGACCAGGCGGAGAACCGCCTCCACACGATCAAGGCCCTGCTCGTCGCCACCCTCGGCTGAGCAGTTGGTACGCAGGTGTCTGACACCTGCGTACCAATCAGACGAAGGCGCTGGCGAAGACCAGGCTGACGATCGTCATCACCTTGATGAGGATGTTCATCGACGGCCCGGAGGTGTCCTTGAACGGGTCGCCGACGGTGTCGCCGACGACCGCCGCCTTGTGCGGGTCGGAGCCCTTGCCGCCGTGGTGGCCGGCCTCGATGTACTTCTTGGCGTTGTCCCAGGCACCGCCCGAGTTGGCCATGAAGATGGCCAGGGCGAACCCGGTGACCAGGGCCCCGGCGAGCAGCCCGCCGAGGGCGTCGATGCTGATGAAGCCGGTCACGAGCGGCACGACGACGGCCAGCGCACCCGGCACGATCATCTCGCGCAGCGACGCCTCGGTCGAGATCGCCACGCACCTCGCCGAGTCGGGGGCCACGCCCGGCGCGCCCTCGCGCAGCCCGGGGATCTCGCGGAACTGTCGCCGCACCTCCTCGATCATCTTGTTCGCGGCGCGGCCGACGGCGTCGATGGTGAGCGCGGCGAACAGGAACGGCAGGCCGGCACCGATGAACAGCCCGATGAACACCTCGACGTGGCCGATGTTGAGGTCGAGGGCGGCGGCCGGGTCGGCGTCGCGGATGGCGAACTCGAAGCTCTTGAACAGGGCCAGGGCCGTCAGCGCTGCGGAACCGACGGCGAAGCCCTTGGCCACGGCGGCGGTGGTGTTTCCGAGCGAGTCGAGGGCGTCGGTGACGTTGCGCACCGACGGGTCGAGCTCGGCCATCTCGGCGATGCCGCCGGCGTTGTCGGAGATGGGGCCGTAGGCGTCCACCGAGACGACGATGCCGGTGGTCGCCAGCATGCCGATGGCGGCGACGGCGATGCCGTAGATCCCACCGAGGCCGTCGATGCCGCCGAGGTCACCGAGCGCTTGCTCGCCGCCCCAGTAGGCGACGCCGACGCCGACCAGGATCAGGACGACGGAGGCGGCGACCGAGACCATGCCGGTGCTGACGCCGGAGAGCACGGTGGTCGCCGGGCCGGTCTCGGACTGCGCGGCGATCTTCTTCACCGGGTTGAACTGGTCGGAGGTGTAGTACTCCGCGGTCTTGCCGAGGGCCCAGCCGACGACGAGCCCGCCGATGACCGCCAGCGCCAGCCCCCAGGGCCGTCCTTCGACGAACACGTCGTCGTCGCCGAAGAGCCAGAAGGCGATCCCGACCGTGGCGACGGCGGTCAGCGCCATCGCCACGTTGGTGCCCATGTGCAGCGCCCGGCTCAGGGCGTGGCTGTCGGTGGAGTCGCCGCCCTTGACGAAGAACGAGCCGATGATCGAGGCGAGCATCCCGGCGAGGGCGATGGCCATCGGGAAGACGAGCAGCTCGATGACCCCGGAGTCGCCCGCCTGTGAGGCGGTCAGGCCGGCGGCGAAGGCGATGAGCGAGATCGGGGCGATGAGCGAGCCGGTATAGCTCTCGAACAGGTCGGCGCCCATGCCGGCGACGTCGCCGACGTTGTCCCCGACGTTGTCGGCGATGGTCGCGGGGTTGCGCGGGTCGTCCTCGGGGATCCCCGCCTCGACCTTGCCGACCAGGTCGGCACCGACATCGGCGGCCTTGGTGTAGATGCCGCCGCCGACGCGGGAGAAGAGCGCGATCGACGATGCGCCGAGGCCGAACGCGGTGACGACCTCGAAGGCGTCGTCGACCTCCAGCCACGTGACGAACACCAGATAGGTGACCATCAGACCGAACAACGACAACCCGGCGACGGAGAATCCCATCACCGCCCCGCCGCGGAAGGCGATCGGGAGGGCCTTGCCGGGCCCTTCCTTGGCGGCCTCGGTGGTGCGGGCGTTGGCCATCGTGGCGACCGTCATGCCGACGAACCCGGCGCTCGCCGACAGCACGGCGCCCGAGACGTAGGTCACCGCGGCGAGGGGGGCGATCACGATGGCCAGCAGGATCGCCATCGCGACGACGAACACCGAGACCCACTGGTACTCCTTCTTCAGGAATGCCCGCGCTCCCTTCTGGATCTCGGTCATCAGGAAGACCATCCGGTCGTTGCCGGCCGGTGCGGCTTCGACGGCCTTGTAGAAGTAGGCCGCGAGCCCCAGGCCGAGTACGGCCGAGAGCGCAGCGAGATAGGGGACGGCGTCCACGGGGTTCATGCCTCCTGCGGGCGGGGTTGGGGTTCCTCAGGTCGCGTCGATGCGCGACCGGACCATGATGGTCGGGCGAGCAGGCTAGATCCCAAACGAACCGGTTCCACATGACACTTGCGTGTCGTGTGGTGGTGCGGATTGGGAGCGCACCTGGTACGGCGGGATATCGTCGGCTCCATGGCACAGACGTTGAGTCGCGGTCCGGTGTCGGGTACCGCCAACGCGCCGAAGAAGCGCAAGCCCTTCCTGCTCGACCTCTACTCGACGGCGGTCGGCAAGAAGTACGTGATGGCGATCACCGGCATCATCGGCATCGGCTTCGTGCTGGTGCACATGCTGGGCAACCTGAAGCTCTACCTCGGAAAGGTCGACCACGCCGGCGAGCGGATCTACGACGCCGACCTCTACGGCGAGTGGTTGCGCGAGCTGCTCGTGCCGTTCCTGCCGCGCACGGTGCTGCTGTGGCTGCTGCGCTTCGTGCTGATCGGCGCGCTGGTCCTCCACGTCCACGCGGCCTACGGACTCACCGTGCTCAACCGCAAGGCCCGCGCCGTCAAGTACCAGTCGCCGCGCGACTACGAGATCGCCAACTTCGCCAGCCGCACGATGCGCTGGACCGGGATCATCGTGGTGATCTTCCTGGTCTGGCACCTCGCCGACCTCACCTGGGGCTGGGCCAACCCCGACTTCATCCGCGGCGCGGTCTACTGGAACGTCGACACGTCGCTCAGCCGGTGGCCGGTCGCCCTGATCTACATCGTGGGCAACCTGGCGCTCGGCGTGCACCTGTTCCACGGCACGTGGTCGCTGTTCCAGTCGATGGGCTGGAACAACCCACGGTTCAACCAGTGGCGCAAGGGCCTCGCGGCCGGTGTCGCCACGATCATCGTCATCGGCAACGTCTCGTTCCCGATCGCCGTGCTGGCCGGCGTGATCGAGTGGCAGCCCTGAGACCGACGGAGGACCAACGATGAGCATCACACTCGACTCCAAGATCCCCGAGGGGCCACTCGCCGAGAAGTGGCAGAACTACATCGCCCACCAGAAGCTGGTGAACCCGGCGAACAAGCGCAAGTTCAAGATCATCGTGGTCGGCTCGGGCCTCGCCGGGGCCTCCGCCGCCGCCACGTTCGGCGAGCTCGGCTACAACGTCGAGGTCTTCACGTTCCACGACTCGCCCCGGCGTGCGCACTCGATCGCCGCCCAGGGCGGCATCAACGCGGCGAAGAACTACCAGGGCGACGGTGACAGCGTCTTCCGCTTGTTCTACGACACGATCAAGGGCGGCGACTTCCGCGCCCGCGAGGCCAACGTCCACCGCCTCGCCGAGGTGTCGGTCAACATCATCGACCAGATGGTCGCCCAGGGCGTGCCGTTCGCCCGCGAGTACGGCGGCCTGCTCGACAACCGCAGCTTCGGCGGCGCCCAGGTGAGCCGCACGTTCTACGCCCGCGGCCAGACCGGCCAGCAGCTGCTCCTCGGCGCCTACCAGCAGCTCGCCCGCCAGATCGGTCTCGGCAACGTCAAGCTGTGGAACCGCATGGAGATGGTCGACATCGTCAACATCGACGGTCGCTGCGCCGGCATCGTCTGCCGCGACCTGATGACCGGCGAGTTCACCCGCCACGCGGCGCACGCGGTCGTGCTCGCCACGGGCGGCTACGGCAACGCCTTCTTCCTGTCGACCAACGCGATGGCGTGCAACGTCACGGCTGCATGGCGTGCCCACCGCCGCGGGGCGGCGTTCGCCAACCCCTGCTACACGCAGATCCACCCGACGTGCATCCCGCAGAGCGACGACTTCCAGTCGAAGCTGACCCTGATGTCCGAGTCGTTGCGCAACGACGGCCGCATCTGGGTGCCGAAGGATCCCGACGAGAGCCGCCCGGCGGCGCAGATCCCCGAGGAGGATCGCGACTACTACCTCGAGCGGATCTACCCGAGCTTCGGCAACCTCGCACCGCGCGACGTGTCGTCGCGGGCCGCCAAGCGCGCCGTCGACGCCGGCCAGGGCGTCGGCCCGCTGAAGAACGGGGTGTACCTCGACTTCGCCGACGCCATCGGCCGGCTCGGTCGCAACGTCATCGAGGAGCGGTACGGGAACCTGTTCGACATGTACGAGCGGATCACCGGCGAGAGCCCCTACGAGGTGCCGATGCGCATCTACCCGGCGAGCCACTACACGATGGGCGGCCTGTGGGTCGACTACGAGCTGCAGACCACGATCCCCGGCCTCTTCTGTGCGGGCGAGGCGAACTTCTCCGACCACGGCGCCAACCGCCTCGGTGCGTCGGCGTTGATGCAGGGCCTGTCCGACGGCTACTTCGTCCTGCCCTACACGATCGCCCCGTACCTGTCGGGTTGGCTCAACAAGCAGATCCCCGACGAGACGCACGACGCCTTCGCGGCGGTCGAGACCGAGGCCCGCGAGCGCTTCAAGGGCTACATGGAGATCGGCGGCACGAAGGGTCCCGACCACTTCCATCGCGAGCTCGGCAAGATCATCTGGGAGTACTGCGGGATGGATCGCAACGAGGCGGGCCTCGAGAAGGCACTGTCGGAGATCCCCGCGCTGCACGAGGAGTTCCGCAAGGACCTGCGGGTGACGGGCAGCGACACCAGCATCAACCAGACGTTGGAGAAGGCCGGTCGTGTCGACGACTTCTTCGAGCTCGGGATGTTGATGTGCCGCGACGCGCTGGTCCGCGAGGAGAGCTGTGGCGGCCACTTCCGTTCCGAGTACCAGACGGAGGAGGGCGAAGCCCTCCGCAACGACGACGAGTTCGCCCACGTGACGGCGTGGGAGTGGACGGGCGACCCGCTCGCCCCCAACGAGCACCGCGAGCCGCTCGAGTACGAGGTCGTCCAGTTCCAGACCCGCAGCTACAAGTGAGTGACAAGTGAGCATCCTGACCAACATCACGTTGAAGATCTGGCGCCAGGACGGGCCCGCGAGCCAGGGCCGCTTCGAGACCCACCAGATCCCCGAGGTCAGCGACGAGGCGTCGCTGCTCGAAGTGCTCGACATCCTCAACGAGCGCCTGATCGAGGAGGGCAAGGAGGCGGTCGTCTTCGACCACGACTGCCGGGAGGGGATCTGCGGCACGTGCTCGCTGATGATCGACGGGCGGGCCCACGGCCCCCAGCGCGGCACCGCCTCGTGCCAGGTGCACATGCGCGTCTTCGACAGCGGCGACGAGATCGTGCTCGAGCCGTTCCGGGCGACCGCCTTCCCGGTCATCCGCGACCTGATGGTCGACCGCTCGCCGTTCGACCGCATCGTCGAGGCGGGCGGCTTCATCACCGCTCCGACGGGTGGCGCGCCCGACGCCAACCTGATCCCGATCCCCAAGCCGGTCGCCGACGCGGCGATGGACGCGGCGGCCTGCATCGGCTGTGGCGCCTGCGTGGCGGCCTGCCCGAACGGGGCGGCCAACCTGTTCACCTCGGCGAAGTTGGCGCACCTCAACCTGCTGCCGCAAGGCCAGGCCGAGCGCGAGAAGCGCACCGAGGCGATGGTCGAGAAGATGGACGAGCACTTCGGGTCGTGCACGAACCACGGTGAGTGCGAGGCGGCGTGCCCGAAGGAGATCTCGATCGACAACATCGCCACGATGAACTCGGACTACCTGCGGTCCAAGTTCAAGAACCGCAAGAAGCTGTCCCGCGCCTGACGCCCGGCACCCGGCTCAGGCGCCCGGCGGGGCGACCACGCGGCTGGCGTAGCCGTTGCTGCTCGACACCGCCCCGGCCCGGAGCGAGAGCTGGTAGGCGAGCCGCCCCTCGACCGCCGGGACCTCGAGATCGACCCGGCCGACCTTGACGACGCCATCGGCGGGGATCGGGCCACCGAACCGCCAGCGCCGTTCGCCGCCGGGCCACCGCATCGTGGCCTCGACGACGGCCGCCTCGATCTCCACCGGGCGATCGTTGACGACGTGGACGTCGAGCTTCAGGCGATCGCCGGGGAGCAGCTCGTCGGGCGGGGGGTCGCTGATCACCAGCACCGGTGCGCAGGCGGCGCGGACCGCCTCGACGGCCAGCTTGGGCACCCGTTCGTGGTCGTAGATCGACCCCGAGACGACCGGTGCCGGGTCGGCGAAGGCGTAGAAGCAGAAGCCGCCGGTGGGGCGGTACTTGAGGCGCCGGAGGGTCTCGATCTGCACCTTGAGGACGTGTGCCTGGTAGCGCTGGGAGGCGTTGCGCCACGCCTCGAGCGATCCGTAGTCGTGCGGCGGCAGGACGCTCTCGAAGGTGCTCAGCTCGTAGCCGTGCTCCGCGGCGAGGCGGGTCCAGTCGAGGTCGGGCCACTCGTGGTGGGTCAGTTGCTCGTCGAGGTACGGGGCGGTCGCCGGGACCGAGCTCGAACCGAACTCGCTCACGAAGCGGACCGTCCGTGGCAGCCTCGCCGCTTGTTTGGCGAGGCCGTCGACGGTGCCGCGCCGCCAGCCGAAGTAGAGGTGGGCGTCGGTCCCGTCGAGCTGCGGGAAGTGCGCCGTGACCCCGCTGTGGGCGATGGTCGGCCGGCTCGGGTCGGCGCGCTCGAAGGCTCGCTTCACCCAACGGTCGAGCACCGATCGGTTCCAGGTCGGCACCTGTTGCGCGGCGGTGCGCCGCACCCGCTGACGGAGCGTCGGCGACGGGGCGATCTCCGCCAGGTCGTCGGCGGCGCGCGCCGGTGGGGCGACCGGCTCGTTGTGGGCGATCCACATGGCGATCGACGGGTGGTGCCCGAAGTGGTCGACCAGCGCCTCGGCCTGGCGCACCGCCTGACCGCGCACGCTGCGGGCGTGACCCCACTGCAGCGGGAAGTCCTGCAGCAGCACGATCCCGAGCTCGTCGGCGGTGCAGTACAGCGTGCGGTGGCCGACGTGTCCGTGGACGCGGGCGCAGTTCAGCCCGAGCTCGACGAGTCGCTGGAGGTCGCCGACGATCGTGTCGTGGTCGGCGTCGGCCATCGCCGCGGCCGCCGGCAGCAGGTTGGTGCCCTTGAGGAACAACCGCTCGCCGTTGACCGAGCAGACCCAGTCGTGCCAGGCGACCTGGCGGAGCCCGGTGATCCGGTGCCGCCGATCGCTGACCTCGCCGTCGACGAGCACCACGGCCTCGACGTCGGTCAGCGTCTGCGGGCCGAGCCCACGAGGCCACCAGAGCTCGGGGTCGGTGACGTCCAAGGCCCAGGCGATCGTGTTCTCGCCCTGGGCGATGGCGTGGTCCTGCTCGTCGGCGACCTCACCGTCGACCAACGTGCGCACGGTGACCGACCTCGCCGTGTCGCTGTCGAGGCAGGCGGTGAGGCGGAGGTGGGCGCGGCGGTGGTCGGCGTCACGGCAGAGCACTCGCAGCCGGTCGACGCGCACCGGTCCCGTGTCGTAGAGCTTCACCGACCGCCACAGCCCGCCCGGGTTCCACGAGCGGTCGATGCCGTCCCAGCCCTGCAGCACGCCGGTGATGTTCGTGCGCCCGCTGGTGCCGCGCTGGGGGTCGCACGTCACCTCGATCGCCAGCGCGTGGTCCTCGCCGAGCCGCGACAGCGACGTGATGTCGAACGAGTGCGGGAAGAAGTACCCCTCCGGGTCGCCCAGGTAGGCGCCGTCGAGCCAGACGTCGGCCTGGTAGAAGATGCCGTCGAGGGTCAGCCAGCGGCGCCGGTCGGCGTCGGGGGGCGGGGCGTGGAAGCCGCGCCGATACATCACCGGCCCGTCGCTGGAGGCGAACTTGGGGTGGTTGCGCCAGTGGCCCGGCACGTCGATCGGGTGCCAGTCGTGGTCGTCGGCGACGAGACCGATGCCGTGGCGGCGGACGTCGTCGTCGGCCTCGACGGCGCGCCAACCCCCATCCAGCTCCATCGCGGCCAGCGTACCGAGCCGAGGGATCGCACGAGGCCGGGGAGGGGCACTACGGTCGCGACATGACCGACGTGATCGCCGGGACCACCCCCGAACCCCCATCCGACCTCCCCAGGACGCTTGGCGCCCTCCGCGCCTCGGGCTGGGTGTCGCGCCCCGTCAAGCAGGAGGTGCGCGAGCACGCCATCGAGAAGGTGGCGGCGGGCGAACCGCTCTTCGAGGGCGTGACGGGCTACGAGAACACCGTGATGCCCCAGCTCGAGAACGCGCTGCTGGCGGGTCACGACGTCATCTTCCTGGGCGAGCGCGGGCAGGCGAAGACGCGGATGATCCGCTCGCTGACCGGCCTGCTCGACGAGTGGATGCCGATCATCGAGCACAGCGAGATCAACGACGACCCGTACGCGCCGGTCTCGCGTCACGCCCGCGACCTCGTCGCCGAGTTGGGCGACGAGACCCCGATCTCCTGGGTCCACCGCGACCTGCGCTTCGGTGAGAAGCTCGCCACCCCGGACACCTCGATCGCCGACCTGATCGGCGAGGTCGATCCGATCAAGGTCGCCGAGGGTCGTTATCTCTCCGACGAGCTGACGCTGCACTACGGGCTCGTCCCGCGCACCAACCGCGGCGTGTTCGCCATCAACGAGCTCCCGGACCTCGCCGAGCGGATCCAGGTGGGCCTGTTGAACGTGCTCGAGGAGCGCGACGTGCAGATCCGCGGGTACAAGATCCGTCTGCCGCTCGACGTGATGCTGTTCGCCTCCGCCAACCCGGAGGACTACACCAACCGCGGGCGCATCATCACCCCGCTGAAGGACCGCTTCGGCAGCCAGATCCGCACGCACTACCCCCTCGAGGTCCACACCGAGGTGGCGATCATGCGTCAGGAGGCGGCATCGCTGGAGGTCTCCGGCGCCGCCGGGGACGTGCGCGTCACGGTTCCCGAGTACATGGCCGACGTCGTCGCCACGTTCAGCCACCTGGCCAGGTCGTCGAACCAGGTCAACCAGCGCAGCGGTGTGAGCGTGCGCCTGAGCGTGAGCAACTACGAGGCGCTGGCGGCGAACGCCCTGCGCCGCGGGCTGCGCGCCGGGGAGAGCAACGTCGTCGCCCGGATCGACGACCTCGACGCGCTGGCGGCGAGCTCGATGGGCAAGATCGAGATCGAGACCCTCGAGGAGGGGCGAGAGGGCGCGATCATGGAGAACCTGATCAAGGGCGCCGTCCTCACCGTGTTCAAGGAGGTGGTGCCGCCGAGCCAGACCCAGGCGGTCGTCGACGCCTTCGAGGAGGGTCGCATCGTGCACGCCGGCCAGGACGTGCCCAGCGTCGACCTCGCCAGGCAGGTCGAGCAGGTCGAGCCGCTGCGGGCGCCGGTCGCCGCGCTCACCGGGGGCGACGAGTCGCCGGCGGCGGTCGGGGCGGCGGTCGAGTTCATCCTCGAGGGCCTGCACCTCAGCAAGCGCCTGAACAAGGACGCCAGCGGACCGCACGCCACCTACCGCGGCCGCGTCTGAGCGGTCCGGGTCCGGCTCAGCCGAAGGGGGCGCGGGTCCAGAGCTCGTCGGCGTCGTCGGTCCCGGCAGGATCCGGCGAGCCGACCAGTTCGACGAGGTCGATCGACCCCGGGAAGCCCGAGAGCTCGACCGAGCCGTGGGGCACGGCCTCCACCCCTCGAGGGAGCTGCTGGATCTGCATCGTGGGCATCAGCACCTGGGTGCCTTCGGCGAAGTCGCAGAGCCGGGCGGCCAGGTTGACGGCCGAGCCGATGTAGTCGTCGCCCTCGAACAACAAGGCGTGGCCGGTCGCCAAGCCGGCGCGGACGGTGAGCGGGGCACAGATGTCGGCCGACTTCTCGCTCAGCTCGCGCACGAACGCGACGGCGTCGCGCTGATCGACGGCGACGATCATGCAGCCGTCCCCCAACCACTTGGCGATGCGCACGCCGCGTTCGGAGGTCAGCGACCGCACGATCGAGCGGAAGGCGCCGAGGAGCCGACCGGCGGCGTCGTCGCCGTAGGCAGCGGTGTAGTTGGTGAATCCGGACAGGTCCACGAACACGAACGTGCGGGGGACACGCATGAGAGCAGGCTACGTCGGGATCCCGCCCCCAGCGCGCCTTGTTCGACGCACTACCCTGCGCCTATGGCAACTCGGTTCACGTATTCCCGCTGGGACGGCACACAGACCGGGTTCGAGTTCGACGCGGACGCAGCGTTCGACGAGCTGACCGACGACCTGCTCTACCACGGCGACGTCAACGCCGCCTTGCGGCGGATGATGCAGGAGGGCCTGCGCGACCGCGACGGCGAGCACCTCCAGGGGCTGCGCGAGCTGCTCGAGCGGCTGCGCCGCGAGCGCGAGGAGCGCCTGGGCCAGCACGACCTCGGCGGCGTCTACGACGAGATCAAGGCCGAGCTCGACGACATCGTCGACGAGGAGCGTCACGCCATCGAGAACGCACTCCGCGATGCCCGCAACTCCGGCGACGAGCGGCGGGCCGAGAACGCCCAGGCGGCCGCCGACGAGCGCAACCTGCGGCTCGATCTGATGCCCGACGACCTCGCCGGCAAGGTCCGCGAGCTCGATGCGTACCACTTCGAGTCGGCCGAGGCCAAGCAGCGCTTCGATCAGCTGATGGAGCGGCTCAAGGACCAGCTGATGCAGCAGATGGTCGACCGGATGAGCGGTGCGATGCAGAACATGACGCCCCAGGACATGGAGCGGATGAAGGACATGATGGCGGCCCTCAACGAGGTGCTCGAGAAGCACCAGCGCGGCGAGGATCCCGGCTTCGAGGAGTTCATGGAGGAGTACGGCGACTTCTTCCCCGAGAACCCCGAATCGGTCGAGGAGCTGCTCGAGCAGATGGCCCGTCGCATGGCGGCCATGCAGGCGATGCTGAACTCGATGACGCCCGAGCAGCGCCAGCAGTTGCAGGAGCTGTCCGACCAGCTGATGGACGACATGGACCTGCAGTGGCAGATGCAGCAGCTGGCGGGCAACCTGCAGCAGATGTTCCCCCAGCTCAACTGGGAGCAGTCCTACGACTTCGACGGGCAGGACCCGATGGGCTTCGCCCAGGCGATGCAGGCGATGCAGGACCTGGGCGATCTCGATCAGCTGGAGAACCTGCTGCGCAACGCCTCGAACCCGGGGGCGCTCGCCGAGGCCGACATGGATCGCGTGCGCGAGCTGATGGGCGACGACGCGGCGCGCTCACTGGAACGGCTCTCCGAGCTCACCAAGATGCTCGAGCAGGCGGGGCTGATCGAGCAGAAGGAGGGTCGCCTCGAGCTCACGCCGAAGGGCTTGCGCCAGATCGGGTCGAACGCCCTCCGCGACCTGTTCTCCAAGCTGGCCAAGGACAAGTTCGGCCAGCACGAGACGAGCAGCGTGGGCCAAGGTCACGAGCGCACTTACGACACCAAGCCCTACGAGTACGGCGACCCGTTCCAGCTCGACCTCAACCGCACGATCCGCAACGCCCTTCGCCGGTCCGGCGGCGGCACACCGGTGCGCCTGGCGCCCGACGACTTCGAGATCGAGCGTACCGAGCACTACACGCGCAGCGCCACGGTGTTGATGCTGGACCTGTCGCTGTCGATGCCGATGCGCGACAACTTCCTGCCGGCGAAGAAGGTGGCGATGGCGCTGCACAGCCTGATCACCTCGCAGTTCCCGCGCGACTACCTCGGGCTCGTCGGGTTCTCCGAGACCGCCCGCATCCTCACGGCCGACCAGTTGCCGGAGGTGTCCTGGGACTTCGTCTACGGCACGAACATGCACCACGGCTTCACCCTCGCCCGTCAGCTGTTGAGCAAGCAGAACGGGACCAAGCAGATCATCATGATCACCGACGGCGAGCCGACGGCCCACATCACCCCCGACGGGTACCCGTTCTTCAACTACCCGCCCGTGCGCGAGACGGTCGAGGCGACGCTGCGCGAAGTCGTGCGCTGCACCAAGGAGCAGATCCGGATCAACACGTTCGGTCTCGGCGCGGACGGCTCCCTGCGGGCGTTCATCGAGCAGATGACCGAGATCAACCGCGGCCGGGCGTTCTTCACGACGCCCGAGGCGCTGGGCGACTACGTGCTGGTCGACTTCATCGAGGGCAAGCGGGCGATGGCGCGCAGCGCCCGGCGCGCCGGCTGATCCTGCTCGGTCGCTCCCCTCGGATGCGGGCGGCGAGGCCCGGCGGCGCGGGGATCGGTGCGAGCGGCGGACCGTCGTAGCTGGCGCGACGGGTCTGCCACGGGTGGATCATCGGCGGGTCCGGGCGCGGGCTGCCGCTCAGCAGCAGGCACCGGTAGCAGGCGTCGGGCTCGTCGAAGACGAAGGCGGTGCGGAGGTCGGGGTGGTCGTGGGCCGGTCGGACGAACGCCCCGCACAGCGACACCTTCCGCCGGTTCGACGTCCGACGGTCGTGGAGCGGATCGCCCGCTGGTCGGAGCAGGTGGCGGACCGCTGCGCCGCGGGCGCGTTCGGTCGGCTGCCCGTCGCCTCGGCGGAGGCGGATGCCGCGTGCTCGCCGGTGGCGGTAGGCGCGCTGGCGGCAGCGGTTGGTGCAGTACACGTTCGGCCGTCCGGGCCGGTTGGTGCGCGGCGTGTGGACGCCGCACACCGGGC
>Ga0316576_10001197_pt1 | contig 13680 bp, 11 predicted proteins | sample S0NA_FD_203075 | JGI IMG/M metagenome (GOLD analysis project Ga0316576, IMG submission 203075) | Rhizosphere microbial communities from salt marsh grasses in Alabama, United States - S0-2_050615r3r5 | ecosystem: Host-associated > Plants > Roots > Rhizosphere | place: USA: Alabama | collected... | reverse complement strand
GATGACGGTGGACGACTCCGCCGCCATTTTGACCATCATCGCGGCGTATCTGGAGGACTCGGAGTTCAATGTGGTGGTCTCTGAGCGCGACGGCCGTCGAGCGGTCGAGCGTTTCGAAGAGATTCGGCCGGACGTTGTTCTCCTCGACCTCATCATGCCGGGTCAGTCGGGAGTCGAGACCCTGTCCCAGATCCTGGCCATCGACCCGGATGCCTGCGTCGTGATGATTTCTTCATTGGGGACCGAGGATGCGGTCCATGAGTGCCTCACCACGGGCGCCCGCAGCTTCCTCCAGAAACCGTTCACTCGCGATGACTTCATCGCGTTCATGCGCGGGCTCGAGCTGCAGGCGTGAGGAGGGGCTGATGTCATCCGGATTTTTTGGCCAGTACCTTCTCGCCAAGGGCATCATCGATCGGGACGCCCTGCTCGATGCCCTCGAGCGGCAGCGCCGCTCCAACCTGAGTCTGTCGGAGCTGGCCGTGCGCCAGAACCTGCTCGACCGCTCACAGGCTGATACCGTGATGGCGCGCTACCGGATGTCGGACAAGTCCATCGAGACCATTCTGGTCGAAGGCGGCTTCCTCGAGGCGGGTCAGGTTGAGCGGCTGCAGCGCATCCAGCGTTCGAGCTGGTTGCGGATCGGAGCGGCATTAGTCGAAGGCGGTCACCTCACCGAGGAGGCGATCGCCAAAAACCTGGGTGAGTACCGATCGTTGGAGAGCGCGGCCGACGAGCAGATTCGATCCGCCATGCACGACCTTCCCGAGCCCGAGGCAGTCGGCTCATGCGTCGAGCTCACCGTTTTCCACTTCGCCCGCGTCACCGGTCGCCCAGCCAAGCTCGAGAAGGTCGAGCTCACCACGGGCGCGACCTCCGAAGGAGTCCAGCGATTCTCGCAGCGGATCGTGGGCGATCGGGATCTCACCATTGCCGTCGACCTGCCACCGGTGCTGGCGGCGGCTGTGGCGCGGGGCATGCTCGGATTCGAGATCGAGGCAGGTTCGGAGACTGAGGCCGATGCCGTGTGTGAGTTCATCAACCTGATCGGGGGCAATGCCTGTACGCGGATCGAGCAGTTCGGCATTCTCCTTCGTCCAGAACCGCCGGTCTGGTCGGTGGGCGCGGGCGTCGTGTCGCCGTGCACAAGAGTGGTGAGGGCGCGTGTGGCGTCCGGTGACACGGAGTTCGTGATCGGTGTCTTTGTGTGCTCTGAAGGGGCGTCATGACGCGAACGCCACCATCTGCAACTGTGAGCGTCCGGCTGGTCGCGGGATCCGGGCGCGATGGGGTCGTACGATGAAGCGCGACCTCGTGTACGTGGTGCACTCGGACCCGGTCATCGCGAACCGAGTCAGTGGCGCGTTGCGGGATGCGAAGTTCGAGGTCTCGAGCATGACCACCCTCGACGACGCGGAGAATGTGCTGCGCAGCCGGCAGTTCGATCTCCCGGACGCGATCCTGACGCCGCTCAGGGACATGGAGAGCGGTGACTCGATTCTGATCCGACTCCTCCAATCGAACCCTCTGATGGAGCAGATCCCGCTCGTCGTGATCGCCAGTGCAGGGGCGGACGAGCGCCGGCGGGCACTGAGGCTCGGTCTGCTCGGAGTTGTGTCGCCGCCGTATGACGACGAGGAAGTCACTCTCACCACCAAGCTCGCCATCGACAAGCACCGGCACGATCAGGCTCTGTTCGGGACCATGAGCCAGTTGTCGGTGGCCGACCTGCTCCAGACCGCAGAGGTCGGCCGAAGAAGTGGTGCGGTCGTCTTCCAGCACGATGGTCGCAAGGGTCGTCTCTGGCTTCGTGACGGTCTCGTGGTTAACGCCGAAATTGAGGATGAGATCGAGGGCAAGGAAGCGGTATACGAGATTGCGACCTGGGAGACCGGGACCTTCGAAGCAAGCTTCGGAACGGTGGACGTTCGCACCAAGTTCTCGATGTCGCCGTCCGAGCTCCTGCTCGAGGCGATGCGCCGACTTGACGAACGTCGAGCCTTATCCCAGGAGGATGACCTCGACACCTCGCGCGCGCAGACTGTCGACACGGCGCTCCTGCTGCTCAACACCGTGACGACCTACGCCGCCAACCATCTCGAGGTCGACCTGGTGTTGAGGCGACTCGATGAGATCCGAAGCGAGCTCGACGACGCCTGCGGTGAGCTCAACGTGTTTGTCCTGGGGTCGGCCGGCGAGATCAGCGTCGATCTGTCACGGGAGCTCGACTCGGCGCCCGAGGATTTCGCAGGATGCGTGAGCACCTGGGTTCTCCGCTTCTTCAGCCGCATGGATGAGGCCGTCGCGTGGCGTTTCACGCGCAAGAGACTGTCCCAGCTTGCCGCTCCGTGGCGGCGGCGCCTGGACCAGCTCGGGTTCGTCGGTATCGCCGAGTCGATCGGCGATGAGAGCGCGGGCGACGCTGACGACGATCGTCCGACGCGACAGCCAGTGGTCCGGGGCAGCCTGCCCGAGGGCTGCCTGTTGTTGGACGACGAGCTCAGGGTCGAGGCTTACGGCCCCTTCGGTCTCCGGGTCAACCACCTCGATGCCGAGACCGTGATCGACCGGTCCTTTTTCAGCCTGCTGCCGGAGGAAGGATCCGCGGTCGCTGAGGTCGTTCTCAACTCGTTGGCTCGGATTCCCGCTGGCGATCGAACCGCAGCGAGCACCGAGTTCGAGGTCGTGTCGGGTCACCGAGGGGGGCTGTGGCGCCTCAACACGATTCGTCGGGCCCACGGCATCGGGTTCATCGTCACCCTGGGACGCGTCCGCGATCTTGCACAGTCGCTGGCGCCGGTCATCGACCGCGATCCCGTGCAGGGTGCCCTGCGCGATGCCGGGGAAGGTCGGCTGCTGGTGGCCAACGAGGACTTCCTCGATGCGTTCGAGAGTGTGTTCACCAAGCATCTCGGCTTCCGGCACCATGAGTTTCTGCGCGAGCTCGGGAGAAAGTGGGGCCTTCGTCACGCCTTCCGTCTCGAGCAGCACGTTCAGCGTGGCCACGGTATGACCCTTCGAGAGATGGAGACCCAGATGGCTCTCGAGCTGCTGTCGTCGTCCCTCGGGGTTCTCGGTCTGGGTCGATTCGACACTGACCTGAGCCGGCGGGATGCCGGGATCATCGTGATCACTCACCACAACAGCCCGTTCCCCGGGCACTTCGTGTCGGTTTCCGGAGGCGCCTGTCCGATCCTGTCGGGCTTCCACTCGGCTGTGCTCACCTACATCTCGGGTCGCAGGTTGGCGGCGCGTGAGCTCAGCTGTGCCGACAAGCCAGGCAAGCCCTGCGTATTCGTCGTTGCCACCGAGGAACGGGTTTCCAAGCTGATGATCGCGGTTCCGGGGACGCCGGATCACGATCTCGTCAGAGAGATTCTAGCCTCGTCCAGCGAGGAGCCGACATGACCGAGCCGGTGAGGGACGACGACAGCATCGCCGGCAAGCTCGAGGCGACACGATGGGATTACACCCAAAGCGATGATCGGCGTTTCCTGCTCGACCCCATCGGCCGGATCTTCGGCACCTTCTGCTGGGATGGTCGGCCTCGCCGGATCCTGCCGCCACCACCGCCCTCGACGCCCGAGGACGATTGATCGATCGGGCGCTGTCGTCCATCAGGTCAAACCCGGTCTATCCACTCGCCCGGACTAATCACAAGCTTGCTGCTACGGCCGACGATGCTTCGGCTCTGGCCGCGTTTGCTCACCTCGGCGTGCTCGACGAACTTTGGACATGTTCGACGACGGTCACCACCATGGGTAGGTCGTCGAGGGTGAAGCCGACATCCTGTGAGGACCGGACGTCGAGGCTCCAGACACTGTAGTCAGTGCCCTCGATGATCGTTGGGAGCGAGATTGAACTGTGACCGGGAACCAGGGCCTTGAGGTTGCCGGCGATGACGTTGGTCAGCTCGCCGACGACGTCGCGCTGGTCGTCCTCGGTCAACTGGTCCTCGTCACACGCGAACATGACCGCGGCGGCGCGGCGGATCAAGGCCCGGCTGCTGCGCAGGCGCACGCCGCCCAGGAAGTCGCCGTGGATGTGAACCGCGGCTGTGATCGTTGGGCCCTCGAGGGTGTCACTGCGGAGGTTGGCATCCTGCACTTCGAGCGCGAGCTGGGTCGACCAGATGTTGTGAACCGCCTTCCGGACCTGTTCCTCGGTGATGGTCATCGGGCCTCCTTGCCAGCCACCCGGTAGAACACTGCACGTCCAATCCGGAGCCGTTCGAAACGCTCGTCGAGGTTGAGAGTCGTCTCCGCAGTTCCGAGCATCAGCAGGCCCCCGGATCGCAAGTGCCGTCGGATCCGATCGAGAATCTGCCGCTTGGTCGCGACATCGAAGTAGATCAGGACGTTGCGCAGCAAGAGGATGTCGACCTGAGGCAGGGTCGGGTCGTCGCGCAGGAGGTTGTGTTGGAAAAAGGTCACCATCGAGCGGATGTCGTCTCTCAGGACCCACGATCCGGCCTGTTGGTTGAAGTACTTGACGAGCATGCTTGCAGGCAACCCTCGGTTGATCTCCACCTGGGAGTACCTGGCGGCACGTGCGCGTTCGAGGATCGACTGGGACACATCGCTGGCGAGCAGGCGCACGGTCCAGCCGGCGAGCTGGGGGAAGCTCTCGGACAGCATCATCGCCAGGCTGTACGGCTCCTGGCCGCTCGAGCATCCGGCCGACCAGATGGTCAGCGTTCTCAACCCTGTACGGCGACTGCTGATGAGCTTCGGGATCACCTCCTGCTGAAGGGCCTCGAAGGGGAAGTAGTCGCGGAAGAACGAGGTCTCTGTGGTGACGATGGCCTCCACCGACCGCAGATGCAGGTCACCGAAGGCTCGTGTCCTCAGGTGCTTGATGAGGGCCGAAACGGAGTCGATCCCTGCCTCTCGTGCCACCGGAAGGAGACGCGCGTTGACCAGGTAGATTTTCGAGTTGTCGAGCGCGATTCCGGTGTGCTCCCGGACGAGATTCTGGACGTACTCGAAGTCGAGGGCGGCGAGTTGCTCAGGCTGTTGAAGCCGCGAGATGCCGCCGTTCATGAGGTAAACCCGACCCTTCGGATGATTTCCGCACCGATCTCGGACGGGCTGAGAACGGCGTCGGCCAGACCGTCGCCAGCCACGTGGCCCGGCATTCCCCAGACAACGCTGCTGGCCTGGTCCTGGACTACGATTCGTCCGCCCGCAGCGGCAATGGCGCGGCAGCCGTGGAGTCCGTCCTGGCCCATTCCGGTGAGCACGACCGCCAGCGACGCCGCGTTGTAGCAGTCGGCCACAGACTGGAAGAGGACGTCAACCGAAGGCCGGCACGAGTTCACCATCGGACCGTCGTCGGTGACGATCTGGTAACCGGAGTCAGCCGGTTGGACCTTGATGTGAACGTCCCCAGGCGCAATCCAAACCCCTCCTCGAACAAGCTTGGTCCGGTGCTCCGCTTCCCGCACCGTGAGGGAGCAGCGGCTGTCGAGGCGTTGGGCCAGGAACGAGGTGAAGTTCTTCGGCATGTGCTGGACGATCACGATCGGTGCGAGAAAACCCGAGGGGAGGTTGCGAAGCACGTCCGCAAGGGCGTTGGGCCCGCCGGTGGAAGCGCCGATGGCGACGATCCCGACAGGTCTGACCCGAGCCGAGGCCGTCCGGTGGGCCGGGGAGCCGCGTTTGACGCTTCGTCGGGGGGCGGCGCCGGCCCCTCGTCGCGGCAGTAGTGCGCGGATCTTCGGAACCAGCTGGCCTTTGAGGTGCAGACGGGCGACCTCGGGCGACGAGCTCTGCGAAGCCTTGGTGACATAGTCCGCGGCTCCCAAGAACAGAGCGTCAACGGTCACCCGCGCTCCGCGCTGAGTGAGGTTGCTGACCATGATCACGTCGACATCGGGGTGCTCGGACCGGATGCGTGCGAGAGTTGCCATGCCGTCGAGCTCGGGCATGTCGATGTCGAGCGTGACGAGGTCTGGCGCGAGGCGCTCGATCTTGGTCAGCGCGATGAGACCGTTGGGCGCGGTCGCCACGACCTCGAAGTCGTCCTCTTCATTGAGGATATCGGAAAGAATGCGGCGGGCGACCACCGAATCGTCAACAACGAGAATGCGAACAGGCGTCAATGTTGCCTCGTCAGACGTGTCATTCCTCGACCGAGAGGCCGAGAATCACCAACTTCTCCAGCAACATCTCCCGGTCGAAGGGCTTCATGATGTACTCGTTGGCCCCCGCTTCGAGGGCCTGAACAACACGTTGCAGCTCGGTCTCGGTGGTGACCATGAGGAGCTTGAGCTGATCGAATCGGGAATCGCTCCGGACCCGGTTGACGACCTCGAGGCCGCTCATCTCGGGAAGATTCCAGTCCACCAGCGCCAGGTCGAAGGATGGGTCGCCTTCGAGCAATCCGACGGCTTCGCTGCCGTCGGATGCCTCGACGACCTCGAGACCAAGGTCGGCGAGAATGCCGCGAAGGATGGATCGCATGGCGCGGGAGTCGTCGATGATGAGTGCTTTCATGGTCGTCACCTCGGGTGGACGGGGTTGACCTTGAACTGACGCAAGGTGGTTTGTAGCTCGTTGGCTGTCTGCCTCAGCTTGACGGCGGCCTCGAGGGTCGTCGCGGCGCCCTCGGAGGTCGACCGGGCAGCTTGAGCCAGACCGGCAACGTTGCGAGCAATCTCAGAGCTGCCGGTGGCAGCCTCGCTGATGTTTCTTCCAATCTCGGTGGCCGTGGCGGATTGCTCCTCGACGGCGGTCGCAATGGTGGCTTGGATTCCGTGGATCGTACCCACGATGGTGGCAATCGTCGAAACCGCATCGACGGCGCGTCCGGTGTCGGCCTGGATCGTGGCCACCCGGCGCTGGATGTCCTCGGTCGCCTCGGCAGTCCCCCTGGCGAGGTCCTTGACCTCGTTGGCGACGACCGCGAAGCCTTTCCCCGCTTCGCCGGCCCTCGCCGCCTCGATCGTGGCGTTGAGGGCGAGCAGGTTGGTTTGCTCGGCAATGGCGTTGATGACCTTGACCACGTCGCCGATTTCGGCGCTCGAGGAGCCGAGCGAGTGGATCGTGCTCCTGGTCTCGTCAGCGGCGCTCACGGCGTCCGAGGCGATGCGGGCAGCCTCGTGGGCGTTGGACGCGATCTCGTGGATACTGGCGGTCATCTCTTCGACGGCTACCGCCACGGACTGGATGCTCGCGTCAACTTGCTCGGCGGAGCTCGAGACGAGCCCGGCCTGGCTCCAGGTTTCCTCAGCAGCCGAGCTCATTCCCTGGCTGGTCTCGGAGAGCTGATCGGCTGAGGAGGCCAATATTGCGGTGTTTCCCGAGAACGCGTAAATGATCCCCCCGACCACCGAGAAGAGGTGATCGAGGGCCGTGTCCGTTCGCCCGATCTCGTCGTGGCGGTCGGTCTGGACGCGCACCGTAAGGTCGCCTTCGGTGAAGCGGCCGAGGAGCCCGACAGTGTGCTCGAAGGAGCGGCCGATCCGCCGGTTCGTTGCCACCCCGAACCATGCCGTGGCACCAACGAGGAGTAACCCGACCACCGCCGCGTTGCGGATCGCCTTTCGCTCGAGGCGATCGGCTTCGTCGAGCCTGGACTCGAATCGATTCCACAACCCGGCATCCACGTCGGCGACTACCTCGCGGATTTCGCTGTTGCGAGCGACATCCCTGATCGATCGGGCGCGGGTCCAACCCGTGACGAGGATGGCGAGCACCACCAAGAAACCGAGCGTCGCCGCCGCTGACAGGAGCCACACCCTGTGGGTGAGCCTCAGGCCTTGGGGCATGGTGCCTCCGCGCCGCTGCCGCCGAGCTCGATTGCGGCATCGAGGTTGAGGGCGAGCAGGAGTTGGCGCTGGAGCTTGTGGGCGCCCCCGATCATCCGCCGCGCCTCTCCCTTGAGGGTGTCCGGGGGCGCTTCGAACCCGTCGGCCGGAACCTGAACGACGTCGCCGACGGAGTCGACGACCATCGCGAGTGGCTCGTCGCCGACGCCCAGGACGACGGTCATGAAGCGGGCGTCCGCGGGTGCATCAGGCAATCCCAGGCGTCGACGGAGGTCGATGGCAGTGACGATCTGGCCGCGGAGGTTGATGAGACCGCGAATGGCCGGATGGGCGAGGGGAACCGGGGTGATGGAGACATCACGCAGCACTTCCTGGACCCGTTCCACCTCGGTGCCGAGAAGCAGCTTCCCGACGGTCATGGTGCAGTACTGGTGTTGTTGGTTCATGACTTCTCCCCGGTCGGGGCCTGGCGTGAGAAGAACCCCGGGTCGGCCCTGCGAATGACGGTGGCCAGGTCGATGACTTCGCTGACACGCCCTTCAATCACCGCGCAGGACTTGACCCCCTCCCGGCTGCCTGCGGTCGCGTCGCTGAGGTCGGCGTCCACGATGTCGAGGATCCGGTGGACCAGAACGCCGCATGGGCGGCCATCGATGACGCAGATCACGACCGAAGCCTCGTTGCTGGACTGAGGCGCATCGTCGCTGCGTCGGCTGCTGCGGCGTTCGGGAAGGGCCTGTTGGAGATCGATGAGCGAGAGGATCTCGCCTCGGTACTGAATGACGGTGGTGTCGCCGACGCGCTCGATTCGTGACCGGTCCACCGACTCGAGCCTCGACACTCGACTCAGGTCGAGGGCCATGCGCTCGTCATCAGTTCCCTGCAGGAGGAGCATGCGGATCGTTCCCGGTGGGGCAACCGGGGCGGGTGCGGGCTCGTGCTCGAGGGAGTGAAGACGGGCGTCCGACACGACGCCCGCTTTGAGGCCGAGGCGGAGCACGTCAAGGATGAGAGCGATCGATCCGTCGCCGAGAATGGTGGCGCCGGCGAACGGCAGCCCCACGAGACGAGGTCCGAGGGGTTTGACGACGATCTCCTGCGAGTCGTCGATCGAGTCGACGAGGAGACCGAACTGGCGATCGTCCCCCTGCATGACGACGATGCTCTCCGCGACGATAGCTTCGGCGCCACTGTGCAGGCCGAGCTCGTCGGACAGGGTCACGAGGGGCAACAGGCGACCGCGCAGGCGATACACCGGGACGCCGTGGATGAACTCGATGCCGAGGTCCTTGTCGCCGCGGCCCAGGCGGACGAGCTCGACAACCGACGATTGTGGGATGGCGAAACGCTGGCCGACGCTGCGCACGAGAATCACCGACACGATGGCGAGGGTGAGCGGGATCTTGATCCTGAATGTGGTCGAACGGCCCGGCTCGGACTGCATTTCGACCGATCCGCCAATGCTCTCGACGTTCGTGCGTACGACGTCGAGACCGACCCCGCGACCGGAGACGTTGGTGACCTTCTTGGCCGTCGAGAACCCGGGTCGGAAGACCAGGTGCTCGATCTGGGCCTGGGTCATGGAGATCAGCTCATCCTCGCTGGCGACGCCGCTCGAGATCGCGCGTTTCACGATTCCTTCGTTGTCGAGGCCGGCGCCGTCGTCGCGAACCTCGATCAACACTGCTCCCCCCTCGTGGGCGGCCCGAAGCTGGATGTGACCGGTTTTCGGCTTGCCCTTGGACTCACGTTCCTCGGGAGACTCGATGCCGTGGTCGACGGCGTTCCGGACCAGGTGCAGGAGGGAGGTCTTGATCGCCTCGAGGACCGACTTGTCAAGGTCAGTTTCCTCGCCGTGGAGGTCGATTTCCACCTGTTTTTCCGCGCTCAGGGCCAGGTCGCGGACGAAGCGGGGCAGCTTGGTCAGAATCGAGCTGATGGGCTGCATGCGGGCCCGCATCACCGCTTCCTGGAGATCACCAGTAATGGCGTCGAGACGCTGCGATGCCGTGACCAGAGCGGGATCGGCGTGGCCGGCCAGGTTCTGGGAAATCTGGTTTCTGGCCAGAACGAGCTCGCCGACCAGGTTCATGAGCAGATCGAGAACGGCCACATCGACCCGGAGGTTGGACTCACCCACGGCCGGAGCAGCGGGTGTCTCAGGGCTCGGCGATGGATCGCGGTCGAGGTCTCGTTTGGCTGACTCCGGAGTCACGGGCCCGGTTTTCGGCGTCGCCGCGGCTGTGCCCTTTGACGGCTTAGCTTGGGTTGAGGTCTTTTTTTTTCCTCCGGCAACCTGGGCGTCGATCGCGTTGAGCTCGCGTTCGATCTCCGAGTAGTCGGCGTCGCCCTCGGTGCCGTCCTTCTCGATGTGGGCGAGAATCTCGCGAACGCTGTCAACCATTCGGAGCAGGCTGGTGGTGACCTCGGGTGTGGGCCTGAGTGTCCGATCTCGAAGATGGGCAAGGACGGTCTCGCCGGAGTGGGTCACCGCTTCCAGCTTGCTGAACGCGAGAAACCCGCACGTGCCCTTGATGGTGTGGATGGTCCGAAAGATCCGCTCGATGACCTCGCTGTCGTCAGGGTTCTTTTCCAGCTCGACCAGGTCCTGGTCCATACTGTCGAGGTTCTCGACACTCTCGGCCAGAAACTCGGCGATGATGGCGGACATCCCACCCATCGTCGTGCCCCCCTTCACAGCTCGCGGCCCCCCCGGGTCCAGGTGGTGACCGCTCCGTTTTCACTCGAGGCGGCAGTGCGTTTGCAGGGCCGCCTCATAGGCCACTTCAAGTCTCCTGAGCAATGAACATGCCAGGTTCGAACCAACCCGTCAGTCGCGTTCTCTCCTGGCGGCGGATCATTTCGAGACGCCGGACTCCAGCATACCGCAATCGAGGGGTTCACTGTTAAACTGAACTGACGCGGTCGTGGGCAGCCGGTGGCGACTGCGCCGTAAATGTGAGGTGCCCCATGTCCGCTGGCGGTTTCCGAATGCGAAGCATCGACCAGAAGTTGACGGTGTTCGTCGGTGGATCGATCGCCCTCGCCCTCGTGATTCTCGGGATTGTTGCCGTTTCATACACCTCGAAGCTGACTCGGCAACGGGTCGAGGTCGAGGCTGAAGAAACGCTGGTCGCAAACGCCCAGGCCATTCAGCAGTTCTTCGCCGAGCGGGGGCGAATCGTGTCCACCTTCCTCGCCGATCCGGGATTGCGGACCTTCTTCGCAAGTTACGACACATTTCGGGGCCCCGTGCTCGACGATCCGGAGTACGTCGCAATCATCGACTACCTGTCCGCGCTCGAGGCGGAGAACGACGACATCAGGGGCGTGTTCTTCGCCGATGCCGACACCTCGGAGTACTTCTCGAACCGAACACCTGAGATTCCGAACGGTCGGATCGAGCAAGACGAGTACGTCGTCCGGAGCCGGCCGTGGTGGAAAGAGGCTGTCGCCATGGATCGGTTGTACGTGGCCTCGCCGACCGTCGACAGGATCACGGGCGCTCTGGCGGTTGTCATTCAGACGACGGTTCACAGACCCGACGGAGGACTGCTCGGGGTCGGCGGAGTGGACGTCGTGATGGCTAAGGTCGGCGACCTGGTTCGCCAGGTCAGCTACCGTGGCGAAGGCAATGCGTTCTTGATTGATGATCGTGGAGAGATCGTTCAGTTTGCCGACGTCGAGGTCCCTCTCGGGACCAGTCTCGCAGCGATTGACGACGATGACGTGCTCGAAGGGTGCTCGGGATTCGGGGCACTGAGCCGGCGTCTGCTCGCTGGCGACAACCGTCCCTTCGCGGTCACGTTCAAGGGCGGGGACCGGGTTGCGCTGTCCGTGCCGGTTCGCTCGGAAGTGCCGGAGATCAGCTGGACCCTCGGTGTCGTGCTCCCAGAACAGATCCTGTCCGCGCCGGTTCGGGACGCGGTGGCGGTGACCATCCTCGCCGTCGTCGCCACGATCCTTGGCATCGGCGGCGTGACCCTGCTGGTGAGCCGGTGGGTGGTGACGAAACCGATCCACGGTCTTCTCGAGCGGTTTCAGGACGTTGCGACCGGCGATGCCAATCTGACGAAACGCGTGACGGTGGTGACCGGCGACGAGGTCGGGGAGCTCGGAACCACGTTTAACACCTTCGTGGAGCGGATTCAGGGCGATGTCGGCACCATCGGCGACCAGGCCACGACCCTGGCCCGGTCAGCAGATCAGATGCGGACCCTGTCGCACCAGATCGCCACGGCCAACGACGAGAGCTCGGGCCAGGCCGGTCTCGTGTCGGTGGCGGCAGAGCAGGTGAGCGCCAATATCGACTCGGTGGCCACCGCGACCGAGGAGCTCAATGCCAACACTCGCGAGATCGCCACCAATGCGTCGGAGGCCGCACGAGTGGCGACGAACGCGGTGGAGATCGCCGCGACCACACGAGGGACCTTCGACCTTCTGTCCCAGAGCGGCACAACGATCGGGACCGTGGTCAAGGTGATCTATGCCATCGCCGAGCAGACCAATCTGCTGGCCCTCAACGCCACGATCGAGGCTGCGAGGGCGGGTGAAGCCGGAAAGGGCTTCGCGGTTGTCGCTGACGAGGTCAAGAAGCTGGCCAATCAGACCGCCAAGGCAACCGAAGAGATCAGTGCAACTGCCAAGGCCATTTCGGATCAAACGATTGTGGCCGGTGAGGCAATCGCCGAGATTACCGCCATCATCGAGACGATTCACGACATCCAAACCATCATCGCGAGTGGCGTCGAGGAGCAGACTGCGACCACCGCGGAGATCGCACATGCCGTGTCCGAGGCTGCGACCGGCAGCCGGGAGATCGCGGAGAGGATCGCCGGGATCGCAGCCGCGGTGCAGGAGACTGCGGCGGCGTCGATCTCGTCTCGCGAAGGCGCAGAGGAGGTCGCGAGGATGGCGGCGGACTTGCAGCGCGTCGTGGGACGGTTCACTTACTGATGATGAATCATGAGTCATGAATCATGAACAATGGATATCATCGCAGGGTTTCTTCTTTTGTCAGCAGCTGACTGCGGTGGTCACTCAAAATCCGTCACTCATTTTTCATAATCGAGAATCACTCGTAACGAAGCGCCTCGATGGGGTCGAGCCCGGCCGCCTTGGCCGCCGGGTAGGTGCCGAAGAAGACTCCGACCACAGCTGCGAAGCCGAAGCCGAGAGCTATCGCCCAGATCGGGACGTGGGCCGGCGGGAAGCCTGGGATGGCGTTGGCGCCGAGAATGCCGAGGCCCCAGCCGCCGAGGATGCCGAGCAGTCCTCCGACCAGTGAGATGGTCACCGCTTCGGTGAGGAACTGGACGAGGATGTCTGAGCGGCGCGCGCCCACCGCCTTGCGGATGCCGATCTCACGGGTTCGCTCGGTCACGGACACGAGCATGATGTTCATGATCCCGATGCCACCCACCAACAGGGCGATGCTGACCACGCCGGCGACCACCGAGGTGATCGTGCCGAGGATCGATCCGGTGGTCTCGAGGATCTCCTCCTGGAGGATGACCCGGAAGTCGTCGCGTTTGCCTTCGGGAATGTGATGGCGGGACCGTAGGACCTCGCGGATCTGGTCCTTGGCCAGATCGACCAGCTCGGCGCTCGACGCCTGGAAATCGAGGATCAACCGCTTGAAGGCCTCGTGGCCGTAGATGTCCCGGGCGGTCGTGATCGGGATGAGGACCAGATCGTCCGAGTTCTGCCCGAACATCTCGCCCATTTCCTCCATGACGCCGACCACGGTGAAGCTGTTGTTGCCGACCACGATGTCGGTGCCGAGGGGCTCGTCGCCGAGCTCGAGCTCTTTGACGATCTCCAATCCGACGATGCAAACCGGAGCGCGTCGTTCGAGATCGAGGTCCGAGAAGAAACGGCCGTGCTCGACCCAATGATTGTTGACCTCC
>Ga0316576_10001196_pt1 | contig 13683 bp, 13 predicted proteins | sample S0NA_FD_203075 | JGI IMG/M metagenome (GOLD analysis project Ga0316576, IMG submission 203075) | Rhizosphere microbial communities from salt marsh grasses in Alabama, United States - S0-2_050615r3r5 | ecosystem: Host-associated > Plants > Roots > Rhizosphere | place: USA: Alabama | collected... | reverse complement strand
GTCCCGCGTCCGGTGCGCTCGCGCAGCCGTCCGGCTGCCTGCCGAGTACGGCTGAGCACCACATGTGCCGGCGTGTCGAGCAGCACGAGCACGCCGTAGGCGAGGGCGATGACGAGCACCGGCACGGCGACGTAGACGGTGAGCAGGTCGGCCAGCAGCGACGCGACGACGTAGCCGACGGCACCACCGGCGGCCGCCATGACCTCCGAGCCGTCCACGGGACGCGGCAGGCCGGCAGCGATGTGGACGAGCCCGAGGACGCCGACCGTAGCCAGGGTGCCGCCGACGAGCAGGCGTCCCGAGCCGGCGGAGAGCTTCTGCGGGTCGCGGAGCAGGCGGACGGTCAGCAGCCCCAGCAGGACCGGGACGGCGTAGGCGAGCACACCGACCGAGCCGGTCGTCACCGAGCGGACGGCGCCGAGCACCGGCCCCTCCGCCTGCCACCAGACCGCCGCGGCCGTGACGATGGCGAGCACGAGCACGGTCAGGCCGAAGCCGTCTCGACGCAGCCCAGGGTCGAGCGAGCCGCCGGTGAGGCCGCGGACGGCACCGCCGAGGGCGTGGGCGATGCCGAGCCACAGCGACCGCAGCCCTGCCACGACCGCCCTGAGCAACCGGATCAGGAGCGGTGGGCTGGGCGGGGCCGAGCGCGGGCGCCGCGACGACGAGGAGGACCGGCCCGAGGACCGCGAGCCGCTCGGGCTGCTGCGCCGCGACCGCGGGGGGGAAGAGGTGCGGGTCGCCATAGTCTCAGCAGCGTAGCGGTCCCGTCCCACCTGTCCCAGGCGTCACACCCGTCACGGGGCGTGCGTGTCGCTGGCTGCGGCGTCCGCCCCTTGCACGGTGAGCATGGACTTTCCACGGCCCCGACACCGTGCAAAGCCGACGCCAACGTGCCAAACGTGATCAGCGGGGGCGGGTCAGACCTCGACGACCACGGGGATGATCATGGGGCGGCGCCTGAGGCGGCGGTTGAGCCACGGCCCGATGGCGCGGCGGATCGTCTGCTGCAGCTCGTACACGTCGTCGTAGCCGTTGCGGGCCGCCTGCTCGACCTCCGCGGCGATGCGCGGGCGCACGGCGTCGAACACGGCGTCGTCCTCGGCCAGCCCGCGGGCGTGCACCTCCGGCCCGGCGACGATCGCGCCCGTCGTGGAGTCCAGCACGACCACGACCGAGACGAAGCCGTCCTCGGAGAGGATCCGCCGGTCCCGCACCGATGCCTCGGCCAGGTCCCCGATGGTGGCCCCGTCCACGAACACGTTGCCGACCGGCTCGATGCCGACGATGGAGGCACGGCCGTCGACGAGGTCGACGACCATGCCGTCCTCGGCCAGCAGCACCTTGTCGCGCGGGATCCCGGCTGAGATCGCCACGTCGGCGTTGGCCCGCAGGTGGCGGTGCTCGCCGTGCACCGGCAGGACGTGCCGTGGCCGGACGAGGTTGTAGGTGAGCTGCAGCTCCCCCGCGCTGGCGTGACCGGAGACGTGCACCCGGGCGTTGCCCTTGTGCACGACCGGGACCCCGTGCCGCGACAGGCCGTTGATGACCCGGGACACGGCGTTCTCGTTGCCCGGGATGAGCGAGGACGCCAGGACGACGACGTCACCGGGCTCGACGCTGATCTGCGCGTGGTCGCCGTTGGCGATCCGCGACAGTGCTGCCATGGGCTCTCCCTGCGACCCCGTCGACATGAAGACGACCTGGTCGCGGGGAAGGTCGAGCGCTTTCTTCAGCTCCACCAGGGCCTCGCCGGGCACGTGCAGGTAGCCCAGGTCGCGGGCCACGCCCATGTTGCGCACCATCGACCGGCCGACGAACGCCACCCGCCGGCCGTGCTCGACAGCGGCGTCGAGCACCTGCTGCACCCGGTGGACGTGGGAGGCGAAGGACGCGACCACCACCCGGCCCCGCGCCCGGCGGAACACCCCGTCGAGCACCGCGGTGATCTCCCGCTCCGGCGGGGTGAAGCCGGGCACCTCGGCGTTCGTGGAGTCGACGAGGAACAGGTCGACACCCTCGTCGCCGAGCCGCGCGAAGCCGGGCAGGTCGGTCAGCCGCCCGTCGAGCGGCATCTGGTCCATCTTGAAGTCCCCGGTGTGCAGGAGCAGCCCCGCGCGGGTGCGCACCGCCACCGCCAGCGCGTCCGGGATCGAGTGGTTGACGGCGAGGAACTCGCACTCGAACGGCCCGAACCTGCGCTGCTCCCCGTCGCGCACGACGATCGAGTGCGGGTCCAGCCGGTGCTCGGCGAGCTTGGCCTCCACCAGCGCCAGCGTCAGCCGGGACCCGACGAGCGGGATGTCGGCCCGCTCGCGCAGCAGGAACGGCACCGCCCCGATGTGGTCCTCGTGCCCGTGGGTGAGCACGAGGGCGACCACGTCGTCGAGCCGGTCCCGGATCGGCGTGAAGTCGGGCAGCACCAGGTCGACGCCGGGCTGGTGGTCCTCGGGGAACAGCACCCCGCAGTCGACGATCAGCAGGGCCCCGGCGTGCTCGAGCACGGTCATGTTGCGCCCGACCTCGCCGAGCCCGCCCAGCGGCACCACCCGCAGCCCGCCCGTCGGCAGCGGCGGTGGGGCTCCCATCTCGGGATGCGGATGGCTCACTCGAGCAGCCCCGCCTCGACCAGGTCGGCCCGCAGCACGTCGACCGCGTCGTCCGTGGCGGGCAGCAGGGGCAGCCGGACGGCCCGTCCGGGCAGCACCCCGGCCAGCTGGACGGCCGCCTTGGCCATCACCGCCCCCTGGCCGCGGGTCATGATCCCGCGGATCGCCGGCAGGAGGCGGCGGGAGATGCCTCGGGCGGTGCCGAGGTCCCCGCGATCGACCGCCTGCACCATCGCCGCGTGCAGCTCCCCGGCGACGTGGCCGACGACGCTGACCATGCCGACCGCGCCGTTGGCCAGGTGGGCGAGGTTGAGGGCGTCGTCACCGGAGTAGTACGTCAGGTCGGTGCGCGCCATCACCCAGGCCGAGGCGTAGAGGTCGGCCTTGGCGTCCTTGACCGCGGCGATGCGCGGGTGCTCGGCGAGCCGCACGAGCGTCTCGGTCTCGATCGGCACGCCGGCCCGCCCCGGGATGTCGTAGAGCATGCACGACAGGTCCGTGCTGTCGGCCACGGTCGTGAAGTGCGCGAGCAGCCCGTCCTGCGGGGGCTTGCTGTAGTAGGGGGTGACCACGAGCAGGCCCGCCGCCCCGGCCTGGGCGGCCTGCTGGGCCAGCTCGCAGGTGTGCGCGGTGTCGTTGGTGCCGACCCCGGCGACCACCGTGGCCCGGGCGCCGACGGCCTGCACCACTGCCCGCACGAGCTCGGCCTTCTCCGCGTCCGTCGTGGTCGGCGACTCCCCCGTCGTCCCGTTGACCACGACCCCGTCGTGGCCGTGGGCGACGAGGTGCTCGGCCAGCCCGGTCGCGGCGTCGAGATCCACCCTCCCGTCCTCGTCGAACGGGGTGACCATCGCGGTGAGCACCCGACCGAACGGGGCGACGACGCCGGTCACGGGGCCACCCGGCCGTTCGCCACGAACGCTGCGTGGGTCAGCGGCATGAGCCCGGCCCACAGCTGCTCGTACTGCTCGGCAACCATCTCGATCTCCCGCTGCGGGTAGGACGGGAACCGGCTGTCGTCGGTGCGCCGACGCAGGGACAGGAAGTTCATCATCGCCCGGGCGTTCATCGTCACGTAGGCCGAGGAGTAGATCGACACCGGCAGCACGCTGCGCGCCACCTCCCGGGCCACACCGGCCGCGAGCATCCGCTGGTACTGCCGGTACGCCTCGGTGGTGGCCTGCCGCACCGCGTCGGTCACCTCGGCGTGCTGCTGCTCGCTGCCGGGCTCGAACTCGTAGGCACCCGGCTTGCCGACCTGGACGAGGTTGCGCTCGTGCCCCGGGGTGTAGAACACCGGCTCGAGCACCCGGTACCGACCGCTCTCCTCGTTGTAGGAGGTCATCCGGTGCCGCATGTGCTCGCGCCAGACGAAGATCGGGGCGGAGACGTAGAAGGTCATCACGGAGTGCTCGAACGGCGAGCCGTGCCTCTCCCGCATCAGGAAGCGGATGAGCCCCCCCGACTCCGACGCGTCGGCGTCCACCGACGCCCGCGACCGCTCCCCCTGGGTCGACACCCGGGCGGCGAACACCACGTCGGAGTCGGCCGCGCTGGCCTTGACGAGCTCGACCGTGACATCGCTGCGGAACCGCACCTCGCCGGCTGGCTGCGTGGTTGACGTCACACCCCGTGAGCCTAGCGGGCCGGTGCCGCCCGGCCGCGGACCGGCAGGCCCCTCGGGCGCACCTCGTGATGGGATGGGGGCGATGAGCACACCCCCGGCGTCGACGGCCGATCGCAGCGTGCGGGTGGCGTGGACGGCGGACGCCGACGCCATCGGCGCCGTCCAGGCGCGGGCGTGGTCGGCCTCCTACGCCGAGGTGCTCCCGGCGGCCGCCCTCGCCGAGCTCGACCCGCGGGCGGTGGCCTCCCGGTGGGCCGAGGCTCTGCGCCGGCCGCCCTCGGCCCGGCACCGGGTCATCGTGGCGCTCGAGCGCAACGACGTCGTGGGCTTCGCCGCGGTCGCCCCCAGCGACGACCCGGACGCCGACCTGGTCGCCGACGCCGAGCTGGTCGTCCTCGCCGTCCACCCCGACCACACCGGCGCCGGGCACGGGTCGCGGCTGCTGGCCGCGGTTGCCGACACGTGCCGGTCGGACGGCTTCACCCGGCTCACGGCGTGGCTGCTGGGCCAGGACGACGCGCAGCGCAGGTTCCTGGAGTCGGCGGGCTGGGCCCCGGACGGCGCCCACCGTGAGATGGTGGCCGACGACGCGGCGCCCCCGCTGCGCCAGGTGCGGCTCCACACGTCCCTGGAGGAGGAGTGACCTTCACCGGCTTCCCGCCCGAGGCGCTGGACTTCTACGAGGGCCTCGAGGCCGACAACACCAAGGCCTACTGGAACGAGCACCGCAGCGTGTTCGACGACGCGGTCAAGGCGCCGCTGCTCGAGCTGTGCGCCGACCTCGAGGCCGAGTTCGGCGTCGCCAAGGTGTTCCGCCCCTACCGCGACGTGCGCTTCTCCCACGACAAGTCCCCCTACAAGACCCACCAGGGCGCGGTGGTCGGGGACCGCGCCGGCAGCGGTGCGCTGTACTTCCACCTCAGCGCCGCCGGCCTGTTCGTCGCCGCCGGCTACTACGAGATGGCCAGCGACCAGGTGCAGCGCTACCGGGAGGCGGTCGACGACGAGACCACGGGCGAGGCCCTCCGGGAGGTGGTCGCCACCGTCGCCGCCGCCGGGCACGAGATCGGCGGCGACCGGCTGAAGACCCGGCCCCGGGGCTACCCCGAGGACCACCCGCGGCTGGAGCTGCTGCGCCACCGCAGCCTCACCGCGTCTCACCAGTTCGGCCCCGAGGAGTGGCTGCACACCCCGCAGGCCGAGCAGGTGGTTGCCCGCACGTGGCGGCAGATGCAGCCGCTCAACGACTGGCTGTCCCGCCATGTCGGGGCCTCCCGCGCCGCACGGACGTGACGGAGCCGGATACCGGGCAGCGTCGCCGTCGCGCGGTCCTGCGCGACGCCCTCGGCGTCGGCGTGGCCACCGGGGCCTACGGGCTGTCCTTCGGCGCCATCGGGGTGGCCGGCGGGCTGACGGTCGTCCAGACCTGCGCCACCTCGGTGCTCATCTTCACGGGCGCGTCGCAGTTCGCCCTGGTCGGCGTGCTGGCCGTCGGCGGGAGCCCCGTGTCGGCGGCGGTCACGGCGGTGCTGCTGGGGGCCCGCAACGCGCTGTACGGGCTGCGCCTGTCCAGCCTGCTCGGGCTGAGCGGGTGGCGGCGGGTGGCCGGGGCCCAGCTCGTCATCGACGAGTCGACGGCGATGACGCTCGCCCACGAGGACGACCCCCGGGCCCGACGGCTGGCCTTCTGGGCGACCGGGCTGGCCGTGTTCGGGCTGTGGAACCTCGCCACGCTCGTGGGGGCCCTAGCCGGTCAGGCCCTGGGCGACCCGCAGGCTCTCGGGCTGGACGCGGCGGTCCCGGCGGCGTTCCTGGCGCTGCTGTGGCCAAGGCTCACCACCCGGCCGGCCCGGCTCGTGGCCGTCGCCGCGATGGGGGTGGCGCTGCTGCTCGTCCCTGTCGCGCCGGCGGGCGTGCCGGTGATGGCCTCGGCACTGGTGGCCGTCGCCGCCGGGCTGCTGTGGCGGGACGCGCTGACCGATCCTCCCCGGGGGGCGACATGACCTGGGTCGCGGTGCTGGCGGCCGCCGTGGGCTGCTACCTGCTCAAGCTGGCCGGGCTGTCGGTGCCGGAGAGGGTGCTGGACAGGCCGGCGGTCCGCTCGGTGTCGGTGGCGCTGCCGGTGGCGCTGCTGGCCGCGCTCACCGCGGTGCAGACGTTCGGCGGCGCCGATGGGCTGACCGTCGATGCCCGACTGGCCGGGGTCGCGGCCGGTGTGGTGGCGCTGGTGCTACGAGCCCCGTTCCTCGTCGTCGTGGCGGTCGCCGCCGTCACGGCTGCCGGGCTGCGGGCCCTCGGGCTCGGCTGAGCGCCACACCGCCACCGCGTGCCGCATCGCCGCCCGGGCGCGCCTCCGGTCCCCGGAGTCGTCGTGCGCCAGGGCGAGCCGGTACCACGAGGCGGGGTCGTCGGGGTGGTCCGCGGCCAGGGACTCCGCGTCGGTGAGGGCCGCGGCCGCCACCTGCCGGTCCGGGCGCCCCGACGGGCGGCGGGTCACGTCGTCCACGGGCAGGGCGCCTCGACCGGCGAGGTGCTCGGCCAGGTGCTGGGTGTCCACCCCGAACCGGACCTCCCGCCACACCAGCCAGGCACCGACGACGGGGAAGACGAGCACGGCCACGCCGAGCAGCAGCGAGAGCGGGTCGCCGACGCTGAACCCGTCCTGGACGAGCACGAGGCCCCGCCAGCCGACGAGCACGAGGTAGACCGCCAGCACCGCGACGAGCACGAACGCGACGGTGCGGGCCCTCATGCGCCCTCGGGCTCCTCCAGCGCCGCGTCGATCCCGACGGTGAGCCCGGGGTGGTGCGGCACCCAGCGGATGCCCAGGAGCACGCCGGGCATGAACGAGGACCGGTCGAGCGAGTCGTGCCGGATGGTGAGGATCTCGCCCTGCCCGCCGAGCAGCACCTCCTGGTGCGCGACCAGCCCACTCAGGCGCACCGCGTGCACGGGCACGCCGTCGACGTCGGCGCCCCGGGCCCCGGGCAGCGACTCACGGGTCGCGTCCGGCGCCGCCCCGAGGCCGGCCTCGGCCCGCGCCCGGGCGATCCGCTCGGCGGTGCGGCGCGCCGTCCCCGAGGGGGCGTCGGCCTTGCGGGGGTGGTGCAGCTCGAGCACCTCCACGGACGGGAAGTAGCGGGCGGCCTGCTCGGCGAATCGCATCATGAGGACGGCGCCGACGGAGAAGTTGGGCGCCACGAGCACCCCGACCTCGGGACGGTCGGCCAGCCACGAGCGCACCTCGGCGAGCCCGTCGGCGGTGACCCCGCTGGTGCCGACGACGACGTGGATGCCGGCGTCGACGCAGAACCGGACGGTGTCGAGCACCGCGCCGGGGTGGGTGAAGTCGACCACGACGTCGGCGCCGGCGTCGACGAGGCTTCCCCGGGAGTCCTCGACGTCGACCTCGGCCACGAGCGCCAGGTCGGCGGCGTCCTGGACGGTCCGGCAGGTCAGCCGGCCCATGGACCCGGCCGCCCCCACCACGCCGACGCGCAGCGGACTCATGCCACCGCCGCCCGGATCACGGTGTCGTCGTCGCACGGTCCGACGACGGCCACCGACACGGGCTCGGCGAACAGCTCGGCGGCCAGCGCGTGCACCTCGTCGGCGGTCACCGTGTCGATGCGGCGCAGCACCTCCGACAACGACGGCAGCTCGCCGGAGAGCAGGTCGGCCTTCGCCAGCCTCGTCATCCGTGCCCCGGTGTCCTCCAGGCCGAGGACGAGGCCGCCGCGCAGCTGGCCCTTGGCCCGGGCCAGCTCTGGCGGGGTGATGCCGTGCTCGGCCACCGCGCGCATCTCGGCGCCGACGAGCCCGACCACCTCCCCCACCTTGGCGGGCTGGCAGCCGACGTACACGCCGAACTCCCCGACGTCGGCGAACGAGCTGAAGTAGGAGTTCACCGCGTAGGCGAGCCCCCGCTGCTCGCGCACCGACTGGAACAGCCGGGACGACGACCCGTCCCCGAGCACGCTGGACAGCAGCGCCAGTGCCCACCGGCGGTCGTCGCGAGGCAGCCCCGGGACCCCGACGACGACGTTGGCCTGCTCGGCGGGTCGGTCGATGACGTGCACCCCGTGGCGCGGCCGTGGTCGGCGGGTGCTGCCGGCCGCGGTTCGCGGCGGCGCCGGGCGGCTGTCGTCGCCGGCGTCGAGGCCCGCGGCGGCAAGGCTGGCACGGACGAGCCGGACGAGCGCGGTGTGCTCGAGGTTGCCCGCGGCCGCCACGACGAGGTGCGGGGCGGTGTACCGGGTGCGGTACCAGCGGCGCAGCTGGTGCGGGCGCAGCGCCTCGATGGATGCGGCCGTCCCGAGCACGGGTCGACCGACCGGCGAGGAGCCCCACATCGACTGGGTGAACAGCTCGTGGGCGCTGTCGGCCGGGTCGTCGGCGTTCATCGCGATCTCCTCGAGCACGACGTGCCGCTCGGCGTCGACGTCGTCGTCGGTGACGAGCGAGGACGTGACCATGTCGAGCAGCACGTCGAGGGCCACCGGCACGTCCTCGTCGACGACGCGGGCGTAGTAGCAGGTGAGCTCCTTGGTGGTGAACCCGTTGAGCTCACCGCCCACCGCGTCGATCTCGGCGGCGATCGCGAGGGCGTCGCGACGGGCGGTGCGCTTGAACAGCAGGTGCTCGAGGTAGTGCGTGGCCCCGGCCAGCGCCGGGGTCTCGTCCCGGGACCCGACCCCGGCCCACACGCCGACCGAGACGGAGCGGACCGTGGCGAGCTTCTCGGTGATCACCCGGACCCCGCCCGGCAGCACGGTGCGGCGCACCGTGCCGAGGGCCTGGTCGATGCCGGCGTCCTGAGGCGAGAGCAGCGTGTGCGTCGTGCCGGGGTGCTGGACGGGCAGCGCCCATCCCGCTGGGGACCCTGCACGACGCGACGTCACGACGCCGACGCCTCCGCCGGCGCGTCCTCCTCCACCACGGGCGTGAGGGACAGCTTGCCGCGGTCGTCGACCTCGGTGATCTCGACCATGACCTTGGACCCCACCTGGAGGACGTCCTCGACGTTCTCCACCCGCTTGCCGCCGGCGAGCGCCCGCAGCTTGGACACGTGCACGAGCCCGTCCTTGCCGGGCACCAGGGAGACGAACGCCCCGAACGGCACGGTCTTGACGACGGTGCCGAGGTAGCGCTCGCCGACCTGCGGCAGCGTCGGGTTGGCGATCTGGTTGATCATGGTGCGGGCCGCCTCGGCGGACGGGCCGTCCGTGGCGCCGATGTAGATGGTGCCGTCGTCCTCGACGGCGATCTCGGCGCCGGTGTCGTCCTGGATCTGGTTGATCACCTTGCCCTTGGGGCCGATGACCGCGCCGATCTGGTCGACCGGGATCTTCAGGCTGATCACCCGGGGGGCGTACGGGCTCATCTCGTCCGGCTCGGAGATGGCCTCACCCATGACGTCGAGCAGGGTCATCCGGGCGTCCCGGGCCTGCTGCAGCGCGGAGGCCAGCACCGAGGCGGGGATGCCGTCGAGCTTGGTGTCGAGCTGCAGCGCGGTGACGAAGTCGCGGGTGCCGGCGACCTTGAAGTCCATGTCGCCGAAGGCGTCCTCGGCGCCGAGGATGTCGGTGAGCGTGACGTAGCGCGTCTCACCGTCCACCTCGCCGGAGATCAGCCCCATGGCGATGCCCGCGACCGGCGCCCGCAGCGGCACCCCGGCGTTGAGCAGGGAGAGCGTCGACGCGCACACCGAGCCCATCGACGTCGACCCGTTCGAGCCGAGGGCCTCCGAGACCTGGCGGATGGCGTACGGGAACTCCTCCCGGGTCGGGAGGACCGGCATCAGGGCCCGCTCGGCGAGCGCGCCGTGGCCGATCTCCCGGCGCTTGGGCGAGCCGACCCGACCGGTCTCGCCGGTGGAGTAGGGCGGGAAGTTGTAGTGGTGCATGTACCGCTTGGAGGTCTCCGGCGCCAGCGTGTCGAGCTTCTGCTCCATCGAGAGCATGTTGAGGGTGGTGACGCCCATGATCTGGGTCTCGCCGCGCTCGAACAGCGCAGAGCCGTGGACCCGGGGCAGCACCGCGACCTCCGCGGACAGCGGCCGGATGTCGGTGAGCCCGCGACCGTCGATGCGCACCCCGTCGGCGAGGACCCGGCTGCGCACCTCGGCTTTCGTCAGGGCCCGGAACGCGGCCCCGACCTCCTTCTCGCGGCCGGCGTAGTCCTCGGCCAGCGCGGCGCCGACGTCGGCGCGCACGGCGTCCAGCGCGGCCTCGCGCTCCACCTTGCCGGGGATCCGCAGCGCCTCGGCCAGCGGGGCCCGGGCCTGCTCGGCGACGGCCTGGTAGACGTCGTCGGCGTAGTCGGGGTAGGTCGGGTAGTCCGCAGTGGGCTTGGCGGCCTCGGCGGCCACCTCGGCCTGCGCGTCGCAGAGCGCCTTGATGAAGGGCTTGGCCGCCTCCAGCCCCTCGGCCACCACCTGCTCGGTGGGGGCGGTGGCGCCACCGGAGATCAGCGACCAGGCGTTGTCGGTGGCCTCGGCCTCGACCATCATCACCGCGACGTCGCCGTCGTCGAGCATCCGCCCGGCCAGCACCATGTCGAACACGGCCTGCTCGAGCTGCTCGACGGTCGGGAACGCCACCCAGACGCCCTCGATGAGGGCGACCCGCGCCGCACCGATCGGCCCGCTGAACGGCAGGCCGGCCAGCTGGGTCGACATCGAGGCGGCGTTGATGGCAAGCACGTCGTAGAGCTCGGCCGGGTTCAGCGAGAGCACGGTCACGACGACCTGGACCTCGTTGCGCAGCCCCTTGACGAAGCTGGGCCGCAGCGGCCGGTCGGTGAGGCGGCAGGTGAGGATCGCCTCGGTGCTCGGGCGACCCTCCCGCCGGAAGAACGAGCCGGGGATGCGCCCCGCGGCGTACATCCGCTCCTCGACGTCGACGGTGAGCGGGAAGAAGTCGAAGTGCTCCTTCGGCGACTTCGACGCGGTCGTGGCCGACAGGACGACGGTCTCGTCGTCCAGCGAGGCCAGCACCGACCCGGCGGCCTGGCGGGCCAGCCGTCCGGTGGAGAAGGTGATGCGGCGCTGTCCGAAGCGCCCGTTGTCGATGACCGCGGTTGCGGTCGTCTCTGTGTGACCCGTCACGGGCCGCCCTCCTTCGGGCTCTGGGAGGGGCCAACCGACCGGTCTTCGATGGAAGCCCGCGGGACGTGCCCGAGAGCCACGACCGAGGACCGGCGGGAAGTCGGCCCCCGTGGATGGGGATATTCGGTTGTGCACCGACCCGCCGACGTTCGGCGGGTCCGTGTCAGCGGCGCAGGCCGAGGCGCTCGATGAGGCTCCGGTAGCGCGCGATGTCGGTGTTGCTCAGGTAGTTGAGCAGCCGGCGGCGCCGGCCCACCATGAGCAGCAGGCCACGCCGGCTGTGGTGGTCGTGCTTGTGCTCCTTGAGGTGCTCGGTCAGGGTGTTGATGCGGTGCGTCAGCAGCGCGACCTGGACCTCGGGCGAGCCGGTGTCGCCCTCGGAGCGGGCGTAGTCGGACATGATCTGCTGCTTGGTGGCGGCATCGATGGACAACGAAGCCCACTCCTCGTCTTGTAGCTGCGCGGCGCGCCCGGGCACATCCACCGGGGCAGGGGGGGTCCGCGGCCGATCTGACGGCGTGACCAGGGTACCAGCCCGGTGACCCGGCGAGCCGCGCCGCCGCCCCGCCCCGAATGATCACGTTCTGTACCGACCTGGGTACTGGACGCTGGGCAGGAACCTCTCGAGGCACCCAGATGCCTCGCTCAGCTCCCCCGGGGCCCGTCCCGGGGGCGTTCGGCGGGAAGCGGGCGGACGTGCCGGCGGTCGGCCAGGATGGCCGCATGGGCACGCCGGGACGCCGTCGGTCGTGGTTCGGCTGGGGCTTCGAGGACGAGGCGGTGCCGGCCGAGGACGCCGCAGCCCTGGCCCGGGTGCTGAGCGAGCGCTTCGGCACGTCCCCCGTGCACACCTCGCCGCCCCGGCTGGACGAGGTGGCGCTGCCGCAACCCAGGGTGCGCGCCGGCTCGGCACCGCTCGACCTGCACCAGTCCCCCCACGACCGGGCGGCGCACACCTACGGCAAGGCCTACCGGGACGTCGCCCGGGCGTTCCAGCGACGCCTCGACCACCCGCCGGACGCGGTCGCCTACCCGGGGTCGGAGCAGCAGGTGGCAGACCTGCTGGACTGGGCCGGGGACGCGGGGGTGGCGCTCATCCCCTACGGCGGCGGCTCGTCCGTGGTGGGCGGGGTCGAGGCGGACCTGTCCGGCAGCGCCGACCCCGACCGTCCCGTCGTCTCCGTCGACCTCTCGGGCCTGTCCGGGGTGGTCGAGGTCGACCCGGTGTCCCGGGCGGCGAGGATCCGGGCGGGCACGTTCGGTCCGGACGCCGACGAGGCGCTGCGTCCGCACGGGCTGTCGATGCGGCACTTCCCGCAGTCCTACGAGCACAGCACCGTCGGGGGCTGGGTGGCGACCCGCTCGGGCGGGCACTTCGCCACCGGCCCGACGCACATCGACGACCTCGTCGAGAGCGTGCGCGCCGTGACCCCGGTCGGCGTCTGGGAGTCGCGCCGGCTGCCCGGCAGCGGGGCCGGCCCGTCCCCGGACCGGCTGCTGCTCGGCTCGGAGGGCACGCTCGGCGTCGTCACGGAGGTCTGGCTGCGCGTCCACCAGCGTCCGCTCTGGCGCAGCTCGGCCTCGCTGGCGTTCGACACGCTGGACTCGGCCGTGGCCGCCACCCGGGCGTGCGCCCAGAGCGGCCTGGCGCCCAGCAACTGCCGGCTGCTCGACCCCGTCGAGGCGCAGACGGCCGGCACGACGGACGGGCGGAGCCTGCTGCTGCTCGGCTTCGAGTCCGCCGACCATCCCGTGCAGGCGTGGATGGAGCGGGCGGTCGCCCTCGGGCGCGACCACGGGGGCACACCGCGGGGACCGGTGCGTCACACCGGCCCCGACAGGGCCACCTCGACCGGCGCAGGTGCCGTCCAGGCCTGGCGGGAGGCCTTCCTGCGCGCCCCCTACCTGCGGGACGCCCTGGTCGCCTGGGGCTTCGTCGCCGAGACCTTCGAGACGGCCTGCACGTGGGAGGCCTTCCCGCGGCTGCACGCCCGCATCGTCGGCGACCTGCAGGAGGCACTGGCCCGGGTGTGCGGGGGTGGCCAGGTGGGCATGCGGATGACGCACGTCTACCCCGACGGGGCCGCGCCCTACTACACGGTGCTCGCCCCGGGCCGGGCCGGGTCGCTGGTCGCGCAGTGGGACGAGATCAAGGCCGCGGCCGGCGAGGCCATCCTGGCCGCCGGCGGGACGATCACGCACCACCACGCCGTCGGCCGCACGCACCGGCCTTGGTACGACCGGCAGCGTCCCGAGCCGTTCGCCACCGCCTTGCGGGCAGCCAAGGCTGCGGTGGACCCGCACGAGGTGCTGCAGCCCGGCCTGCTCACCAGGTGATC
>Ga0316576_10001195_pt1 | contig 13686 bp, 3 predicted proteins | sample S0NA_FD_203075 | JGI IMG/M metagenome (GOLD analysis project Ga0316576, IMG submission 203075) | Rhizosphere microbial communities from salt marsh grasses in Alabama, United States - S0-2_050615r3r5 | ecosystem: Host-associated > Plants > Roots > Rhizosphere | place: USA: Alabama | collected... | reverse complement strand
GGTATGCTCTGATTTGAATAGGCATCCAAAGCAACTTTGCGCACCCGGCTTAAAAACTCGATAAACGTCGGCTTACCACTCAGGTCAGAACGCAAGACGAGATTGTTTAAAAAGCAACCTATCAATCCCTCTGTTGATACAATATCGCGGTTTGCAATTGGTGTACCAACTGCAATATCCTCCTGCCCGGTGAGACGTGCCAAAAGAAGCTGGAAGGCTGCCAGCAATATCATGAACTGTGTAACCCGTTCACGTTGGCTCAGGGCTTCTATCCCATTTTGCAAAGTATCAGACAGCTCCAGGAAATCCCTGGCCCCATCGTAAGTTTGAACAGGAGGTCTTGGATAGTCAACCGGAAGTTCTACATTTTCAATCCCCTTTAGTTGCTCATGCCAAAACGCCAGTTGTTTCAGCTGCTTATCGCTCTTCAACCATTCACGCTGCCAGACAGCGTAATCTGCATATTGATATGGGAGATCTGCCAGCGGGCTTGCTTCACCTTTTCTGAAAGCAAAATAGAGTTGATTTAACTCTCGCCAAAAGATATCCATCGACCAGCCATCAGCAGCGATGTGATGCACAGTAACAACCAGAATATGGTCCTCTTCTTTAAGCTTTATCAATTGCACACGAAGCATTGAATCTTGCGTCAGATCGAATGGACGTTTGATTTGCTTCATCGCCAATTTTTCAACTTTATTTTTCTGATCTTTTTCCGAGAGACTGCTTAGGTCGTTAAATTCGAGCGCGACGCTAGCATCTTCTCGGACAATTTGAACAGGCTTTTCTTCCACCACAAGATAATTTGTCCGAAGCGTCTCGTGTCGCCGCACGATTTCCTTCAAACTCAATTCCAGTATTGAGACATCAATCGGACCGGTTAACTGTTTGAGATTAATAATGACGTTGGATACCTGTTCATCTCCCATTACATGAAGGAACCAAAATCGTTCCTGGGCATACGACATCGGTAAGTTCGCCGGTCGGGGATTCAGCAGCTTTGGGTATCTATTTTGTTTTTCAATACAAGCTTGATTTAGAAGGTGTGCGCGCAGATCTTCTTTGCGTGCTTTGAGTTCGTCGCGAACTTCGGCCGTGGCGGCTCCTTTGGGAGCCTTGATCCGGATATTTTCTCCATCCAAATAGATGCTTATACCCAGCTTTTGCAACTGCTCTAGATAAGCAAATGTAGGTAAGGCATCCAGGCCTCTTCCATTTTCTTTTAACATTTGAGAATGTTCCTTATCAAAGGACGAACTCTTCATGGTCATCTTCGTCATGGGAAATCCTTTGATCCCGAAACATCGTAATTTTCTGGGCTAAATCTTCGACAGTTGTTTCTTCAAACAAGGTGCGCATCGGCAGCTCAATGTCCAACTCCTCATTGATGCGGCTAATAACCTGCATTACCAACAACGAATGTCCGCCTAACTCGAAAAAATCATCGTGAATGCCAATCTGATCTATCCGCAAGACATCTTCCCATACGCTGGTTATCGTCCTCTCAACTGACGTTCGAGGAGGCACATAGCTTTCTGTTATATTCTGATGTGATCGGTCCGGTACAGGAAGCGATCTACGATCAATTTTGCCATTGGGCAACAATGGGAAAGTATCCAATAATACAAAAGCTGTAGGGATCATATAATCCGGTAGACTGGCTCTCAGATGATGGCGCAAATCATCCAATAGGGGTTGTCTGTCCGGTTTGGCGACATAGTAAGCGACAATACGTTGATCTTGGGGTTCATCTTCACGTACGATAACCACAGTCTGGTTAACATCAGGATGTTCATTTAGTACGTGCTCAATCTCACCCAATTCAATTCGATATCCTCGCACTTTCACCTGATGGTCAATTCTCCCATAGAATTCTATATCACCATTTGGCAAGTAGCGGGCTAGATCGCCGGTTCGATAAAGCCGGGCATCAGACTGATCACTAAAAGGATTGGGAATGAATTTTTCAGCGTTTAACTCAGGGCGTTTTAGGTAGCCACGGGACAAACCATCGCCACCGATATAAAGTTCCCCTAAAGCACCAATGGGAACAGGCTGCAAGTGCACATCTAGAATGTAGATTTGTGTGTTAGCGATGGGCTTGCCAATGGATACCTGTCCTTCGCCCAGTTCAACCTTTTTAACCGTTGACCAGACGGTTGTCTCCGTTGGCCCATAAAGGTTCCAAACCGAATCACTATACTTCAGAAGCTGATCTGCCAAGTCTCGGGGCATTGCCTCCCCTCCGCAGAGGATTTTCAATGAGTTGGTCTTTGGCCAGCCTGAGGCTAACAAAAGCCACCATGTAGCCGGAGTGGCCTGCATTACGGTCACTTCAGAACGGTCCAATAACTCAAGGATGCGGAAACCGTCAGCAGCATCTGCACTGCTGGCAAGGACAATTCTAGCTCCTACCATTAATGGTAAGAAGAGCTCCAAACCGGCAATATCAAAGGAAAGGGTGGTAACAGCTAATAGAACATCCTCCGCGGTAAAACCAGGCTTTCGACTCATCGACTCTAAAAAATTAACTAGTGTACGATGCTCGATCTGCACCCCTTTGGGACGTCCCGTAGAACCAGAAGTATAAATGGCATAGGCTAGATTTTCAGATGTTACCTCGCCTGAGAGATTTTCCCGACTTTGCTGTACAATATTCGGCCAATCATCATCAAGACAAACTAATTGTGCTTGATGTTTTGGAGCCTCATTTACTAACCATTTTTGGGTCAATAAGACCCGCGCTTGAGAATCCTCAAGCATATAGGCTAACCGTTCTCTTGGAAACGAAGGATCAAGCGGTAGATAAGCCCCACCGGCCTTTAATATTCCCAGCAGCCCAATCATCATCTCCAAAGAACGTTCCATATAGATTCCGACAAAGACATCCGGTCCTACACCTAATCCTTGCAAATAGCGGGCTAGTTGATTTGATCTTTCATTCAATTCTTTATAGGTCAATTGATCATCCCCAAAGATCACAGCCACAGCATCTGGTGATTGCATCGCTTGTGACTGAATCAATTGGTGAATGCATTTATCTCGTGGATATTCTGCCTTAGTATCATTCCAGTCTATAAGTAATAATTGTTTCTCTTTCTCTGTTAAGAGTGGCAAATCAGAAATCCTTCGTTCAGGATTCACCACAATTCCTCTTAAAAGAGTTTCCAGATTGTTAGCCATACGCTGAATCGTACTTTTGTCGAAGAGATCTGCTCTGAACTCAAATTTTCCAAATAAGCCTTCCCCAGATTCATAGAGGTACAACAAAATATCTAGATCGCTGGATTCCCGCATTAAATCCACAGGTCTAGTCTCGATGTTGGGCAGCAGGGACTCACCTCCAGGCAAATTTTGAAGAATTAGCATTGTCTGAAAGTAAGGCGTACGGCTCATATCTCGTTCCGGTTGCAACTCTTCAAGAAGCATTTCAAAGGGAATGTCCTGATTATCATAAGCATCTAGTGCAACATTACGAATGCGCTCTAGGAGCTCCAGAAACGTTGGGTTGCCGCTCAGATCAGTTCGCATTACCAGGTTGTTGATAAACAATCCCACCATTTTTTCGGTATCCGGGATCGACCGGTTGGCAACAACGGTGCCGACAGCTATGTCGTCCTGTCTTGAATAACGTTTCAAGAGGAGCGAAAATGCTGCCAAAAGGACCATAAACAAGGTAACCCGTTCACGTTTGGACAACTCCCTTAACTTAGTAAGCAGATCTATGGACAATTGGAACTCTAAATAATCCCCACTATTCGTCAGAACGGGTGGTCGAGGTCGATCTGTTGGCAAATCCTGTATCGCCAGGTCGGCAAGCTGCTTGCGCCAAAATGCTAGTTTTTTCTTTTGTTTAAAACCCTCAAGCCAGTTGCGCTGCCAAACAGCGTAGTCTACATAATTTAAAGGTAGCTCCGGCAATAAGGCTTCTTCACCCTTTACATATGACGTATACAGTACAGAAAATTCGTTCCAGAATAATCCCACTGACCAGCCATCTGAGGCGATATGATGTAGGCCAACAAAAAGAATATGTTCTTTTTCTTGAAGTTTCAGTAATTGTGCCCGCAACATTAAATCCCTTGTCAGGTCAAAGGGAAGGTTGAGCTGCTGCAAAATATAGTTTTTGATCCCCTCTTCCTGCTTTTCTTCCGGCAGGGCGGTTAGGTCTACAATGTTCAGCCTGAACTCGACATCATTTTGAACCTTTTGTACGGGCTTATTATCATGCAGCACAAAGTTAGTACGAAGAGGCTCATGGCGTCTGATTATTTCTTGCAGGCTTTTTTCTATAGCTGCATTATCGAGTGGTCCAATCAGCCTGAGAATACTGGTGATGACGTGTGTTGACTTTTCAGGAGAAAAGTTTTCGAGGAACCAGAATCGCTCTTGTGAATAGGACATCGGCGGATTTGGCGGTCGGGGAATAAGTGATCTTGGAATTCGATTTTGTTGTTCGAGGTGAGCATCTTCCTTCAAATAAGCGCGCAGCTCTTCTTTGCGTGCTACAAGTTCATCTTTGATGCCAGCATCAATGCCGTCCTTCGGGATATTGATGCGAAGTTGATCACCATCTAGCCGGATCGATACACCTACCTCTAGTAATCGATCAATGTATGAAGTGGTTTTTAAATTCTGATCATTTGTCTGAGGGATAATCTCACTCATGGAAATCACATCCTTATTAAAGTACAAGTTCTTGTTCCTTCTCACCATCGAAGTGGTTATTCCCCTCCCAAACATTCGTTAAATGCTGGGCCATCCCAGCCACTGTTGGGTATTCAAATAAGACGCGCACGAGCAATTCAACATGAAGGTTTTCGTTAATGTGGCTTATAACCTGCATCGCTAATAGAGAATGCCCACCCAAGGAAAAAAAGTCATCGTGAATGCCGACACGGTCAAGCCGTAACACATCTTTCCAAATCTCGACCAGCGTCTCTTCTGTCACCGTCCTTGGGGCCACAAATTCCTCCGCAAGGTCAACTTCCCCGAGCTCTACCTCAATCAGCGCTTTTCGGTTTACCTTGCCATTAGCCATTAGGGGCATTTCTATCAATTCAACGAAATAGGAGGGTACCATCGCAGCCGGAAGCTTCTCAATGGCGTAGCGCCTCAATTCCCCGGAATCCAGCGTATTTGCTGGTACGATATAGGCAGCCAAGAACTTGCCTTGCTCACCATCATGAACGGCGATCGCCAACTGCTGCACAGCCGGATGCTGTTCAAGCACTGCTTCGATCTCAGCCGGCTCGATACGCACGCCGCGGATCTTTACCTGGCCATCCAACCTACCCAGGACCTCTAATGAACCATCGGATCGGTAGCGGCCACTGTCTCCTGTGTAAAAAAGCAGGTCGTTCTCATCCTCGCGAAAGGGGTTTTTTACAAAACGTCGTTGTTCTTCCGGCGCGTTGATGTATCCACGCGTTCCGAACGGCGTGCGGATTACGATCTCGCCCAATTCGCCGATGCCACAGAGACGGCCGTCTGCCAGCACCAGTACCTGTGTATTAGGCAACGGCCTTCCTGCCGGCTGCATCCCCGATAATGGCTCATCAGGAACCAGAAAATAGGTCTTTATCATCGTTGTCTCTGTCGGACCGTAGAAATTTAGCAGCTGTCCGCTTTTACCCAAAATCCTCCGCCATTGATTTATTAATGATTCATTCAACGGTTCGCCACTGAAAAATGCCCAACGTAGATCGTCTAATAGAGTCCCATCTAACTCCAATTGCTCAGCTCCCCTCAACCACATTTGCGCAAGCGATGGTACAGTGTGTAAGAACGTGATTCTCTTTTCTCTCAGCCATTGAATGAGTCGTTCCGACTCAATTTCCTCGACCTCAAGCGGTAGTACTAAAGTCGCTCCGCTGATTAATGGCAGAAAGGTATCTCGCAAAATCGCATCAAAGCCGATATTAATCAGCTGGCTGCCGCGATCTTCACTCGTGATCTCGAACCGCTCCTGCTGCCAGTTCAGAAAGTGAGCCATCCCTTTATGATCCCCCAAAATCCCTTTAGGCACCCCGGTTGTCCCCGAGGTAAAGAAGATGTATGCGGGATCCTCACCTTTCAAAACCGGGAGTTCGACTTGCTGTTGTTTACACTCTCCGCTCCGCAGTTTTCCGGTTTGCGAGTCGACCTGTATGCAAGGAATGCCGGAATCAACCCGAACGCCCGGGTTATCGACAACAACCATAAAGGTCGCTCCAGCTTCACGCAGCATAATTGCTTGCCTTTCAAGTGGCAGATTTGGATCGATTGTCAACAGGACGCCCCCGGCCATTAGAACACCAATCATGCCGGTAATCAGACCAAAGCTCCTCTTTCCTTGAACGACGACGACATCTTTTTTCCTTAGCCCATGTGCTAGGAGCAAACGCGCCAGTTCCGATGCTCTTTCATTCAACTCATGATACGTCCAGCTTTCCTCCCCCATCTCTAAGGCCATCGCTGTCGGTGTACGGTTGGCCGATGAAGAGATCAGTTGTGTTACCAGCGGAAAGTTTGGTGCAGGTATTTCATCTCCAGGATTAGGTAGAATGCTCTTTGCCCTGGGAGTCAGTAGGGAATAATCACCAATTGGTTTATACGCATCAGTCGCGATCTGTTCTATTAAGTACTCAAATTGAACAAGCATCCTTTGAATCGTGCTTTTATCAAATAGATCTGTTTTATATTCAATAGATCCGTGCAATCCAGACTCAGATTCATTCAAATGGAGCGTCAGATCCTGGTCACTGGTTTGCCCTTGCAAATCGACCGGTTGTACCTTGATCCCAGGCAGCGAGAGGCTGCTTTTAGGCATATTTTGAAGAATAATCATAACTTGGAAATAAGGCGTACGGTTTAAGTTACGTTCCGGTTGTAAATCTTTAAGCAGCATCTCAAACGGTACATCCTGATTGTCATAGGCATCAAGTGCAACATCACCTACTCGTTTCATTAGTTGCGAGAACGTTGGATTGCCACTCAAATCTGTTCGAAGGACCAAAGTGTTGAGGAACAGACCAATTATGTTTTCGATTTCCGGAATACGTCGGTTAGCAACAGCCGTACCAACTGCGATGTCATCCAGGCCAGAATACCGTTTTAATAAAAGCGATAATACCGCTACTAGGATCATGAACAAGGTTACTTGTTCTCGTTTGGATAATTCCTTTAATTGCTTAAGGAGATCGGCCGACAATAGAAAATCTTCATAACTACCCCGATTAGTCAAATCAACTGTTCGCGGGCGATCTGTGGGCAAATCTTGCACCGCAAGATCACGAAGCTGATCACGCCAATATGCCAACTGACTTCTCCGTCTAGCACCTCGAAGCCATTCGCGCTGCCAGACCGCATAGTCTGCATACTGAAATGGTAGTTCGGGCAGCGAAATTGTCTCACCTTTGATAAGACCGGAGTAAATTACGGACAATTCTCGCCAGAATACACCCATCGACCAGCCATCTGAGGAAATATGATGGATATTAATTACCAGAATGTGTTCTTGTTCCTGAATTCTCAACAAGCGCGCCTGCAACATAAGATCCTGTGTCAAATCGATGGAATGATCGTCCCATTGTTTGATCAACTCTTTTGCCTTATCCTCTCGTTCATCTATCGGAAAGTAACTTAAGTCAACAATATCCAGGGAGAAACCGGCATCTTCCTGAACAATTTGTATTGGCTTGTCGTCCAATACACGATAAATCGTCCTCAACGTCTCATGGCGCCGCAAAATTTCCTGCAGGCTTTTCTCCAATGCAGCGATATTAAGCGGACCAACCAGTTTGAGGATATCTCCAAGAACATGAGATACTTGCCCTCTATCGAGTTCTTGGAGGAACCAGAACCGTTCTTGTGAATAGGACAAAGGTATGAACGTAGGACGAGACAAAGCAAAATTAGGCGATGCAATATCCATCTGTTGTGAATCGTCCTCTGCCTGCAAGAAAGTCAAAATCTCATCTTTACGATCAGCCAACTCTTCACGTAGCTCTGCGGTTAACACACCTCTTGGAGCACTGATTTGTAAGCGATCCCCCTCAAGATGAAGATCTATGTCAAGACTCCTTAGATAGGTAATAAACCTGGAAATTCTCATAATTCCAAAAACTCTCGATCAGTTTTGTTATCAGCCCGCTCCCCCATAGCAAACTGGCTATCAGCGAATATCTTCTCAACGGATTGCGCCTGAGCAGCAACAGTCGTGTTCTTAAAAATAGTACGCAAAGGGATTTCTAACTGAAAAGCCTGTTGCATGCGGGCCACAACCTGTGTTAATGACAATGAGTGACCTCCCAGTTCGAAGAAGTTATCGTTGACACCCACTTTTTCCAAATTTAGAACTTCCTGCCAAATTAAAGCAATCTGCCATTCTATACTGTTTCTGGGTGCGACAAATGCAGCCTCCAGATCTGGACGATTTGCATTGGGTATGGGTAGCGTCCGCCGGTTAACCTTGCCACTTGGGAGCAGCGGTAAATCATCTAGAAAAATAACTATTGACGGCACCATGTATTCGGGCAATTTCTGTGATAAGAAACGACGCAGCTCACTAACTGAAAGCATTTCATTTGTGTTTAGAGAAACATGGGCTACTAACTTATTGGTGCCTGTATCATCTTCAAAAGAGGAAACTACATTTTCACGAATTGAGGGATGTTGGCCAAGTATAGCTTCGATCTCTCCTAATTCGATTCGAAAGCCCCTGATTTTAACCTGGTCGTCGGCTCGCCCAAGAAATTCGATATTTCCGTCTGGTAAATAACGAGCCAGATCTCCGGTTCGATACAATCGACTGCCCACAGCTTCGCTGAAAGGATCAGGAACAAACTTCTCATTAGTTAGTTGTGGACGATTTAGATAACCACGAGCCAGATTAACACCACCGATGTACAACTCACCTACGACGCCAATAGGGACCGGCTCCAGGTTCTTGTTCAGCAGGTAAATTTGGGTGTTATCAATGGGACGGCCGATTGGTGGTAAGGCTGTCCAATTGGAAGGTTCTCCTTTCAAGGTATAGGATGTAACAACATGACTTTCAGTAGGACCGTATTGGTTGGTAAGCGTACAATTCCCCAACAACTCAAATAAATTTTTAATATGCTTGGTTACCTGCAATTGTTCGCCCGCAGTGATAATCTCACGTAATGCTGTGGCACCCAAACCTCTAAAATCGGTCATCTCGGCCAGGTTCTGTAGTGCTATAAAGGGAAGAAATAGCCGTTCGACTCGTGCCTCCTCTAAATAATGGAGCAATCGATCAGCATCGCGCCGGAGTTCCTCGGAAATCAGGAGAAGGGTGCCCCCAGAACACCAGGTAGCGAAAAACTCCTGGAAAGAAACGTCAAAGCTATATGACGAAAACTGCAGTGTCCGAGCTTCAGTGGATAAATTTGAGTGTTTAATTTGCCAGGGGATCAGATTGCTCGTGGCCCGGTGGACCATGGCCACACCTTTAGGCTTGCCTGTTGAACCCGATGTATAGATAACATAGACAAGATTGGAGGGCTTTGTTTCAAGAGGTAGGTTTGTTTTAGATTCTTCCTCCAGAACCTCACCCATCGTATCGACACGTAAGATCTTCGCGTTGCACTTAGGTAATTTGTCCGCAATCTTTTCCTGAGTCAGCAGGACGAGGATCTGCGAATCCTCTATCATAAAAGCGAGACGTTCCATGGGATATGCCGGGTCTAAAGGCACATATGCACCACCAGCCTTCAACACCGCCAATATACTGATGCCCATCTCCAACGAGCGCCCCATACTTACGCCAACCAGTACATCTGGCCCCACGCCAAGCCTTTTTAGATAGTGCGCTAACTGATTTGCCTTATTGTTCAGTTCCGTGTAGGTTAATTGATTAATTTGATCAGAATCAGCCGGCACGCCAACAAGGGCAACCGCATCAGGTGTTCTTTCCACCTGTCGTTCAAATAGATCTTGCACCAAACTTTCCGGCAGAGATTCTGTAGTGGTGTCATTCCAATCAATAATTAACTGCTGCCGCTCTTCTGATGACATAATCGGCACTTCTGCTATTGGGAGATCGGGATTGACCACCACATTCTCAAGTAATGTCTGATAATGACCGGCAAATCTCCTGATAGTTGAATCATCGAACAGATCGGTACTATATTCCCATTGCGTTAATAACCCCTTGTCCGTCACATTTACAAAAAGGGTCAGATCGAATTTTGTCGTATTATTGTGCTCAATGATGAACGGGGTTGTAGCCAGGCCTGCCAGACTATGAATTGTCTCTGTTGATTCTTCCAGGACAAACATAACCTGAAAAAGCGGATTGTGACTCAAATCTCGTCTTGGTTGAAGTTCTTCGACTAACTTTTCAAAGGGAAAGTCCTGGTTCATGTAAGCCTCAAGGGCTACTTCTTGAACTCGATGTAGCAGTTCCCGAAATGTGAGATTTTTCGACAAATTAGTACGAAATACCAAAGTATTTAGGAAGAATCCAATTAAACCTTTGATTTCAGCTTTGTTACGATTGGCAATAGGAGAACCAACTACGACATCTTCTTGGGCTGAAAGACGGGAGAGCAGAAGCTGGAACGCGGCCAACATGGTCATAAACAAAGTCACCTCTTCGTGCCGACATAAATCTCTGAGCGACCTCGATAGTTCTTCGGATAATAAGTGTGATTGAGCTGCACCGCGGAATGTTTGAATTGACGGTCTGGCCCGGTCAGTTGGCAGTTCTAATATGGCTAGGCTACCGCTGAGTTTTTGTTTCCAGTAGGCTAACTGCGCCTCCATTGCCTTATCCGATAACCTATCTTTTTGCCAGAGAGCGTAGTCTACATATTGAACAGGAGGTTCCGGTAATCCAATCGGTTTCCCGGTGACAAACGCATCATAGAATACGTCCAACTCCTGGAGGATTATTTCGGTAGACCAGCTGTCGAAGGCGATATGGTGAATGTTGAAAAACAACACATGGTCGTGGTGATCTAACCGCAACAGAATCGCCCGCAGCATTTGGCTCTTGGTCAGATCAAACGGCCGACACGCATCTTCGTTAGCCAGCCGCCGCGCCTCGTCCACGCGATCTTCCTCAGATATTTTCTGGAGGTCTATCGACATTAGCTTAAATGGATCCGGGGGGTTGATAACCTGAACAGGCTGACCATCCACCGTCGTGTAGCTGGTGCGTAAAATCTCGTGACGCCGTATGATTTCAGAAATGCTCATTTCCAGAGCCGGCACGTTTATAGATCCTGTAAGGCGAATCGCAAAGGGAATATTATAGGAGGTGTGTTCCACATCAAGCTGATCGAGGAACCATAGTCGCTCCTGAGCAAATGACAGCGGAAGATTTTGGTTTCTTAATACGGGTAAAATAGGCGCTGTATCGTTGCTGGCATTTCTCAGGAATTCAAGGATGTCCGCCTTCCGTTCCGCCATCTCAGCAAGAAGTTCAGGCGTCAGTTCGCCGGTAGGAGCATGATAGCGAAGCTTATCTCCTTCTACCCATAGTTTGATTTTTTTGCTTCGGAGTAAGGATAAGAATTCTAGTGTCGTCATATTTCACCCACTTCACCGGAAACCATTGTTACACCTGTAGTTGTTTGCCTACTTTGCAAAGCCCATTGCATGGTATCGATCAATTCACTCAATCCAGCTACGGTTGGCCGTTCAAAGAGATGGCTAAGGAGGGAATTTACCCCAAAAGCGTCATTAATCAGGGAAACAACTTGAATGGCCAATAATGAATGCCCTCCTAGCTCAAAGAAGTTGTCATCAACCCCAATTTTCTTTACATCAAGAACATTTTTCCAAATTTCAGCGACCTTTTTCTCTGTTTGAGTTTCAGGAGCTAAATAGCTTTCTTCCAAATCTTCGCGGGTTATTTCTGGTTTAGGTAATGCTTTTCGGTCCACCTTGCCACCTGGGGTTATAGGAAAGGCATCGAGGATCATGAAGGTCGACGGTATCATAAAATCCGGTAAATGCTCTTTGAGATAGTTACGGAGTATACTCGTTACTGTTTCATGCTCCTTTTGGAGCACGACGTAAGCTACGATCTGTTTCGTTGCAGTTTTTTCTTCGTGGACCGCTGCCAAAGCATCATTTACCATTGGATGTTGTCTAAGAACAACTTCGATTTCCCCTAGTTCTATGCGAAAACCGCGAATCTTTACTTGGTGGTCAATACGCCCCAGATACTCAATATTCCCATCGGATAGATATCGCGCTAAATCACCTGTCTTGTAAAGTTTTGCATCTTTTTCATTACTAAATGGACTGGCTATGAATTTCTTATCCGTCAACTCTGGTTGATTTAAATAACCCCGTGCCAGGCCGACACCTCCGAGGTGCAATTCACCAGGGATTCCAATTGGCATTGGCTGATCGTTCCGATCCAGCACATACGCCTGCATATTTTGGATAGGTTTGCCAATCGGCACTTCATTGGTTACGAGATCTGGATTAAATTTCGTCAAATCAAAAAATGTCGCTGCAATCGTTGCCTCAGTAGGACCGTAACTATTAAGTAACTGCACTTGCCGGCCTACATGGTTGATCCAGGCACTTACCCGCTCGGGTAAAGCCCTCTCTCCTCCAATAACCACTATCCTTATCGACTCAGGTAAGGAAAGGTTCTGCACTATCATTTCGGCTGTTAGTTGGTGCCAGTAAGCTGTTGGTAAATCTAAGATCGTGACGCCAAGATCACGGCAAGTATTCAGGAATATGGGCATGGTGCCTAACATCGAGTCCGAACGCAAGATTAATTTAGCTCCACTTATCAAAGTGGGGTAAATCTCCTCGGCTGAGGCATCAAAACTTATTGACGCAAATTGCAAAACGCTATCGTCAGCCTTTAATTTGAATTTCGCACAAATCATTTCGCTGTAGTTCACCAATGAGTTGTGCTGAATCATGACTCCTTTTGGTTTCCCAGTTGACCCGGAGGTATAAATAACATAAGCTAAATTAGTGGGTTTCACGCTGGTGACAAGATTCTCTTCACTTTCCTGGGAAATCCTGTGCCAGTCTGTATCCAGACAAACTACCTGTGCTGAAGCCTGAGGAAGAGCAGCTGTCAAAGAGTTTGTAGTTATCAAGACGCGTGCTTGGGAATCTTTTAACATAAATTCCCGGCGTTCTTCTGGGTATGCGGGATCCAATGGTAGATAGGCTCCACCAGCTTTAAGGACTCCTAACAATCCAATTATCATCTCCAGAGAACGCTCCATAAAAATTCCGACAAGAGTTTCCGGGTCGACCCCAAGCTTCTGCAAATAATGGGCTACTTGGTTTGCACGACTATTCAGTTCATAGTAGGTCAGACACTCATTTCCTGACTGCAAGGCATAAGCATTTGGCGTCAGTAGCACTTGGGTTTCAAACAACTGGTGAATACAATTATAATTTGAGTACTCGACCTGTGTTTTGTTCCAATCTTTGAGTAGTTGTTGCCGCTCTATATTTGTCATGAGTGGCAACTGTGAAATATTTTGATCTGGGTTGGCTACGATGCCTTCAAGTAATGTCTCAAAATGTACTGCCATTTGTGAGATGGTGGTTGAGTCAAACAGTTCAGTTTTATACTCAAGGATGAAATTTAAACCTTCAGGATAATTCTCCGTTCCTTCAACCTGCTCCCACCCATCCAGAGTTAGATCAAACATAGACATCCGGATCTCGGATTTTAGTGGTTGAAACAAC
>Ga0316576_10001194_pt1 | contig 13686 bp, 10 predicted proteins | sample S0NA_FD_203075 | JGI IMG/M metagenome (GOLD analysis project Ga0316576, IMG submission 203075) | Rhizosphere microbial communities from salt marsh grasses in Alabama, United States - S0-2_050615r3r5 | ecosystem: Host-associated > Plants > Roots > Rhizosphere | place: USA: Alabama | collected... | reverse complement strand
CCGACAAGCAAAACGATTCAACCCTTCGGGTTATAAAATTCCCGTATATATACCTTGTAACCAATGAATTTATATTTTTAGTCGTTTCCGCAGCGTAAGCTGCTGAGTGCTTTTCCATTACCGACGTCCCTGCCCCGCTATAAGCGGGGTCAACGGTAATGAAAAATTATTATTCTCTGCGTTCTCCTTGCCCTGTTAAATGCTGCTTTCAGCAGCCCTCCAGAGGAGGATTTAACAGGGTGAATGTCTCTAATGAGCGAAGCGAATGGGCGGTGAATACAAAAAAGTACATACCAGCATAGCAAAGCTGGGACCTTCAAATTAGCTGAAGGCTTAAGGGATTAATTAAAGAGTTGTTGCATAATTAGGTCCTGCAATCAGCAGGTTGTTGGAAATCGTTGACTGTATCATCTCCAACTTGCTTCCAAACAAAATATCCTTGATGACGCCATGACCGTAAGCACCCAGAATTACTAGGGAATCATGGGGAACCTCGTAGAGAATGTCTTCAAATTTATTGTCCTCAAAAAAATGCCACTTGTTGATATAAAGATCCTTTTCTCTTTCAAGATTCCTTTCTTTAATCACATTTATGCAATCTTCTTCACAGTACTTGCCTGTCTGAGTATAAACATCCATGGACATGCCGGAAGCCCTCGCCACTTGAAATCCCAACCGGAGCGCTTTGACCGCATTGACCGATCCGCCGAAAAATACCACGATGCTATTCCAGGGTTTAAAGACAGGGCTCGTGATTAACACCGGAAATCTGGCGGACTTTACAATCCGCCTCACCCGAGGACCGATGTATCCGAGACCAATTTTTGAAGACATATCGCTGACGCTTCTGGGAACGCACATATAATCAAAGTTTGTGTGTATGTCCGGCAGCGTCGAGGCCGTATAATGTTTTGGCTCAAAAAACAGTGCATTCATTCCTGCCTGTTCTACGAGCTCTGTAGCATGTTTAACAGCGGATTCCGGAGACGAGAGGTAAGATTTGTCAAGATCAACCTGGACCACATCGTTGTCGAAATACATTAAAAATTTTGTGGTCTTGGGAATATATATAACAATAGAGGCTCCGACCTTCTTACAAAAATAACTCGATTGAAGAAGCGTTTCTCTCCCAAAGGGATTATTTCTAAAAATATGAAGCAGCCGGTTTTCCATTTGGTTCTCCTTTTATCTTCTGGGTTCTTCTCCAATGTACTTGGGAAAAAGGATTCGAGGATTTGAGGGTTCCTGAGGTCCAGTGATTATAAGCGCTATGATTCAGATTTTTGCTTGCAGAGCATACAGCGCGGAGTAATGACGTTACATGGGCGTTTTTTCTGTCCTTATTCCTCGATTTTTCCGAAAATATGTTTTTATAAAAAAACGACTCCAAGGTTCAAGGTGTTATATTTAAAGATTTGTTTTTAAAGCCCTTTCACTCGAATCCTTGAATCCTCGGCCCCTTGAATCCTTTGTGATGACACCTGCTCGGTTTGTGAGATGGCCAACTTATTTTTCCCTAATTAACAATATCGGGAGATGACACAAATTTTTTTTCATCACATCTAGTGACTGCTCTGCACCATCAACTCCTTACGATATTGATCCAAGATAGTCGCTTTGGAAATAAGTCCGATAAATCTATTGTTTACCACAACCGGCATGGAATACAAGCCTTTCATATCCATTTTACGAACAACGTCTAACACATCATCATCCGCATGAACCACATCGACCTGGGTATTCATGATCTGTCCCAGAAAAACAGCGTCATACATCACCGGGTCAAACAGGTATGGCCGAATATCATCCAGATGGATCATTCCCAGAAAATCACCGTTTTTGTCGTCTTCCACCGGGAAATAGTTCCGGTGAGATTTTTTAATAATATCGATAAAATCTCTCAAAAGCATACTCTGCTTGACAGCAATACAATCCTTTTCAATAAGTTCCGTTACATTCAGGTCCGACAACACCCGGGCATCGGTGCCGGGTCGCAACAAATGTCCGTGTTCCACAAGATCCTTCAAATAATAGGAGGCCGGTTCAAAATAGTGACAAAGCGTGGTCGTCACCGCAGACACAATAATCAAAGGGAGAATGACTTCCCATCCGCCGGTAATCTCGATGATGAGAAAAATCCCGGTTAACGGCGCCTGCAACATGCCGCTGATCAGCCCCGCCATCCCCAGAAGTGCGTAATACCCTTCGTTGACCAATGATGCGGACGGCCAGAATATTACAAGAAGGTGATGATACGTCACCCCGATAAGGCTCCCGATAACCAGACATGGTGCGAATATGCCGCCGGAACCTCCCCAGCCCAGGGTCAAAGCAGTGGCGGCAATTTTGGCAAATGACGCAAGTGCTACAATGGCGAGCACCTGACCGTATTGCCCTTCGATCAAAACTTTGACCGTATGGTACCCTTCCCCCAGTATATCAGGAAGAAAAAGGCCAATGACACCCACTGCGCATCCGCCTATAGCGGCACGGATCCATATCGGAAACGGGACTTTGTGTGATACGGTATGCATGGATCTGAGCATGCGCGTTAGAAGAATAGTGGCCGCTGCAGACAGGGCGGCTAATCCGATAGAAGCAAAAATATTCTGTAGGTTGATATTGAAAATGTGATGGCTAAACGGGATCTGGTTCCCTTGCATGATACGACTGATCTCTGTACCGGCGACCGAAGCAATGGCTATGGGGACAATATTGACAGATTTCCATTCACCCACGATAACTTCAACGGCAAAAACCATTCCCGCAATAGGGGCATTGAAGATGGAAGATATGGCACCCGCGGCGCCGCAACCCACCAGGGTCACACGCTGCCGGTCGTTCAGGGAAAAATACTTGGCAATGGCTGAACCAATGGCCGCTCCGCTGATTACAACAGGTGCCTCGGGACCGGCAGACCCGCCGCTCCCGATAGTAAGACAACTCGATATCAGCCTGGAAAAGCTTGAGCGAAATCTCAAAAGCCCCCCGTATCGGGATACGCTGTAAATCACTTCCGGGACACCGTGTCCGGCGCCTTCTTTAACAATTTTTTCCAGAAACAAAGATGAAAGAGCCGCACCGACGGCAGGAAGAACAAATACCCACCAATAATGACGGTAATGATGAAGCCACTCGGACATCATCACAAGGCTACGATTGAGCACCACCGAAGCCAAACCGGAAAAATTGCCCACGATGGCGGCCATCAATATGAGCAGGAGTCGATCATCAAATCGGAAGATAGGCCAGTTTCCAGGAACGCGCCATGATGTTAAAATGCGCAATTTTCTCAATATCTAAAAATGTTCTCCTTTCATAAGTCGGTTTTCAAAATCGACAATGCTTGAATAAAATGCTGTCGAATCGGGAGTTGTTTTTAAAAATTCCACAAATGTGCTCTCACGGATACAAAAAGAAAGCCTTGACAGAAAATGAAGATGGATTTTTGTTGACGCACTTAAAAGGATGAACATAACAAACACCGGCCTGCCGTCAACAGCTTTGAAATCAATGGATTTGTGAAGAAAACATGTGGATATTATAGAGTTTTTTATCGTATCTTCCAAAGGATCGTGAGGATGGGGAATGGCCACCCCCTTACCAATACCTGTTGATGTCAAATGTTCCCTTTCAAGCAAACTCGAATAAATTGGTTCTTTAATATTGTTGGATAAATAATGGATGTTTTCAACAGCATTTTTCAACACGGTTTCAACATCATTTCCCTTTATATCATATAAAACACCACCCCGTTTCATTGCAGGTAGAAGATTTTCCATTTTTGCCTGCTGTGGTTCCGTATTCACTTTTTCAGGCAGTGAAAACGGAAGCTTATATATCGAAGCCCATTTTTCCAGAGTCGATTCATTAAACAGATAATCATCTCCGGCTTTCTGTATGGGTATCCTGCCCTGGCGAATCCATCGCTCCACGGTGCTCACCGGAAGACGAAGGCATTGGGCGACTTCGTGTATTGTGAGTTTCATAAGAAAAAATTAAAGATCCAATGTCATCTGTATTGGCGTTGCTGATAAATTAATATATTAAACTTAAATTAATAACTTGGATATAATTCTAAATCAAGAAATTTTATAAATTATTGCTCAAGTTTCTCACCCATATTTTAAAACAACCCCATAACATGGATGCGCTTTTACTCGATATGAGTGATGAAAGATTATCGGCAGGGTAGTATAGAAAATTCACTTGAATAAGATCTGATAAGGTAACGCCGGACAGGGCTTCATGATAATTAGTGGAAGTGAATCCTGAGATTTCTTATATCTCAGATTCTTACGGTCAGTTAGGGTTCTAATTTCGATACCGGCCGCTGTGTGATGGTAATGTCCCTTTTTGGATAAGGGATCTCAACACCCTGTTGATCAAACGCTGTTTTGATTTTGTCGGTGACATGGGAAATGGTATCCATACGTTTTCGGGCATCATCAATCCATACCCTGAGCTGAAGATCCACCGAGGATTCTCCGAAATTTCTCACAACAACTTTTGGCGCCGGTGTTTTTGAAATCCAGTCCACGGATTTTGCCACATCTATGATGATCTCCTTTGCTTTTTCAATATCCGCATCATATGCGATTCCAACGTTAATTCGAACTCTGATTTTTGTTGAAATAATGGTGTAGTTGACGATATCTCGCATCATGATTTCATTATTGGGAATAATGATCACAATATTATCCGTCGTCTTGATTTTAGTAGCCCTCAGACCGATATCGATGACATCTCCCCAGGAAGCACTTCCTGCCGGCGCACTCCACACTTCAATGCGGTCTCCCACTTCAAAGGGTCGATCGATAATCAGCAGCACACCGGCAATAAGGTTGGACAAGGTGTCTTTGGCGGCAAAACCTATGGCAATACCGGCTACGCCGGCACCTGCAATAAACGGCATGACATTGATACCCAAAACATCCAACGCCAGAACAACAGCAGTTGCATAAATGATGGCTCCGGAAAATCTATTGACGAGGTCGAAAATGATATCGTCGACCTTGGTTTTTGTTTTGTCGATGATATTTTTTTCAAAGTATCCCAGCAGGATTAACAAAAAATCTTTGGCTGGGGATGCCAGGAGTATGATCAAAATTGCGCGAAAGATTTTTTCCAAAAACAAAACATCGAAAAGTCTGATAAGATAGGTACCGCTGATAAGTATCAGACCGTAGAAAAGCGCCTTTTGGAAAACGCTGAAAACTTCGATATTGATTTTAAGAAAATTGTTTGTTTGGGTCTTTTTCTCAAAAGACGTCAGAAGACGTTTTGCAATTATCCAAGTGATATAGGTGCAGACAATAGTGCCCAGAGTCTTGAATATCAGATGAATATATACAGCCTCTATACCGGTTGTCTTGGATATGTTTTCCAGAAAAGCAAAAATAAACTCCATAATCTCCTCAGTATTTTATGTTTTCGTAAAAACTTATAATTACAACAGCCTGTCTATTTTTGTTTCCGCAGGATGCGTTGGGTTGCTAAAGGTGAAAGGACATAAAGAAACATATAGGTTAACGCTACATATCCCAAGTAGGGTGTAAATATGGAAATAATCAGCAATATCATATTCAAGCGGCCAAACCAAAAATGCTTGTCCATAAAACGGCCGAGATGCAGATAGCGAATGGGATAAAAATTCATTAATATCGCTGAAAAGATCATTAGACCAAAACAGAAAAAACCCCACTGGCGGGTCCATAGGTAAGATTCTACGGCGACCTGGTTGAACATGATCAATGGGGCTGCCACCAGTAATGCTGCCGCCGGTGTCGGCATGCCTTTAAAAAATCCGGGGACAGGGGTTCGGTCAAAGGTAAAGTAAACCAGCCGGGCGATCCCCATAAAAACATAGAGCAGTGCAACCCAGCCAATGGGAAGTTTTTGAATAACGGGATCAGATATATCTGCGAAAGATAAATAAAACATCCAGGCCGGGACAATGCAGAAACTGACGGCATCGGCGATGTCGTCAAGGATGCCGCCAAAGCTGATCCGAGGTGTCCGTCCCTGGTGGGGCAAAGGTTCCGTCAGCCCCAGTTTTCGCGCCAGGGCTCCGTCAAGTTTATCGAAAATGGCAGCACCGATCAAAAAGAGATACGCCTCACGAAAACGATTCTGATAAGCAAAAAGAACAGCCAATAGCCCCATCATTGCATTCATGATGGTCAATGTATTGGGGAAAAAAGACAAAATGTTCCGCCGTAACCTTTCATCCTCATCACAGATTTCGTCTAAGAAATAGGACCCGTATTTCCGACAATATGCGGCGATAGATCCAAAATTTATAATCAAAAAGATGATTTCGATTAAAAACAAAACGCGAAGGTGAAGATTCCCCAGCCAGGAAATCCATGCGTAAAGCTTGAAATCCGGGCCCCCGGCTACAAAAAAGGCATGCGCGTACAAGAGCGTGCCCACCGGAGCCGCCACAATGGTTCTGAGCCGTGTAAATTCTTTTACTTCCGGTTCAGGCCCTGTTCGCATGGCGAAAAAACGCATGAAATAGGCAAAATTATCTCGGGTCAGAACCGTAACACAAAGTATCAAGACAAAAATGCTGTGCAGCAATTCAGCCTTGGTCCCGGCAACCGAGGTAAAAAGAAGACGCCACATGGCACCCACCGCCACCAGCGGAAAAATGGTGGAATAGACAATCTTATCCATAACCCTGTCGGCAAGATGTGCCAATGTGGAGTGCAGCTGAAAACGGGTGGCAAGCCATCCGTCGATCAGGTCAAAGCACATGGAAATAAAAAGCAGCATCACCCCGAGGGTGTAAAGCATCGGGTTGCGGGTCCACATGACCCCAAAGGCGCAAAGCATCCCCCCAAAAACAAGTGGCGGCCTGCCGTAAACCAGTAATGCTGAAAACTTTCTCTGAAAATTGAGTTTTGACGTCATGCTTTCTTTCTTCTGTCGATATTTAAGCAAATTCAGGACTTATAATGTCTCGAAACACCGCTATATTATTCTCCACCCCTCGTCCAGTCAACCCAAATAATCTGGAATGGGTATTCTGCTTATAAAAATTGACATTTAAAAATTATTGGTTATACTCATTAAAAGTTCGCTGCAATCCCGCTAAAACAGGCTAAAACAGGATTTCACCTTCGTTTCAATCCCGCCATGGCGGGACGGTAAATGGCTTGCTGTACAACTCAAAAAGACCAACTTGGACTTTACCTAAGCTGCTTTTATATCGAACCACCTCCATATTATATAAGGTAAAAAATGTATTTTAGATTGACACAAGTTTTAAGAACCTTTTTTTACTTTAGCCTCATTTTCTGGGCAATGTCATCCGGTTATCCTTTAAACAAACCCGTCGCAAAGGGGGAAGGCCTTAAGACACTTGTTCCACCCCAGACTTCTCAGCCAGCTAAGGATAAGAAAGATACCCTTTCGGTTCCGGCAGATAAGAACGAAACTCAAACCTTAAAAGAAAAGGCCGTGGACAAAGCTGGAGAAAAAATCGGAAAGGGTATCGACAAATTCAGCCGTTCGGCTTCTTTAAAAATCGGCAAATGGGTCGAGGTTGAAGTTTTCGCCGGAATCACCTGGCTCAAACTACTCTTTTGTCTATTTCTGACCTTTTTGGTGGTTCTGGTGGAACGACTGATTCGATGGTTGGTCAATTCAACAATTCGAAAAATGCCGGAGGAAGAAACAGTTGCATGGCGAAAACATTTTCTTGAAGCGCTCACCCGGCCGTTGTCTCTTTTTATCTGGTCCTATGGTATCTATGGCGCCCTTTCGCCCCTATACATTCATTTTGTAGCACCTGATGGAAGCAATCTGGTTCACAGCATTGCGCAAAAGGCAGCGGATATTGGCGGAACCATAGCCTTTTTCTGGTTTTTGCTCCTTCTAATCGGAATTTTGGACGTGTACTTGAAAAGATGGGCAGCCAGCACCGAAAGCACCATTGACGACATGCTGGCCCCCATTGTCGGAAAAACCCTTCGGCTGTTCATTGTTGTTATCGGCGGCATTATTGTTATTCAAAATCTCACCGGACTGAAAATCGGGCCCTTGCTAGCCTCTCTGGGTATTGGCGGTCTAGCCGTGGCTTTGGCTGCCAAAGATTCCATTGCAAATTTTTTCGGAACACTGACGATCCTCTTCGACAAACCGTTTCAGGTAGGCCAGCGGATCACCCTTGATAAATATGACGGAACCGTTGAAAACGTCGGCTTCAGGAGTACCCGAATACGAACACTTACCGGCAACCTGGTGACCATTCCCAATGATAAATTGGTTAACTCTTCTGTTGAAAACATCGGTGAACGTCCTCATATCCGATGGCTCACCAATATCGGAATCACTTATGATACCCCTCCTGACAAGGTTGAAACAGCCGTGCAAATCATCCGGGAGATTCTTGAAAACCACGAAGGGATGAAGGAAGATTTTCCACCCCGGGTCTTTTTTAACGGTTTCAATGACTGGAGCCTCAACATCATGGTGGTTGTCTGGTACCATCCACCCAATTACTGGGATTATCAGGCATGGCTTCAAAATACCTGCCTTGAAATCATGCGCCGGTTTGAAGCCGAGGATATCGATTTTGCCTTTCCGTCCAGAACCATCTATATGGCCAATGATGATAAACGCCAGCTAAAACTGAAGATGATAAAAGGTCAGGAGACCTGATCTTTCTCTATGGAAAAGGAATTACGTTATGTCGAGATTCATTAAAAGACAACTTAAAAAGGCGGGAACATCTCCTGGATCTCTGGTTTATATTGGTGAACAAAAGGTAGACGAAACCCGAATCACCCTCATTGACTATGATGAGGAGAGTTTGCAAGAAAGAGTGATCGGCGGCATAGAAGAGGCGTTTCCACTTAAAGATTTACCCACGATAACCTGGATCAACATCGATGGCTTGCATGAAATAGACGTCATCGAAAAAATCGGTCAACATTTTAACATCCACCCGCTGGTTTTAGAGGACATATTAAATACCGGGCAACGACCCAAAACCGAAGAATTCGAAGATCTTATTTTTGTCGTTCTAAAAATGCTGCATTACAACAAAAATTCCAAAAAACTGGGCTCCGAGCAGTTTAGCCTGGTCCTCGGATCAAATTTTCTATTGACTTTCCAGGAAATCCAGGGCGATGTTTTCAAAACCGTGAGAGAAAGAATCCGTAAGCCAAAAACCCGAATTCGTAAATCAGGATGCGATTACCTGGCCTATGCCCTCATTGATGCTATTGTGGATTACTACTTTGTCATTCTGGAAGCGATAGGTGACAGAATTGAAGATCTTGAAATCCAACTTCTTGATAACCCCACCCATTACACCCTGGAGAGCATCCATGAGATGAAACGAGAAATGATATATCTGCGCAAGCAAATCTGGCCGATTCGGGAAATTATTAACAGCCTGGTAAAAAGTGAATCTTCTCTGATTCAGGAACATATGCACATCTTTTTCAGGGATGTCTATGACCATACGGTACAAATTATCGACACCATTGAATCGTATCGGGATATACTGGCTGGAATGCTGGATATTTATCTGTCCACTCTGAGCAACAAAATGAACGAGGTCATGAAAGTGCTGACCATCATCGCCACCATTTTCATTCCCATCACCTTTATTGCGGGTATTTACGGCATGAATTTTAAGTTTATGCCGGAACTCGAATGGCGGTGGGGGTATGCAATGGTTTGGGGGGTTATTGTCGTCGCTGCAGGAATCATGATCGGGTTCTTCAAAAAAAAGAAATGGCTGTAAGCCATTACATGGCCCTGCATATCAGTGGTCCATGAACGTTTTTTAAAAAGGAGGTAATCCATGACCGCAAAAAAATCTGAGCACAAGCCCAAAAGGCGCAAGATAACCTTCTCCCTGACGTCACCTGACGCCAAAGAGGTAATACTCATGGGTGATTTTAACCAGTGGAATCCAAAGGTCCATCCCATGAAAAAAACCAAAACCGGAGTGTGGGAAAAGGCGACGCTTCTTTTTCCCGGAACGTATGAATATCGTTTTATAGTGGATGGTCAATGGGAAAATGATCCCAATAACGCTCAAACGCGCACCAACCAATTCGGCACGAAAAACAATTTTATTATCGTTCCGTTTCCCTAATGGCCCGGAATTTGATGATTCAACGGCTAAAACGATGATTCCGATGGTGCTAGAAGCCATCTCAAAAATAGGATTTTGGTTCAAGGTCCCCCGCTGAACATCGGCGGGATAAAAAGGCGGGGGCGAGGTTCAATCCGCCCCGTCTAACGGGATCTTCGACACGCATACTTCAGTATTCCGAGGAGTTGAAACGAGGACCCAACACAAAGACTTGTCCGCCTATGGCGGATTGGGCCATCAGGCGTCGCCCTGCGGGCTATGCCCTGACAAGAAAGACTTTTTTGAGATGGCTTCTAATAGGAGATCTTAAATACCGCCTATAAAGCAAACAATAAAGATCTGATTTTTTAGTTCAGGCCTTCAAAACTTAACGGGCTGTTGCCCAAACGAAAATCTTTTTGAGCGCTCATTGAAACGTTTTTTGTTCATAAATCTTGGCGAAGTGAAAGAAAAGCGATTCCAACTGTTTGAGCCCGAAGGGCGAGTTTTGGGATCGTCTGAAACGAGCCTTAGATTTATCAAAAAATGTTTCAGAGCCAGCGAAAAATGATTTGGGCAACAACCCGTTAATCAACGAACTATCACCTGAAACATGATTGCTTTTTCGTGTTGTGGAAGGAAATTAACCAAATGGACCCTGAAACAGTTGAGTTCCCGAATCTTCCGGAACGCTTGAAAGGACTTGGGGAATTGGCGGATAATCTCTGGTGGAGTTGGCATCCCTCGGCAAGAATGCTCTTTAAAATGCTTGACCGGCAGGCATGGAAAGAGAGCGGGCACAACCCCGACAAAATGCTTAAAGAGATGCCGGCTAAAATTTTGGAGGCGGCCACTGCCAACAACGCCTATCTACGGCATTATGATGTGGTGCTTTCCCGTTTTTACAGCTATCTCTCGGATAAATCGTGCCGATTTTTGAGCAATTTTCCTTGTGATCCTAACACGTTTGCCGTGGCCTATTTCAGTGCTGAATACGGTCTTCATCGTTCCTTGCCGTTTTACGCCGGCGGTTTGGGGTTTCTGGCCGGAGATCATATCAAGGAATGCAGCGATCTGGGTGTTCCCCTGGTAGCCGTCGGTTTTATGTATCCCCAGGGATATCTTCATCAACATATTCGCGAAGACGGCTGGCAGGAAAATATTAATGAACCCATCAACAGAGAAGCCGCACCGATTCTAAGGGTGTTTGATAATGAAGGCCGGCATCTCGTGGTTCGGGTTCCCTTTATCGATCCGGCAATCTATGTAGGTGTTTGGAAAGTAAACGTCGGTCGAATATCTCTTTATCTCTTGGATACGGATATCGAGAACAACGATCCGTGGAATAGAGGCATTTCGGCTCGTCTATACATCGGAGACATCGAGTTGCGTCTGCGCCAGGAAATCGTTCTCGGAATAGGCGGCGCCGAAGTTTTGCAAGTTCTTGGGATCAAACATCACTTGATGCACCTTAACGAAGGACATGCTGCCTTTGCTCTCCTGGAACGGATAAGCGATCGGATTCAGGATGGGATGACTTATTCCCAAGCTGTTGAACAGGTTCGACATACAACTGTTTTCACCACCCATACACCGGTCCCGGCCGGTCATGATGTCATTCCGTTTCATCTAATGGAAAAATATTTTCATTCCTACTGGCCAACCCTTGGCTTAGATCGCGATGCTTTTCTTCATCTGGGAATCCACCCTGAACTGCCCGATGCAGGATTTAACATGACGGCCTTTGCCCTTAGAATGTCGGGTTATCGCAATGGCGTCAGCCAACGTCACGGAGAAGTGTCCAGAAAAATGTGGCAAAGTCTCTGGCCGGACCGATCCGAATCAGAGGTGCCGGTGAATCACATCACCAACGGCGTACATATCCCTACTTGGATTGAGCCCCGAATGCAACGTCTTTTTAATACCCATTTGGACCCTGAATGGCTGGCCGATCATGACAATCCTCTTGTCTGGGAGCTGATCGACAATATTCCGGATGAAGAATTTTGGAGAACCCATTACTGGCTGAAAATCAAACTCATCGATGCGATCCGGGAACGATCACGCCTCCGCTGGGCCGAAGATCACGCCAGCCCGTCTATCGTAATAACCGGTGGAACGCTGCTTGATCCGTCAGTGTTAACCCTGGGTTTTGCACGTCGCTTCGCCACCTACAAAAGGGCTGACCTGCTTTTTTATGATATGCAGCGCCTGAAAAAACTTCTCAGCGACCGCTGGCGGCCGATCCAGATCATTTTTGCCGGCAAAGCCCATCCTGCCGACGATCCCGGTAAGCAAATCATCCAAAAGGTGTTTAATGCCGCACGTGATCCGGAAACCGGGGGACGCATCGCCTTTGTTGAAGACTACGGGGAACAACTGGCGCAATACATGGTTCACGGGGTGGATGTGTGGCTGAACAATCCATTGCCTCCCATGGAGGCCAGCGGGACCAGCGGTATGAAAGCAGCCTTGAACGGCGTGCCCCAGCTGAGCATAATGGACGGCTGGTGGATGGAAGGCTTTAACGGCAAAAACGGCTGGGCTTTTGATCACAAAGAAGTCGATGGTAACCGGGATGCTGCGGATGCCGCCGAACTTTACCGCATCCTTGAAGAAGAATTGGTTCCAATATACTATAACGTAACGGATGAGGGCGTTCCTTTGGACTGGGTGACCGTCATGAAAAATTCCATTAAGAGTAATGCAGCAAAATTCTCAGCCCGCCGAATGGTCAAGGAATACATCGAGAAATTTTATGCCAAAGGTCTTGAAGCGGCAATTGGTAAAAGTTTGGATCAGAATGCAAAAAGTTAGATCCAGAGAGTAAAGGTTCAAGGGTTCGAGTGCATTTTGGGGCCGGGTGTTTTTACTTTAAACCCCTATGTTCGTGTTAACGTGGTGCGCTCTTCCGTTCACTCAGGTGTCTGCGTGTCTGGTCATTTCATTGATTTAGCAGCGGGGGCATTCCCGCCTCCTCCGCGTTCTCCCGCAAAGAACTCGCGGGAGCCGCGGTCTCCCCCCCTGCTAAATCAATGAAATGACGAAGCCACTCCGCCAATATCGTTCCACGGAAAAGCACACCACATGAACACACGCAACATATGTGAATGAGCGGATTGGTCTTCGCTTGCAGCTTCGGGCTCCGCTCTGCGAGCTACGACCCGACAAGATGCCCCAACAGAATGGATAATCTTTTTTAAAAACCGTGTACCTATTTAAACTGCCAAACCGACTCCTTGCCGAATCTTAGAACCTATCTCAAAAATAAGATTAGGGTTCAGGGCAAGGCGCGAAACGGTGAAAAAGCGGAGCATACACGTAGTATGTAAGCATTTTGAACCGTTTCGCAACACCGCCATGGACACTTAGATTGTTTTTGAGATAGGTTCTAGTCTTCTTCGATGATTCCCGATACATCTTTGTCTTTAATCATTCGAAATTTTAAGGGTTTTTGAACATCGAGATGAACATCCTGCTGAGGAAATGCAATGACGATCCCCGCCTCACGGAAAAGTGTGTCAATATGGAAGCGGAGATCGCTTTCAATGATGCGCCGATCCATGATGCGGCTCATGCTGATCCAG
>Ga0316576_10001193_pt1 | contig 13686 bp, 10 predicted proteins | sample S0NA_FD_203075 | JGI IMG/M metagenome (GOLD analysis project Ga0316576, IMG submission 203075) | Rhizosphere microbial communities from salt marsh grasses in Alabama, United States - S0-2_050615r3r5 | ecosystem: Host-associated > Plants > Roots > Rhizosphere | place: USA: Alabama | collected... | reverse complement strand
GGCGTTGACGATTGTCGCGCCCTTGGCGATGGGCTGGGTCAGGGCGAAGCGGAAGTAGCCCCAGTCGGACATTCCATCCCAGAAGCCGACCCAGATCTCGTGTTCCGGGCTCCCGTCGACGTAGAGTTTGTCCCAGATGATCCCGTCGTCGGCGGGCCCCGAGATGTTGAGCACCACCTGGGGGCAGGACATGTCAGGGGACCCGACGTCGAGCGGCGTGGGGCCGTCGGGCAAGGTGTCGGCGCCGAGGTCAACGACGACGGCGGAGTCGGAGTCCAGCCGCGCGTCGGGCGCCGGGCTGTCGATGGGGACCAGGGCGTCGGCGAGAGCGATGTCGGGGTCCGATGCTTCCCGGCCGAGGTCGTGCCACCGGCTCTCGTCGGCTGTCATCAGGCAGCCCGAGACGCCGGCCAACAACACCGCGCAGGCGGTGCGGGTCGGAGCCCACATGGTCCGATGATAGCACGAACTGGGCCTTGACGTGGAGTGGGCTCCGCGGAATCGTGGGGGCGGCATGGGGACCATCGACGAGGCCGGGCTGGAGACCCGCTGCATCCACCTGATCCAGGCGGTCGGCCGGGAGGGGGAGCGATCCCTGCCGAGCCCCGAGGACGGGACGTACCGGGTCTCGTCGTCGGCGGTGATCTGCATCGGCTGGATGTACATGGACCTCGAGCGCGCGGCGCGGGAGCTGGACGCGATCCTCGCCGGACAGGAAGGCGACGGCGCGATCCCCGAGCGCGACGGGCACCGCGGTGTGACGCTTCCGCTCCTCGCGTCGGTGCACCGCATGGTGTACCACGCTGCCCGTGGACGCCAGCGCGGCCTCGAGCCGCAGCTGGCGCGGCAGGTGCGGGCGCTCGACCGCTTCCACCGCTACCTGGCGGGCCGCGACAAGCGGCGCCTGTGGATCGCCGATCCCGAGGACGCATGGATCGGAGCCCCGCGGTCAGAGCCGGTGCAGGAGGCCGGGCTCAACGCGCTCCTGGTGCAGGCCGACACCGACCTGGCCGATGTGTCGATCCACACCGGTCAGCCGACGCGGGACATCATCGGGCGGCGGACACGCCGCGCCCAGGCCCTGGCCGGCCGGCTCTGGCGCAGCGAGCTGCGGGCCTTCGCCTCGCGCACCGCCGACGGGGAGTGGCGCGGGCTGGGCGGCGCGGACCTGCTCCCGCTCTGGGCCGGGGCGGCGCTGCGCTCGCAGGCCGCGGCGCTCATCGGGACGCACCTGCGCGCGTTCTGGACCGGGCACGGGCTGGCCACCTTGCCCGCCGACGCCGACGACGGGCCCCGCCTCGTGGACCCGCTGCTCAGCTGGCTGATGGTCCGGGGGCTCTACCGCTACGGCAACGACGACGAGGCGCGCCGGCTGAGCGAGGCGACCCTGCGCCTCGTCGCCCGGGGGCTGCACCGGGCCTACGACGCGGCGACCGGCGAGCCGACGGATCGGCGGCCCTGGGCGCCGACGGCGGCGCTGGCCCTGGACCTGCTCAAGACGCCTTGCGACTACGAACGCTGGTGAGCAGAGAGCTGGCGGGGACGTGGTGACGAAGGGGCGGGCTAGGGCTCGGACTTGAAGACCTCACCCGGGGGCAGGTTCGAGACCGGCAGGGGCGGGCACTTCATGTTCTTGGCCAGGTCCGGGGACCAGACCCAGTCGGTGACGATGACCTCGCCCAGGTCCTGGGTCGAGCCGCAGGGGCCGTGGCCGACGAGGCGTGCCCGGACCTCCATCTGGATCGTCTGGCGGTAGAAGGCGCCGAACTGCTTGGGCAGGATGGTGCCGGTGATCTGCAGGTCCTTGGACTTGGCCGAGGAGACCGTCGAGTTGACCTCGAAGCCGAACTCGGCGTTGAGCTTGAGGACCTTGATGTCGAAGCCGGCCGAGAGCGAGGCGCTGGTGGTGAAGCTGCGCGTGCGAGTCTCGGAGGTCATCTCGGAGTAGGTCACCTGACGGCCGATGTCGCCGCCCGGGATGCAGCCGGTGACCGCGACGGGGTCGTAGCTCCGCACCGCGGTCCGCTTGCTGCCGTCGGTCCGGACCTCGACCGGGGTGTAGACCTCGACCTTGACCACCCGCTTGGTCTCCTGGCCCGCGCTGTCCATGGCCAAGATGCTCATCGTCGCGGTGTAGCTGTCAGCGGCGTAGTTGCCCTGGACCGTGGGAACGGGCGCCGTGGTCAGGTTGCTGAGTCCGAACAGGCTGTCGGTGCCGGTGGTCAGGTTGGCCACGGTGCCGGTCACGCCGCCCTTGAAGACGTAGACGTTCTTGGGAACCCCGGTTCCCAGGGTGCTGATCGTGCCGTTGTACACGTCGTCGACCACGCTCACCGGGCCGCTCTTGGGGAACAGGGACTCGGGGTCGATGCCGGCCTGGTTGGCGAAGTAGCCCTTGAACTGGAAGTTTTCCTTGAGGAAGGTGTAGACGAAGCGCAGCGGCGCGTTCTGGGAGCCGGACTTGAGGCCGATCGCCTTGACCTCGAACATGAAGGGGGTTTCGTCGGTGGTGGCGGTGATGCCGACGGGGCAGCCGGCCGAGATCGGCCGCATCTGCCGGATCAGGATCGAGGGGAGCACCTGGATCTCGACGGCGATGGCCTGGGGCGCCTGCTTCTCCGAGCCGTCGAGGCCGACGTTCCTGGCCCGCAGGATGCCGCGGAAGGTGCCCGTGTCCTCCTCGGTGGTGAAGGGGATGTTGGGCCCGAAGCTCCAGGTCAGCAGCCCCTGGTTCTCGTAGCGCGGGGTGACGTCGAGCTTGACCTGGTTGGTCTTGCCCGAGCTGGTCTGGAAGATGCCCTCGAAGGTCAGCCGGGTCTCGCCAACGCCCTTGTCAGCGAACCCCATGCCGAAGATGGTGACGTCGTCGCCCACGCGCACCGCGGTGGGCGCCACCATCCGGAGCAGGGGCTGAGGCAGCTCGCGAGGCGGGGTCGTCGGAACCGTGGGGTCGGTTGACTCGCCGCCACAGCCCGCCGCCAGAACGAGGGTCAGAATTGCTGCTCGGACCTTCATGGCATCCTCTCTAGGTTTTCCCTGGTTGGTGACACAGCGAGAGTAATTCAAGTTTCATACCAGGACCTTTGTCCGACGCACCGTTGTTTTTTCTATTATCTTAAATGGTTATAGATGCCGGATCCAACCAAAAATCGGCCGGGGCGGCCACTCCAATCGCCATCTACGCAACCATCAGGCCACAGTGTGCTGGAATATCCAAAAGATGTGCGCCATTCGTCGTAGTAGGCACGCGGGTGCGGGTGGTCACTTGACACGCCATGCGCCCTGCTGCTACCGTTGAATGTACAAGTATTTAAATATCATCAAGAAATTGGATACACGCACGAATCCGGCGATGCTCGTCGCCGCCCTGTGCTCTCTGCTCTGGTCCTGCCAGGCCGAAGGACCGCCATCCGGTGTCTATGACCACGGCGGCGTGCCGGACCTGTGGGTTGCCCCGGACCTGCCCCCCTCGTGCGAGAACGCGACCAAGCTCCCGGCGCCCAAGCTCGATCCCTTCCCCAACCCGACCGCCTACGCCTCACAGCCCTTCCGCGGCGTGGCCGCCGGGGCGGACAAGCTCATCGCCCGGGTTGGCTCGATGACCTTCGCGCCGGTGACCGTGGGCTCCGACGGTCGTTTCTGCGTCGAGGCGCAGCTGATCCCCGACGCGATCAACACGGTGGTCTTCACCCCGCTCGACAAGAACGGCTGTCCCGGGATCGAGACCAGCGCGACCGTGACCCACCGCACCACGGCGAGCGCCGACGCTGGCGTGACCACGCTGCAGAACGTGGCCCGGGGCCAGCCGGTCTCGGCGGGCGAGACCCCCGACGAGGGCGAGCTGAGCTACATCGTCGACGGCGACGCCAAGTCCACCGTAACGCTCTCGTTCTGGGACTGGGACTGGGGCGGGACCTGCGACAAGAGCGTCTGGGTCCGGGTCGATCTGGGCAAGGTCTACAACGTGACCAAGGTCAAGCTCATCTGGCCGCCCCAGGTGGGCTCGGACTACGCCACCTGCTACGACGTGCTGCTCAGCTCCAAGACCGCCCCGGTGGATCCCGATCCGGCTCAGATCCAGGACTGGGAGAGCGTGAAGGAGGAGTCCAACGGCACGGACCAGGACCAGGTGATCCTGATCAACCCGACCCCCGCGCGCTGGGCTGCGCTCTTGCTCTACGAGAACGCCTCGAGCGGCATCACCGAGACCTTCAAGGTCGGTGAACTCGAGGTCTGGGGCCAGGATCCCAACGCGGTGCCCCCCCCGCCCCCGGACAGCTGCGACGCGCTCTGACCCCGGAGCGCGCGGCGTGTGACTAACCCTTCTTGTGCGAGATGCTCTTGGTCATGTAGCCGCCGGTCATCGCGTCCAGCAGACCGGTGAGCTCCTCGACGCGGATGCGCTGGCTGATCTTGGAGGCGATGTCCGTCGGCGGGCGGAGGATCATGTCGATCTGCAGGCGGCGGCGGATGTAGTAGACCGTGGTCACCTCGCGGACCACGCCGTCGAGGATGCCGATCAGCGACTGCACGTCGAGCACCTCGGCGTTGAACACCAGCCGGTCCAGGTTCCAGGTCGCGGTGACCGAGAAGCCGAGGGAGTCGGCGTTGATCCGCTCGTCCTCCTTGAACGGCAGGGCCTGGTAGTAGAGCCCGTCGTCCATCTTCCGCTTCGAGCTGGTCAGCGCGTTGGCGAAGCTGCCGCTCACCGTGGGCATCAGCGCCTTGAGCTGGGCGTTGCGGCGCAGCGAGCGGATCCGCTCCGGGTGGACCTGGTAGTAGCGGATCGCCGCGTCCTGGACCTGTTGCACGCTGGGCTCGTGGGCGAAGCGGGCGAGGATCTGGTCCTCGGTGAGCTGCGGCGCCTGGGCCATCGCCGCCCCGGGCGCGAGCAGCAGCGCCGCAACGAGCAAAATGTATGATCGGGACATCTTCACCTCCGTGATGCCAGATGTGTTGTTCCTCATGGCGGGCCCATGGGCTTGTAGCTCAGCGCCTCGATCGCGTCGACCTGCAGGGCGCCACTGATGGTTGTATCGCGCTCGAGGCGGATCACGCTGATGTCGTCGAGGTAGCCGCAGCGATCGATGTAGATCAGCAGCTGGTTGCCCTGCGCCTTGGCCTCGCAATCGGGAGGGAGCAGGGGAAAGCTGCCGCCGACGAAGCCGATGGCCTTGAACTCGGTGTTGCCGTCCTTGCTGGCCAGGATGCGGGTCGCGCCGCCGACGCCGGTGAGGTGCACCGCGAGGTCCGGCTCCTTGATCACCGGACGCAGGGTGCCGTCGGTGAAGGTCAGCTGCAGCGACTGGCAGCCCGCCATGTCGACGCTCTGGCCGTCGGGGGCGCCGGTGGCCTTCTGGGCGCAGGACAGATCGCAGGGCCCGGGCAGGCCACAGGTGGCGAGGGTCGCGTAGGGTCCGCGGCCGGGGCCGATGCCGCTCCCGTCGCTCCAGGCCGGCGGGTCGGCCAGGCAGCCGTCCACGGCGACAAGGGCGAGGAGCAGAGCGGGAACACGTCCAGCCATCGTAGACGCACGTTAGCGGCACTGGCGAGGGATGACAAGACTAGAGGTCGGGGGAGGGGGTCGAGTCCGTGTCCGCCAGCGTGTCCGGGACGCCGGCATCGGGGAGCAAGCTGTCGAGGGTCAGGCTGTCGAGGGTCTGGGTGCCGTCGAGGGCGCCACCCTCCAACGGGGCGCTGTCCATACCGCCGTCCGGTGGCGCCAGCCCGTCGTCGATGGCGTCGGGCAGCGCGTCGCCGGTCAGCGCCGGCCCGTCCAGCGCTCCGCCGTCCCAAACGGGCACCGGTCCGGCGCCATCCGGCCCGTTGCTCGGCGGGACGTCGGCGCTGCCCAGGTCGAGGCCGCCCACCTCCCCCCCGTCTGGCGGGGTGTACGCGGCGCTGTCCGGGGCGGCCGCGGGGTCCGGGATGGTGATCGGGATCGCGTTGCACCCGGAGACGAGCGTTGCGGCGAGCAGCAGCAACAAGAGACCTCGCACGGGCGTTCTCATCTTCACTCTCCCGTAGCGCCGTCCACCGGGCTCCCGGCGTCGAGGCCCGTCAGCCCGTCAGGCTGATCCCCGTCGAGCAGCGTGCCGTCGTTCAGCGGGCCATCGCCGGGCCATCCGTCACCTGGCCACCCGTCACCTGGCCACCCGTCACCTGGCCACCCGTCACCCATCCACCCGTCGCCCAGGCTGTCGGCAGGCCCGGCATCGCCGCCCCAGGGCGGAATCCCTCGGTCCGGGTAGCTGGTTTGTCCCATGTCGTCGTTCCCGGCCGCGTCCGCCACCATCCCCGTCTCCGGCAGGCTCTTGTTCCCGTCATCCAGCGGGATGGTGATCGGGATCGCGTCGCAGGCCAGGCCGCCCAGCATCCAGAGCAGCAGACACGCGATAATGTGAGGCGCTCGTCTCATGAACCCGTCAACCCATCCTGTGTCACAGCAAGGTACATGCCATTCGGCTGTGACTTGATCCTACCCCAAGTCATTGAAAACGTGAATTCGCTTTTGGCTCTGCCGCCGGTGTCGTGGCACAACTTGGCACCAGCTGTGACAGATGGATCTCGATTCCGGGTCACTACTGGATCCCGTGCTCCTTCAGCCTGCGGTAGAAGGTGCGGCGGGGCACGTCCAGAAGCTGCGCCGCGCGGGTCTTGTTCCACCCCGCCGCCTCCAGGGCCTCGAGGATCTGGGCCCGCTCCCGCTCCTTGCGGTCCAGCGGCGTGGTCACCGGCGCGGGCGTCGTCAGCGGATGGTCGGTGCCCGCCGGGGCCGCCGGCGCCTCCAGGGTGAAGTCGTCCACGTCCAGCACGTCGCTGTCCGCCAGCACCGAGGCGTTCATCAGCGCGTGCTCGAGCTGGCGCACGTTGCCCGGCCAGCCGTAGTCCATCAGCGTCCTCAGCGCCTCCCTCGTCAGGCGCCGGCGCTCGGCTTTCATCTGCGCCGCGATCGCCGCGAGGAAGTGCTCGCAGAGCAGCGGGATGTCGTCGACGCGCTCGCGCAGCGGCGGGAGCTTGAGGGTCACCACGTTGAGCCGGTAGTACAGGTCCTCGCGGAAGCGCTTGGCGCGGATCAGATCGACCAGGGGCTTGTTCGACGCGGCGATGACCCGCACGTCGACCTTGATGTCCTGCTGGGCGCCGACCGGACGGATCGTCTTTTCCTGCAGCGCGCGCAGCAGATCGACCTGCATCCGGGCTGGCATGTCGCCGATCTCGTCGAGGAACAGCGTCCCGCCGTGGGCCGCGGTGAACAGGCCCTTGCGCTCCCGGTCCGCGCCGGTGAACGCGCCGCGCACGTGGCCGAAGAGCTCGCTCTCCAGCAGGTTCTCGGGGATCGCGGCGCAGTTCACCGAGACCAGCCGCGCCTTCTTGCGCTCGCTGGTCTCGTGGATCGCGCGGGCCACCATCTCCTTGCCCGTGCCGCTCTCGCCCTCGACGAGGACCGGGACGTCCGTCGCCCCGACGCGCTCGATGAGCTCGAACAGCTTGAGCATCGCCGGGCTGCGCCCGACCATGCCGAAGGCGCCGACGCGGGTCTCCAGGCGCCGACGGGTCTCGGCGAGGTCTCGCTTGGCCTGCTCGAGCTGCTCGGTGCGCTGGGTCAGCATCCGTCCGCGCTCCTCGGCGAGCGCCTCGATCTCGGCCTTGGCCCGCTCGAGCTCGCGGGCCTTGCGGATGTTGTCGGCGAGCAGCCGGGCGTTGGTCAACGCGATGGCCACCTGGTCGCCGAAGGCCATGAGCAGCCGCTGGTCGGCTGGCGTGAAGCGGCCCGACTGGAACCGGCTCTCCATGTAGAGCACGCCGGCGGTCTTGCCCCGGGCGTGGATCGGGATGCAGAGCACCGACTCCAGCTGGAGCTGGTGCACGCTCATCACCTCGCGGAAGCGCGGGTCGTTGTGCGCCGAGACCGTGATCACTGGCTGGCCGGTGGAGAAGACGCGCTCGGCGATGGAGCGGCTGAACGCGCCGGTCTCGCCCTGCGGGTCGAGGTTGCGCGCGACCTCGACCTTGAGGCCCGCGGCGTCGGAGCCGAGCAGGAGGAAGCCGCGCTCGGCGCCGGTCAGCTCCACCGCGGTGTCCATCACCAGCCCGAGCAGCCGCTCGGGGTCGAGCTCGGTGTTGATCTGGCCGTAGATCTCGAGGAGCCGGTAGAAACGCTCCTCGACGTGGGTCGCGCTGATCACCGTCGGTGTGGTGCTCGGACGCTGATCCAGCTCCTCGCTCGAGACCACGGGCAGGGTCATGTCGCTCGCCATGTCCTCGGACGGGCCGGGTTTCTCCAGTTGCTTTCGGCCGCCGGCACGCAGGGTGCGGTCGCGGATCGCGCGGCGCCGCGGATCTTGCCAGAACGCGGTGCGCGCATCGGCCGGCAGGTCGGCCGCCATCTGCTCCAGGATACCCGCCGCGGCCCGGGCGTGCCCGTCGGACCTCGCGCGGTCTCCGGCGGCGTCGGCGAGCTCCATCGTCGCCGCGTGGCACTCCCAGATCAGCTCCGGGGCGGCGAGCTCCTCGGCCAGGGCCAGGGCGCGCTCGAGGGCCGAGAGCGCTTCGCCCTGTGCGGCGCCCTGGTCCCGCTCGCGTGCGATGATCCGGGCGCGGATCACCGCTACACGGACCGCGAGGGTCGGGATCTTGTCGAGCGCCTCCTCGGCCGCGGCCTGCTCCAGCGCCTCCCGGGCGCGGGCGGGGTTGTCCGCGGCGAGCTCGACCTCGGCCAGGTCCAGCAAAGCGTCGGCGGCGTCCAGGGTCTGACCGAGCTCGAGGAACAGCGCCCGGGCGTCGGCGATCCCCTGCCGCGCCTCGTCCAGGTGCAGGCGCCGACCGTGCACGGCGGCGAGCAGCAGCTGCGCCAGGGCCTCGCCCGAGCGGCGGCCGACCTGGCGTGTCTCCTCCAGCGCCCGGCGCAGCGTGGCCCGGGCCTGCTCGTAAAGCCCCAGCTTGAGCTGGATGAAGCCCATGTTGCAGCGGGCGGGGGCGGTGTTCTTCAGCGCGCCCATCGCCTCGAACAGGCGCAGGCTCTCGGGCAGGTGCTCGAGGCAGGCGGCGTACTCCCCACGTTGCATGTGATAGGCGGCCAGATTCTGTCGGATGGCCGCCATCTGCTCGATGTTGGAGGTGACGCGCGCGCACTCGAGGGCCGCGCGGTAGCGCTCGGGGACGCTGGCGAAGTCCGACTGGCGGTAGGCCATGATCGCCCAGCTGTTGAGGATGCTGGCCTCGGCGCGCCGGTCCGCCACCTGCCGGGCGACGCGCAAGGCCTCCTCGAAGTGCTCCACCGCCTCGCCGTGGCGTCCGAGGAAGCCGAAGGATGCAGCGCGCTGGCCGGTGAGCTCAGCGCGCAGCGCCAGGCGCGCGCGGAGCTCGCTCTCGGCACCGCCCTGCTGTTGGTCAAGGATCGCCAGCGCCTGGTCTACATGCTCGATGACCTGCTCGTATCCGTCGAGCGTCATGTGCGCGGCCGCGGCCTCGGCGAGGGCGGCGACCAGGTGCTCGGGATCGGGGCGGTCGTCGCGGACCTGCTGGACCAGGGCCAGCGACCGCTCGGCGCGGCCCGCCGACCGATTTACCCGGGCCAGAGCGATACGGGCGCGGGAGCCACCGGCGGCGCCGACCTCGGCCGGCGCGTCACACGCGGCCTCGAGCACGCGCACCGCGGCGTCGTAGTCGCCCACGGTGTGGTACAGGTGGCCCAGGTCGAGGCGGATCGCGAACAGGCGGGCGGGCAGGTCCTGCACCAGGGGCTTGACCTCCTCGTAGAGCTGGATCGCGCCGCGCAGCGCGCCAAGACCCTTGAGCACGGCGATCGCCTCGTCCAGGCTCTGCATTGCCAGCTCGCGCTGCCCCGCCCCGACGGCGTGGCGCGCGAGCTCCACGGGATCCTTGCGGCCGCCGCGCTCCAGCGCCCGGGCGACGAAGAGGTGCAGTGTCCGCCGCTGCTCCCCCCGGCACTGGTCGTAGACGATCCGCGCCGCGGGGCCCTGGCGGAAGAAGTAGGCCCCGTCGGTGTTGCGGTCGATCCACTCCAGGGCCTCGAGCCGCTCGAGGGGCAGCCCGACCTGGGCCCGCTCCCCGTTGCTGGCCTCGACGATCTCCAGCAGGAGCTGCCCGGAGGCCGGGCGCCCGAGGGTGGCGAGCACCCGCAGCACCTGCTGCTCCTCCTCGCCGAGCGCGTGGTAGCGGCTGGCGTAGACCGTCTCCAGCCCCCGGGGCGGGGCCAGGCGCTCGAGGTCGGGGCTCGCGGGCCAGCCCGCCTCGGTGAGCAGGCGGAGCACCTCCATCACGAACTGGGGGTTGCCGCCGGTGTGCCGCTGGATCTGCTCGCCCAGCTGCTCCAGGTCGCGCCCCGCGGCGTCGGACGCCATCCGCCGCACGTCGTCGACGGACAGCGGGCTGAGCAGCTTGCGCGGCGGTTCGCCCAGGGCGCCATGGAGCTCCTCGTCGCGGCGGTAGGCGACGACGAGCATGATCGGAACGTCGGCCTCGAGGGTGTGGGCGACGAAGCGCAGAATCGCGCGGCTCTCCTCGTCGGCCTGCTCGACGCTGTCCAGGAGAAGCAGCAGCGGCGCTTTCTGCGCCGCGGCGGCGAGGTAGTCGCTGATCTGCTGGTACAGGGCGTAGCGGTCGGCCTGCGCCGGCCGCGGCCCCTCCAGGGGATGGGGCGCGACCACAGCCCCGGCCACCTCGGTCAGCACGTCGCTCCACAGCCCGTAGGCCCGGGGGTCGCCGCCGCGAAACTCCTGGCGTATGACCTCGATCCCGGCGAGCTGGCAGCGCCAGGCGAGCTCCTGGAGCAGGGTGGACTTGCCCGCGCCGGGCTCCCCCTCCACGGCGATCATGTGCGGGCCGCCCGAGCGCCGCACGGTGCGCTCCTGGATCGCGGCCTCGAGCTCGACCAGCGGGGCGGTGAGGTTCTCCCCGGGGGCTGGCGGCACGAACGGGCTGACCCGGGCGGGCTCCGGCGCGGCGCCGAGCTTGACCACGACCTCGCCCAGGGCCAGCGCGACCTCTGCCGCGGAGGGGTAGCGCCGGTCCGGGTCGCGGTCGGTGAGGCGCAGCACCACCTCGTCCAGCTCCTCAGGGACCTCGACGTCCGGGCTGACCCGTAGCGGGGGCCCCTCGAGGTGCCAGGAGATCAGCTGGCCCAGGTTGGCCCTGGGCAGCGGGAGCTTGCCGGTGACCATCTGGTACAGAGAGATGCCGAGGGAGTAGAGGTCGGCGCGCCGGTCGACCATGTTGCCGCGCAGCATCTCCGGCGGCAGGTAGGCCGCGGTGCCGCTGGCCGCGGTGGACTGACCCTCGTGGCGCACGAGCCCGAAGTCGATCAGGTGCGGCCGACCGTCGTCGGCGCCGACGATGACGTTCTGGGGCTTGAAGTCGCCGTGGACCATGCCGGAGCGGTGCAGCACGTCCAGCACCTCGGCGGTCCGCTGGAACACGCGGCACACCTCGGGCAGCGAGAGGCCGCGGCAGTGCTCCTCGAGGTCCCGGCCGTCGATCAGGTCGCGGGTGAAGAAGTAGCCCGGACGCCCCTCGGAGCCCTCCAGCCCGCTGCCCTGGGGCAGGCGTCCAAAGTCGTAGACCCGGGCGATCAGCGGGTGCCGCAGGGCGGCGAGCACACGGAACTCCAGCTGGAGCGAGGCGAGCAGCGACTCCTTGCCGGCCTCTGCGAACAGCGCCTTGAGGGCGAGCCGGGGCTGCGGATCATCCACCGCGCGCTCGCCGTGGATCTCTTCCACCATGTAGACCGATCCGCCCCCGCCGGCCCCGAGGCGACGCAGCACACGGTATCGGTTTCGCAGGACGGTCGCGCTCATCAGCGGCGGGAATCTTAGACCGGATCGGGAGCGGTTGTCAGTCTTTAGAATGTGGACGGTGGACCGTGCTTGAGCCGCACCTCGCGTCAAGGTACAAGCAAGATATGCGCGTCCCCCTCGATCGGCAGCGCCGCGACGAGATCAGGCGTTACGCACTGCGCTTTTGCTGCGAGGATTGCGTCCACCTCGACCGGGAGCACGATCGCTGCGCCCATGGCTGGCCGTCTGCTGACCACCGCCGCGCGCGCTACCGCGATCCGCAGGTCGACGCGCTCGTGTTCTGCAAGGAGTTCGAGCTGCTGTGATAGAGTGAGAGGCGGAGCGATCTTGTGCCCAAAGGCAGGCCGACCCGACGGCTGGGGGATGATGATGCGCCGACGCCGCCGCTCGAGCGACGAGGGGAGCCCTACGACGACGTGAAGACGCCGCCGCTCGAGCGCGTCGCCGCCGGCGAGCTCGAGGGGCAGCCGCCGTTGCCCGAGAAGGAGGCGCTGCCCAAGGTGATGGCGCCGGAGATGGAGGACTCGCCCACCATCCCCGGGATGGACCAGTTCGGGCGCCGGATCCACGACATCCCCTCCGCCGACGCTGACCCCACCGACCCGGATCGGATCCTCGACCCCACCAGCGAGCGCAGGGTTGACGCGACCCTCGAGGTCACCGCGCCGCGCAGGGGGTCGGGCCCGCGCTGGTTGGTCATCGCCGTGCTCGTCCTCGCGGCGACGGGGGCGGGGCTCTGGCTCTGGCAGCGCTCCGCCCCGTTGCCCACGACACGGGCCGTGCCGGTGGTCGTCCTGCCCGACGCGGGCTCCCCGGACCAGGCCGCACCGGACCAGCAGCCGGACGGGACCGGGCCCGACGTCGCCCGGGTGCCCGACGCGGCGAGACCGGTCCCCGTCGAGTCGACGCCCGGGGAGACAACGTCGGTGAAGACGACGCGTCGGATCTGGCTCAACACGCGCCCTGTCGGCGTCCGGGTCCACCTGGGCGGTCACCTGCTGGGGACGACGCCGCTGCGCGGTGTGGCGATCCCTGCCGGACGCGCGGTGCTCACGCTGAGCCACCCCGGTTACCATGACCGCCGCCTGCCCCTGGGCCCGGGGCGCCGCCCGGTCCGCCTGCACGGCGTGGGGCTGCGGCCGCGCGAGCGGGACAGGGCCCCGCGGCCAGGTCCGCCGGGCCGCGGCGTGCTCCAGGTCGCCGTGCAGGACGCGGTCGGGCTGGTCGCCGCGGATGTTTACCTGGACGGCAAAAAGATCGGACAATCTCCACTGTACCACCGCGGCGTGCCGGCCGGGCCCCACCAGGTCCAGGCCCGACGCGCGGGGTACGAGACGACGTCGCTGCGGGTGAGCGTCGAAGCGCGCAAGGACAACAGCGTGGTGCTGATGTTGCGAAGGGCGAAATGACGGGTGTGAGGCTGGGGCTGCTGCTCGCCTCGATGCTGGTCGCGGGGCCGGCCGCCGCCGAGGAGCCGGCGCCGACGAGCGCGGACGCCGGGGCGCTGCTGCGTCGGGCGATCGACGAGATCGGACAGGCCCGGTTCCGGCAGGCCCTGGACCTGCTCGAGCGCGCCGAGCGCGTGGCCGACGACCCAAAGACCCAGGGACAGGTGCAGCTCTACCTCGGCATCACCAGCGCCGTGCTCGGCGATGGCTGGCGCGCCAGGGGTCACTTCCGCGCCGCGCTGACGCTCGACCCGGAGCTGAGCCTCGATCCCGGCCGGATCAAGGCCGATGTGGTGCGGCTCCTCGAGGAGGTGCGTCGGGGCTTGAAGGGGACGTTGATCGTGCGCCTGCCGAGTGACCGACCGACCACCGTGCTGATCGACGGCACGCCGGCGCCGCGGAAGGTCTCCCTCCCCGTG
>Ga0316576_10001191_pt1 | contig 13696 bp, 6 predicted proteins | sample S0NA_FD_203075 | JGI IMG/M metagenome (GOLD analysis project Ga0316576, IMG submission 203075) | Rhizosphere microbial communities from salt marsh grasses in Alabama, United States - S0-2_050615r3r5 | ecosystem: Host-associated > Plants > Roots > Rhizosphere | place: USA: Alabama | collected... | reverse complement strand
TGGCTCGCCACGCCCGAGCTGCTCGGCGTGGGTGCCGACGCGCCGGCACAGGACTGGCACCAGTTGAGGCGGATGCGGCCCAGGCCGCCGCCGCCGCCCCCCGGCGAGTCGTAGCCCGAGCCGCCCACGACGGGCGCGCTGCTCCCCGCGGCCCCCGCTCCGCCGTCCTCGCCGGCCTGCTGGCCCTTGCCCCCCTTGGCCGCGGAGTCGTCGGGCAGCCCGCCCTCGCCGTCGAGGCCGGCCGCGCCGGCCGTGCCCCCGCCGCCGCCGCCGCCGCCGTTGACCGCGATCCAGCCCGTGCCGAGGATGCGCAGGGCCTCGAGCAGCACCGCGCCGCCGGAGCCGCCCCCTCCGGCGCCGCCGGCAAAGACCTGCTGGTCGTCGTTGGCGTGACCCCCGCCGCCGCCGCCCGCGTTGATCGCTCCGTCCACGGTCAGGTCGCCCTGCACGCTGACCTGGAGCGCCCCGCCGCCGCCGCCGCCCTTGCCCGGCTTGCCCAGGGTGCCCTCGGTGTTCCGCCCGCTGGCGCCGCCGCTGCCGCCCTGGAGCGGGACGAGGGTCGGGTCGCCGTAGGCGCTCCCGCCCTGGGGCGGAGGGGAGCAGCCGCCGCTCCCCTCGTCCTCCACGCCGCCGTCCGCGCCCGCCGTGCCATAGCCTCCGCCGCCCCCGGCGCAGTCGTCCTTGTCCGCGGCGTCGCAGCTGCAGGTCCCGCCGCCGCCGGGGCCGGCACCGGCCACCGGCTCGTAGCCCTTGGAGGTCTTGTTCAGCCCGCCGCCGGCCCCACCGCCCGGCCCGGGCGCGTCCAGGGCCCCCGCGGCGTCCAGGGTGCCCCCGATCGACGCGTCGCCCTCGACCAGCAGCAGCAGCGGCTTGTCGCCCTTGACCTTGACGGTCACGCCCTTGGCCAGCGACAGGCCGGCGGTCCGGATCACGCACACCGCGGGCGCGCCGCTCGTCGACTGGGAGAGCGCCGCGCCGGTGCAGCCGACACCCGCGACCTCGCAGAGCGTGGTGTCGACGGACCCGTCCGCGGCGAAGCTCAGCGTGGCGCAGAGCGCGGGCAGGCTCGCGCCAGCGGCGAGGTTCGATGGCTGGAAGCCGACCGGGGGCAGATCGGCCGGCGGCAGATCGGCCGTCGGCAGATCGGCCGTCGGCAGATCGGCCGGCGGCAGCAGGTCGAGGCCGTCGGGCCCCGAATCCGCTGTCACGCTCCGGTCGAGGACCTCGGCGTCCGAGGCATCCCGGAGCGTGTCGGCTCGCGTGTCCGCTCGCGCGGTGTCATCGAGCCAGACGTCCACGGAAGGCTCGATCGCGATCCCGGCGCGATCGAAGGTGCAGCCGCCAAGCAGCAGCAGCAGCAGCAGACGGAGGAGGTGGCGTCCCACCTCTCGATCTTACACTATCGGCCGCTGAGCTGGATCGTGCTCTGGAACAGGCGCCCGGCGGGCTCGGACGTCAGGAGCAGCTGCCCCAGGCTGACCAGCCAGATCAGGCAGGCCAGGGCGACGGGGACGCGGAGCCAGCGCAGCTCGGGCCAGCGCCCGACGATCAGGCGGCGAGCCACCATCCCCCTGGGCTCCCCCGCGGCCTGACGGTAGAGCCGCTCCTCGGGCATCAGGTGCGCCGGGTTGCCCTCGACGACCACCGTGGCCCCCAGGGCCGGCGGCCGCATCCGGGGTGAATGTGGACGGTGGGGTGGGCGGGTGGGCTGACTGAGCCGGACGAGCCAGTAGCGGCCCACCTCGTCCTCCAGCGCGATCTGCCCGCTGTCGCGGTGGATCACCCGCCCCTCGAGGCGCAGGGTCGTCGTCCGCGGGCCGTGGCGCAGGTGCCAGACCAGCCGGTAGCCGAAGTAGCCGATGATGAGCAGGCCGCTCGCCCCGAGTGCTCCTTGCCAGATCGAAAGCATCGTGCCCATGCCCCTTCTACCCGCGAGCGCCCGGGCGTTCTTCCCCGCGCCACAGCCCGCGTGGCAAGGCTGACGCGATCGGTGGCGGACGCCTGCAGGTGGTCGAAAACAAACGCTGCGCCGCCGCCGCTGCGTGGCACGCGGCTTGCTCATACCTGACACCGCAGCACCCCCATCGACGCCAGACAAGGAGAGCCCCGTGGACCGGCAGCCGATCTCCCGCCGCACCCTGCACGCCCTGAGAGCCCTGCGCGCCCTCGCGCCCCGGATCGTCGGCAAGGTGAGCTGGGAGCCCCCTGCCTGGCCCCGGCCGGTGGGTCGCTGGCTCCTCGCCCGCGGCCGGACCATCCGGCGCCACCCGCTCCACGCCCTGGCCATCGCGACGCTCGCGCTCTCCCTGGTCTTCGGCGCGGTCAAGCTCCACCGCTGGTACCAGAGCCGCCCCAGGCCGGTGACCACGGCGGTGAGCCTCACCGCGCCAGCGCTGACCAGGATCGAGAAGGAGCTCAGGCCCCACCCCCTGGTGCTGAGCTTCGCTCGCTCCGCAGCGCCCCTTTCGCAGATCGGCAAGGAGATCCGGACCGGCGTGACGCTCTCCCCGGCGCTCGAGGGCACCTGGCGCTGGGACAGCGACCGCCGCCTGCTCTTCCAGCCGGCCAGGGACTGGCCCGTGGGGCGGGAGGTCCGGGTGACCCTGGCCCGCGAGGGCCTGCTCGCCGACAACGTGCTCCTCGAGAGCTACCGCCTGCAGTTCAGCACGGCCCCCTTCGCGGCGGCCCTGGACAGCCTGCGCTTCTACCAGGACCCGACCGACCCCTCGGTGAAGAAGGTCGTCGCCACCCTGAGCTTCAGCCACCCGGTGGAGCCGCCGACCCTGGAGCGAGGGCTCCGCATGGAGCTCCTGGACGCCGACGGGAGACGCCAGCGCCAGCGCGTCACCGTCTCCTACGACGCGCTCAAGGCCCACGCCTTCGTCCACTCCGCGCCCCTGGCGATCCCCAAGAAGGATCAGACCATGGAGCTGACCGTGGAGCCCGGGGTGCGCGCCCGGCGCGGCGGCGAGCCCACGCGGGCCCCGATCCGTGGCCAGGTGCGCGTGCCCGGCCGCTACAGCCACCTGCGCGTGCCGGAGATGCGGCTCTCGGTGGCCGAGAACGAGCGCTTCGAGCTCTCCCAGGTCCTCGTCGTGCGCACCTCCCTCGCCGTCAAGCCCGAGCAGATCGCCGGACACCTCTCCGCTCACCTGCTGCCCAGGCACCACCCGGACGAGCGCAAGCCGCGGCCAACGGAGCGCTACTCCTGGAACGACCCGACGATCATCGGCGCGCAGATCCTCAAGCGCTCGCGCAGGCTCCGCCTCGAGCCCGTGCCCAGCGATGATCCGGCGGGCACGCTGCACACCTTCCGCTTCCGCGCGCCCGTGGGCCGCTACCTCTATATCAGGACGACAAAGGGGCTGACCTCCTTCGGCGGCTTCGAGCTCGGCGAGACCGCGGACACCACGGCCCGGGTGCCCGAGTACCCCAAGCTGGTCAAGCTGGTGCACCAGGGCGCGATCCTCGCCCTGGGGGGCGAGCACAAGGTCGCGGTCTACGCCCGGGACGTGCCGGGCCTGCGCTTCGAGATCGGCCGGGTGCTGCCCGAGCAGGTCCACCACCTGGTGAGCCAGAGCCGGGGCACCTTCGCCAGGCCCGAGTTCTGGTACGGCCTGGGCCCAGACCACCTCACCGAGCTGTTCACCGAGACCCGCGCCATCGCGGCGGGCACACCGGGCAAGGGGCGCTACGAGGCTCTCGACCTCTCGGGCTACCTCGACGGCAAGGACGGCCGTCGTCACGGCCTGTTCCTGCTCAAGGTGCAGGCCTGGGACCCGGAGCGCCGCCGCGCCGACGGCCCCGAGGACCGCCGGCTGGTGCTGGTCACCGACCTGGGCCTGGTGGTCAAGGACGAGGCGAGCGGCAATCACGTGGCCTTCGTCCAGTCCCTGGGCCGGGGCCAGCCGGTGGCCGGCGCACGAGTGGAGGTGCTCGGGCAGAACGGGCTCGCCGTCACCGCCGCGACGACGGACGCCGGCGGCATGGCGCGCCTGCCCCCCGTGGACCGGCTCAAGCGGGCGAGCACCCCGACGCTCTACGTCGTGCGCCACGGGCGGGACATGGCGTTTCTGCCCTACGGCCGCCACGGCCGCTACCTGGACCTGTCGCGCTTCGACGTCGGTGGCGTGAGCGACAGCGAGATGCTCGACGGCCTCTCGGCGTTCCTCTTCTCGGACCGCGGCCTCTACCGGCCGGGCGACGAGATCCGCGTCGGGATGATCGTCAAGGACCGGGGCTGGGAGCGGCGCTCCCTCGCCGGCCTGCCCCTCGAGCTCACCGTCACCGACCCGCGTGGCCTGGTCGTCCGGCGCGAGAAGATCCGCCTCGGGCCGAGCGGCGTCGAGGAGCTCAGGCACACGACGAGCGAGGACGCCCTCACTGGCCGCTACCGGATCGGGCTCTACGTCGTCAAGGACGGCCGCGGCGGCGGCCTGCTCGGCTCCGCCTCGGTCCAGGTGCGGGAGTTCCTCCCCGACCGGATGAAGATCCGCGCGGCCCTCTCCCGCGCGAGCAAGGGCGGCTGGCTCACCCCCGAGGATCTGCGGGTCGACGTCACCCTCGAGAACCTGTTCGGCACCGCGGCGGCGGGCCGACGCGTCCGGGGCACGCTGCACCTCAGCCCGGCTGACCCGGCCTTCGCCCGCTTCCCGGAGCACCGCTTCCACGACTGGCTGGACACGCGCCAGACCTTCGAGGACCAGCTCCCCGACGCGACCACCGACGCGCGGGGCCGGGCGAGCTTCGTCCTCGGCCTGAAGCGCTTCGCCGCCGGGACGTACCAGCTGCGCTTCGTCGCCGAGGGCTTCGAGTCCGATGGCGGCCGCAGCGTCTTCGCCGAGACCTGGGGCGTGGTCTCCCCCCTGCCCTACCTCGTGGGCTACAAGGCGGACGGCGCGCTGCGCTACATCAACCGCGGCAGCGAGCGCGCCGTGCACCTCGTCGCCGTGGGACCCGACGGCGCGGCCCGCAAGGTCGACGGGCTGAAGCTGGTGCTCGTCGAGCGCCGCTACGTCTCCGTGCTCGTCCGGCAGCCCGATGGCACCTACCGCTACGAGTCGAAGCTGAAGGAGCACGAGCTCTCCCGCCGCGACCTGCGCCTCTCGGTCAAGGGCCGGCGCCTGGCCCTCGACACCCGGCGGCCGGGAGACTACGTGCTGCGGGTCGAGGGCGAAAAGGGCGCGCGGCTCTGCCGCGTGTCCTACACCGTGGCCGGCCAGGCCAACGTCGCGCGCTCGCTCGAGCGCAACGCCGAGCTGCAGCTCTCGCTGGCCAGGACGGACGCGACACCCGGCGAGCTGCTGCAGCTCCAGATCCGCGCCCCCTTCACCGGCGCGGGCCTGATCACGGTCGAGCGGGAGCGGGTCTACGCCCACCGCTGGTTCCGGACCAACACCACCTCCAGCGTGCAGACCATCCGCGTCCCCGAGGGGCTCGAGGGAAACGGATACGTCACGGTCACCTTCCTGCGCGACCCGGCCTCGCCCGAGGTGCTGATCAGCCCGCTGAGCTACGGCGTCGCGCCCTTCACCGTCAGCCGCGCGCAGCGCACGGCGAGGATCACCCTCGACCTGCCCGAGCGCGGGCGGCCCGGCGAGCCCTACGTCATCCGCTACCGCACCGACCGCCCGGCCAAGCTCGTGCTCTTCGCCGTGGACGAGGGGATCCTCCGCGTGGCGCGCTACCAGCGCCCCCGTCCCCTCGAGCACTTCCTGGCCAAGCGCGCCCTGCAGGTGCGCACGGCGCAGATCCTCGACCTGCTGCTGCCGGAGCTGCACCTCGGCGCGGCCCCGGGCGGCGGGGACGGCGGCGAGATGGACGAGGCCACCTCCCCGTCGCGCTCGACCCTGGGCGCCAACCTCAACCCGTTCAAGCGGCGCCGCGACCCGCCCGTGGCCTACTGGTCCGGGGTCGTGGAGAGCGGCCCGGAAGAGCGACGGCTGACCTACCGGGTACCCGACCACTTCAACGGCACGCTCAGGGTGATGGCGGTGGCCGTCACTCCGCAGGCCGTGGGCGCCGTCGAGCGCCAGGGCCTGGTGCGCGGCGACTTCGTCATCAGCCCCAACCTGCCACTGTTCGCGGTGCCCGGCGACCGCTTCACGGTGAGCGTGCCGGTGGCCAACACCCTCGAGGGATCGCCGGCCCGGGCCAGGGTGCGGCTCACGCTGAAGACCTCGGAGCAGCTCAAGCTCCTCGGCCCGAGCAGCGCGACCCTGTCCATCCCCAGGCTGGGCGAGGCAACCGCCCGCTTCCGCCTCGAGGCGCTCGCCAGGCTCGGCCCGGCCAGCCTGACCTTCGTCGCCCGCGGGCCGAAGGGCGCCGCGAGCCGGCGCACCGTCGGCCTCGGCGTGCGGCCCGCCGGGCCCTTCCTCACCACGGTCCAGGTCGGTCAGCTCAACGCCGGCGAGAGCGCGCGGGTGCCGGTCCGCCGCCGCCTGTTCGCCGAGCACCGGACCCAGCTCGCCGGGGTTTCGCCCCTGCCGCTGGCTCTCGCCCCCGGCCTGATCCGCTACCTCGAGCGCTTCCCCCACGGCTGCACCGAGCAGGTGGTGAGCCAGGCGATGCCGGCGATGGTGCTCAACCGCCGCCCCGAGCTCGGGCTGGCCGGCGAGCGGGGGGCGCAGAGCGTGGCGCGCGTGCTCGACCTGCTCCAGACGCGGCAGAACGCCGAGGGCGCCTTCGGCCTCTGGGCGGCGAACTCGCACGTCTCCCCCTTCGCAACGGTCTACGCCCTGCACTTCCTCGTCGAGGCGCGGGAGCGCGGCTTCGACCTGCCCCCGGACCTGCTCGAGCGCGGCCTCGGCTGGCTCAAGCAGCTCACCACCGACGAGGGCGAGGATCTGGCCGGCGAGCGGCTGCGGGCCTACGCGCTCTACGTCCTCGCCCGCGCCGACCAGGTCGTGGGCCGCCGGGCCGCCGAGCTGCACAAGCGCCTCGAGCGCCGACACGCGCGCACCTGGCAGCGCGACCTGGCCGCGGTCTACCTCGCGGCGACCTACCGCCTGCTCAAGCAGGACCGCCTCGCCGAGCGCCTGATCGACCGGGCGGCCTTTGGCGCGACGCGCGGGCCCGACTACGGCCACCTCTACGACGGGCTGATCCACGACGCCCAGCTGCTCTACATCCTCGCGCGTCACTTCCCGGTCCGGGCCAGGCGGGTGAGCCAGGCCGGCATCGCCTCGCTCGCCCGGGCGATCCGCCACGGGCGCTACAACACCCTCTCCTCCGCCTACACCCTGCTCGCCCTCGAGGCCTACTCCCGCCGGGCGAGCGTCGGCCGCTACATCGCCGCCGAGGAGCTCGCGGGAGGCAAGCGCGCCCTGCCCCTGCCCGAGGGCCAGCTGCTGCCGCAGATCGCCTTCTCCCCCGAGGCCCGCGCCCTGAGCTTCCGCGCCGACGGCGCCCACGGCGGCTTCTACTCCGTGGTCCAGGCCGGCTTCGATCGCCGACCGCCGACCAAGCCGATCAAGAAGCGCCTCGAGGTCTTCCGCGAGTACGCCGACGCCCGGGGCAAGCCGCTCTCCGGCCCGGTGCGCCTGGGCCAGGTGATCCAGGCCCGCGTCCGCCTGCGCGCGCTGGGCGATCGCTCCCACGGCCAGCTCGCCGTGGTCGACCTGCTCCCGGCGGGCTTCGAGCTCCTCGAGGAGCGCCCCGCGGGCTCGAGCTGGACGCCCGAGCACGAGGACCCACGCGAGGACCGCCTGGTGCTCTACGGCGGCGTCGACCCCACCGCCCGCGAGTACCGCTACCTGCTCAAGGCGACGACGGCGGGCCGCTTCACCGTCCCGCCGATCAAGGCCGAGTCGCTCTACGACCGCGAGGTGGTGGCGCAGTCCGCGGCGGGGACGATCGAGGTCGTGGAATGAGCGGAGATCGGCTCCGTGCCCGGCTCGGCCGCCTCCGCCGAATCAGGATCGTCCGCTTCGCCCTGCTGCTCGCCTGCCTCTGGGGGCTGGGCAAGGCCATACCCCGCCTGATCCCCAAGGCGCCGCTCTGCGCCGGCTTCGGCTCGTCGACCGCGGTGCACGACCGCCACGGCGCGCTGCTCCGCCTGACCCTGTCGGCCGACGACCGCTTCCGCCTCTGGACGCCGCTCGAGCGCGTCTCGCCCCAGCTGATCGAGGCTTTCCTGCTCTACGAGGACCGGCACTTCCGCCTGCACCCCGGCGTGAACCCGGCGGCCCTCGGGCGGGCGATCTGGTCGACCTACGTCAGCCGCGAGCGGCGCATCGGCGGCTCCACGATCACCATGCAGCTCGCCCGGCGCCTCCACGGCATCGACTCCAGCACGGTCTCGGGCAAGCTGCGGCAGATGGGGCGCGCGCTGCAGCTCGAGCTGCTCTACACCAAGGACGAGATCCTCGAGGCCTACCTCAACCTCGTGCCGATGGGCGGCAACGTCGAGGGCGTCGGCGCCGCGGCCTGGATCTACTTCGGCAAGCCGGCGAGTCGGCTGACCCTGGGCCAGGCCCTCGCCCTGGCGGTGATCCCCCAGAACCCGGGCAAACGCCGCGGGGTCGGCCGCTGCGACGACGACGGACGGACGGCGAGCGCCGAGCTGGAGACGGCGAGGACCGCCCTGCTCGAGACCTGGACCGAGGCTCACGGCGCCACCGACGAGGCAAGGCTGGCACGCCTGCCCCTCACCATGGGCTGCCCCTCGGGGCTGCCCTTCCTCGCCCCGCACTTCGTCGACGGGCTGCTGGCCAGCCCGCGTCGCGGATATCTGCAGACCTCTCTCGACCTCGGGCTGCAGCGCCTGGTGGAGCGCCAGCTGAGGAGCTACGTGGACCGCCGCCGGCGCGAGGGGCTGAGGAACGGCGCGGTGCTCCTCGTGGACCGCCGCGACATGGGGGTGCGCGCCGCGGTGGGCTCGGCCGACTACTTCGACCGGGCGCTCGCCGGTCAGGTCGACGGCACCCGCGCCCGGCGCTCGCCGGCCTCGACGATCAAGCCGCTGATCTACGCCCTCGCGCTGGAGCAGGGGCTGGTCCACCCGCGCACCCTGCTCCGCGACACCCCGACCCGCTTCGGCGAGTATCGGCCCGAAAACTTCGATCACCGCTTCAGCGGCCCGGTCACCGCCCAGGCCGCCCTGCTCTCCAGCCGCAATGTCCCCGCCGTCGAGCTCGCCAGCCGGCTGGAGCGCCCCACGCTCCACGGCCTGCTGCGCCGGGCTGGCGTCCAGGGCCTGCGCCCGGAGGAGCACTACGGCCTCTCCCTCGCCCTGGGCGGCTTCGAGCTCACGATGCAGGAGCTGGCCGCACTCTACGCCGCCCTGGGCAACCGGGGCCTGCTGCGCCCCCTGCGCGCCACCACCGACGAGGCCCCCGTGGCGCCCCGGCGCCTGCTCGGCCCGGAGGCCGCCTTCGTCACGGTCCAGATGCTGCTGCACAACCCCCGCCCGGACCGCCTGGCCCACGCCCTGCCCACGGCGCTCCGCGACCACCAGCCCGCCGTGGCCTGGAAGACCGGCACCTCCTTCGGCTTCCGCGACGCCTGGACCGCCGGGCTCTTCGGCCCCTACGTGCTCGTGGTCTGGATCGGCAACTTCTCCGGCGAGGGCAACCCGGCGCTGGTCGGCGCCAGCGCCGCGGCGCCGCTCTTCTTCTCCATCGTCGACGCCGTGACCGCCGCCGATCCCGGCATGCCGCCGCTGAGCCTGCCGCGTCCGGCCGGCGTCAAGCGCGTCGCGGTCTGCGCGGTGAGCGGCGACCTGCCCGGACCGCACTGCCCGCACCGCCGGCAGACCTGGTACATCCCCGGCCGCTCGCCGATCCGGACCTGCCGCGTGCACCGACAGATCATGGTCGACGCCAGCGGCCTGCAGGCCTGCCCACCCTACCCCGGTCCGGTCCGCGCCGAGGTCCACGAGTTCTGGCCCAGCGACCTCGCGCGCCTGTTCGCCGAGGCCGGCGTCCCGCGCCGGCAGCCCCCCGCCGCCGGCCCGTCCTGTCCGCTGGAGAGCCGCTGGCGCCGGGGCACGCCGCCCCGCATCACGTCGCCCAGCGACCAGGTGGCCTACGCCGCGCGTGGGCGGCGCTCGCGCATCGCCCTCGCCGCCGCGGTCGACGCCGACGTCCGCGAGCTACACTGGTTCATCGGCGAGCGGTACCTCGGCCGCTCCGGCCCCGACCGCCCCCTGTGGTGGCAGCCCGCACGCGCGGGCGAGTACGTGGTCCGCGCCGTGGACGACGCGGGCCGCGCCGACTCGCGCACCGTCCGGGTGCTCGCCCTCACTGCGCCTTGCAGCGACCGAACCAGCGGTGGCAGTTGAAGCCAGGCACGCAGAGCTTTGCCCCGAACCAGGTGATCGCGTCGCCGTAGCCCGAGATCGGGTAGTAGCCGTCCTCGAAGGTGCGGCAGTAGACCTGGTGGGCGTGGGCGACCCCGTTCACGGTGGTGCTGGTTATGCCCCGGCCGAAGTACTGGCGGCAGCCCAGCCCGGGCCCGCAGATGCTGTGGTTGCCGTTGAGGGCGACGGCGTCGGTGGGGCCGATCATCTGGGCATAGCCCGTGTCGAAGAGGTAGAAGACGACGTCGTGGTGGTGTCCGTCGGGGCCCTGATCCGTGGTGCAGCGTCCGAACCAGCGCCGGCAGATCCCGTCCGCCCCCCCCGGCATGCAGGCGTTGGCGTCGCCCTGGCGGCCGAAGATCGCGTCCGAGGGGCCCTGCATCGCGTTGTAGCCGTCGGAGAAGACGTGACAGGAGACCACGTGCTCGTGGGGCCCCGTCGGGGGCGCGGGGGCCGGGGCCTGCACGGGGGGCGGCGGGACCAGCGCCGCGCCCGCCGCCGTCGCGGCCCGGGGCCACGCGCTCCAGACGCTCAGATCGTGGAGGCAGCGGGCCTGATCCATGGTGGAGAAGGTCTTGTTGGTGACCGCGGCGAGGGTGTAGCCCCCCACGCCGGGCTGCTGCCGCGTGAGGGTCCCCTGGTGCAGGGCCGCGTACTGCCGGTAGAGCGCGCCGGCCCCGCCTGGCCCGTGGCACAGCGCCCGGGCCGAGGCCTCGCTGTAGACGTCGGAGAGGCCGAGCACGGTGACCAGCCGCCCGTTGATCCCGGGCGCGGCCGCCTCGAACCGCTGGGCCAGCTTCTCGAAGCAGGCCGTGTTGCGCGTGCAGTGCCCCGGCGTCTCCGCGCCCGCCTTGAGCACGAAGCGCGTGCGCACGTAGATCTCCGAGGCCACGACGCGGCAGTGATCGCGGCAGGCCCGCAGCACCTGCTTGAAGCTGCCCACGGCGAGACGGGACGGCTGCGCCGGGTCGGGCACCAGGTTGTACGAGTTGACGTAGAGGATCACCCGGCGGTCGTAGCCGGCGGCGGCGAGGGAGGAGAGCAGCTGCTCGAAAGCGGCGGCGAAGCCCCCGCCGTCGACCCAGCCGCTGCTCTTCTGGTTCAGCTCGTCGACGGCGACGTAGTCGAAGCCCGACGAGAGCAGCCCGACGATGGTCTGGGTCGCGCTGCCCACCCCCTGCTGCAGGAGCGCCTCGAGCGAAGGCAGGGTGGCCTCGCTCTTGTCCCTGGAGATGACGTGGGCCACCCGTCCGCCCAGCGCGCGCCAGGTGTCGAGCTCGGCGCCGTTGCCCGCCGTGGGGCCCAGGGGGCGGTTGATCGCCAGCACCGGCTCGCCCACGCCGGCGAGAGAGGTGGCGCCCTTTCCCGAGCTGCCGTAGCGGACCAGCGCCCGCGTCGCGGCGGACGCGCCGCTCTTGTCGTAGGTGCCGTAGAAGAGGAAGACCGGCGCGCCGGTGTCCAGGGGCTTGTTCGCCTGTCCGGTCCGCTCGGCGGCTCCCTCCTCTTCTTTGGGATCGAGCACGGCGCCGCAGGCGGACATCAATAAGACGGATGCAAGAGCGGGCCAGATGGCGGTTCTGGTCATGGGTCTCCCTCGTGGTCGGCGGGCTCGTTGAAGAACGTTGCAAGGTCTGCACCAGACAACTCGACCGGGATCACGACGCCTTGGCCGGGGTCCGTGGGGATCCGCCCCTCAGCTGCAAACGGCCGTGGGCAGTGGTGTAAGCTGCCCTCTCCCGGCGGCGTTTCCGGGCCAAGGAGCCACACGCCATGCATCGAATCACCCCTAGACTCGCCCCCGCGATCCTCGTCCTTCTGCCCCTCGCCTGCGGCAGACCCGGTCCCGCCTCGCCCGAGCTCACCTCCACCACCCCGGTCGCCACCGTCGCCGCGGCCCGCAACACGGACGCGCGCGCGGCCACGCGGGAGCGGATGGTGATCAAGACCGCCGAGCTGACCCTGATCACCGACGAGCCGGGCGACGGGTTCTGCAAGGCCCAGCAGATGGCGCGCCAGATGGGAGGCTACACCCTGGACGCCTCCCGCGGCGACGAGCGGCAGAGCATCACCCTGCGCGTGCCCGAGGCGCGCTTCGAGGAGGCGCTGCGGCGGCTGGGCAAGCTGGGGAAGGTGGACCGGCGCCGGATCACCGGCAAGGACGTCACCGGCGAGGTGGTCGACCTCGAGATCCGGCTGAGCAACGCGCAGAAGATGCGCGAGCGCTACCTGCAGCTCCTGGCCCGGGCGCAAAACGTGTCCGAGGCCGTGCAGGTGCAGAAGGAGCTCGAGCGCGTCACCGCCGAGATCGAGTCGATGAAGGGCCGCCTCTCGCTGCTGCGCAACCAGGTCAGCCTGGCCACGATCCGCGTCACGCTCCGGACGCCGACGCGCCCCGGTCCGCTGGGCTGGGTGTTCTACGGCCTCTACCGCGGGGTGAAGTGGCTCTTCGTCTGGGACTAGCGTCGCCCCGACACATTGACCCGGAAGCCGCCGGCGGCGACAGTAGGGGAGGAACACGCGAAAGGACGCGATCATGACCCACGCCCGACGGGCTCTGCCGGAGCTCACCATCGGTCTACTCTCCGCGCTGACCCTCGTCCCGCTCTCCGCCAGCGCGCAGCGGCCGCCGACGCTGACGATACGCTCGATCCAGGAGTGCAACCTCAACGTGCCGCGCTACAGCGAGCGGACGCGCTGCAAGAAGTGCATCCAGGCCGGCGGCACCTTCCACACCCGGGGCGGCGCTGGCCGCTGCGACCTGCCCGCCCCGCCGCCGCGGCCGGCGAGTCAGGCGCTGCGCACGCTGCCCGAGTGCAACCTCAACGTGCCGCGCTACAGCGAGCGGGCCCGCTGCCGAAAGTGCGTCAAGGCCGGCGGCACCTTCCACACCCGGGGCGGCAGCGGCCGCTGCGACCTGCCCGCCCCGCCGCCGCCACCGGCCAGCCAGGCGCTGCGCACGCTGCCCGAGTGCAACCTGAACGTGCCGCGCTACAGCGAGCGGGCGCGCTGCCGAAAGTGCGTCAAGGTCGGCGGCACCTTCCACACCCGGGGCGGCGCCGGCCGCTGCGACCTGCCCGCCCCGCCCCCGCCGCCAGCCGACCAGGTGCTGCGCGCCGTGCCCGAGTGTCTGGCCGTCGGGATGCCCTTCGCCAAGCGCCAGCGATGCAAGAAGTGCACGAAGCGCGGCTGGGCGTTTCACACCCAGGGGGCGGGCTACGGCGCCTGCGTCAACGATCAGCCGCCGCCGCCGCCGCCCCGCGAGGAGGTGTTGACCACCGTCGATCAGTGCAAGGCCCGGGTCCCCGGCTTTGGCGAGCGCCGGCGCTGCTACAAGTGCGTGCGCAACAACGGCCGGTTCCACCGACCGGACGGGCGCTGCGACCTGTAGAAGCTCAG
>Ga0316576_10001190_pt1 | contig 13698 bp, 10 predicted proteins | sample S0NA_FD_203075 | JGI IMG/M metagenome (GOLD analysis project Ga0316576, IMG submission 203075) | Rhizosphere microbial communities from salt marsh grasses in Alabama, United States - S0-2_050615r3r5 | ecosystem: Host-associated > Plants > Roots > Rhizosphere | place: USA: Alabama | collected... | reverse complement strand
TCGCGCCGCTGTGGTCGACAGCGTTGCGCCGGGCGGACTCGGCGGCACCTATGCCGGCAGCCCGCTGGGTTGCGCGGCGGCTCTGGCTGTCCTCGACGTGTTCGAGGAAGAGGGCATATTGCAGCGCAGCCTCGAACTCGGCGAACGTATCATGCAACGCCTGCGCGGCATGGCTGATCGATTTGCCTGTATCGGCGATGTGCGCGGCCTGGGTTCGATGGTGGCGATCGAGCTGTTCAAAGACGCTGGCGGTGCCCGGCTGGCGGATCCGGATCTGGCCAAGAGGCTCGTGGCGATGGCGGCGGAACGGGGATTGATTCTGCTTTCATGCGGTATCTACGGCAATACGATCCGTATCCTGGTACCGATCACCGGTTCGGACCGGCTGGTTGACGAGGGATTGGACATCATGGAAGGTTGCCTGGATGCGCTGCTGAAGCGCTAGCCCCGATCTGCGATTCGCTGCAAGCTCGCGGATAGGCTGGGCAGCTTGAAGGTGGTTTGCTTGTACTGCTGTTGTCCACATGTGATGGGCATGTTTGCGCGGTACGAAAGCAGATAGGGTGGCATGAGTTTGGGTCATGCGCGGTTGAACAAATAACAAGCGGCTCCCAAGCAGCGGTCGCAATAGTCCGGTAAAACTCAGGAGGAATTTCCATGTCAGGAAAAAACGTAGTCTTCAGTGCGGCCCTTGTGGCGGCACTCGGTCTCGGTGCAACGGCTACGGCCAGCGCCGATTCGTTCATCACCATCGGTACCGGTGGTGTCACCGGCGTGTACTATCCGGCGGGCGGCGCGATCTGCCGCCTGGTCAACAAGGGACGCAAGGATCACGGTGTGCGCTGCTCGGTCGAATCGACCGGGGGCTCGGTGTACAACCTGAACACCATCCGCGCCGGGGAACTGGATATGGGCGTTGCGCAATCCGACGTGCAGTACCAGGCGTATAACGGTACCGACCAGTTCAAGGATGCCGGCCCCGACAAGGATCTGCGCTCGGTGTTCTCTCTGCACGCGGAGCCCTTTACCGTGGTCGCGCGCAAGGAATCCGGCATAAAGACCTTCGACGACCTGAAGGGCAAGCGGGTAAATATCGGCAACCCCGGCTCCGGCCAGCGCAACACCATGGAAGTCGTGATGGCAGCCAAGGGTATGACCAACGCCGATTTCACCCTGGTCTCCGAGCTGAAGGCCGCTGAGCAGTCGCAGGCACTGTGTGACAACAAGATCGACGCCATGGTGTACGTCGTCGGCCACCCGAACGGCTCGATCAAGGAGGCGACCACGTCCTGCGACACCGTGCTGGTGCCGGTCAACGGCCCGGCGATTGACAAGCTGGTGGCCGATCACTCCTATTACACTAAGGCCGTGATTCCCGGCGGGATGTACACGGGCAGCCCGGATGACGTACCCACCTTCGGTGTGGCGGCCACCATCGTGTCGTCCACCCGGACGCCGGCGGACACCGTTTATCAGGTGGTGAAAGCGGTATTCGACAACTTTGACGACTTCCGCAAGCTGCATCCGGCCTTTGGAACCCTGTCCAAGGAAGAGATGATCAAGGCGGGGCTGACGGCGCCGCTGCACGACGGTGCGGTCAAGTACTACAAGGAAGCGGGGCTCATGTAAGCCCCGCGGTTTGCTCCGCGCCGGCAGTCATCGCGCGACCGGTGCGGAGCATTTGAAGAAATTCGCCGACTGAGATTGGCCCGGAGACGGCTGAATCGGTCGACCCGCCAGCACTGAAACAAGACGATGCATCGCATGCCGATGCCGGGGGGGATCGTGGCAGACAAGAAACCTGAGTTGGCTGAAGGTGGGGCGCAGGACCTGGTTGCACAGGTGGACACCGGCGCACGTCATCCGGCGGGCGTGCCGGGCAAGATGCTGTTTGGCGTGCCGCTGGCCTGGTCGCTGTTTCAGCTCTGGTATGCCTCGCCGCTGCCGTTCCTGTTCGGCTTCGGGGTGTTCAACAACACCGAGGCGCGCTCCATCCACCTGGCGTTCGCGGTGTTCCTCGCGTTCACCGCGTTTCCTGCGTTCAGGAAGTCGCCACGCGACCATATCCCGCTTCAGGACTGGGTGTTCGCCGCACTGGGTGCGTTCAGTGCTGCCTATATCTACATCTTCTATACCGAGCTCGCGGGCCGCCCCGGCTCACCGACCACATTCGACCTGGTGATCGCGGTGATCGGCATGCTGATGCTGCTCGAGGCCACCCGGCGCGCCCTTGGGCCACCGCTGATGATCGTCGCGATCGTATTCCTGGCCTATACCTTCGGCGGGCCCTACATGCCGGATGTCATCGCGCACAAGGGCCAAAGCCTGCACAAGGTGATGTCGCACCAGTGGCTGACCACCGAGGGTGTGTTCGGCATCGCGCTGGGCGTATCGACCAGCTTCGTGTTCCTGTTCGTATTGTTCGGCGCGATGCTCGAGCAGGCCGGTGCGGGCAACTATTTCATCAAGGTGGCGTTCGCGATGCTGGGACACCTGAAAGGCGGACCGGCCAAGGCGGCTGTGGTGGCCTCGGCCACGACCGGGCTGATCTCCGGGTCGTCCATCGCCAACGTCGCCACCACCGGGACCTTCACGATTCCGCTGATGAAGCGTGTTGGGTTTCCGGGCACCAAGGCCGGTGCCATTGAGGTGGCTGCCTCGACCAACGGCCAGTTGACGCCGCCGGTCATGGGGGCCGCGGCCTTCCTGATGATCGAGTACGTCGGCATCTCCTATCTCGAGGTCATCCAGCATGCCATCCTGCCGGCGATAATCTCGTACATTGCACTTTTCTATATCGTGCACCTCGAGGCATGCAAGCTGAACATGAAAGGCTTGCCCAAGCGCCACCAACACACCATTGCACAGCGCCTGATGACCTTTGCCGGGGTAGTTTCCGGCACCTGCGTGATCGGTTTCTTCGTCTACTACGGTATCGGCTGGATCAAGGATCTCGCCGGCGACAGCGCCATCTACATCGTCGGCGTCCTGGTGGCCATCGCCTATATCGGACTGCTGAAGTTTGCGACCACCTATCCCGAACTGGAGATGGATGATCCAAACGACCCGGTGCTGGAACTGCCCGAGACCGGCCCGACCGTGAAGGCCGGGCTGTACTTCCTGCTGCCGATCGTGGTGCTGATGTGGTGCCTGATCGTCGAGCGCTTTTCACCCGGGCTGTCGGCATTCTGGGCGACCATACTGATGGTGTTCATCGTGCTTACCCAGCGCCCGATGCTGGCATTTTTCCGCGGCAACGAGCTGCACGGGCAGTTGAGCCGCGGCTTTAGCGAATGCATCAACGGCCTCGCGCACGGTGCGCGCAACATGATCGGCATCGGCGTCGCCACCGCAGCCGCCGGGATCATCGTCGGCACCATCACCCTGACCGGTATCGGCCAGGTCATGATCGAGTTCGTCGAATTCATCTCCGGTGGCAACCTGATGGCGGCACTGGTCTTCACCGCGGTGATCTGTATCGTCCTCGGCATGGGTCTGCCGACCACCGCCAACTACATCGTGGTATCCAGCCTGATGGCGCCGGTGGTGGTGTCGCTGGCCTCTGCAAACGGGATCATCGTGCCGCTGATTGCGGTACATATGTTCGTGTTCTACTTCGGCATACTGGCGGATGACACGCCGCCAGTCGGGCTGGCCGCATTTGCGGCCGCGGCGATTGCCAAGAGCGATCCGATCAAGACCGGGATCCAGGGATTCATGTACGACATCCGCACCGCGATCCTGCCGTTCCTGTTCATTTTCAATACCGAGCTGCTGCTGATCGGGATCGGCACCTGGTATCACCTGCTGTTCGTGATCGTCTCGGCGACCCTGGCCATGCTGCTGTTCGCCGCTGCCACCCAGGGTTGGTGGCTGGTCAAGAGCCGGCTGTGGGAATCGCTGGCGCTGTTGCTGGTCGCCTTCACGCTGTTCCGCCCCGGATTCTGGTGGGATCAGATCTATGCCCCGACCGAGATCATCCCGGCCACCCAGCTTGTCGAACAGGCCGCGAAGGTTCCCGAGGACGGCAAGCTGCAGATGGTCGTCCAGGGAGAAACGCTGGATGGGAAGTTCATGACGCGCACTGTCCTGCTGCCGCTTGGCAACGCGGGCGACGGCCAGCAACGACTTGCCGATGCTGGCCTCGAAGTGCGCGAAGAGGACGGCAAGGTGCTGGCCGACAATGTGATGTTTGGCAGCGAGGCGCAGAAAGTCGGTATCGATTTCGACTGGGAGATCGTCAATCTGCAGGTGGAGGCCGAGCGCCCGCCCAAGCACCTGATGTTCATTCCTGCGATCGCCCTGCTGGCATTGGTGGCGTGGTCACAACGGCGCCGCAGAGGCCCGCAGTCACCTGTGCCGCAACCCCTCTGAATCGGAGACCTGATGATGTTCAAGCAAATTCTGCTGCCGATCGATCTGGAAGAAAACGAACTCACCGAGCGGGCGATAATGGTCGCCCAGGATATCGCCGAGCGATATGAATCGAATATCACGGTGGTTACCGTGATACCGGACTTCAGCATGCCGGTCGTTGCGAGCTATTTCCCTGCGGATGCGGTTGAGCGCGCCCGACGGGATGCCTGCACGGAGATCGAGAAGCTGATCAAGGCGCGTTTTCGCGATCCCGAGGCGGTGCGGTGCGATGTCGGTGAGGGGAGTCCGCACAAGTTCATTGTCGACTACGCGCATGACAAGAAGATCGACCTGATCGTCATGCCGTCGCGGGGGCGCGATATCAGCAAGATATTTCTCGGTTCCAGCACCACCCATGTGGTGCAGCGCGCGCCCTGCTCGGTGCTGGTGATCAGGCCCTGAGTCGGATCTCGGCAGTGCGCTGCGCACCTGCAGTCAGGCCGTGCCGTCAGGATTGCCTGGTTCGGGCCTGATGCCTGCCGGAGGGACGCCGAGGTCCAGGTGGTCACCGGACTGCAGCTGCCGGGCGACCAGCCAACACAGCGCCGCCCAGGCGGCCCCACCGGCCCAGCCTGCAAGCACGTCGGTGGGCCAGTGGACGCCCAGATACACCCGGCTGATCCCGACCAGCACGGTGGCCAGTACGGCACAGCCAAGGATGTATACACGCACCGCACGCTGCCTATGCAGCAGTGCCAGCATCGCACCCCCGGTCAGATAGACGACCGCCGAGAGCATGGAGTGGCCACTCGGAAAGCTCGATGTGTAGACCATCGACCCGTGTGAGACCAGGTCCGGTCGGGGGCGGTGAAAACCGGCCTTGAGCGCCAGGCTGAGCAACAGACCTCCGCCGATGGCGATCAACACGTACATCGCGGCCCGTCGCATTCCCGTCAGCCACAGGTAGCCGAGGGTCGCGGCGGTCAGCATACCCAGCACGCCCACCCCGCCGAGACCGGTGAAGTCGCGGAAGCTTTCCTCGACCCAGGCAGCCCCGATCGGCTGGGCCGGGTTGCCGGGGACCCGCATGGCCAACAGAATGAGCTCATCGAGCCGCGAGGTGTCGCCCTCCATGACCTCATCGGCGATGCCGAGGAAGGCCGCGACGCCGAGCAACAGGATGGCCGTAGCGATCCAGGTGAAGCGCTCCAGCAGGCGCCGTCGGCTCGCGTCAGTGCGCAGGGTGGTTGTGCGGTTCATCGAAAAGGTCTCCTCAATACGCGGCCTGCATCGCCCGCAGGTGTTTGCCGAGGCCGGACCAGGCCCGCCGCCGACTGCCTGGGAGCGTATGTTGAGCCGATTGAGCCGGTGTTTTCCAGCTTTCCTCGAGGACCCGGGCAGCGGCATGATCTTGGACCGCTCCTCATCCCGCTGGGGAGGCCCGGATCAACTCAGCGCTGCACCAATCACAACGGCGCCGTCGCGTGCTCTGAGAAGTCCAGGACGGACCTGTGCAGAGCTCCCCGGGTGGGGCGCCGGGTATGCCGGGGGGGCGAATCTGCTCTACTATCGGGACCAGCGCTGGGGCATTTTTGTTGGCACGGATTGCATTCGGGCAAGGCCCGGCGGACGCCCGGATCAGGTCGCAGCCGGATCGTGCGCCGATCGGGCCGCACGAAACGGGGAATGCCCGACCTGTTCGCGGCGGCGGATCATCAGCATGGGGCAGAGAAGCAAGGCGTGGACGGATTGAGCGACAACACTCTCGACCTGGACTACCTGCGCGGGCAGATCGTCGGTGTCGACACCCTGGTCGAAACGCCGTTCGGCGAACGCCTGATGTTGTACGCAGACTACACGGCCTCCGGGCGTTCGCTGCATTTCGTCGAGGACTACCTGCTGCGCCATCAGCAGCTGTATGCGAACAGCCACACCGAGGACGATATCAGTGGGCGCGTCACCACCGAGTTGCTGCACCGGGCGGAGCAGTCCATCAAGCAGGCGGTCAACGCCGGTCCCGACGGGCGCATCATCGCCTGCGGAACCGGCGCCACGGGCGCCATCGACCGGATGCAGCAATTGGTCGGGGTGAAGCTGCCGGCTGCAGGTCGTGTGTTGCTGAATGGTCTGTTGCAGGGATTCCTCGGGCCGCAGCAGGCGGCCGGATTCGAACAGTACTGCCGGCGCCACCAGCCGGTGGTATTTGTCGGGCCCTACGAGCACCATTCGAATGAAATATCCTGGCGCGAAAGTCTGGTGACCGTGATCGAGGTGGCGATGGCGGACGATGGCGGCATCGATCTGCGGCACCTGGAGACGCTGCTGCAGGATCCCGCCTACCAGGGTCGTGTGCGCATCGGCTCCTTTTCTGCGGCCTCCAATGTCACCGGCATGCGCTCACCGGTCTACGAGCTGGCGAAGCTGCTGCACCGCTACGACGCGCTGGCGTTTTTCGACTATGCGGCCTCGGCCCCCTATGTGCCGATCGATATGAACCCCGCGCTTGGAGATGGCGAGCCGGCGGCCTTCCTCGACGCGGTGTTCATCTCGCCGCACAAGTTTCTCGGCGGGCCTGGATCGAGCGGGCTGCTGATATTCAACAAGCGTTGTTATCACCCGGAGCTTCCGCCCAGTATCGCCGGGGGTGGCACGGTCGATTACGTGGGCCCGGAAGATCACGATTTCATTCATGACATCGAGGCGCGGGAAAAGGCCGGCACGCCGGGCATATTGCAGACCCTGCGCGCGGCCCTGGCATTCGAGGTGAAGGCGGCGGTCGGTATCGAGCGCATCGAGCGGCGCGAGGCGGAGATGGTCGGCCAGGCCTTCGCGCGCTGGGGTGCGCATCCGCGCATCGAGATTCTCGGCAATCCCGACCCGGCACGGCGCGTCGGTATCGTGTCGTTCAATATCAAGGATCCCAAGGGCCAGTATCTGCACCCACGCTTCGTGACCACACTGTTGAACGACCTGTTCGGCATCCAGAGCAGGGCCGGTTGTTCCTGTGCCGGCCCCTACGGCCACCAGTTGCTCGGTATCGACCAGCACAAGGCCGACGAATACCGGTCGTGGATCACGCGCGGTTATCACGGGGTCAAGCCCGGCTGGTGTCGTGTCGGTTTCCACTATGTGTTCGACACGGCCGAGGTGGACTATCTGCTGCGCTGCGTGGAGTTCGTCGCGGAGCACGGCCACCGCTTTGTCCGGCAGTATCATTTCGACGCCAGGAGCGGTGGCTGGCGGCACAAAGGCTGGCAGCAGCCGGCGGTGTCTTGGTCTCTGCGCGATGCGCTACAGGGCGATCGAGTCGAGCCGCAGGCCCTTGCCGAGGGGGTGCGCAGGCAGCACTACCAGACGTATCTCGAACAGGCCGCGCAGTTGGTGCAGCGGGCCGCGTGAGCGCCCGCTGTTTACAGTTAAGTTATTGTTTTCGCAATTGGTACCGAGGGTCGGACTCGAACCGACAAGCTGTTGCCAGCGGGGGATTTTGAATCCCCTGTGTCTACCAATTCCACCACCCCGGCAGAGAGTCGCGCAGTATAGCGAGATCGACAGCGCCGGCAAGTGCCTGTGCTAATATCGCGCGCCCATGCGACTGCGCGATTTTCACTACGATCTCCCGACACAGCTGATAGCCCAGCAGCCGACCGCGCAACGTGGCGCGAGCCGCTTGCTGCATCTACCCGCCGCGGGGCCGGTGCAGGACCGGCGGTTCGCCGATCTGGTCGAGCTGCTGCGCCGCGGTGACCTGCTGGTGTTCAACGACACGCGGGTGCTGCCGGCGCGCCTGTACGGGGTCAAAGAGACCGGCGGCAAGGTCGAGGTGCTGATCGAGCGCCTAACCGCCGAAGACCGGGCGCTGGCCCAGGTCCGCGCCAGCAAGCCGCCCAGGCCGGGCAGCCGCATTCTGATCGGTGACCAGGTCCTGCTTGCCGAGGGGCGCGAGGGTGACCTATACCGCCTGCACAGCGAGCGCGCGACCTTTGCCGCGTTGATGCAGGCGCACGGTCATATGCCGCTGCCACCCTATATCCAGCGCACGGACACCGAACTCGACCAGGAGCGCTACCAGACGGTATTCGGCGTGCGCCCGGGGGCGGTCGCCGCGCCGACCGCCGGGCTGCATTTCGATCAGGCGATGCTGGACCGGCTCGATGCGTTGGGGGTCGAGCGCGCGCAGGTGACACTGCACGTCGGCGCTGGCACCTTTCAGCCGATACGCGTCCAGCATCTGGACCAGCACCGTATGCACAGCGAATGGCTGGAGGTGGGCGAGGAGACGGTCGCGGCAGTGCAGCGGACCCGTGCCCGCGGCGGTCGCGTGGTCGCGGTCGGCACCACCAGCGTGCGCAGCCTGGAGACGGCCGCCGCCGGGGGGCAGCTGGCCGCGTTTCGCGGCGAGACCTCGCTGTTCATCCGGCCGGGGTTCGAGTTCCGCGTGGTCGATGCATTGCTGACCAACTTTCATCTGCCGGAATCGACCCTGCTGATCCTGGTCTGCACATTCGCCGGGTACCGGCGCACGATGGCGGCCTACCGGCATGCCGTGGCCGCCGGCTATCGTTTCTTCAGCTACGGCGACGCGATGTTCATCGAACGTGGGGAATAGTCCCTAAAGGGGGGTGCCGGGACACCCGCCGGCGCGTTGTGGCGAGGCTTAAAAAAGGGCGCGGCAGGGGGTGCCGCGCCCAAGTTCCACCAAAGGAGGATGGAGGAGTGTACTGAATAATCAGTACATGCGAATCTTCTAATATTCTTGATCATGTGTCAAGTTCTGCTGAAAGGTCTCGGGGTATCTCTTGGAATTTGAATTACTTGCGCAGGACCAGTCGGCGCGTCGGGGACGGCTGCTGTTCACGCGTGGCACAGTCGAGACGCCGGCCTTCATGCCGGTCGGGACCTACGGCACGGTCAAGGCGATGACCCCGGAGGAGTTGGAGGGCATCGGAGCCGAGATCGTCCTCGGCAACACCTTCCATCTCTGGCTGCGTCCCGGCACCGCGGTGATTCGCGCACACGGCGATCTGCACGACTTCATGCACTGGCGGCGCCCGATCCTGACCGATTCGGGGGGCTTTCAGGTCTACTCGCTGGGCGCGATGCGCAAGATCACCGAGCAGGGGGTGCATTTCCGCTCGCCGGTCGACGGTGCCAAGGTGTTCATGGGGGCAGAGGAATCGATGCAGATCCAGCGCGAGCTGGGCTCGGACATCGTAATGATATTCGATGAGTGCACCCCCTATCCGGCCACCGAGCAGGAGGCGCGCGTCTCGATGGAACTGTCGCTGCGCTGGGCCGCGCGCAGCAAGGCCGCGCATGCCGGCAACCCGAACGCGTTGTTCGGCATCGTGCAGGGTGGGGTTTTCATCGACCTGCGCGCGCGCTCGCTCGGCGGCCTGATGGAACTGGGCTTCGACGGCTATGCGGTCGGCGGCCTGTCGGTCGGTGAGCCCCCCGAGGACCGCTGGCGGGTGCTGGACTTTCTCGCCGAGCGGTTGCCCGGCGACCGGCCGCACTACCTGATGGGGGTCGGCACACCGGCGGATATCGTCGAAGGGGTGCGGCGCGGCATAGATATGTTCGACTGCGTGATGCCGACGCGCAACGCGCGCAACGGCCACCTGTTTACCCACGACGGGGTGGTGCGGATCCGCAATGCCGCGCACACCAGCGACACCCGTCCACTGGACCCGGACTGTGGCTGCTATACCTGCCGAAATTACAGCCGTGCCTACCTGCGCCATCTGTTCCGCTGCAACGAGATCCTGGGTGCACGCCTGAACACGATCCACAACCTGGCTTACTATCAGACCCTGATGCGCGATATCCGTGCGGCGATCCAGTCGGGGCGCTTCGCCGGCTTCCGCGCGGATTTCTATGCGCGGCGCGGTTTGCCCGTACCGCCGTGAGCTATGGCATAATCACGCGCCTTTGGGCGAACACGCCGCTTTTTTTGGATCTGACGGGAGCGTACGATGAGTTTTTTTGTTTCTGACGCAATGGCGCAGACGCCGACACCTGGCGCGGATGGGGGCATGTCGATCCTGTTCCTGATCGGCATGTTCGTCATTATGTACTTCTTCCTCATTCGACCGCAGGTCAAGCGGCAGAAAGAACACAAGACGATGGTCGCGGCCCTGAAAAAGGGCGATGAAATCCAGACCATGGGTGGCCTGATGGGCAAGGTCACCGAACTCGGCGAAAACTTCATGAAGGTCGAGGTCGCCGACAATGTCGTCGTAACCGTCCGCAGGACCGCTATCGAAGCGGTCATGCCGAAGGGCAGCCTGAAAGAGATGTAACCATGCCCGCGGCCGCACCCCACGCGGCCGTTCCTCACCTGGTCTCAGTTTGAAACATGCTTAACCGAAATCCCCTGTGGAAAAACCTGCTGGTAGCCTTCGTGATGCTGGCCGGTCTGTTGTATGCGTTGCCGAATATCTACTCGCAGGACCCGGTCATCGAGGTGACCGGCACGCATGGCGAAACGGTCAGCGAGACGCTGCGGCAGAACATCCTGGCCGCGCTCGAGCGCAATCAGATCGCCATCAAGTCTTCGGAACTCAAGCCCGACCGCCTGCAGATCCGCTTCAAGGCACCGGGTGCGCAGCTGGCGGGCCAGGATGTGGTCGCGAAGATGCTGCCCCCGGAGTTCACTCACGCCCTGACGCTCTCGCCGGATGTCCCCGGCTGGCTGCAGCTTGTCAGTGGCAAGCCGATGAATCTCGGCCTCGACCTGCGCGGCGGTATCCATGTGCTGATTGACGTCGACATGGAGGCGGCGATCGCCAAGTCGGTCGAGCGTGACGGGGGCAATGTGCGCACCCTGCTGCGCGACGAGAAGCTCCGCTACGTCTCGGTCAAGGAATCCGGCAACGGCGTGGATGTGCGCTTCAACGATGCGCAGACCCGCGACGAAGCGGAGAAGAAGCTGGGCAGCGAGTTTCGCGACATGACGGTCAGCGTGAGCGACGATGCCGATGCCTTCTATGTGCGCGTGTCCATGCCGCCCGACAAGGAGCGTTCGGCGCGCAAGCTGGCACTGGAGCAGAACATCACCACGCTGCGCAACCGCGTGAATGCGCTGGGCGTCGCCGAGCCGGTGATTCAGCAGCAGGGCGACAGGCGCATCGTGGTAGAACTGCCCGGCGTGCAGGATCCTGGCAAGGTCAAGGATCTGCTGGGGGCCACCGCGACGCTGGAGTATCGCCTGGTGCATGGCGATCCGGGGCAGGCATTCGAGGCCGAGCGCACCGGGCATGTGCCGCCCGGTGCGGCGCTGTATCGCGAGCGTAACGGCACGCCGATTCTGCTCAAGCGTCAGGTCATCGTGACCGGTGACGAGATGACCAGTGCCTCGGCAGGCTTCGATCAGCAGTCCGGCCAGTCGGCCGTGTATGTCAACCTCGACAGCAAGGGCGCGCGCCGCATGCGCAATGTCACGACCGAAAACGTCGGCAAGCCGATGGCGGTCGTGTTCAAGGAAAAGCGTACCGTCGGGCGCGATGCAGACGGCAAGCCGATCCGCCAGTGGGTTGAAGAGGTGATCAACGTCGCCACGATTCGTGAGCCCTTCGGCAGTCGCTTCCAGACCACCGGACTGGATAACCCGCAGGAGGCACATCAGTTGGCGCTGCTGTTGCGCGCCGGTGCGCTGGCCGCGCCGATCGATATCGTCGAGGAGCGCACGATCGGCCCGAGCCTGGGCCAGGACAACATCGACCAGGGCGTTACCTCGGTCGTCGTTGGCATGGCGCTGGTGCTGGTGTTCATGGCGCTGTACTACAAGGTGTTTGGCCTGGTCGCCAACCTCGCCCTGCTCGCCAACCTGGTGCTGATCGTCGCGGTATTGTCGATCCTGCAGGCGACCCTGACGATGCCGGGTATCGCCGGCATCGTGCTCACGGTGGGCATGGCGGTCGACGCCAACGTGCTGATCTTCGAGCGTATCCGCGAGGAGTTGCGCATTGGCAGTACGCCGCAGGCGAGCATCCACGCCGGTTATTCCAAGGCATTCAGCACGATCCTCGACGCGAACATCACGACCTTCATTGCCGCGGTGGTGCTGTTTTCGATCGGTAGCGGCCCGGTGCGTGGCTTCGCGGTGACGCTGGCCATCGGCATCCTGACCTCGATGTTCACGGCCATCGTCGGCACACGCGCGGTGGTCAACCTTATCTACGGTGGCAAGCGCGTGCGCGCGCTGTCGATTTGAGCGGGGTGGCCTGATGGAATGGTTCAAACGCGAGATGCATATCGATTTCATCTCCAAGCGCCGCATCGCGGCAGTTCTGTCGGGGGCGATGATCCTGATCGCGATCGTCGCCCTGCTGATACGTGGACTGGCCCTGGGCATCGACTTCACCGGCGGCACCCTTTTGGAGCTCGGTTATGAGACGGTTCCCAAACTCGAGGACGTGCGCCAGGTGCTGGCCGGCACCGGTCATGCCGATGCCTCGGTGCAGCAGTTTGGCACGCCGCGCGACGTATTGATTCGGCTGGCCGCGTCCGGCGATGAATCCGCCAAGCTGGTCAGCGATCAGGTGTTTGCGGCACTGTCCAAGGCGGCAGACGGCAAGGTCGAGCTGCGGCGCGTCGAGTTTGTCGGCCCACAGGTCGGTGACGAACTCGCCGAAGACGGTGCGCTGGCGGTGCTGGTGTCGCTGATCGCGATCCTGATGTACGTGGCGATGCGCTTCGAATGGCGCTTCGCGGTCGGTTCGGTGATTGCACTGGCCCATGACGTGATCATCACCGTGGGTTGCTTCGCGCTGTTGCAGATCGAGTTCGACCTGACCGTACTGGCCGCGGTACTGGCGGTGATCGGCTATTCGCTGAACGACACCATCGTGGTGTTCGACCGTATCCGCGAGAATTTCCGCAAGATGCGCAAGGGCAGTCCGAAGGAGATCGTCAATTCATCGATCAACCAGACGCTGTCGCGCACCCTGATGACCTCCGGCACGACCGTGTTGGTGGTACTGGCGCTGTTCTTCCTTGGCGGCGAGATCATCCACGGTTTTTCGTTCGCGTTGCTGGTCGGCATTTTCGTCGGTACCTACTCGTCGATCTACGTCGCCAGTACGGCGGCCCTGGCCCTGGGCGTGAGCAAGGCCGACCTGATTCCAGTCAAGAAGGAAGGGCTTGTGGACGATAGACCCTGAACGGGGCCTTCGGGCTGCCGGTATCGGGAGCATGAATGTCGTGCCGCCGCGTTTAAGGTCGGCGGATCCGGCATAAGCGTGGGGTAGTCGGTGGTGGCGAGGGTCTGTGGGTTCCGGACTCTCGCACCAAGCGCCTCAAGGGCCGACCGTGGAACCCTCCAGGATACTGACCGATGGC
>Ga0316576_10001189_pt1 | contig 13704 bp, 10 predicted proteins | sample S0NA_FD_203075 | JGI IMG/M metagenome (GOLD analysis project Ga0316576, IMG submission 203075) | Rhizosphere microbial communities from salt marsh grasses in Alabama, United States - S0-2_050615r3r5 | ecosystem: Host-associated > Plants > Roots > Rhizosphere | place: USA: Alabama | collected... | reverse complement strand
GAATTATACATTAAAGCATCGTACCAGAGAGCACCTCCCGTGATGTCGGATCGGTTTGATATCGGTATTAAAGTGTGAAGTTTTTCTTTAGAAAGAATAACACCAGATTGTGTGGGGGGATAACTAAAATTTTTATTGCCGATACAAATTAATTTATATAACTTAAATGCGGCAAACATCGCCAGTTTGCTATTTTTTGCCTTTTGATAGGTCGGGATGATGCATGGTAAAGGCAAAACTAAATGCGAAGCTGTTTCCAGCCATCTGTTTTGCTCAGTAGCGGATTCACGAATACGTTTTAAATCAAAGGATTGTAAATATCGTAACCCGCCGTGGATAATCTTCAAGCTGTTCGCAGAAGTGGCGCTGCAGAAATCATTTTTTTCAACCAAAATCGCTGATAAGCCCCGCAGGGTTGCCTCCCATAACAACGTGGCACCATATATTCCACCTCCAATAATGATTAAATCATATTCATTTTTTATGCTTTTAAATCTATTCAACATATTAAATCAAACAGAGTGTGTTATATATTACCGATATAATGTAAAAATCAGCTGCTGAAACGTAAGGCGATTTGGTTTTTAAAAAAAGGAAAAACATGTTCTAATTTCCCATACGGTTGAAATTGCATTGTTGGATTTAAAATCCAGTCCTTTAACGCAATTGTCGGCCTTTCATCTAATAATCTGGCGTTTAGTGAAAATCCGAAACTTCCTACTTTACAATGTTCCCCTGCAAAAGGCAGTGGGTCGCTTCCAGGAAAAATACTGATCCCTCTTTGTTTTGCTAATCGAAAAAGACGAGGTTCTGGCCAAAAATACGGCCGGTTTTTGTTGTCCCCAAGATATATTGAAGTGTAATAGATATTGATTATATCTTCTACGATTTTACCTCTATTTCCGAACCACTTTCCTACCCCCCACGGGAGTATTGGAAGGCTGTCATTTTCGTTTATCTTTTCAATAATATCATAAATTGTTTCGCCATCTTCAAATGTATTCGTAGTGCCAATAGCTAATGCTTCAAGACCCTCTGATGACACTATCTGCCGTCCTGCGATTAAAATAAGGCTTTTTGATTTACCAGAAGTAGCTTTAAGTGAGCAATTTTCAGCGGTGTGGTAAAAATTCCAGTTTCTTGATGTTCTCCCATCTGGGAGTTCTATGCCATTTGCATAATTCCAAAGATGCTGAAACCATATGTCTTTTGAAGATTCAGCTAAAAGTAAAATCCCGGTGAAATCGTCAGCATGTCCTAAATTTTCAGCTGCAGATTTAAAATTTGAATAGGCTGAGTTAAAGTATTTATCTAAATCGTAACAGTCATAAATATGAACATGGGCGTCGATGAGAAGCATAAACCAAAGTGTCTAAAATGTGCTGTTGAATTTGCGGGATAATTGCCTGAGTTGAATAACGTAATAGGAATAATCCGGTTGCTGGGTGAGATTGTTTAGCTGAATTAATGTCATTAAATGATTTCGTCTAAATATTGGCTGCATGTGATAAAGCGGCAGTGTCGGTGGCTCTCAATCAAGTTTTTAAGTCTCGGATAAGTTTTGGCTAAATTTGTGTACTGCCTAAATTTATAACTGAAAGAGGCCTCTTTTAGCCTTGGTTGCTCATGATCTATTTCCCAAGGGTGTAAATAGTATAAATATGCAGCGTCCTTCCTTAAAATAGACTCTACGCCTATTTTAAATATCGGAAAAGGGATCAAGCGGAAGTAGCTGCCGCCGCCCCAAGGCAGATTAAGATGCCTAAAAAGGTTAAGGTGATTTAAAGTTCCAAAGGCCGAGAGAGAAAGGTTGCTGATGGGAAGTTCGTAGAAGTTGTTTGAGATTTTGTGGGCAATGCCTTTTCCGTCAGACCCATTAAGTGAAATCTTGCCGTAGCGGCCGTGGAGTCTAAACGAATTATAGCTGGAGTCATACAGAAAATCATTGTTTTGGATTGTTTTGAGGATATAATCGTTGATTGAAAAGCTGGGGGAACGGAAGCCGAAAACCGGATTACCTGTAATGTCTTCAAGTTTTTTTTTGCTTTTGCTCAGGTCTTGATATAAATCCTCTCGAGACATCTTGGCCGGCAGTTCGTGATTACATCCATGTGATGCAACTTCGTGACCGCGGGTGCTGATTTCTTGAACAAGGTGGGGTAGCTTCTCTGCTATCCAGCCTAAAACGAAAAAAGTAGCATGCACACTGCTTGACGCCGCGTTATTTAAATTATTTTCATGAGTTACTTTTATTGGATTAGTGGCATTGTTCGTATTGTGTACCTTAGTTATGCTTGATGCATTTATCGCGCTTGTTGAGTCGAATTTTTCTGATGGAAATTTGATAGAGTCTAGAAGGTCGAGGAGGCTGTGAACGTTCTGCTCAACTCGTAGTTCGCGGTTATCCCACGTGGAAAAAGGAATCCAGCGTTTAAAGTTCTCGACTTGAAACCAGTCTTCGACATCCACCGTTATCAGAAAATATTTTGCAGAATTCATTGGACTGGATTTATTGGTTTTTCTATATTTCGCGCGTTATGCACGTTTACCGAGGCATGCTTCGTAATTTATCAACTTTAGCGGCCTTCGTCCTGGAGGTTATTCGACTTCGTCTTTTTCTGCACATCGTCTTTGATGCGTTTGACGTGGCCGCGACCAAGGCCTTTGACTTCGCAACCGAGTTCGAAATACCGCCGGATCTTGGTGTCATCGAGAATGCCGAAACAGTCGATAATGGCAGCCGGGTTGCCGAGCATACCGACCACGGTCTCCGGGGCGAGGTTTAAGTATCCCTGATGACGAACGGCAAAAACAACGGCATCCGCACCATTCAGGGCTGTCTCGATGTTTGACAAAACTTTGGAATCTTTCAGCTTATCCTGGTTGCGGAAAAACCTCGCCCAGGAGTGGCCTGGGATCGGATAGGTATCCTGTTTTTCCAATTCCCACCAGTGGATCACAAAGGGATCGTGTACAACGACTTCTCCACCCATCTCGGTCAGTTTGCGCACGATGATCTCCGAACCACTGTAGCGTGTATCACCAACGTCTTCCCTGTAAGAAGCTCCCAGCAGAGCGATTTTTGAAGCGGCTACTATTTTTCCCATATTCCGCAAAGCATCTCTTACCAACTGCGCCACATGCAGGCTGCGGGTGTCGTTAATGTCGATGGCCAAAGGAGTGATCTTGAACAGATCGCCCTCGAAACCCATGAGGGTATTGTAAGCCCAAACGCCAAGCCCGCCATCCTTGGGCAGGCAGTAGCCGCCAATGCCTGGGCCGGGAAACATGATGTTGGAATGGGTCGGACGCACTTTAATGGCATTGATGACCTTGATGAGATCGACGCCATTGCGTTCGGAATATTTGCTCCACTCATCTAAGAATGCCAGAATGGTCGCACGGTAAGAGTTTTCAACTATCTTGCAGGTTTCGCTTTCGATGGGGCGATCCAAGACCGTAAGTGGGAATTTCTCCACATTGAGGATTTCGGAAAGAAACTTTTCGGCACGATCCCGGGCGGTCTGATTGATGCCGCTGCATACCCGCCAAAAGTCTCGAATCGAGGCCACATAGTTGCGGCCTGGCATAACCCGTTCAAAGGAGTGCGCCAGCAGCGGTTCGGCGGTCTTAAGCCCACGCTGGTCGAATTCTCTTCGGATAATAGGATAGGCAACGTATTCAGTCGTCCCCGGAGGAACGGTGGTTTCGATCAACACCAGGCAATGGGGCTTTATTTTCTCTCCGATCACCTTCAGGCTGGATTCCAGGGCGGCAATGTCCGCATGTCCTTGCCTGACATTTCCCAAGGCCTCTTTTTGGTAATCGCATTGCACGTCCACCACCACCACATCAGCTAAGGACAGAACATCGTAGGTAAATGTTGCCACCAAGCTTTTTTTCTCTTTGACGCAGCGCGCGATCATCGGAGCCACTTCAGGATCTTCGGCGTTTACGGGAGAAATTCCGCGACTAAGGTAAGGAATTTTCCAAAAGGACCTCAACGACGGGCGCTGCATGCCGATAACGAATTTGTTGGGTTCACCGGTCTTCTTGTTGACAGAATCTGCGACAACGGCCGCCATGACCGCTCCAACAAATCCGATCCCCATAACAACGACAATCTCGCGACCTTTGAGCCGTTGTTTCTTAACAAGTTTTTTGAGCCTTACGATTTCTGCTTTAAAATCCTTTTCAGTTGGTAGTCTGAAAATTTCGCCAGCCGGGCAGACAGACACATCGGATTCTTTAAATTCAGTTTCAGATATTAGATATTCCTTTTCTTTTTTCATCGCCATCACTCCAAGTAAAAGTAAGGCCAATGTCTATCCCCCGTGAAAAAACAGCGGCGGGCGTCAACAAGTTAGAAATTAGGGCTACTGGATGTTGAAATGATCTTTTAAGGATTGAACAATCCGCTTGGCGGCATGACCGTCCCACAGTTCGATTATGGGCGGCTTTTTTTTGGGCAAGGAAAGGACTCTTTCAACTCTTCGGATCAAATCATCAGTATCGCAAAGTTGATTCGTCCCGCGGGTAAGCGTGATCGGCCTTTCGGTGTTGGGCCGCAATGTCAGGCAAGGTATTCCCAGGTAAGTGGTCTCCTCCTGGATCCCACCGGAATCGGTAATAGCCAGGCGGCAGTTAAAAACCAGATTCATAAAGCGGCGATAGCTCAGCGGTTCGAGCAACACCAGACGCCGGCCAGCAGACAGGCATCCGTTTAGCCCCGCTTTTTCAATATTTTTGCGCGTCCTCGGATGAACCGGAAAAACCAATGCAATCATTTTTGAAATTGCGACCAGAGTTTCACACAGTTCTTCTAGCTTCTTCGGCACATCGACATTTGACGGCCGATGCAAGGTGACCATTGCGAATTTTTCAATCTCAAGGCGAAAGTCACTGACCGTATTTTCGGCCTGAATTTTTTCGCGAACCATTTCCAAGGAATCGATCATGATGTTGCCGACACGATGGATTTTGGATTTAGGAACACCTTCCTTGAGGAGATTGTCGTCTCCGTCCTGTGACGGCGTCCAAAGAATTTCGGCCAGCGCATCGGTAACCACCCTGTTGATCTCTTCGGGCATTCTGCGGTCGAATGATCGCAGGCCAGCCTCCAGATGAGCCACTTGTAAGCCGAGCTTAACAGCGCTGAGGGTGCAGGCGGCGGTCGAGTTGACATCGCCGACGACAATGACCAGATCCGGTCTCGCTTCCGTCAAAACTTTTTCATAAGCAATCATAACCTGACCGGTCTGCTCGGCGTGGGTTCCGCTTCCGACGCCTAAATGAATATGCGGCTCCGGCAGGTTGAGGTCAAGAAAAAAGACATCGGACATATTCAAGTCGTAATGTTGCCCGGTGTGGACGATAATTGGTTCCGCCCACGGTTCCTTGCTGAGAGCGTGAAACAATGGGGCGACTTTCATGAAATTCGGTCGCGCCGCAGCCACAAGATGCAGTCTGTACTTTTTCATGTTTGAATTTAAACAGCCGATTCAACCCTAAAAGAGCGCCCTGTAGGGCAGTTCGGTAGAAAGCGAAAGGTTCAGTAAGATGCGGTTTTCGGTGTACTCGTATTCATCTACATCTGATATACTCTTCCGGAAAGAGTACCCCAGCCGGATGGATCCCCAACGAACCGGCTGCCAGGAGATCCCGGCTCCGGCCGTGTATCTATCCTCGTCACGCTCGGGAAACGTATCGATATATTTGTTATGTCGGTAAGCGCCAAATATGTCGCCATATAATCGCCTGAGCAATTGATAGTCACCAGTAGCACCGGCACGGTAATACCGAGTGAGTCCAAGATCTTGGGCAGTGACATTATAGCTACCTATTTGATACCCGGCTCCAGCTTCGATTCTAAATCCACCTCTTTCCAGATCTTTTCTGAGGATCAAATCGAAAACTCCCCCATCCTGATTGTCGGTGACGTCATTCACTTTTAAGGCCCATCCAACATTAGCAGTAAGAGTTATATCCTCTGCAATGGCGTAATCCAAACCAACCCTTGCATCGTGGATTTGATAATTCTCGTTGACCACTATCGTTGGTTGACCGAAACCGGGTACCACAGAAATAATATTTCCGCTAGTGTATTTAACGTTGCCGTACCTGTACTGTAAATACCCGTCGGTTGATCGGGAAAACCGCCTGATAAGTTGCGCTCTACCACCCCATACGTCAAAATCACTCGAGGGAACGCCAGCATAATCACTGGTCTGCTCATATGATTTATTTGAATAGGTACCCTCCAATAGAACGCCCCATTTCGGACCCAAAAAATAAGTAATACCTGCATCTCCCGTGTTGATATTACTGTCTTGGTATTGGTCGGTGTTGTCGTTGCGCAAGATGTTGTTGCGATATGCTGCAAAAATGGAATTGTCCTTGCCGAACTGATGATCGACACGAGCCCCGAAAGTGTTTTGCCAGTATTTATCGCGACCTTGCCGAACGGTGGTGTCCACGGATACACCCGGCTCGCCGGCCCTCACGTCGGTAATCAGAAACTCGGGATTCGGATCTCGCGTCAAATAAAAGTTGTCGGTAACGGTGAGCTTTGTGTGCTGTGTAATGTCGACAAAGCTATTGAGGCCGGCATTAATTCGCCAGTAGTTCTGGTCGCTATTGTTGGAGTAAAAAGTGTAACCGGGGTTAAATCCGAGATCGATTCCGGCGGTCCTCCCGGAAACCCCGGCCGTGAATCCGGGGACAACCGTGGTAACGATGGCGGATTCCGTATCCGTTGGCGTCAAGTCAATATTATCTGTGTAATAGGAATCGACGTCAAGTCGCGGGATGAACGTATACTTGGCTGCAATTGCGAGGGAGGAAAAAATCGGCAGACCGATAACCGCCAGAAGAATAACCACTGTCTTGACCTTTTTCATAATATTCCCCCCGTGTTCGATGTTGAAAATTGATAGTCGTTAGTTGATTGTTGGTAATTGATGATTTTGTGTTGATTTTTTACCATTGCCAACATACTACCCACAACTAACAATTTTTTCAAGGCACGATAATGGTATCATCCGCCCTGATCAGCAGATCCTGATCCAGGTTTTTTCCTTTAGCCATGTCTTTGTAGTCGATCTTATAAACCTTCTTTTGGCCGCCCTCGCGCCGGATCAAAAGGATTTCGTCCTTAGAAGCCCATTCGGTGAATCCTCCCGCCAACGCAAAGGCCTGCAAAACGGAAAGATCTTTCACGATTGGATATTCGCCGGTGCGGGACACTTCGCCCAAAATATAAAACTTTTGACTTCCAGCGTCGGTCACCGTAACAGTGATGACCGGAGCGGCGACATAATTTTTCAGCCCGGTTTCGAGAACGTCTTTGAGCATCATTGGTGTCAGGCCGGCAGCCTGAACATCATTGAGCAGCGGAAACGATATTTTCCCGTCTGTTCTAACCAGAACCGTATCCAATGTAAAGTCCGCTTCTTTCCAGGTAACGATTCTCAGCACGTCGCCGGCACCGATTATGTAGGCGGCAATCGCGGGTTTGGCAGTCGCACTCTTGGTGTCGGCGGCCGCTGATTCCCGTTTACCGCTTTCAAAAAACACTAAAGTGAGGGCAATAATTACGAAAGTCCAAATTTTTACTCGTTTATTCATAATGGTCCTTCCTGTTTCTCGCTGTTAAGAAAACAAGCCCCATAGTTGCATAAACAACATGACAAGGGGTAGCTAATCATTTGTGATTATAACCAATATCATAGCAAAACCACTAATTTTAGGATATCCCCATCGGTGAAATCAAAGGATGGTATCGATTTTGCCATGTTATTTACCCTGCGGGAAAGCCGGAGGACTTCAGGTCCAGTCCCGCCGTCGGCGGGATCAAGGGATTGCGGTAGTAAATTTACAGCTTCACCCTTGACGTCTTAACTCTGAAGCCCTCCGGCTTTTGTAACGTTGGGGCAAAGTCATTGAATCAATGTGCACCGATTCCAAAAAGAACAATTTTGATCGTTCGCAGCATTATCATAAGATCCATAAAAATTGACATGTTTTTGATATAGAACAGGTCGTAATTTAATTTTTCGACTGCATCCTCGAGCGTATAACCGTAACGGTAACAGACCTGCGCCCAGCCTGTAATGCCGGGCTTTACACTGAAACGTTCTCTGTAGTAAGGAATTTTCTGTTCCAATTGTTTGACAAAAAATTCACGTTCCGGTCGCGGCCCGACAAAGCTCATTTCCCCTCTGAGAACGTTCCACAATTGAGGAATCTCGTCAATACGCCATTTACGAAAAAACCGTCCAACTCGGGTAACGCGGTCATCGTTTTTGGCGGTAAAAACCGGGCCGGTTTTTTCCTCCGCATCTGCAAACATGGAACGGAACTTGTAAATTCGGTAAATCAAGTGTCCTTCCCCAACCCTGTCTTGACTGTAAAAAACAGGTCCTTTCGAATCGATTTTGATCGCCAGCATCACGATAAAAAGAAGCGGGGCAAGAACAACAAGCAATATAATTGACAAGATAACGTCAGTAAGTCGTTTGAGATTTCTTTTGATGCTGGACTTTTGGAAACCATGCGAAAAAATCAACCAAGATGGACTGATATGCTCTACAAGAAGTTTTCCAGAAAGCGTCTCGTAAAAACTGATTCCATCAAAAATTTCGATTCCGTCGATACGACATTGCAGAAGTTCCTTTGTCGGCAGTTCGCCTCTTTTTTCCTTGATGGCAACCACGATCGTATCGATGCTTAATTTTTTGGCAAGGGAACAAAGCCCCTGGTATCCTTTTTTGCGAATGACCGGCGTCTGGGCATCGGTTATGGTTCCTTGATGGTATTTTTCGAGGACAATGCAGGCGACTTGGTACCCGCAGTCCTTTTTCTGCATGATCTCGTTATTTATTTTTTGTGCGAGTTCATCGGAGCCAATAAGTATTATCTTTTTATCAAATAAGCCACGATTGAGCACAAGCGCATACCCTAGCCGCCACGAACTCAATAAAAAAACGAGTATCAGGGCACTGACGATGTAGTTTCCTGTATTGAGAATCGTACTGGGAAAAATAAAATAGATGAACGCCAACAGCATAGCCGCTACACCCAACGCCTGCAGCAGACGAATGCAGAGCTCGACCGAGCTTTTCGACGTGCTCATGTCATAAAGATCGCCATAATACAAACAAATCTGGCAAATCAAGGTGGCCAGCAGCGTCTTTAAGGCCATGGTGCTATCGGGGACAAAAGACTCGAAATCCTTGAGTACATAGGCGGCCGTGAACACGGAAAGGTAAATCACAATCCCTTCCCCGATAACAAAAAAGATGTTGCGTATGGGATAATACTGTCTGAATACTCGAATCATTTGAAATAAACGGCCTGATTATTTGAAACGCTCTAAGCTGTGTCTGATATAGCTATTTTCCGTCCACAAATGGTCCTTTTTCACAATTTCGGCGTCAATCACGCTAAAGACGTGACAGGGTCTGGCGGAATCGCTTGTGCGGATTACAAAAGTATGCCTCCGCGCGATTTCTTAAATTCCTTGAACTTGCAAAAAATTGCACTTCTGAATCGGCAACTTATCAGAGACCCTTATGACACAGCAGATGGGCACTAGCTACGAGTAATATTCACGGTCTTTGGCATATTTTTTATAATTCGACATCCTGTTATCATGCCAGTTGAAAACATTCCCGACGACCTTTCCTTTTTCTATAAGGTCAACCGTCTCCTCAACATACTCTCTTTTTGTCACCCCGGCTTTCATCACGATGACGATGGCATCTACCAACCTGGCCAAAACGCCGGTTTCAGAAGCCAGTTTTGGCGGTGGGGAATCGATTACAATGACATAATCGCTGAAGTGGACCGTCAGTTCTTCGAAAAGTTTTGGCAGTTTTTCCAATGATTGCAGCTCGGCCGGGTTCCGCATAAGTCTTCCGGCCGGCAGGATGACTAAATTTTTTAGACTGGTCTTGACCAACAGAGAGGTCAGAGGTGTTTGGTTGGTTAAAAAATCGCAAATCCCTTTTTCAACGCGATTGAGCCCAAATATCTTGTGGATTTCCGAACGCCGCACATCTGCATCGATCAATAATACCTTCCGATCATTATTGAGTGCCAAGCTGACAGCGAGATTGGCGGACACAAAAGATTTTCCGTCTCCCGGTGCTGCGCTTGTTATCAATATGGATCTGGCGGGATGACCCGATTCGGGAAACAACAGGTTCGTTCGCAGGATTTTAAACTGTTCGGCCTCATAGGATCTGGGTTTCAACAGCGCTACCAATGAATTATCGACGGCACTGTACTCGGTTGAATCAGAATCAATCTCTGCCGAAACATTTTTATGGACATAATCGGTTACGGTTCTGTCCGCGACCTCTTCCCGGGAATATTCCTTGAGCGTCTTTCCTTTTAAAACAAAGATTCTTTTGTCATCGGCTTCATTCGGAGTGAGGGCCGATATTTTTTCGTTGTTGGCTGAATCATATTTTTGTCCCTTCATGGGCTTCGTAGATACTGAGCTTTTTTCTATTAAGCCGGGCAACTCGGTCTTTATCAAGGGTGCATCAGCTGAAATAACGTTTTGGGTGTCTTGTGCTTCTTCCGCTTCAATTGTCTTTCGGAGACTGTCCTTTTTACCGAATTCGAGATCGGCTGTAATCGTTCCTTCATTTCTGGTAATCGATAATTTGGGGTTCTCTGCAGCTGGCAAAGTGACAAAAGTCGCTTTTCCTGATGCCGGAGCATGATGAATCTCTTTTGAGAACGTGTCATTATTATCTCTATTTTTCGTAACTCTGGTGTCTCCTGATTCATGCAAGAGTTCATGGATCGTTCCCAAATCGAGTCCCTTAGAAGCTGGAACAGATGCAGCGGGATCAAGTTCTCGCACATCGGTCAATTGACTGGTGCTTTCCTTAGGAGAAATCTTGGTGCCGAGAGTCGCAAGGGAGCTCGATTTTGATTGATCCTGGCGTTCTTTTTTTGATTTTTCTAATGCCTTGTGTATCTTACCCATATTTGTCTCACCAATTATTGGTTACTGAATGCAATCCATATTGCATCATAGTGTTATCATATGCTTACAATTTTTTTGACAATATCAAAAGCCTGATCATTTCCTCCTAAAGTAAAAAAAGTAAATGCACCGATTAACGCGAGTATGAGCAACGCAAACAAGCTGCAAAGTCCCATTTCAATTCGTTTTTTGAAAACCGCCTTTGGAGGATAGATGGCTGGGATAGTGGCAATGACCGGAATTTTAAAATCTTCCTCGACCTTTTCCGGTCTTCTATAAGATGAATCCAAGAATTCCAATAAAAATGTCAGACCGCAGCCAAGACCGAATCCAACAGCCATCGTCAACATAAAAATGCGTTTTAAATTCGGTTCGATTGGCCTTTTGGGTATTTGAGCTATATCAAGAACACGGTATTTTTCGCCTTTCTGCTTTCTTTCCATGCTGATTGAAATCTCAGATTCTAACTTCCGTTTTAACAACGATTTGTAAAGGTTGTCCACGTTATCATAGTCCCGCTTCAAGGAAATGAGCTCCTGTTCACGTTTCGGCGTTTCCTCCACACGCAACTGGTAAATTCTTATCTGGGATTGAAGTTGGGCAATTTGATATTCGAGAGTCGCCCGGTCACTCAAAAGTTGAGCCTTCTTGGGAGAGAAAGGACTGCTTGTTGTTAGACCGGTTTTCCTGCCGGGCGGATGTTTCTCAAGCTCCTCGATTCGGTTTCTCAGTCGCGTTACATCCGGATGATTTTCCGTATACCGCATAAGCAGATCATCAAGCTTTCTTTTCAAAGACCCTATGTCGTTCGGGTCTGTATCTCCTTCCGAGGAAGTGGCTGTCTGGTTTTCCACTTCAGCCAGCCTGTTCTTAAGGTCCCTAAGGCTGGTTTCTTTGGACGTCAACTGATTCTGGAGCCCCTGCAACATCGAAAGGTTGCTACCAAGTTGCTCCGGTAACTGACCCATGAATTGCCGACGGTATTCTTTCAATTCGTTTTCTTTCTCAAGAAGCCGCTTGCGGACAGTTTCGAGTTCGCCTTCTAAAAATGTGTTGGTACCAGCGGCTTGAGATTCTCTTTCTACCAGATTGGTCTCGATATAATTGCCTGCCAATGCATTCGTAATCTCCATAGCTCTCCGAGGGTTGGTATCCTTATACGAGATTGAAAAAGTATTTGTGCCATGCCTATCACGCCTCACACTGACATTAATTTTTTTCTTCATCGACTCAATGATATCTTCGAGGAAAAAATCAGGCCTGTTCTTCGGCATCAGATTAAAATCTTCAACAATTCGTTTTAGATAGGAGCGGCTTGTAATCTGCTGGGAAATAATGCCGAGCATCGATTCAGCATCATCCGTTACGACAGACCGAACAAAATCCTCTGGAACCTGCTGAGGCTCAACCATCACCAGCGTGGTGGCTTCGTAAATCCTGGGAGCCGTAGAGGCATAATAGATCCCAAAGATCAGCGAAAGAAATACAGGCGTGAGAATGTACCAGCGCCGCCTGAAAACAATATCGATAATATCCTCTGGTTTTATCATTTCCGTTGATTGCATATAGCTTTCCTTAGGATGCTTTATTGGCAAGGCCAAATGATTTCATTTTGTTAAGCAATGATTTATAGCTGATTCCAAGGGCTTTCGCAGCTTTTTTGCGATTCCCGCCGGTAAATTCCAAGGCCTTGTTGACCAGATTCTTCTCTACCGCGGCTGTATACTCTTGCCGAACGGATTTCAGCGAATAAGTTTGGGTTTCTGCCAAATACGTTTTTATATCAGAAAACCCGCTACAATTGTCAATAATATTGTCGGGCGGGCCCTTTCGTTGCAAGCTATTTTGCAGCCGTGTCTCAAAAAGGTTCTGCACCACGTGCGCTTCTTGACCAGACAGGATAATTTGTTCAACTATCCTTTCAAGTTCTTCGAGATTTCCGGGCCAATTGTATTCACAGAATCCTGATATTGTGGCTGATGATATTTGATAATAACTCTTGTCGAATTCATAGCAGTGTTTGCATGAAAAAAAATCGGTGAGTGCGGGAATGTCCGAAATTCTGTCTCGAAGGGGTGGAATCTTTGTCTTTAGTACATTTAATCGATAGAACAAGTCCTCGCGAAACATTCCTTTCTTGACCAAACCGGACAGATTGCGGGTTGTCGAAGCGATGATTCGGATGTCGACATTGTCTTTATTACTTCCGTCTCTCGAATTAAATGAATAAGAGCCGCCCTCGAGAAGCTCCGATATTTTAGCCTGCAGCCAATTTGGTATTACGCTGATTTCCTTAATAAAAAAGGTTATATTGTCAGACACGCTCAGAATCCCGCTCTTATGCCGTGGCAATTTGGCGGTACCACAATTCTGATTCCCGAAAAGTTCGCCTTCTAAAAGTTGATATGGAAGTTTAACGGCGTTGACCTTAATAAATGGGTTATTGCGCCTGTTGGAATAACTGTGAATGGCACGCGCCAATAGCTCTTTTCCGGTTCCAGGCTCTCCTTCGATTATAACCGCTTCGTTGGACTGGCCGAGCTTTGGAATCAACTTTTTTATCCTTGCTATTTCTGGGCTATTCCCGACAACCAGCGGCCGGGTGCCATCGTTTCCATCGTTGGCCTTTGGGTCGAGTGCTTGCAGAACGGCACATTTGAATTTATTGAGCGAAGTGTTTTTACGATAGACCCTTACACCTG
>Ga0316576_10001188_pt1 | contig 13705 bp, 12 predicted proteins | sample S0NA_FD_203075 | JGI IMG/M metagenome (GOLD analysis project Ga0316576, IMG submission 203075) | Rhizosphere microbial communities from salt marsh grasses in Alabama, United States - S0-2_050615r3r5 | ecosystem: Host-associated > Plants > Roots > Rhizosphere | place: USA: Alabama | collected... | reverse complement strand
TCCCGTCAATTCCGGATGGAAAGCGGTTACCAGCCAGCGTCCTTCCTGCGCAGCAACGGCCGTGCCGTCATCAAGCCTGCTCAGAATCTCAGTCTCTCCACGAGCATCAATCAAACGCGGCGCGCGGATGAAGACTGCCGGAAAAGGATGGCCGGCACCTGATCCATTCTCGAATACAGAAACATCTAGATCTGTCTCAAAGCTGTCAACCTGGCGGCCAAAAGCATTACGCTCCACAACAATATCCATGAAACCTAACAGCGGCTGATCCTGGCCAATCTCCTTGGCCATAAAAATCATTCCCGCGCATGTTCCCCAAACAGGTTTTTCGACGGCGAAAGCGCGTAACGGTTCCATCAAGCCATAGATTTCAGCCAGTTTTCCAATCGTGGTACTTTCTCCACCAGGGATTATAAGACCATCCAATCCTTGCAGATCGGCCGGGAGACGTACTTCGACCGCCTCAACCCCAAGGTCACGGAGAATCTTGATATGTTCGATGAAGGCTCCTTGAAGAGCCAATACGCCAATTTTCATCAGTATTTGCTCACATTTACAAATCGAAACAAGAATAATTTACCATCCTCGTGTTGCTAATTGGTCCTCCGGCGCCAGGCTGCCGGCGCTAATGCCAACCATTGGTTCACCTAGATTCTCGCTGACTCTTGCCAGGATTTCGGGATTATTGAAGTGCGTGGTTGCCTCGACAATGGCTCTTGCACGCAGAGCAGGATCGCCGCTCTTGAATATTCCGGAACCAACGAAAACACCATCGACACCAATTTGCATCATTAAGGCGGCATCAGCAGGGGTAGCGATACCACCAGCGGCGAAGTTGACTACCGGGAGACGACCTAATTCTCTGGTTTCCAGAATCAGTTGGAATGGAGCGCCGATTTCCTTGGCGAAGGTCATCAATTCCTCCTCGGGCATGGACTGCAAGCGCCGAATTTCGCCCAGAACAGAGCGCGCATGGCGTACAGCTTCAACCACGTCACCGGTCCCGGCTTCGCCCTTTGTGCGTATCATGGCCGCGCCTTCACCAATTCGCCGCAACGCCTCACCGAGATTGCGGCAGCCGCACACAAAGGGGATTTTAAAGTCGTGCTTGTAGATATGATTTACTTCGTCAGCAGGAGTCAGCACTTCACTTTCGTCGACATAGTCGACTCCAATTGCCTCAAGAATCTGCGCCTCAACAAAGTGTCCGATGCGGGCTTTGGCCATAACCGGAATGCTGACCGCTTTGATGATCTCTTTAATCATTCCCGGATCAGACATACGGGCCACGCCGCCATCGGCGCGGATATCAGCGGGAACGCGTTCCAAAGCCATCACAGCCACGGCTCCGGCCTCTTCGGCAATGATCGCCTGCTCCGGTGTAACGACGTCCATAATGACGCCGCCCTTCAACATCTGAGCTAAGCCAACTTTGACTCTAAAACTGCCCACTTCGCCTTTCCCATTGTTTCTACCATTTTGATTCATTACAAACCTCCATCTTACCCGGGTTTGGGAGATATTCTTCCAGTTAAGATATATTTGGACCAGACGTCTGGTCTACTCCTGTGGTTAAAACCCGCTAACCAAGTATACAAAGAGGATCAAGTGAGATCCTTTATTGATTGTAGTTCTCGAATAAGCCTGGCACAAGGGAATTGGGTCTATTTTTATTTGGAAAAATCGACTTCTAATAGGGCCAATTTGAGATCGCTGCGGATTAGACCAACAAATTGGACCATTGTCATTCAGACCGGGTTCTTTTCCATTACCAGGAGATGTGAGATACCGAGGGCGTTGAAGGGGGTCGATTCTAAAGCGTACAGGGTTTTTTGAATTAGCCGGCCTGCATTTGGCCAGCGATAAGTGATATTGTCGTAGCCACCAAAAATGCGCTCGTGGTGGACAAGCCTAAGGGGCAGGTCCCGGAACAATCTTAGCAGGCCGCCTGTGGTGTAGGTGCGTACGTGCGGGGCCAACCGGTTGCGTAAGGAATCAGGCAGGTAGTTAACCAGGGGAATGTTGCCAAACTTGTACTGGCCGCGCCAGTAGACCCCGTGCTGCTCAACAGGATACCAGCGATTGGGGCAAAAGAGTAAGATTCGGCCCCCTGGCCGGGTGACCCGGGCCATTTCAGCGGCGTAAAGGGCGTCATCCTGGACGTGTTCTATGACTTCGTTGCTGAATACGAGATCGAAAGTGTTATCGGCAAAAGGGATATGTTCACCAACACCCTGAATGATGCCGTTGGAATATTCCAGGGCAGTAACCGCGCGATCCAGCTCGATTTCCAGCCCATAGCGTTCATGACTGTATGGAGCAAACGCGGCGAGATAGGTGCCCAGCCCACAGCCGTTATCAAGAACACGGCCGTGTAACTCGGCCCATTCGCGGATCATGTTTAAGCGCCGTTCCTGGCCAGAGCGCCAGACATAACTCGGTTCGCCGCGCGAGGCTGCTTGTGCGGAGGGACCTTGTGCCATTGAAGTCAGCTGTTCTCTGCCATTAATTCATCGAAGCGGCGACGTACTTCTTTAATATCTCGCCAGGTCAGGGCCTTGGGACCGTCCGGTTTGCGCGAGGGGTTGCGTAGCAGATAAGCGGGGTGGAAGATGGGCATCACATCGCGGCCGTGCCAGTCGAACCACCGACCACGCAGCTTGGTAATTCCCGTCTGGCCCAGCAATGACTGTGTAGCTACATTGCCTGAGAGCAGAATAATCAGGGGATCGACCAGGCGGATGATTTCCAGTAGGAAAGGCTTATAAAACTCAATCTCATCTGGAGTAGGTTTACGCAGTGGTTTGCCATCCTCGCCCGGGGGTAATCGAAAAACGGCATTGGTGATGAATACATCTTTCTCGGGATCAAAATTGACGGACTCCAAGATTTGATCAAGGAGCTGACCCGAACGACCGACGAAAGGTTTGCCCTGGCGATCCTCCTCGGTGCCCGGTGCTTCACCGATGATCATCAACTTAGCCTCTGGATTGCCGCGGTAGATGACCATATTTGTCCCTTCCGGAAACAGGGGATCATCTTCCATTTTCATCATGTACGTTACTAGTTCTTCCAGGTTGGCATAATAGTGCGGTTTATTCTCAAAAAGCCCGTATTGTATTCCCACGTTTAGTCCTCTCCTGGCTGCCTGAACCAGGCAACCCGTCACCCGGATCGTACCTCGCTTACCGGCAATAAATCAAAAGGCAAGCGATGATACCCGGCAAGTCTTGGCAATTTTAGCAAGTCAAATTGAATCTTGCTTCATTCAATTGTTCAACTTTCAAAAGACGGTCAGAAGTTATTCTTAGGTTTCCAACGCCCGCTAATGATCTCATCGTGCAGGATTGTGTCAAGCTGGGCAACAGTTAATTCCGGTTATTGATTAGGAAAAGTTCACAAACCTTTTGAATGTCCTTAATGGGAGTCACTTTTCGTGTATCCTTGTGAGTGAATTTGGCATGTGTGAATGGAAGCTAGTTAAAAGACAATCAAGTGGAGTTTTGCAGGATTAACTGATGGGCTTTAGGCAATATTTACCTCTGACTCTCGGCAAACCAATCTTCTTCGTATCACTCGATGGCAGCGACGTTAATGGCGATGGCACTTTTGAAAATCCATGGCGAACAATTGGTAAAGGGGTATCCCTTCTATCAGGTTGGGACACACTATATATCCGTGGAGGCACTTACGTCGAGCAGGTCACAATTAGTCGATCAGGAACCGCTGATGCTCCGATAACAATAGCTGCTTACCCTGGAGAGAAAGTGGTTATCGATGGGCGCGCAGGGGTGGATGGTTTGAACGAAGGTCTACCTGAGGATGGGGAGTTGATCCTTCCTTCTGAGTCCCGTTTTGGTACCGGCTACCGCTACACAGCCCTGGTGTCGATTGAAGCCAACTACATAACTTTTGAAGGTATCGAAATTACACGCTCAATGGGGCGAGGGGTTCGCGTCTGGCGCAGTGGCAGGAACACAAGGGGTGTAACGATTCGAAACTGCGAGATTAGCTATTCTCGAGAGGCTGGACTGCTGCTCGAAGAAAACTGCATGGAAATTACCATTGAAGACTGCGATATCTATCAAAATTCCAATTTCGCCCCTTACCCACGCTTTCCGACAGTCTTGGACTGGACAGCTGGACTTGCGGTTAAAGCATCACAGAAAATTTCAATCACAGGCACACACGTTCACGAAAATTGGGGTGAAGGGATCCTCGCCGATACACAAGTGAATGGAACAAAGGATGTGTCCATCAGCGATTGTGTTCTATATGACAATATGAGTCCCAACATCTATCTGCATGCTGTGCAGGATGTAGTCGTGTCGGGAAATCTGCTTTATCAAACGGATAATTCCGAATTCCCCAACGCAGCAGGAATAGCGCTATCTCCTGCGGAACCCCAATTTACCCAGGATTTACCCACTCAGAACGTAAATATAGTCAACAATATAATTGTTGGCTTTAGTTCCAATATAGCATTCTACTCGTCAGCGGAAAGATCGTTAGAAAATATAAGAATATATTATAACACACTGGTTAACGCTGTTGACCAAGGTATTCATGAAACTAAAGCTTCATTCCAGGGGTGTGAATTTCGTAATAACTTAAGCTTTCAGTCCAATGGTGCTCCTCATACCAACAATGGAGGTAGTTTTGTTAATTGGACTTTCTCAAACAACGCATGGACGATCCCCCCACCGAGCGATATAGGCAATAGCAGCGATATTGTTGGCAACTTGCAATTAGAGAATCCGGACAGTAAGCGAGAACGTGGGAAGGTTGACCCTGCCTGGTATAAGATAAAGTCCAGCTCTTCCGTCATTGGGCAAGCTAATGAATCTTTGCCGGTAAATCAAGATTTCTTTCATAATAGCCGTGATGCGCAGCCAGATATCGGGGCGCATGAATTTCAGAAAGAAACGTTCGCGACCAATACCATAAATACTTCCACTGGTAGCGAGTCAAAGCCTATTTTTTATGACCGAACGGTAGTAGACTTGTTGTCATCTAGTGGATTCAGGCGTTTCATAATCGTTTCTAACAAAGCTGTTGCTCGCCCAGATAAAATAATAGGATTTGGCATACAGTTTCCAGATCAGCAATGTCTGATCTATGGTGATAATCAGGCAAATAGCCCGTTGATTTTTGATGATGTTAGCCAAGCACTTGAGGAATATAAAAAACTTGATGTAATGCTAAATTGGATGGATTGACATTCAATCAGATTCAAGGTACCAAAATACTCATCATTTCCGGTGTCCCTATGTTTAAGCTAATCCACAATCCGATTTTTTAGGAGATGGGATATGGCCTGGATAAATATGATTTCCGAGGTGGATGCCTGGGAAAGCTTGGCCGATCTGTACGAAAAATATAAAGATTCCTGGGGAGGGGTCGATAATATCCTCAAATTATCAAAACAATCTGATACCGATAACAGCAACAATTAGCGCCCGATAACGGGGACCGAGGAGGATAAATATGGCTTGGATTGAGGTTATTCCTGAGGAAGAGGCAACTGGACGATTGAAGGAGTTGTATCAGAAGTATAAAGAGCCATGGGGAGGTGTTGATTCAATCATCGCTATCCATAGCTTGAATGTAAAGTCGATGCAGACCCATTATGATTTCTACGCACACTTGATGCGCGGCCGTTCTGATCTCAGCCGCATTCAAAGGGAGATGATCGCCGTCATTGTTTCGGCCGTCAATCGCTGTTACTACTGAATATTGCATCACGGAGCGGGTCTTCGTAAATTGACAAACGATGATGCCCTCGTGGAACAGCTTATCGAGGATTGGCGCAGTGCACCAATCAGTACGGCCGACCAGGCAATGCTGACTTATGCGGAGAAGTTGACCAGACGGCCGTGGGAGATGGTCGAAGCTGATGTGCTGCAGCTGCGCGAAGCCGGGTTCAGCGATGCGGCGATCCTGGACATCAATCAGGTCACAGGTTATTACGCTTTTGTCAACCGGCTGGCCGATGGTCTGGGCGTGAAGCCGGAGGATTTCTGGGAGCACTCGGAGATGCCAGATTAGTTCTTGTCCAGGAGTCGTGTTCACAACTTGACCCCCGTTGCCAATGCCGCTAACGTTAGCGGCTATGCGCTTAAAATGGTTTGTTTTACTCTTGCTTATCGGGTTGATGATAGCAGCCTGCAGCCCTCAAACGAGTCCGGATGTCCCAGAGCCACCGGCTACGGATGGACCTTCTCCACACTCCTCCCCCAGCGCAACAGCCCCGGCGACGGCCGAGCCAACCTCGCCACCCGTTCCCAAACCGTCAGCAACGGCCCTGATTCCCTCTGAGCCACCAGACTTACGCTACCTTCAGGCGAGAATTGAGGAAACACTGGCTGATTTCGATGGCTTCAGCAGTTATGTGGTAATTGACCTGGCCAGCGGTGAACGGGTGGCGCGTAATGAGGATGTCGCACTTGCCGGGATGAGTCTGATCAAGGTCCCAATATTGATTAATGTCTACCGTGTGCTGGATCTCCCGTTAACGGCCGAAGAGAGCAAATTAATTTCGGAAACAACAGCTCAATCCAGTAATTACGCGGCAAATCTGCTGTTGCAGCTTGTTGCGGGGAAAGAGGATGCCTATGCCGGTGCGGATATCGTCAGTCAAACAATGCGTGACCTGAGGGTCTATAACACTTTCATCGCCGTTCCCATTGACGCCGATCCCAAGCCTGACCGCCTGAACACGGTTCTAACGCCGGCCAACCAGCGTACGGATATTACGACTTATGCCGATCCATTCCGCCAGACGACAACCGGTGACCTGGCAACCCTGCTGAACATGATTTATGACTGTGCCCAAAATGATTCCGGACCTTTGCGGGCGAAGTATGGTGAGGCGATTAGCATGGAAGAGTGCCAGGATATGCTGGAGAAGATGAGGCTTAATGAACTGGCAAAGCTCCTAGAGAATGGTTTGCCAGATGGTGTGCCATTTGCTCATAAGGTTGGCTGGATTGACGATACCCATGGGGATGGGGGCATCGTTTTTTCACCCGGCGGGGATTATATTCTGGTCATGGCCCTTTATGGCAAGGATTGGCTGGAGTGGGAAGAGAGCGCGCCGCTTTTCGAACAGGTTTCACGCCAGGCTTATGCACATTTTAACGAGTCGGGAATTTATGATGGCATAGAATTACCACCGACACCGATGATGGCCCCACAAACGCCGACTCCTGATTTACCCCACGCTGTAGTGACGAATACCAGCGGCGTCGGTCTTACCGTCCGCGAAACACCAGGAGGCGATGAAGTAGCCATCATTCCCGACGGTACAATTGTGACACTTCTACCGGAGGAGGTGGTAAATAGTAACGGTTTTACCTGGCAACGTGTGCGTACACCTGGTGGGGACGAAGGATGGGCAGCGACGGATTATTTCACTCCCTGGGAGGATAGTGTTAATAATTAATGGTCAACAGGCGAATTGTCGAAGGGTTAATGAGAAGCCTTCTGATTTTTGGGCTTGTTTTTATAAGCCTGAAAATGGCTGGAAACTTAGCGGCGCAGGAGGAGAAGGATTGGCGATTTGGCATTGTTGAGGCTTATACGGCGCGCAATTCAGCTCGCGAATTGAAGATAGGCTGGACGCGCGTTGGCTTTCATTGGGCTGTTGTACAAGCAGATGGTCCTGACAGCTGGACGCCGGAACTTTCCGACGAGCAGATTGACGAGCAGCTAGCTGAAGGTCGCGAAGTGATCGGCCTGCTGATCGGCATTCCCGAATGGGCTAAAGATAAGGCCGATCTTCCGGCGGGATTATGGCTGGAACATGATGATCCGGGCAATCTTTGGGCTTCTTTCGTTCGCGAAGTTGTGGCCCGCTATGAGGGCCGTATCGATCACTGGATCATTTGGAACGAACCTGATATCGATGTCTCAGAAGTGGCACATTCCTGGAATGGGAGTGTTGATGATTTTTACCAGCTGCAGCGTGTAGCTTACCTGGCTGCGAAGGAAGCCAATCCTGATGCCATAATTCACTTGCCGGCTTTTACTTATTGGGCCGATTTCGATGCCGGGCGCGAGCAATATATGGCGCGCCTGTTGGATCGGATCACGGCCGATCCGCAGGCAGCAGAAAATAATTACTATTTTGATGTAGCCACGGCGCACCTCTATTTTCAGCCCGATCAGGTTTACGAACTGCTCGGCGTTTTTTCAGAAATTATGCGCGAGCGGGGAATGGCCCAGCCAATCTGGCTTGTGGAGACAAATGCGCCGCCGTATGATGATCCTGATTGGCCTGTGCCTGATCCGACCCTGGCCGTCAGCAGTACGGAGCAGGCAGCCTTTATCCCGCAGGCGCTGGCTTCAGCCCTGGCCGGCGGCGCGGAACGCATCGGTGTCTATAAGCTTCGTGATACAGAAGGGGATCTCGCCGCAAATCCCGAACCTTTTGGCCTGTTGCGGCGGGATGGCACGCGGCGCGTGGCCTTTAACACTTACCGCGAGGCTATCCGCTTCATGCGGGGAACAAAAACAGCAACAAGAGAACGCTGGGATGAAGTTGGGCAATTCCGTCTGGAACAGGAAGATCGCCTGACGATAGTCTTGTTTTCCCGTTTACCCCAAGAACAGCAGGTTGAGATAGAGGCGATCGCCCCAACCGCACGCCTGGTGGATATGTGGGGCCAGGAACAAGTTCTGGAAGCGCATGAAGGTTCTTACACCATTGATCTGCAGCAAGCATTATGCACGCAAACGATTGGCGATTACTGCATGATTGGGGGAACGGTGTATTATCTGATACAGGCCGTTGATGGTGGATTTCCGCCTCAGGAAGACCCTCCAATTGTACCACCGCAGCCAACCGAAACTATCGTACCGTCGCCCACAATGACGGCGTCCCCGCTTCCAACGAAAACGCCGTTGCCCTCAGCCACTCCCAGTTTGACGCCACAGCCACCGGCGACAAATACGAGACAACCGTCGACTTTAACAACACCGGCCATCCTCCCAACAGAAGTTGCGCACTCTGGTGAAGCTGGGGACATATCTATGGAGGCTGCTGCAAAGGGCGCTATAAGCACGCCCGATACGCGGAACAAAGGCAATGAGGATACTGCAAGCGATCTGGTGGCACTTCTTCCTTTTTTGATCCTGGGGGGAGTGAGCGTTGGGCTGCTGTTGATTTTTGGAAATAGAATACAATGACGGCTGTGATGACCCGGCAGACAGCACAAACAGGGGCTCTGTGACTGAGCCGTATTCTTGGGAAAGATCCTCTACGGGAACTTCAGTTAGGTTCTTGGTTCAACAAGAAGACGGATAGCTGTCCTTTCCTGATCACCAATGGAAATATCCACAAATGAAGGGGTACAAACGATCTTGACGTCTTCTTCTTCCAGGTAACCTTTCGCGATGACTATTGCCTTGATGGCCTGATTGACTGCTCCTGCGCCAATAGCCTGTACTTCAGCCCGATTTGTGTCTCGAATTATACCTGCAATCGCGCCGGCCACTGCTGACGTTCGCGATTGCGCGGAAACCTTAATGATGTTCATCAGCCCTAAGTTAAATTGTTATCCTTACAAAATTAATGAAGCAGTGAAATCTGGTTTGGAAGAAGGTTTCCCGCCATGGTTAAATCAAGGATATTCGGTTGAAAATACGGACAAAGTGACCGTTTGCGATTTATCGAACCGACGATTAATAAACTGTCTCTCAAAGAATAGTATAATTACAGCCCATGGCAGATTCTCAATTGCCAGCCGATAAACCGGCCGAGGAAAAAAGCAGCAAAGATAGAGAGCTTGTTATGCGTGCCGCCGGGTTGGTCGGCGCCGCAATCCTGCTCAGTCGTATTGTCGGCCTTGTACGGGAGATGGTAACCCGCTCATTGCTTGGTGTTACGACGGTCGAAGCGACTGCTTATGATATTGCCAAAGTTTTTCCCGAATCGATCTTCCTAATCATCGCCGGGGGGGCTATTGGTTCAGCTTTTATTCCTACCTTTACAGCCTATCTTGTGCAAGATGATGAAAACGGCGCCTGGCGCTTGTTTTCGGCCGTGATTAATCTGGTTACGGTTGCTATAACCATCATAGCGGTGCTGGCCATGATCTTCGCCGACCAGATAGTCGGCTTTTTCTATGCGCCTACCATCGCAGAACACCCCGAGCTACTGGGCATGACGGTGAGTTTGATGCGCGTGATGCTCGTGTCGCCTATCATTTTCGGAGCAAGCGGCGTTGTTATGGGTGCTCTAAATGCGCGCCAGCACTTTCTAACGCCGGCATTGGCGCCAACCGTTTACAATCTGGGTATCATTGCCGGGGGGCTCGTGTTAGGACAAACGGTAACAGGTGCGGCGATGGGGTTGGCCATAGGGACGGTGATCGGCGCCCTGGGGCATTTGTTGATCCAGCTGCCCATCCTGAACAAGCAGGGGGCGCGCTATCAACTCCTCTTAACGGTGCATGATCGAGGCGTCGTCAAGGTTTTGAAACTCATGGCTCCACGCGTCCTTGGTCTTTCCTTCAGCGAGATTAATAAATTCATTATGCTTTTCATGACTGGCTCCATGGCTTTGGGAAGTTTGCCTGCACTGAATGCGGCTTTTCGCCTGATCATTCTGCCTCAAGGGATCATAGGCCAGGCGATGGGGATCGCCGCCTTTCCAACTCTCTCCAGTCTGGCAGCTCGTGAGAATTTCGACGAGATGCGCACGATCATTAATGATTCTTTGCGCATGCTCCTTTTCCTAGGGCTACCCATGACCGTGTGGTTAATTCTTCTGGCTGAGCCGGCTATTACAATTCTATTCGAGCGTGGATTGTTTGATTCCGAGGCAACGCAGCTTGTAGCAGGAGCGACCCAGCTAATGGCTCTGGGGCTGTTGGCTTTGCTTTTCCTGGAGGTCATCGCGCGTAGTTTCTATGCTTTAAGCGATACGCTGACGCCCGTACTGGTCGGAGGGCTGCAGGTAATGATGATGGCCATCTTCAGCGTCTGGCTGCGCGATTTTGTTTTTACTTCCAAGGGTTGGCCGCCTCTGGGCGCCCTGGCGCTTGCTTTCAGTCTATCAAACTATGTGGAGGTGGTGGCCCTTTTGATTCTATTACGGCGCAAACTGGGCTATTTAGATGGCGCGCAATTCTATTCCGGTGCCTGGCGTATGTTTCTGGGTGCTGTTCTGATGGCCGGAATTTTGAGGGCCCTGTTGTCCCAGTTGGATGAGGATTCTGTCTGGCTGCAGATGATCCTGGGCGCGTCAGTGGGTGGGTTGGTCTATTTCCTGGGATGTCTCTTACTTCGTGTCAAAGAGCCCCAGAGATTTTTAGCGTTCGGCCGTGACTGGCTCTCGCGGAGACGTTGATTTAACGGGGCGTAGGGAGATCGGGATTAGATAGCCTGTTCAAAATAGCGAAGTGCGCTAGAAAGGTAAAATAAAAAATCCGGCTGCTGACCGGACCCTGCTGACGATGACTATATGTATCCTGGAGTTAGTTGTTCGCTGAAATGGAGGCGTTATTCATGACGGCCGAGGATTGGGCCATTAGCTCGCCGTTTACCCAAACATCGAGCGAGTATTGGCCAGCCTGGAAGCCTTCCTCCGGGTTAAAGAAGATATAACCCGGCCCTTCCTGCCCATACGCCCAAACTTCATTACCACCTTCTACAACATTACCGTTGTGCCGCCATACCCATGACCAGACCATTCCGTCTTCTAACCCTTCATAATCAAATGTTGCATAGAGAGTATAAAAACCTTCGGCGAAGATCTGGCGAGGATCAACGGCATCATATTCATCTGTAACCTCGGTAGAGAAAGTCAAGGTTCCCAGATTGCTATTGTCTTGAAGTTCAGCCTCGGGGCTCAAGCGGTCATAGGTTTCCGGTAAAGTTAGCTGCGTGGCGACCAGCGGTTGTTCCAGTACTGTAATCAACTGAGAATTGGGTTCGGCCAGCCCAAGAGCGATGTCCCTGTCTTCTGTTGAAATAGATTCATCGACTATCGTTTCGTCAATAGAGGGAAATGCTTCCTCCTCGACTTCTTCGATTTCTGGGATAGGTTTACTATTAGAGATGATCGCACTGCGTACGGAGGAATCTACAGGTTCTTGCCAGGAATAAAAGCCTACAATCATGGTAATGAAAAACAGGGCAAAGCTGGCCGTTAAATATGTCTGAAGCCGCTTGCCCGCTTGTAAGCGCTGGAAAAAATATGGTGATCGCTTCATTTCACGCCAACTTTTAGTAGCCGCTAAAGAAGCGACCAGTCCCAGCGTGAAAAAGGTCCCCATCAACCAGGGTGAAACCGTTCCTGATAGGTTTGCGAGTATTTCTTCCAAATCCTCTTCTCTTTACCGACAATAATTTGTCGTCAAAAACCAACGCAAATTATAAGTGAACGATGGTTTAAAGCAAATATTTAAATGCCTATAACCCCAAAATGTGGGGTGATGTCACCGAAATGACGCCCTTGCGTCCCTAAATTCCGCTTTAGACACCTTTTAAATTGACGACACACAGCTTTACACTATAAAACAAATCATCGGTATTTGTCCAGCGAACGGTTAAAAGATGAGGGGGATATAAGATGGCGTATGCATTCAACGGATGGTAACCAACGCTTTTCGTGAATTTTCCTTCGGGATGGGGATTGATGTAGAATGAGCAAGATTCAGGCAATAATGCTCAAATATGGTTTGATCTAAATAGCAAAGAATTGTAAGCATAATCGTAAGCAAATATCCTTACCGTAGATAAATGAATGCTGTAGAATTAGGAGAATAATTGGGCCAGTCGAAATTTTATAACAATTTCCCTAAAAATGGGGAAACTCACGGCAATGAAGGATGTGCCAAACTGGCTAACCTGCTTCTTTGTAATGTATAAAATAACCTATTTTGATTTCAGCGATTTGCGTTATTCAAGCTTTTTTCTTAATGGCTTTTTTGCTAACGAGAAAGAGTTTGGCTACAGATTATCTATTTCTCGAAAGGCGCCACAGGAGCTTGAAGATCTCCAACCCTTTCCTGGTTGGTTGAATGAGATGGTACCTTTAAGCCTTTATCGTGTGGAAGGCGATGATCCTTTTCTCTTTTGCATTGATGGTGATGATAAGAATGGATCAGATGAGCCTCTAGGAGATTTCTATCGGCCGTTCCTGGAGCGGTGTAGGTTTTATTTCAAGGTAAACTACAACGCCGAAGTAATCAAAGAAAGTGACGAACTTAAGCCATACGCTTCAAAAATCAAGCCAATTCCCATTGTTTATCCATTAGCACTCTCTGAACCTTGGCGTTTAAGACCTAAACTCACACCTGTGGGTGGTCCTCTTTGGCCGCCTTCAGCCATGCGTCGCAGGCTTTGGTTTCTACGCCAGGCAAAAAGCCTCGAAAACTACCAACAGCTAAGAAATAGTGAAAAAGACATCGATCTTTTCTTTGTTACCACGCTCTATCATCAACCTAAATTCAAAGAGTTAGACGCAAAGCGTAGGGTTCTGGTTGATGGTTTAAATCAATATGAACAATTCAAGATATTTGCTAAGTATGTTTGTCAAGACAAGATTGAAAAAGAGATATGTGGTCCTCATGAAACCGAATTTATGAATTATGAAGAATATCTCAAGCAAAGCGCCAGAGCGCGCTTGGGGATTTATATTCGAGGAAATCATGATGGATTATCTTTCAAATTCGGTGAGTTGATGGCTATGGGTAAA
>Ga0316576_10001187_pt1 | contig 13714 bp, 12 predicted proteins | sample S0NA_FD_203075 | JGI IMG/M metagenome (GOLD analysis project Ga0316576, IMG submission 203075) | Rhizosphere microbial communities from salt marsh grasses in Alabama, United States - S0-2_050615r3r5 | ecosystem: Host-associated > Plants > Roots > Rhizosphere | place: USA: Alabama | collected... | reverse complement strand
CTTTCGAGGCTCCAGCGAGGCCCGGTAGGTCCCGCTTTGCACGCAGATGACGAAACGTTGCTTCTGATCTGCCATGGCTCAGTCCAGAAGGCGCTTGATCTTCAACGTTCCCGTCCCGAGGGGCTCGAGGATCTCGTAGGGGCCCAGCCGTGTGCCCGGTGACAGTGACACCGCGCCCTCCGAGCTTGACGAGTCGGCCCGATTATCCCCGCATCGCGGAAACGGAAAGGCCTTTCGGGCTCTTTCGGCACGCGGGCCCTTGTAGAATCAGCCGACCGTGAGCAACTCTCCGTGTCCCCGATCCGCTCTCGAGGCTCTCGCGTCCGCCACCCGCCCTCACGAGCCCTCGATGACGGCCAGGTTCTCCTTCACCTGCTTCTCGTCCACCATGTTGGAGATGACGGCCGACAGGTGGGGGTTGGACAGGCCGAACCGGTAGGCCTTCTGGAAGACGTTGAGGCTCTCGTCGGGGACCGTCCGCTCCAGCAGGGCGACCCTCTCCGGTCGTGGCGTCGCGTCACGGTTGGGCTCGAACATGGCCTGGGCCACCTTCATGGCGATCACCCCGAAGTCCGCCTTCTTCGCCTCCTCCAGCGCGGGCGCGACGTGGGCGTGGTTCACCAGGTTGTAGGCGACCATGGCCGCGGAGTAGACGCCGCTCGCGATCGCGCCGCGCAGGACGCCGGCCGGGTCGTTGTGGGCCGAGACCCCGAGGGCGCGCACCTTGCCCTCCTGGCGGAGCTTCTCGAAGGTCTCGTGGACCTCGGGGATCTGCGTCTCCGCGTACGAGGAAGCGCCGTGCGGGCACATCAGGATGTCGACGTGGTCGGTCTTCAGGCGGCGGAGGCTCTCCTCCACCGAGCGGACCATGGTCTCGGCGTAGGTGGCCCGGGCGTCGATCTTCCCGGGGTACCGACGCTCCAGGGCATCGGAGAGGGCGTCGGTCTCGATCTCCTGGAGCTGGCCCTGGAAGTAGTTGCCCATGTAGGAGGGGAGCGTGGCGTCGCGCTCCCGCAGGTCCGCCGCGACCTCCTTCAGGATCGACTCCTGCTCGGCCCGCGTCAGCCCCGCGAAGATCTCCTGGTAGGCCTGGTTCCGCGCCCCTCCCAGGGGGCTGACCTTGGTGGTGAGGAAGACGCGGTCCCGTCCGACGGACCGGAGGACCTGGGCGTAGCCCGGCTCGCTCTTTCCACCCGCATAGACCGGGGCCGTGTCGAGGTAGTTGAGACCGCGCTCCACGGCCACCTCGACGTGCCGGCGATTGTCCGGGGTGATGGGGTCGCCGCCCTGGACGATCTCCGACACCATGAATCCGGTGCGTCCGAGGCGGCGGTACTTCATTCCCGCCTGCCGGTTGCGCCACTCGCCCGGCGAGCCGTCCGCGCTCAGCCGCCCCGCGGCCCCGAGCGCCGCCGCCGCGCTGCCCGCGGTCACCAGCGAGGCCTTGAGAAACTCCCGTCGATCGAGGGGCCCGTTCATCGCTGCCTCCTTGGGAAGATACCCGGCCAGTGTAGTCGATCGCGGTGGCAGGAGGACCCCTGAAACTCCCTTGCCTCTCGACTGTGACTTCGGCCCGTGCGCGCTCGATCCTACGGGTGGGACGTACTGCGAGGCGAGCTCGGCTCGTTTGGGGGCTCAGTCGCCCGGATTCGGGAGTGCGCTCCCGGTGGTCTCGAGCTGCTGCGCCCACCCCAGCGCCACCTCGATCCGGGCGGTCTCGGTCTCGTCGTGCTCCAGCTCCACGAACACGAAGGCGTCGCCCGCCGGCGACACGTCCCAGTTCACGAAGGGAGCGGTCGAGGTGAGGTAGCGAAAGATCGGCATGTCCCCAAAGAGCTGCCGGGGGGGGGCGGGCTGGAAGGTCTCACCCGGCCGGACCTCGACCGCCATCACCGGCCGCCCCACGTCCCGGAGGGCGATGTAGTAGAGCTCGCGACCGTCGCCCCGCCAACGGGGGTAGCCCCCCACCTCCGTGGACACCTGCCACTTTCCCTCTCCGCCGACGGGCCTCACGAACACGTTCGAGTTGCCGCTGGCGGGCTGCGCGTAGGCGATCCAGCGCCCGTCCGGAGAGAACACGGGCCCGCTGGCGTCCTGCTCGAAGAGCCCGGGCTCCTCCCCCTCTTCTATGAAGTAGATGTCGGTGGAAGGCCCCAGGCGCGTGTAGGCCAGGGTGCGGCCGTCTGGCGTCCACGATCCGGGCAGCAGGGGGGTGGGGTCGGCGGCGGTGAACCTGTGAACGGCGCCGCTGCCGTCGGCCGACTTCAGGACGATGGCGCCCTCTGTCGAGTCGTAGTAGGTGAGGGAGCGGCCGTCCGGGGTCCACAGCGGGTACGCGGCCTGGCCGGCGAAGGTGAGCCGGGTCAGGCCCTCCGTGGCGAGCGAGTGGACCCAGACGTCTCCGCCGGCGCCGGATGACCCGACCCCGACCACGTAGGCCAGGTGCGCCCCATCCGGTGAGAACCGCGGGTGGTGGAGGCCTTGCTGCCCGAGGGGCAGCCGACGGGCCTGACCCTGCCGGTCGAGCACGGCCAGGTGCCCACCGCCCTGCTCGAGGCCGCCGGGGACGTAGGCCAGGGTCCCGTTCCGCGCCACCGCGAAGTAGCCGGCGCCGCTGCTCGGGTCCCCTCCGACGCCCTCGAGGACCGGTCTCGGCTCCCCGAGGATCTCCACCGTGTCGGGGGCGAAGGAGACCGCGTACAGAACCCCCCCGCGGGAGTAGACGAGCGTCCGAGGCGGCACGAAACGGGCCATGCTGGCGCCCTCCACCAGGACCCGGAGCTCCCCGCCGTCGAGGGAATACGCGGCGATCTGGGCGTCGTTGAAGTCGTTGGGGCTGTCCAGGGTGCCGATGGTGAACAGGACCGTTCGGCCCCCCGGGAGGACGTCCGGCCACCGGTAGGTGCGCTGTCCGCTCTCCGTGTCGACGTCGACCACGAGCTCGGGCGCGCCCCCGGCGGAAGAGACCTTCCACAGGCCCGACGTGTACTCCGGGGAATAGAAGATGGAGCCGTCCTCCGCCCACACCCCGCCGCGCCACGTCGGGGCCTCGGCGAGGGACACCGGCGTTCCGCCCCCGACCGGCACCTTCTTCAAGCGGCCATCGCCGAAGAAGGCGAGGGACAGCCCGTCGGGCGAGAAGAACGGGCTGTTGCCCCCTTCCGTCCCGGGCACGGTCCAGGGCTCGGTCTGATCGAGGGCGCGGAGGTGGATCATCGACTGGCCCGAATCGCTGGCGAGGGCGGCAAAGGCCAGGGTGCGGCCGTCGGGCGACAGCGCCACGATCGGGACATCGGCGAAGGCGAGCGGCTGCTCGGTGGCGAGGGCTACGTCGAAGCGGGTGAGTGGGGTCTCGCGGGCGCCACCCTGGGGGTGCCCCAGGAGCGCCGCCGCCGCGACTCCCACCGCCGCCACCGCCGCCAGCCAGGCCAGGCGCTCGCGCCAGGGAGAGGGAGCCTGAGCCGCCGCCACCACCGCGGGCTCCTCACCGGCCGCATCTTCGAGAAGGAGGCGCGCGTCCGCCACGTCGTGCAGACGCGCCCCCGGGTCCTTGGCCAGGCAGCGGCGGAGGACGCCCACCGCCCGGGGCGGCGTCCCCGCCGGCAGCGCGCTCCAGTCCGGCTCGTCCTTGATGACCGAGGCCAGGATGTCCGACGCGGTCTCCCCCTCGAACAGGCGGCTCCCGGTCAGCATCTCGAAGAGCACGACCCCGAATGCCCAGATGTCCGCCCGCTTGTCGGCCGGCCGTCCCCGTGCCTGCTCGGGCGACATGTAGGCCGCGGTCCCGAGAATCAGGCCGGCTGCCGTCCCGGTGTGGGCCAGGGTGGGGGACTGGGACAGGTCGGGCGTCGAGCCGGACGCCTTCTCCGCCGCCCAGGCCTTGGCGAGGCCGAAGTCGAGGACCTTCACCTTCCCGTCGGGGGTGAGCTTCACGTTGGCGGGCTTGAGATCGCGGTGGACGATGCCCTGCTCGTGCGCGGCCCCGAGGGCCTCCGCGATCTGGCCCGCCAGGTCGAACGCCTCGTCCACGGGGATCGGCCCCCGCTTCAGCCTCTCGGAGAGGTCTTCGCCCTCCACCAGCTCGAGGACGAGAAACGGCTGGCCCCCGGCCTCCTCGAGGCCGTGGATGCCGGCCACGTTCGGGTGGTTGAGGGAGGCGAGCAGCTGCGCCTCGCGCCGAAACCGGGCGAGGCGTTCGGGATCCCCCGCCACCTCTCCCGGGAGCGCCTTGATCGCCACCTCGCGGCCGAGCTTCGTGTCGGTGGCGCGATAGACCTCGCCCATCCCGCCGGCGCCGATGGCGGCGGTGACGCGGTAATGGGCGAGGGTCTGGCCGATCAGGGCGAGGCTACTCCTCGGGAGGGTCCGAGACGGGGGCGTCCACCGCGACCTTCCACTCGCCCTGGTCGTTCTTCTTCCACACGTCGACGTAGTGCCCCTTCTGGGTCGCCGGTTCTCCGTCGGGGGCGCTCATGGTGAGAGTGTACGCGCCGGTCTCGTAGGCCAGGTCTCCCGATCGCGCCACCACCACCTCGTCGGCGGCAAAGGACAGGGCGAAGTTGGGGTCCTGCATCATCCCGGCGATGCCCTCTCGGAGGGCGGCCATCCCCCGGGCGTCGGGCGCGGCCTCCAGCAGCAGGACGCCGTCCTCGGCGTAGAAGGATGCGAACTTCTCCGCGTCCTTCGCCTCGGCCGCGGCCGACCACTCCTTCACTGCGGCGTGGATGGTCGATGCGTCGGCGGCGCGGGTGTCCGGCGGCTCCGCGGGGGGCGGCGCCTCGGCCGCGCACCCGGCCAGGGCCAGGACTCCGATCATGGCGACGTTTCGACTGAGCGGCTTCATGGGGTCTCCTCCTTCAGACGGGCTTCGTGAACCAGGCGTCGGGGGCGCTGGTCACGCCCGCCGCCTCCATCACCTCGCGCAGCCGCGGCGATTCGATGAAGGCCTTGGCCTTCTCCAGGGTCTCGAAGTCGTGGGTCACGGTCACGTCGTTGCCGTTCACCACCGAGCGGCACACCGATTCCCCCACGACGCCGAGCCCGCCCCGCTCCCCGTCGAAGTCGTGGTAGGCCTTCAGCCACTTGTCGAAGTCCGCGACCTCGTGTCGCACGAACATCCTGACCATGCTTCCTCCCCCCGGGACGTCCCGAGTGGCGAGCTCGGACTGGACCGCGAGCCCTGCCGCTTCAGGATCGTCCGCGCACTCACTTGTAGATAGAGACTGCAACGACGATACCCCGAATGCCTTGGGCGCGTCCAACGGGGCGCCCGGGGCATCAGGTCGTCGCCGGGTCGCTCACTCGACGAGGGCGGGCCAGTTGAGGGTGAGCGGCGGCCGCTCCGGATCACCCGCAACCTCCGGGGGGAGGACCCTGATCGCCACCTTGGTGTCGGTGGCCCGGTGGACCTCGCCCATCCCCCCGGCCCCGAGGGCCGCGGTGACCCGGTAGTGAGCGAGGGTCTGCCCGATCATCCTGCCGTGACCTTGCTCACGAAAGCGCAGGCCTGGGCCGCGTGGGCGGTCATGTCCCGCTCGTTGCGAAACGCCGAGAGGACTGTTCGGTCCTTCCCGATCACGTAGGTCACCCGCTTGGCGATGCCGATGATGGGCCAGCGCACCCCGTAGGACTTGAGGATCGTTCCTTTCGGATCGCCCACGAGAGGAAACGGCAGGGCCAGGCTCTCGCGGAAGCGATCGTTGGCCTCCTGCGGATCGCCGTTGACGCCGACGACATCCGTGTCGGCCTCCGCCATCGTCTCGTACAGCCGACGAAACTCGCCGGCCTCCCGGGTTCAGCCCTTGGTGAAGGTCTTCGGGAAGAAGTACACCACCACCTTGCGCTCGTCGAGCATCCGGTGGAGTGTGCGGTCGCCGACGGGGAAGTCCGGGGCCAGATCTCCCTTCTGCAGCATGAACGGTCCCTATTCGCCCGCTCGCCGGCGGGTCGAGGGCGGACCGCTGGCACCCTCCTGGAGGGCAAAGACCCGGTTCCGCCCGAGGATGTAGAGCACCCCGTCCCTGGCCACCGGGGTGGAGTAGACGGAGACGCCCATGTTGGGCTCCGCGATCAGCTCCTTGGTCTTCCCGGCCTTGAGGATGGCCACGTCGCCGTCCTCGTCACCGATGTAGACGCGCCCGTCGGCCACGAAGGGCGATCCCCAGACCGCGGCCAGCAGGTCGTGAGTCCAGTAGTGCTCGCCGGTGCGAGCGTCCAGGGCGTACAGGAACCCCGAGAGGTCGGACTCGTAGAGAATCCCGTCGTGGATCGCCACGGTGGAGATCGTCCGGTAGAAGTCCTCTCCCCCGCGGTGCCAGACCATGCCCTTCTCGGTGACGTCGCCCTCGAGGGTGGCGTCGATGCACCAGAAGTTTCCCAGGCCCTCCCCGTGCTCGGGGTCCTGGCCCACGCCGATGTAGACCTTGTCCTCCCAGATCACCGGGGTGGCGATCAGGTTGTTGCGGGTCCCGCGCCCGCCCAGGACCCACTCGGAGTCCTTGGGGTTGGCATCGAACTTCCACAGCAGCTTCCCGGTCTTCGGCTCGAAGCTGTAGACCCATCCGTCACCGCCCGGGAAGATCACCTGCGCGCGTCCCTGGACGACGCCGTAGGTCGGGTTCGACCAGGTGCCGTGGAGGATGTTCTCGCCGGGCAGGTTGCTCTCCCAGAGGAGCTCCCCGGAGTCCGCCTTCATTGCGACGAAGCTCGGGGCCATCGGCGCCGGGACGTTGACGTGGCCCTCGTCGACGCCGTTGCCGGTGGTGGCGTAGAGGATGCCGTCCACGACCAGGGGGGAGCTCACCGCCAGGTTGTGCGGGAACACGTCGAGCTCCCCGATCATGTCGTACTCCCACGTGACGGAGCCGTCCGTCTTCAGGCACACGAGAGTGGCCCGGTTGGAGGTGTACCAGAGATGGTCTCCCTCGACGAACGGGGTCGAGCAGATGCCCTGGTGTGGCCAGTCGTGGACCCGGCCGGCGGCGAGCTTCTCGTGGCTCTTCTGCCACAGGAAGCCGCCGTTCGCCTGGTCAAAAACCATCACCACGCCCCGGTCGTCGGGCTCTTCCGGGACCCGCAGGCCGTCGTTGTTGGTCCCGACGAACACCTTCCCCCCGGTCACGACCGGCCCCGCGTAGGCCTGGGAGCCCACGTCGGCCCACCACTTGACGTTCTTCCCGGTCTTGACGTCCCAGTCGGCGGGGAGCCCCGTCTCGTCGGAGACCATGTTGCGCGCGAAGCTTCCCCCGAACATGCCCCGCTCGACCGCGGCGGGGGCGGCGAGCAGGACGACGGAGACGCCGCCGGCGAGAAGCAGGGCGAGAGCGACTGGCGTGCGGGTCATTCGTTCACCTTCACTGTGACGTTGTCGTAGTAGATGTCGATGGGGGAGTCGCCGTAGATACCCGGCGCGCCCTCCTGGACCACGATCGGGTCCTCGAGGGTGATCATCCAGTCCCCGGGCTCGGGCTCACCCTTCTTCCAGACCTTGCCGCGCGCCGTGCCCTTTGTCCCGTCGACGTCGACGCGCAGCTTGGCACGGTACCAGGTGTCGGCCTCGACCGGGAAGGGCACCGAGGCGGACTTCTCCAGGTGGGCGGCCCACGTCCGGATCTGCAGGCGCTGGTGGCGGCCCATCACGTCGAGAGTGTATCCCTGGTTGATGACGCCCATGTCAGGCATCCGCCGACCCTTCTTCGTCCCGAGGAGGTCGGCCTCGACGGTGTAGCCCTTCATGTCGGGAGGGCCGATGTAGACCGACGACCGCGAGAGACCCCGTTCGACCGGAGGCTTCTGGAGCCTCTGGCTGCCCCCGAGCTCGGCCACCTTGAAGCGACGACCGGCGCCGATCCAGTGACGGGGGACCTTCCCGTCGTCGAAGTCGAAGCTCCAGGGAAGAGGCCCGAAGAGGCGGACCTGGGCCGAGGCGGTGAGATCGCCAAACGTCGCCTCGACCTTGCCCGCCGTCGTGGCCGCCGGCGAGGTGAGGACCCCCTCGGCGGAGATCGAGCCGTCGAGGCCCTCGACCGTCCACCGGGCCTCGTCCTTTCGGATGAATCGACCCTTGTCGTCGAACAGCCAGGCCTCGAAGCTCACCGGCTCACCGGCGGTCCCGATGACCTCCGCCGGCACCACGCGCAGCGCCGCCGGCCGTGCGTCGGCGGACGGGGGATCGAGTCCCGGCTCCGGTGCGCTCGCGGTGACCTCGAACGGGGCGTCCTTGCGCCCCACGCAGTACAGCCCGTCCTCGGCCGTGAAGTACAGGCGCCCGTAGGCCACGGCCACCGAGCCCCAGATCTCCGCGAAGCGCCCCTCGGGCATCTCGATGTACTCCTCGTCGAGGACCCGAGCCTCCTCCAACGCCGGCTCGAGGATGAAGACGTGGCCATTCTCCTCGGTCACGAAGAGCTTCCCGTCCGCGAAGGTGGGCGCGGCGCGTCCGATGTTCCCGACGTTGAGCGTCCACCGGGGCTCGCCGGTCTTCAGGTCGAGGGCGTGGAGGTCCGCCGAGTTGCCGAGGAGATAGAGGCGCTCGCCGGCCGCGGTGGGCGAGGCAAATCCGACGCCGAGCCCGTTGGTCCGCCAGATCTCGGCGGTCTTGGTGACGTCTCCCCGGCCAGTGCCGTCGAGCGCCACCACCCGGCCCATCACGCCCGGGGCGTCGGTGTTCTCCTCGCTGTGGGCGGCGTAGACGGTGTCTCCCTTCACCAGGACCGGCACCTGGAGGCCGCGCAGGCTCAGGTCGAAGCGCCAGAGCGGCTCGCCGGTGCCCGCGTCGACGGCGTGGACCCAGCCGTCGGCCCCCGCTCCCACCACGACGCGTCGGCCGTCGATGGTGGCCACGGTGGGGCTCCCGTTGTTGTTCGCGTCCTTGAACATGACCTGCCCTGCGTTGGAAACCCAGAGCACCTTGCCGGTTCGCTTGTCGAAGGCCATGTAGCGCTGTCGCGGCGCCGCGGTGTCACCCCACCCGGCGCCCACGATCCCGATGATCACCCGGTCACCGTCGACGACGGGGATGAGCGTCCGGCCCCCGAAGCCGGAGGCCCGCCCGAACTGCTCCCCGAGGCGTCGTTGCCAGACGATCTCGCCCTCGCGGTCGAAGGCGATGAACTGCCCGTCGACGTTCTGGGCGAACACGTACCCCGTCTCGCGGTCGCCGGCGAGGCTCGCCCACCCCACGCGGGAGAAGGGGACGGTGGTGTTGTAGACGGGGAAGCGCCGCTCCCAGAGCTTCTCCCCGGTGCCCGCGTCGAAGCAGGCCACGAGCTCCTGCCGGAGCAGATCCTCTCCGACACGGCCGCTCACGCAGGCGCGCCCGTCGAACACGATGGGCGTGACGCGGGTGGTGAGATCCGCCTTCCAGATGAGGTTCTCCCCGTCCCGGGACCAGCTCGAGACGAGGCCGGTCTCGTCGGAGGTGCCGTCGCGGTGCGGCCCACGCCAGTTCGGCCAGTCCTCGGCAACGGCGGGCACCGCCAGGGCCAGCGCAAGCGCCACCGCGGCCAGAGCGACGCCGACGATCGATCGTCGTGTCATCGTGTGAGACTCCCTTTGGGTTGGGTCGGTTCTCAGCATCCTAAGTCCCGCGGGGTGGAGGTTTCAAGTCCGACTGCCCCCGGGAAGGCGCCGAGATCCCGGGGTACCGTGGCGCCTAGGTTGCCGTGGCTTCCTTCCGTTCGTCGTGCTCCTGCGAGTCCCGTAGGACCTTCCGCTCCCTCAAGATGGCCGCGGCCAGGAAGAGCCAGCCGACGAGCAGGAAGAGGTTCGCCACTGCGAACGCCCGGATCCCCAGCCCCAGGACGCCGGCCAGCACCGCCACCGTCACCGCCGAACCCACGTCCCCCATGCGCACGAAGAAGGTGTCCACGGCCTGCTTGGCCTGGTACTTCATCTCCGTTGTGGTGGGCAGCCAGAGCATGTTACGGGTCGTGTTGTTGATCGAGTAGTCGGTGGCGTTCTCCGCGATCTTGCTGATGCGGACCACGGCGAGCACCGGGGCGAGCGCGATCGCCGTCGCGCCCATGACCGCGATGACCGGGAGGACGAAGAACGTCGGTCCCAGACCCGCGTACCTCACCAGACGGGACACGACGAACATCTGGAGCAGGGCACCGAGGAGGTTGACGTAGAAGTAGAAGTCGCCGGTGAACGCGTTGCCCATCTCCTCCTTGAAGTCGTGGAGCGCCTCGCCGCTCTCGAAAGGACCGTGGTCGTCCACGGCACCCATGACCCACTGGTTCATGGCCTCGTCGCGCATGTACTCGCCGTTGGTGTTCACCAGCGTGAACACCACGCTGAAAGCGGCCAGGTAGGTCAGGTACCGGTGCCTCCAGACCATCTGGAAAGCCCCTTCGCCGCTCTTCTTCCCGGCTTCGGTCGCAGCCCCGATGTCGCCCGCGTTCTGGTCTTTGATGGCCTTCTGCCGCCCCCCCTCAGGTCGGCGCGTCTCGCGCACGTGGACCACCTGGGTCAGAAGGGCACACAGGGAGAGAAGGATGGCGCTGACGGCGAACAGCTCGGCGGTGTCCAGCTGTCTGGCCATCGTCTTGACGACACCCGCTCCCAGCGCCGCGCCACTCGAGGCGCCGATCCCGACCATGGCGAAGAGCCGCTGGCCCTGCTCCTCCGTGTAGACGTCGTTGGCGAAGGCCCAGAACTGGGCCACGACCATCATGTTGAACAGGCCGACCCAGACGAAGAACACTACCGGCATCAGCTCCACGCTCGAGGTGGGCAGGATGGCACCCAGCGGACCGAGGGGAATACGCGCCGCGCGGAGCGTGTGGCTCGACATGGCGAGCGCGAACAAGGCCAGGTTCGAGACGAAGAACAGCGTGACGCCCACCACCAGCCGGTTGCGGGGCAGGCGCTTCGCATAGCGCGCGTAGGCAGGGACAGCGCCGAGAAGCGCGACCGCGATCACCGCACTCAGGTACGACTTGTACTGGGGGCCCGCCTCCATGACCCCGATCATCGAGTCCCGCAGCGGCTTGATCACGTAGTAGGCGGTCAGGAGGAGGAAGACGTTCAGCGTCAGCAGGACCGCGCTGATGCCCTCCCCGGCCTTGACCTGGGTGAAGACGGAGAGCAGCCTCTCGAGGGCACTCCGACGCTCGGACGGCGCGGGCTCGTCTGGGCTCGGCATGGGGAACGGTGGAGGCATTGTAGCGCGTGGCGGGGGGAGGCGTCCGGGTCGACCGCGCTGAGACTGTGGACCACGCGTTCGCCGCAGGCCGCGCCGAAGAGCAGCCTGCCGGTGAGTCCGTGGACCCTGGCGTGTACGGCGGGCCCCCAGCCCTTCTCAGTGGGAAGAGGGTCGCCCCTTCCAGCGTGCCGGCAGGTCGCACGCCTCAGGGGGCGACCAGCCGCTGCACCAGCCAATACAGCCCCACCGCCGCGATGAGCACGGAAGCGGGCCGGACGAGGGCCTTCCGGTCGCCACCCAGCTTCACCCACGCGCCCACGGCGAGCGTGGCAACAGCGATCACCCCGAGCTGGCCCAGCTCGACCCCGACGTTGAAGGCGAGGAGCGCGTTGAGCTGCTGTCCCTCGGGGAGTCCGATCTCTCCCAGGACGCCGGCAAACCCGAGCCCGTGGAGCAGCCCGAAGGCGAACACGAGCACGATCCGGGAGGCCCGGAGCTTCGGCGAGATCACGTTCTCCACCGCCACGTACACGATCGAGAGAGCGATCAGCGGCTCGACGACCTGAGGAGAGAGCCGCACCACTCCGTAGCTGGACAGCGCCAGGGTCAGGGTGTGGGCCACGGTGAACGCCGTGACCTGCGCCAGCAGGGGACCGAGGCGTGGGCTGAGAAGCGCCAGGCCGAGCACGAAGAGCACGTGGTCGAGACCCCAGGGCAGGATGTGAGTGACGCCCAGGGCAAGGAAGCGGAGGAAGGTCTCGAGGCGACCGGGCGTGACCCGTGGCCCGGCGAGGGGAACGGGCCAGCTCTCTGCTCCCGGCGCCAGGACCTCGACGGGTCCCGTCGCCTCGCCCGCGCGGGTGGCCGTGAGTCGCACCGGGGGAAACGCCCGCGAGGCGAAGAACGTGACCTCGCTCGCGTTCGCCGGCACCTGCCCCGAGAGCCGGGCCACGAGCCCCAGCGCCGTGGGCGGGAGCCCCTCGGGCGACGGCTGCCCGCGGGCGGGGAGGCTCACCTCGAAGGCGTCCGGCTCGCCGTCGAAACGCACCCGGAGGCGGCGCTTCAGCAGGACCTCGAGGCGCTCCACGAGATCGGCCCGGGCCGCGTCGTCCATGGCTTCGATCTCCGCCGCGAGGGCCGCCGAGTCGGCGGTGGACGCCACGCCCAGGGCGAGGGCGTCGAGGTCGCAGGTGACGTCCACGGTGTAGCTCCCGTCGCCGTGGAGCTCGAGGGTCACGTCGGTGAACGAGAAGTTGTGGGCCGCCGCGGGAGCGGTCATCCCGCCGAGCGACAGCGCCACGAGGAGGGCGAGGCGGCGTGTCAGATCTCTTCTCCCCCGTACCAGTCCGCGTGGGGCGACCACCCCTTGCACCGCAGGCACTGGGTCTCGGTCCACTGCCGACCGCAGGCCGGGCACCGGCCCCCGGTGTCGAAGGTGTTCCAGGAGTGGAGGCAGAGACACGCCCAGAGGTCGTCGCGGTCGGGCTCCCACGCACACCGCGGACAGCGGATCCTCCGGCGTCCCCACTTCTGGTCGTCGTCGTCCTCAACGTTGGACACGACCACGGGGTCTGGCCGGCGTTTCAGCAGAAGGAGTCGCTCGGTGGCCATCGTTCGACCCTAGCTTGGTTCAGCTTTCCGCCGGGGACAAGGGGCCCACCGCTTCACAAGACGTGACCGGGGTTTCGGTCCGGCAAACCCTGTCAAACCCCGTCACCGGAGCCCCGTCACGCGAAGCGATCTCGAAGACCTGGCGTTGATATTGAGAGCTGGGTCGGGGTCTCCCCCCGGCTCGGGGGTCACAAAGGAGGTCTTGATGAGAAACCATCGTCCCTGCCGTGTTGCTTTCGTGGCGGCCATCGCGGTTCTGCTGACGGGCACGCTGGGCTTCGCCGCGGACGACGCGGCCATCCGGCGAGACATCGAGGCCCGCTTCGAGAAGAAGGACATCGCCCGGGCCGCCGACGTCCAGGTCGCTGTCCACGATGGTGAGGTCACCCTGACCGGCGTCGCCACCAGCCTTCCCGCCAGCCGGGAGGCGGAGAAGCAGGCGCGCAAGGAGGCCCGGGTCGTCCACAACCAGATCCGCGTCCGCATCGAGGAGCCGGTGAAGGACGGCGAGATCATCGACGGGGTGCGCAAGGCCATCCTGAGCGAGCCACGCTACGGCATCTTCGACTATGTCGAGTTCGCGGTGAGCGACGGGGCGGTGCGGCTCGTGGGTTCGGTCGTCCAGCCCTGGAAGAAGAGCTCGATCGAGAGCCGGGTGGCTCGGGTGACCGGCGTGCGCGCGCTCGAGAACGACATCGCGGTCCAGTCGTTCAGCCGGTTCGATTCCGATCTGAGGACCTCGCTGGCCCGACGCATCTACGGCGACGCGCGGTTCGTCCACTACGCGCACCGGTCCAATCCTCCGATCCGCATCCTCGTCGACCGGGGCCACGTCACCCTGGCCGGCTGGGTCAACAGCCCGGTGGAGAAGGCGGTGCTCGGGACCATCGCCCTCAGCACCCCTTCGTTCGAGGTGAGCAACGAGCTGCGGGTGGACGGCGAGGTGCCCGAGGAGGA
>Ga0316576_10001186_pt1 | contig 13721 bp, 10 predicted proteins | sample S0NA_FD_203075 | JGI IMG/M metagenome (GOLD analysis project Ga0316576, IMG submission 203075) | Rhizosphere microbial communities from salt marsh grasses in Alabama, United States - S0-2_050615r3r5 | ecosystem: Host-associated > Plants > Roots > Rhizosphere | place: USA: Alabama | collected... | reverse complement strand
TTCGGCCAGTACTCTGAGTACTGCTCCGAAATCGCGCCTCAAATGGCACTTCACGGCTCTCCGAAATCCATCCGCCACCTTCACGCTACAAGCTCCTAGTTCCCACACATCGTGCCGTGCAGCAGATCACTCATGAATGATCCGGCTCAGGGCGCCGCAACCGACCAAGCCGACAGGGTGCCGGTTTCGAAATCATCGGCGAACAGCCACGGTACGACGGTCGTCCGCACGCAGTCATAGGTTTCGCCGATGCGCTGACCGGTGTCGAGAATCTCGAAGTCCGAGATGGCAACATCGGTGGCGCCGGGCGTCAGATCGAAGATCCGAGAGTCGATCCCGAGATCCGCCCACGACGTGGTCGTAAAAAGGTCGCTTTCGGCGGTGAGAGCGACAGTACCGCCGTCGGCGAGAACGACGCCGTAGCGCGCGAACGTGTTCAGGATGACCCGGGCGGCCGGCGGGTACTCGTTGACCGGAAAATCCGCCCTGAGCCGGAGGCGGGCGCCATACGGGACCGAGCCTGCCGGGCCGCTGGGTCCTCCAGCATGCGATGCGGGCCTCACGTAGAGCCGTCCATCCACACCGCCGAGACTCGGGTCGGACGCCATCCGTCCGTTGGGCAGAATGAACCGAACGGCGTGCCCGAGGTCGCCGCCACCGGTCGGGTCGGCGTCCAACGACGCCTGAATCTCGTCCGCGTTGAACAGCAGCGGCGCCATGGGGAATCCGGCCGCGTCCGCCGAGGTACAGTGGTCCCCTCGTCCCTCGGGCGGGTACACCGCCCCGAGGTGCCAAACCGCAAGACACATCGCCTCGAGCCCCGCGGCGCCCGATGCGGTCGCCAGGTAGGCCTCGTAAAGGGTGTCGCCCTGGACCACCAACAGGTGGCAGTCGTCGTCGAGGTTGTTGCAGACGAGCCCCGTCTGCCCTTCGATGGCGGCCCAGTCGGGCACCGGCATCAGGGTACCGAGCGGCTCGCAGTCGGGGTCGTAGTAACCCCACGGGTGGCTGACGATGGTCCGCGTCGGCGCATCGGGCGGCGCGTGCACCACATGGAGGCTGAAGTCGATCTGCATCCGGCCGTTACCGAAACCTCCAAGGCCCGAGAGGACGCCGATCATCGTCGTCGAGTCGGGATGGACTGGAGCGCTCGAGACCTCCTGGTTCCAGACGGCCTGAGTCGGGAAGCGCGGCGGAGGCTCAGCGTAGACCGAGATCGCCACAACAACAACGACAGCACTCGCGGTCAGTCGAGTTTTCGCCATGAGACCAGGATACCCCGCGGAGTTTGATTCGCATGTGCTGGGAGTCACCGGACGGCCGGCCCCTCCTCGTCCCGTTCCCGGAGCCGCAACCCGACCTCGGGATCGGTGGTGGCCGTTGCCAAGGGGGTCGGAGGCCCGGGCACTGCGTCTCACGCCTTGACGACGTTTTCGTCGGGCCGGAGAGGGGGTGGCTCGTGCGCTGCGCGCACGGCGAACCACACTCGCCCGTCTCCTGGTCCTGGTCCGGATGCGGATCCGGATGTCGGTGCGGCCCGGTGGACCCTCTACGACTCATTGCGGGCGAGACGCCCGCAGCCACAACATCCTGAAACCGCCATCAGCGCGAGGATTGTGGGGCGGGCGTCCCGCCCGCCGCCATGACCGTCTCCCGAACCCACACCCGCACCTCGAACCGCTGCCGGACCCGGATCCGGCTTCGGCTCCGGCTCCTGGTTCGGGTTCGGTTCCCGCTCCGGTACCCGGTGCAGCTCGGTGCTGGACTACACTCCTCCCATGAGCCACGTCATGACCATCACCTTCGCCGCCGTCCTGATCCTCGGCGTCGCCGCCGTGCAGGCACAGCCGCCCACCCCTCCGCCGTCGCGCGCCGAGATCGAGGCCGAGATGGGGCTCCGATCCGAAGGCGACCTGGTGCGCGGGATGCGTGACGCCATCGGTTTCGCAGTCACCCGCGAGCAGACCGAGGACGTGGTCGCGACCGCTGTCGGCCTCGAACGTGACGCCATCGCCGCCCGGGACGCCGAGCTCGGCACCTCGCCCGAGCACGGCTTCGTCGGCGGGGTCTGCCCCCACGACGACCACCTCTACGCGGGCCGCGCCTACGTCCACCTCACCGAGCGCATCACCGCCCCACGGGTCGTGCTCGTGGGAGTCTTCCACGCCGCTCGGCTGTGGAATCTCGAGAACGTCCTTGTGTTCGACGATTTCGAGGCATGGCACGGACCGTGGAAACCGGTGCCGGTGGACCCGCTCCGCAACGAGGTCCTGGCGCGGCTCGAGCCAGGCTCGTTCGTGGTCGACAACGCCATGCACTGCCGGGAGCACTCACTTGAGGCCATCGTGCCCTTCCTGCAGGCCAGGAACCCGGACGTCACGATCGTGCCGATCCTGGTCCCCTACGCCTCGTGGGACCGCCTCGCCGCGCTCGCCGACGACCTCTCCACGGCCATCGCCGGCGTGATGTCGGCCAACAGCTGGCAGCTCGGCCGCGACCTCGCGGTCGTGGTCTCGTCCGACGCCGTCCACTACGGACCCGACTTCGACCACGCACCCTTCGGCACCGACGCTGCGGGATATCAGCGCGCGGTCGACCGTGATCTCGAGCTCGCCCGAGACCACCTCGTCGGGCCACTCGATCCCGGCAGGCTCGCTGCCTTCGAGTCCACCCTCGTCGACCCCGACGACGTCTGGCGCTACCGCCTGCCCTGGTGCGGCCGCTTCTCGATCCCCTTCGGCCTCGAGCTGCTGCGCGACCTGGCCGCCAAGACCGGGGCAGGCGTGCCGGAGGGCCACCTGCTGCGCACCGCCACCAGCCTCTCGGAGCCGCTGCTGCCGGTCTCGGAGGCCACACGCGCCGCCGGTCTCGGCACGACGGCCCCCTCCAACCTCCACCACTGGGTCGGCTACGTCACCGTCGGCTACACGCTCGGGGAGTGAGGAGCCCGCAGTTCAGAGTCCATTCCGAGTTCGGAGTTCTGGGTTCAGAGGTGACGGCGCCGGCACCCCTGCGACTCACGACTTACGACTCACGACTCACGACCCTCCATCTGCACGTCGCTGATGCCCTCGCCCGTGCGCGCCGGGCCGAAGCAACCGCTGCACGAGCCAAGGGCGGCGCGGCAGCGGTCGCCGGCGGCCCACTGCCTCGGCAACCGGGCTCGCGTCCGGCAATAAAGGAAATCCCGGCGGGCCCAGAAGAGCGCCGCCGGGACGGTGGACAGTGGGTCGGTCGACGGCTACTCGACGATCAAGCTCTGAAGCTCGACGGGCACGGGGTCGAAGGTCAGCCGCTGGTAGTAGGGCGAGAAACTGCCCGAGCTGTAGGTGTTGTTCCAGGTGGCCGGGTGACCGGAGCCGGCCGCGACCCCGGTCTCGAGCTGACCGAAGCCGGTGGCGAACGGGGTAGCCTCGGTGCCGCGGTAGTAGGTGCAGCTCACGGTGTCCCAGGCGACCGACATGTAGTAGTAGTACGACGGGTCGAGCGTGTAGCTCATGGCGCCTGAGCTGACCCAGTCCGGGCCGCTGGTGCTGGTAACGACCGAGGTGATGAAATCCTGGTCATAGGTTCCGGTCAGCGTGCCGTCGTTGAGCTTTCGGTAGATGACGAAGTAGATGGTTTCTGACGACGGGACGGTGAGGTACCACTCGATGAGGGTCACGTTGACCGCGCTCGCCACGGAGAAGATGTTGCCCCGTTCACGCGGCACGCCCGACCAGGTGGTGCCGACGCTGCCGTAGGTTTCGGTGGCGTCCGGCGCAACCAGCGCGACTCCAGGCGTGAGCTGGTTTGCCGGTACCGGGTCGGTCTCGGCGGTCAAGGCCGGAAGCGCAACAGAAACGATGACAAAGAGCGCAGACAACACAACGATCTGCTTCATGCTTTCCCCCTTCTACAAGACATGACGACCTCGAAACATCCAAGGTCAGAGTAGGCCGAAAGCCGTGCGTTTTCAAGACCGGGCAGGTCGATTCAGGGCACTCCGCAACCGCCCGAGACGGCATCCGGAGCAAGCCCCCCTACCCTGTGAGCCGTGGTACATTGCCGACGATGACCACGTGAAAACCTCGGGGACTTCTGCTCGTAACACAACGGCATGTATCGCGCAGGAACCCGCGCAAAGGAGAAACGAACATGAGGAACAGGCTCGCTGTGGTGCTGGGGCTCGGACTGCTGCTGACGACCGCCGCAATGGCGGCGGAGAAAACCGTCGACGAAATCGTCGCCGCCAACCTCGAGGCCAAGGGCGGTGAAGCCGCGTGGATGGCGCTTCAGAGCGGCCGCATGACCGGCACCATGCGCATGGGCGGCAGCGCCGCCGGCGCCATCGAAATGCCGTTCACCGTCGAGTTCAAGAAGCCTGACAAGATCCGGCTCGAGTTCACGATGCAGGGGATGACCGCCGTTCAGGCCTTCGACGGAACGACCGGTTGGGCGATCCTGCCCTTCATGGGCAAGACCGAGCCCGAGAAGATGGCCGAGGACCAGGTCAAGCAGCTCAAGGACCAGGCCGACTTCGAGGGAGTGCTCGTCAACTACAAGGAGAAGGGCCACACCGTCGAACTCCTGGGAACGGAGGAGGTGGACGGAACGCCCGCCTACAAGCTCAAGGTCACGAAGGCCAACGGCGATGTCGACATCCTCTACCTCGACCAGGAGTACTTCGTCGAGTTCAAGACAGAGTCGACCCGTGAAGTCCAGGGCAACGAGGTCACCGTCTCGACGGTGCTCGGCGACTACAAGGATGTGGACGGCTTGCTCTTCCCGCACTCCATGGAGATGTCCTTCGACGGCAGCGAGGCCCAGCAGGTGATCACGATCGAGTCCATCGAGCTCGGCATCGACCTGCCGGACGAGCGCTTCGCCATGCCCGAGAAAAAGGAGACCGCGGAGCAGGCGACGGAGTGACCGATATCGAACCGGGCACGAACCCGGCTTCGACCGCCGGGCTACGCCGTGGCACGCGCGAAATCGGCTGGGCGGCTAATACCGGCGGCCTGAAACCGAACCAAGGGGAAAGCATGTACAACCGTCACGCGCTCGCGATCCTCGTTTGTCTTGCACTGCTCGCGCCCGGCGCCGCCGGCGCCGCCGAGGAAACTGTCACAATCGACTCGGCCACCTTCGGGGGCCTCAAGGCGCGAGCAATCGGACCGGCGGTCATGAGCGGCCGGATTTCGGCGATCGACGGCGTCGCCAGCGATCCCGTGACCCTGTGGATCGGCTCGGCGAGCGGTGGTCTCTGGAAGTCGGAGAACGCCGGCACCACCTTCAAACCGGTCTTTGACGACCACACCCAGTCGATCGGGGCGGTCCGGGTCGATCCGTCAAACCCCGACACGGTGTGGGTGGGAACCGGCGAGACCTGGGTCCGCAACAGCGTGTCGGTGGGCGACGGCGTCTACCGCACCTCCGACGGCGGCGACACCTGGGAGCACAAGGGGCTCACCGAGACCGAGCGCATCGCCAAGATCGAGGTCGACCCCGACGAGCCGGCCACCGTCTACGTCTGTGCCACCGGCAAGCTGTGGAGCGCCAACCCCGAGCGTGGCGTCTTCAAGACCACCGACGGCGGCGACACCTGGGAGCTGGTTCTGTCGGTCAACGAGGACACCGGCTGCGCCGATCTCGACATGGACCCGCAGGAGCCACGCATCCTCTACGCCGCCATGTGGCAGTTCCGACGCGAGCCGGACTTCTTCACCTCCGGCGGTCCCGGCAGCGGGCTGTACCGGACCATGGATGGCGGCGAGACCTGGACCGAGCTCACCAACGGCCTTCCGAGTGGGGAAAAGGGTCGGATCGCCCTCGCCATCGCACCGTCCAGACCGTCGGTGCTCTACGCCACGGTCGAGGCCGAGACCACCGCCCTGTACCGGTCCGACGATCTCGGCCAGACCTGGCGCATGACCGACGATTCGACCAATGTCCAGATGCGGCCCTTCTACTTTTCCGAGCTGGCGGTCGACCCGACGGATCATGATCGGGTCTACAAGCCCGGCTTCACCCTCACCGTCAGCACCGACGGCGGCGACAGCTTCAGTGGGTTGTTCGGCGCGGGCTTTTCCATGGGCACGGTCCACTCCGACCACCACGCCCTGTGGATCAACCCGGCCAACCCACACCAGCTGGTCCTCGGCACCGACGGCGGCGCCTACATCTCGGAGGACCGCGCCAGGACCTGGCGACACGTCCGTTCACTGCCGGTGGCGCAGTTCTACCACGTGAGCCACGACAGCGAGTGGCCGTACAACGTCTACGGCGGGCTCCAGGACAACGGCTCCTGGAAGGGTCCGTCGCGCAGCCCGGGCGGCATCACCGGCCGTGACTGGGAGGTCGTGGGCGACGGCGACGGGTTCTGGGCCTTCGCAGCGCCGGAGGACTCGAACACCCTTTACGTCGAGTACCAGGGCGGCCAGCTGTCCCGGGTCGACGTGGTCACCGGCGAGTCGAAGAGCATCAAGCCCTTCGCCCGCGAGGGCGAGAAGGAGCTCAGATTCAACTGGAACACTCCGATCCACCTCAGCCCGACCCGCCCCGGCACGCTCTACTACGGCTCTCAGTACCTGCACTTCTCCACCGATCGCGGCGACAGCTGGACAACGATCTCGCCCGACCTCACCACCAACGATCCCGCGCGCCAGAGGCAGAAGGAGTCGGGCGGGCTCAGCATCGACAACACGACCGCCGAGAACAACACCACGATCTACGCCATCAGCGAGTCGCCCCTCGACCCGAAGGTTGTGTGGGTCGGGACCGACGACGGGCTGGTGCACGTGACCCGCAACGGCGGCGAGACCTGGACCAGGGTGTCCGACAACCTCGACGGCGTTCCCGAGGGCACGTGGGTGTCATCGGTCAACGCGAGCCCCCACGCCGCGGGAACCGCCTTCGCCACCTTCGACGGCCACCGCTCGGGCGACATGTCGACCTACGTCGTCCGCACCGACGACTACGGCGCCAGCTGGCAGCCCCTCGTTTCGGACGGAATCACGGGCTACGCCTGGGTGGTCAAGCAGGACCCGCTCAACCCGAATCTGCTCTACGCCGGTACGGAGCTCGGCCTCTTTTTGTCTCTCGACGGCGGTCGCCAGTGGGCACGCTTCGCCGAGAACCTGCCCGAGGTCGCGGTGCACGACCTCGCGATCCACCCGACCGAGCACGATCTCATCATCGCCACCCACGGCCGCGGCGTGTACATCATCGACGACCTGACCGCCATCCGAGCCCTGAGCCCCGAGATCATGGGGCAGAACGTCGCCCTGCTTCCGTCGCGCCCTGCACCGCAGGTGCTGTCGGGTGGGATGAGCTGGTTCGGCTCGGACGACGAGTTCGTCGGCTCGAACCCCGACGAAACGGCGACGATCAACTACTGGCTCAAGCGGCGCCACCTTTTCGGCGACCTCAGGATCGAGGTTTACGACGCATCGGGAGAGCTGCTCACCACCCTGCCCGGAAGGAAGCGGCGCGGCATCAATCGGGTCGGCTGGCCGATGCGGCTCAAGGCGCCGACCATGCCGCCGGCCAACGCACTGGTGATGGCCTTCCAGGGACCCCGCGTACCTGAAGGCGAGTACACCTTCAAGCTGATCAAGGGCAAGGAGGAGCTCGAGGGAACGGTGGAGCTGGTGGCCGACCCCAGGAACCCGCATCCCAAAGAGGACCGCCTGCTGCAACAGGAAACTGCCCTTCGCGCCTACCACCTTCTCGCCGACCTGACCTTCCTTGCCGACAGTGTCACCGACCTGCGGGACCAGGCCCGGGACCGAGCCGCCACGCTCGAGAAGAAGGACCGGACGACTCTCGACAACTACGCGGACGAGCTCGACCAGCTCCACGGCGCTCTCGTCGTCGCCGGCGAGGGGGGCCTGATGTCGGGCAAAGAGGAGCTGCGGGAGCGGCTCGGCGGCCTGTACGGCGAAATTGTCGCGTACGACGGCCGACCGTCAGACTCTCAGATCCAGCGGCTCGCGGACTTTTCCACGGAGCTCGCCGACAAGCGGGCGGAGTACGAAACCCTCACCGGCGCGATCGGCAAGCTCAACACGATCCTGGCCAAGCGAGGACTCGCGTCCCTGATCCCGTTGACCCGCGACGTTTGGCAGGCCCGCCAGGAGGGTGCCGGCGGGACCGACGATCTGGGCTCGCGAGCGATGCTGGGGATGCTGTTGGCGTTGTGATCTCGCTTCACCGGTGTTCGGCTACGGCACGGCGGACGACCAGCGCACAACCCCACCCGACTCGAATCCGTCTCCGAACAGGCGCAGCTCGGGACAATCAACGAGCTCGATCTCATAGAGGCTCGGCCAGAGCTTGCCGGTCACGAACAACCGTTCCGAGGCGTCGTCCCAGGCGATACCGTTGAGCGGACCCGGCTGAGGACCCGGCTGGAGCAGCCCCGTGAGGTCGAGCCATGCGATGACGTGGCCGGTGTCCGGGTCGATGCGAGCGATCAGGTCAGTCATGAACAGGTTGGCGAAGACCTCGCCGCGGATCCACTCGAGCTCGTTGAGCTGGTCGATCGGCGTGCCGCCGTCGGTCACGGTCACCGAGTCGAGCTCGGCGTGGCTCACCGGATCGAAGTGACGAAGGCTCGAGGTGCCGTCGCTCAGAATCAGCACTCTGCCGTCCTGGGTCAGCCCCCACCCCTGGCCGGTGTAGCTGAAGCTCCCCTCAGGAACCAGGGTGATCGCGTCCCACATGAAGCAGGTCTGCTCGTCCCAGGTGAGCTGCAATAGCTGGTCTTCCCAGAGCGTCAGGCCTTCGCCGAAGTACCAGCTCGCCAGGTACTTGACCTGTAAGACCTCGCCCGTCACGAGCTCGACCCGGCGCAGGGTCGAATAGCCGTATAGCCCCGTACTCTCGAACAGCTGGCCGTTGGAGATGAGGAGACCCTGGGTGTAGGCCGCCGGGTCGTGCGGATACTCGTGGACGACCTGGTATCCGCACACAGGCGTCTGCGCGAACGCCGTCCCCGTCGACACGGCGATCAGGAGGGGCAACACCCGGGCAGCGCGACCAGGATGCGTGAGCACGGCGTTCGTTCCGGCGCGATTCATCACCGTTCAAGTGTACCCGGAGCCGAGGCTGTCGGCATCATCGATGGGCCGATTCGGCGTCAACCGTCGACAATGCTCTCGCGAAGAGCTGTGAGGCTCGGCACCGGAATGGCGGTACAGAGGCGGTTGCCGGGGTTGTACATGAAACGGTAGGAGAAGCCGTCGTTGCCCTGTCGCGCCATCGTCTGCCAGCCTCGCAGCAGGTAGGGGCACCGATCGTTGAAGCAGACGTACATGAACTCCTCGTCCCACTCGGTGAACGGCGTCTGAGGAACCGCCCACTTCCTGAGCCGGTCGTCGCAGTACGGACAGCGCAAGGTGCCGCTGATCGCAGCCTTGCGTCGCTTGAGCTCGGCGGGATCGCGCACACGACACGGATTGAGATCGGGAGGCCGACGTCGAGGCCGGTCCCCCGGTCCGCCCACCCGCTCCGCCCAGACTGCGTAGACCGGGTCGCTGGGCAGACCGATTCGAGCGTACCGGTCGGTCTCCGGCCTGGGACGCCCCTGCACGCTGACGGTCTCGCATTCGTCAAGAAGCTCGCACGCGCCCAGGTAGTCCTGCACGATCAGCAACCGCTCCTGGTCACTCGCCTCCCGCCAGACGCGCACGACCTTCTCGGGAAAGAAACGGTTCGAGAAAAGCACCAACAGAAGCCCGCCCGGACGCAACACTCGTGCCGCAGAGGCCATCACCTCAAAGGGCCTGGTCAAGTAGTCCACCGACACGGTGACAAGCACAACGTCAAAGGACCGGTCCGGGAAGGGCAGCTCCGGATCGCGGTTGAGGTCGTGGACGACCCGTTCGTCGAGCACGCGGTTGGCGCCGAGCTCACGCTGGTTGAGCCCGAGCCCGACAACCCGCCCCGGTCGCATGCCTTCGGGCAGGTGGGAATCCCAGCTCGCCATGAGGTCGAGGATCTCGGGTCGCTCCTCGACCACCAATGCGCCGATGATCTCCGACACCACCCGCAGGGCTTCGGTATCGAGGTGGGGCACCATTCGGTCGGTTTCGTAGAAGACCCGGTCGTCGCCAACATCGACCCGCTCGAAGGCTCTCTCACCGAAAACCAGTCGCCTGATCTGCGCTTCCGTGGGCATGTGCCCTCCCTTCAGCGAGGCCAACACCACTCCTCGGCCGGACCTTCCCCGAGGGACGGCAAAAACCCCGGCTGGCGTCCGGCACGACGGTTCAACTGTGCCGACGCCGATCGGGGGTCCTATTCGGGCAGCAAGTCGTTCACGTCCAGGAAGGAAACCAGCTCTCGAGCCACCAGCTCGTGGCCGCGCGGGGTCAGGTGGCACTGGTCATACAGCAGCTTGTCGCCGGTGGTCTGGCGGCGTTCCCGAAGTGGGGGCAGGAGGTCGAGGCAGGTCAGGTCGAGGTCTCGACACATACGACTGAAGTACTCCTGCGGCACCCGATCGATGCTCGAGCCGTAGACCTGGAGATCCACCGGCGCCAGCATCACCACAAACTCAACGTTGTGCTCCCGACAGAATCGAGCGGCCGCATCGATGATCTTGGCGATCTGGACCCAGGCCCGGCCGCTCCATCCAATCCCGTAGTCCTTGGCCGCCGCATCCCGACTGTCCGGAGCCATGCGCTCGAAGGTCTCGACGTCACTGCCATAAACTCGGCGCTGGTAGGGGACGAAGGTCTCGGCCCAGGCATCGAGGTCGAGGTCGTCGCCGACGACCTCGGTCCACATGGACTGGCGCCACACGTCGACCCGGTTGGCGGCCCAGAGCACGAAACGACTCCAGCCAAGCCACCTCGGAATGACCTCGGCGGCGAACTCGCTCGCCTTGAGCGCGTCGTTGAGGTAGAGCTGGATGACGACGACATCCGGTGCAACCGGGCCGAGGAGCTCGGTCAGCTGGTAGAAGGTGTTCGAGACATCCATGGACATGACGCCGCCGTTGACGAAGCGGATTGTTCGCGACCGCCCGGCGACCAGTGCCTCCGCCCAGCTCGTGTAGAGCTCTTCGACATGGACCTCCGAGCCCATGGTGATCGAGTCGCCGAGCACGAGCACACGGAATTCGTCCGGCCCTTTGGCGCCGAGCTCCGGGGCACGCAGGCCGAGGCTGTTGGTGGCGATCTCGACGATCTCGCTGTTACGCACCCCGACCGGGAGAAGCGCACGAGCGTTAGGCGCCAGGCGCCGCCCCCGGGGCCCGAAGATGGCGAGATCGCCGTAGTCGACCGCGGTCATCGGAGCCACGGTCCCGTAATCGCGGTCAGGCAGCGATCGAGCCTCGAACCGGACCAGCCGGACCGGTGGCAGGACCATTCGAGCCACGACCTCGCAGGCGACAAGGGAGGCGGCCAGCGACGCCAGCACGAGAAGCATGCGGCCGGACCAACGACGAATGCCGGCGCCCTTCATCCTTCCACGCTACCACGCGTGGTGTCGCTCGACCGTCCGCCGTGTCTGCCTCGCCTCTGCAACCCGGCCCGCCGGCGCGGCATAGAAGGTGTTGGAGGCATCATGACAACGACCACCCAATCTGCTTCGCCACAACCTGATCAGCCGCACCGACCCGGCAACACCCATGCGCCCGCCCGCACCGCGTTGGTCGCCGCCCTCGTTCTCGTGGCGGCGGTCCCCTTCGTCGCCCGGGCTGGGGATCCACCGCCCGATTCGACCGACCACACGGAGGTCGCCATCCTCGCCGGCGGCTGCTTCTGGGGCATGGAACAGCTCCTGCGCGAGCTCGACGGAGTCGTCGACACGGAGGTCGGCTACACCGCTGACCGGGACGATCCGGGCTCCAAACCCGCCGAGTCGGTCCGCCTGGTCTTCGACCCGGACCGCATCAGCTACGAGGACATCCTCCGCTACTACTTCCGGATCCACGACCCGACCACGCGCAACCGGCAGGGCAATGACCGCGGCTCCAAGTACCGATCGTCGATCTTCGTGCTGTCGGACGAGCAACGCCGGGTAGCCGAGCGCGTCCGTGCGGAGGTCGACGCCTCTGGTTTCTGGAAGAACCCTCTCGTAACCGAGATCGCCACGGCGAGCCCCTTCGAGGCCGCGCCCGAGTTTCATCAGGACTACCTGATCAAGCACCCCGGCGGCTACACCTGCCACTACGAGCGGGGCAAGTAGAGCGCCAGGGCGGATGCATCGCCGGCCGCAGCAGAAAGCTCGTAAATAGTCCGGGCCAGGTCGCCGACCTCAGTCCGGAAGCTTCTCCCAGTCCGACTTGGGGGCATCCTGGGCGAGGGCGAGGCTGCCGTCGGCGCCTGCAAAGATCGGGTCCTTGACGACCTTGACTTTGCCGCCGCCGAACTCGTCCATGGCCTTCTCGAGGTATTGCCCGAAACCCGGGATCCGCGAGCAGCCGCCGGCCAGGATGATGCTGTTGCGGACCAGCTCCTGGTACTCGGACTCGACTCCCGCGATGAGATCGAGCATCGCCTCCGCCACCGGCGGCCCGAGGCTTTCGCAGGCCTGACGCATCTCCTCGGTGATGTCGACCTCGGCCGGCTTGCCGCCGATCGGAATCGACACCGTCACGGGGCCCGGCACCTTGCCGATGAAACTGTGCTTTTCCTTCCACTCGCGGACCGTGTGGATGGAGACGCTCATCCCCGGGTGCCGCTCGCCGAGCAAGGTGTAGAGCTGCTCGTCGACCCAGTCGCCGGCGTTGGTCAAGGTCCGCTGGTCCTCCTCGGTGGGGTACCGTCCCTTCATGACGCAGAAGTCGGTGGTGCCGGCGCCGACGTCGACCACCATCGCGTGCAGCAGAGCGTCGAGCCCATAGGCAACGGCGAAGGGCTCGGAAACGATGATGAGACCGTCGACAAGGCCGCGCATGGCCTGGCGCACGTGCTGCTTGTTGACCCGTAGGGCCTCGGCCGGGACGCCGACGACGGCGCGGGCTTTGCCGCCGCTCTTGCGGTGATCGTCGACTCCGGCGAGCTCGAGAAGGTGAGCGAGCAGCTCGTGGATCGCCTGCTGGTCCTTGTCGGAGCCTTCTTTGAGCAGACCGCGCTCGAGCGGCCGGTGGACGTCGAGCATGGTCCTGTTCTTGACCGCGTCCTGCCCGAACAGAACCTCCTTCTTGAGGATCTTGCGAGCGACGGCGTCGACCGGCCAGCCGACGTAGCTGTCCTCCACCTTGCGCACTCCGGCGGATGTTGCGATGGCGCTCTGCGAGGTTCCGAGGTCAATACCGATGAGCAGGTGTTGGGCCTTTTCTGTCATGTTGACTCCTTCTGGTCGAGTGAGCTCACCTCGGCGGCGTAGCCGCGAATGCCGGTGGCGAGAGCGTGCGCGATGCTCTGCCGGTACCACGGAAAACCGAGCAGCCGAGCCTCGCGGTCATTGGAGATACAGGCCACCTCGGCCAACACTGCCGGCATGTCGGTCGCCACGAGCACGACGAAGGGCGCCCGCATGACGCCCCGATCGACGACCGCCGGGTTGCGCAGCCTGAGGGTGTCGAAGAGCGAGCTGCCGACCCACTCCGCGAAGCGCTGACTTTCGTGCTGGCGGAGGCCGGAGTAGAGCCCGTCGAGAAGTCGGCGGGTGTCGGCCAAGGAGAATCCAGAGTCCGTGTTCTCCGACGCGGCAAGCCGTTCCAGAAACGGATCGACGGTGGCGCCCGCGAAGTAGGTCTCGAAGCCACGCGCCTCCCGGTCAGG
>Ga0316576_10001184_pt1 | contig 13723 bp, 11 predicted proteins | sample S0NA_FD_203075 | JGI IMG/M metagenome (GOLD analysis project Ga0316576, IMG submission 203075) | Rhizosphere microbial communities from salt marsh grasses in Alabama, United States - S0-2_050615r3r5 | ecosystem: Host-associated > Plants > Roots > Rhizosphere | place: USA: Alabama | collected... | reverse complement strand
AAAAGACAGGACCCGCGAATGCGTATCCATCCACCCGGTCGATGGAAACGGAAAGGAGGAAGGGCGCTCGCTCCGGCGGCCCATTCGATGCAATGTCGCAAGGCTGCGACGGCGCGGTTTCGCAACAGGCCGAGGGCGTATCGTGAGACATCCCGTTCGCCACGGCATCGGCCATGTCCGTGGCGACCGTCCGGGGCTGGCAACAGCAGGAAGCCGTCCCCCGGCAGGACATCACCGATGCCGATGCCGCCTGCCCGGTTAAAGCTATAACCAGGAGAATGACCATCAGCCACGAAAAGCGCGTGCGAATTGCGACCATCAATATGCACCCTTAATAAGAATAATTCGCGATAACTTAATGGTTTTCTTATCGGCCTGTCAAGCGAAAAGCATGCATTGAAATATGATGTTGGGAAGATGCCCTAAAGCAGGTGTAATGAGATTTGTATAAAATTTGAATTGACTTCATTATTTTTAAAGTAATTCGCCGTCATGGCGATAATGAAGTCAGATAAAGCGGGAATAATGCATCATCTGGACGATGGTGAGGCCCTGAGCGAATCCTAAATATATCCATCCGCCAAAACGGAAGGCTGCGAAAACCAGGTGTATCAGCCTTGCGGTAGACCGCCCTCCGGAAAGGAACACTATAATGGATGAAACCCAAGCAGGCAAATACCTGACATTCAAACTAGCGGATGAAGGCTACGGCATCCCGCTGCTCAAGGTCCGCGAGATCATCGGCATGTTGCCTATCACCGGCTTGCCGCGCACACCGGCATTCGTCAAGGGGGTCATCAATCTGCGTGGCAAGGTTATTCCGGTCACAGACTTACGGCTGCGCTTCGGTATGCCCGAGATCGGATATGGCGACCGGACCTGTATCATCGTGGTAGAGGTTCAGGACGACAAGAGCGTGAAATGCTGGGAAGGCAAACAGTGCGGCAAGCAGGACTGTCCCGCTTATGAAAATCCGGATCATCGTTGCTGGATGATATCGGGGACCTTCTGCCGGAATGAAATTCAGGGCAGCTACCATGAAAAAGTGGAAGCCTGCCGTAAATGCGATGTCTATCAGAGCGCGATGGTAAACAGGACGGTATGCACTATCGGGATCGTGGTGGATGAGGTATCGGAGGTAATGAATATTCCAGGCGAGAATATCCAGCCGGCTCCGGCCTTTGGTGCCAGGGTCTCCACCGCGTTTATTCACGGCATGGCGAACATGGAGGAAAACGTAAAGATTCTCCTAGACATCGACCGGGTGCTTACCGCCGGCGAAATTGATGCGCTTCGTAAGGCGGCCTGATTTTGGTAACGGCCCTGAGGCCCTTATGGGATACGTCACAGCAGCTGACATGCTTTGGTTAACAGCACGCTCAAAGAGGTGGGGCGTAGCGGTCGGCATATCCGGTCAGTTCCATGTACCCCTTACCTTTCAGGGGTGCACCGTGGGCCTGACCCTCCACCCCAATACATCCTTCCCAGTAGGTAACGCCGGTGCTGCCGGTGGTGACCATCTCCTGCCCGTCTAGACAGGCCGCCAGCTTAAGTTTGAGACCCTGGTCGGGGAGTTCGATCTCCCATCCCAGGGGATAGACCGCCCCTGTCGTCGGACTGGTCCAACGGCGGGTAATCCTTGTCTTGAAGGCGGATAAGGCCAGATGCACGACCCGGCCCTGAGCGTCCACAAGGGAACCGCTGGAGGCGGCATGCAGCCCGCCGTCCGCCCGGCGCAGGAAATAGAGCATGAGTTCCCGACCATCGTCGAGCTGGATGCTGAACCAGTCCCACCCCGTGATGTCTTTCGCCAACGGGGCCGTACTGAACTCGTGGTCCATCCACCCCATACCCGTTACCGAAAACGCTTTTTCCCGCACCCGCACACGGCCGCTAACCTTAAGCCGCGGGAAGGAGTAATAGCAGCTGGCCTGCTCCGGCAGGCTTCCCTTACGGGAATAGCCCCTCTCGCCGTGGGCCACCGGTCCCTTGCTGGGTACGAGGTTCAACTCCAGGCCGAAGGCCGGGGCGGCCATGGTCAGGGTGTGGGCTTTCGGTGTGATGGTCGCGGCCCAAGGCTGCAAATAGACCTGCGTTCCCCGTCCATCTGTCACGGCACCGGCCATCCCGAGGCTTTCCCGACGCACCTTTTCCGCCATGAAATGCTGCTTGCGGGACAAATCGGTCAGGGCCGCATGGGCCAGGAAGATCTGGTTCGTACGCCAGGCGGAGGCCGGATCGGGCCAATCCCGGCGGGAAGTTCCGGGACGCAGCTGCCGCCGGAAGAACGTCAGCTGGAAACCGAAACGCTCGCCGGTGGACGCAACCAGGTTGCCGGTATAGTACCACCACTCGGTTCGAAACCCCGGATGAGCCCCATGGTCTCGCGGGAATTGAAAGCGGCAGGGTCCGGTAATCGACCGGAAACCCGTTGGGTCTCCTCCTCGAACCGGCCCCGTCGGCGAGACCGTCATAAAAACGAGCAGCGCCCAGAGCGCCAGTCGAATCCGAAAGTATCCCGCTGTCTTGCTGCCTCGCTCTTCAAACCTGTCACGACCGTTTCTCCTCTGTCTTGTTCGCGCATCCATCAATCCTGTCCCCCCCTCAGCTGTTCGGCGATCACTTCCAGGGGGTGGGCTACCGGGATGTCTGTCACCTGCATGATTTGCAGTCGGCAGCTCAGACATTCGGTGACGATGCGCCCCGGTCGCAGGGCGGTGATTTTCGCCATTACAGGCGCCGCCAGCCGCATGGACGGGTCGTGAAATTCTTTTTTAAAGCCCATGATCCCGCCCATGCCGCAGCAGTCGTAAGGACCGTCCACCATGGTGATGTCCGCATCGGGGAATCTTTGCAGCAGTTCCACGTAGGGACGGCCGATGTTCTGTTCACGCTGATGGCAGGGTGCAAAATAGACATAACGTCCCGCGGGCGCCCTCCCATCGGCGGCCGGTGGCCATGCATGCCGAATCGCTGCCAGATATTCCCCGGCATCCCGGGTGTGTTCGGCCACAGCGATCCGCTGCAAGGGGTCGATGGCCGCAAAGTAGCCCTCGTCCTTGATCGCCGATCCGCAGAGCGTTTTGGGGATCTGGGTGTAAACCGGTTCCGCATCGCCGGCGGATTGGCCTTCGACCGGTATTTTCATTATCCCCGGGGCCGCGCCGATGGATCGTTGATAGGCTTCCGTGTAATAAGCACGCTCCTTGAGCAGTTTCTTGAAGACATAACCGCAGGTGGGGCAGGAGCAGACGATCGTGAACCCCTCCGCCACCAGGGTGGCCAGCCGCGCCACGTTGGCCTTCATGAAAGCGAGGGTCTTCCTGCGATCGCCTTCCAGCAGGGTCGGCATGCCGCAGCACTGCTGCTCAGGGTAGAAAACGTCGACCCCCCATTGCCGCAACACGGTAACCGTTGCCCGGGGGACTTCGGGAAACAGGAAGCGGCCGGAGCAGCCTGCGAAATAGACCACCCGGGGCGCAGTCCCTGGAACCGGTTTGCGTGTCAGTCCCTGACGGCGTGCCCATGCATCGAAATTCGCTTCCGGAAAGACGGGCAGGCGGCGCGCTTCGTGGATGTCCGCCAAACGCTTAAATATACGGGCTGTCCCGCCATTGCCCAGTATCCGGTTGGCCAGCCGCGGAAACGTGCCGCACAGTCGCCCGGTTCGGGCGACATCTTCCAGCAGGCGCTGACCCAACCCCAGGCCGTCACGCTCGGCAAACCGGGTTTTGGCTGCGATGATCCGGTCCCGGATATCCGGACATCCGCAGAGGGCGCAGTAATGGCAACGGTCCACCAGGCGGCGCAGATCCTTTGCCGAAACAGGTCGGCCGTCGGCCGCGGCTTGGTCGTGCAGCCGGTAAAGTTCGTCGAAAAACAGACATGTGTCGATCATCATGGATCGGCACACCTCGCAATCGGCACAGGCTTCGACAACGGCCCGGGCAATGCCTTCGGGAGAGTCACCATCCATATTTGCAACCTGCCTATTACTGCCCATCGTTGATGTCCTCCGGCCATGCCGACAGGAGCATTACCGCTCCCGCAGGAGGGTTGCCGGCGGCACCTTGTAGACCACGCGCATGGCCGGCACGGCCGCCATCAGGGCCGTGGCCACGATCAGGGGCAGCGAAAATACCAGGGCGCCCCAGTCCACGCCGTAGAGAAACGTCCAGCCGAACGACTGGCGGTTGATCACGAACACCAGCAGGTAGGAAAGGATGAATCCGCACAGCAGACCGCCGATCTCCCCCACCGTCACCATGAAGACCGCCTCCCAGATAATCATCCTGCGGATCTGACCCCGGCTGCCGCCCACGGCATAGACCGTATTCAGCTCCCGGGTGCGTTCCAGCACCAGAACCGTCAAGGTGGTGGTGATGCCCAGGGCGGCCACCACCAGGGCGATGATCAGAAGTACCGTGGTAATGGCAAAGGTTTCATCGAAGATCCTGAGGACGCCGGCCCGCAGAATCTTTCCGGCCAGCATGTCCAGCCGATCGCCGAAACGCAGGCGCAGATCGTCCTGCAGCGCCTCCAGAGCCGGCCCGGCGGCCGCCTGCCGATCTTTGAAAAAGATCCTGACCCCTCCCCAGTCCATGCCGCCGGATTGTTTACGCAGGGCGGCCAGGGAGCAGAACACCACCCCGCCCCGGGTGCGGTAATCCCGCACGATTCCCATTACGGGCCAATCCAGAACGTGCCCCTGGACCTGGGAACGGAACCGGTCGCCGACGGCAAGCCCCGTCCGGTTGGAAAAAACTTCCGAAACGATCACCCCCTCACCGGCCTCCAGCGGTCCGGTCAGTTCACGGGCATTGCCCTGCAGCCAGAAAAAGGTCCCGTAACGGTCGAAAGTGGCAAAGTCCATGGCTTCGAGGGTAAAGGGGAAACCGCCGTAAGAGAGCGTGAAGCGCCGGTTGGGCACCAGATCCAGGTCGTCGCGGTCCTTCAAATAGGCTTCGACCCCGTCCGGGAAGGGATCCCAGGTGCGGTTGGTTTCCGCCATGCGGGTCGTCACGAAGAGATCGCCGCTGATGGTTTGAGCGACCCAGATTTCCACGGTATGGCGGAAACTCTGGACCATGATCACCAGGGCCGTAAAAAGGGCTACGGCCGTTATCAGCGCGCCCACCGACACGGCGGTGCGGCTGCCGCTGTCCTGCATATAGCCGGCCGCCAGGTGGGCCGGCAAACCGGCCCGGCGCCGCAGGAAAGGCTGCAAACGCTTGCCGGCACCCTTGAGCCCCCAGGGAGCCACCAGGGCAAAACCCAGGAAAAGCAGCAGGGTCGCCAGGTAGCCGGGCAGCGGAAGCCCCCGGTAGCCCGGCAGACCGGCCAGCGGCACCACCGCCAGGACGCACCCCAAACCGGCCAGGGCCAGGCTGCGGGTCCGCCGGCCGCTCCGGGGTCCCACCACGGGTCCCGCCATGACTTCCTTGGGCGCGATGCCCATGACCTCCCGGGCCGGTTGGACCGCCGCCAGTACCGCGACCCCCACGGTGACCGCCAGGGAAAAAGCGATTTCACCCGGACTGAGGGTCAGGGTGTCCACATTGACGCGTACGAAGAGGTTGGTCACCGTCCGGCTGACCCCGGCTACCAGATAGCGGGTCAGGATGCTGCCCAGGGGCAGCGCCAGAAACCAGCCCAGAAGTCCGAAAAAGGCGCCCTCCGCGATGAAGAGCCAGAACAGGGTGCCTGCAGAGGCGCCCAGGGAGCGCAAAATGGCCAGTTCCCTTCGGCGGGAGGCTGCGTTCAGCGACACCAGGCTGTACACCAGGAACATGCCCACGAAAAGCGCCGCAAAACTGAGGATGGAAAGGTTCAGGGCATAGGCCCTGATCATGCTTTGACCGCTACGCCGGGCATCGCCGGGTCCCTGCAGGACGGCGCCTTCCGGCAGAAGGGCCTTCAAGGCGGAAAGGGCCTCTTTCGATTCAGCGTGCAGCTTCAAGTCGATGCGATCCACCGCCCCGATGGTGCCGGTAAATTCCTGAAACGTGGCGATGTCGGTGAGGGCCACCCGTCCGTTTTCGGTCATCCCCAGCCCTTCCGGAATCAGTTGGCCCAGAATAGCAAAGGGGAATGTTCCCCGGCGATGGATCAGGGCGATTGTCTCCCCGGCGGACCAGCCTTCGCTGCGCGCCAGCGACGCACCGGCCATCAGGGTGTAGGGTTCCGTGAGCAGCCGCAGCCAATCCGATGGTATGTCGGAAACCGGGGCCGCCTGCCAGGTTCGCAGGGGCCGGTCGAGAATAGGATCGAGGCCGATCAACAGAAACGGGCGCCCGGAGCCTTCCCGTGCCCGGGTGTAGGTGGACAAAAAGGGCGAGGCGGCCCGCACCGCGGGATGCTCCAGGAGGGTTGCCACAAGCTTTTCGTTTACGCGCCCGCCGGGAAGGCTGACCGTCAGATCGGCGCTGCCGGCGACGATGTCCATGCTCCGCGAGAAAGAATCCAGCGAGGCATCCACGGCGATCCGAACACTGGCAAATACGGCCGCGCCCAAAGCCACCCCGGCCAGAACGGTGCCGGCGCGCCAGGGGTGGTGGCGGACCTGGCGCAAACTGAACCAGTAGAACAATCGCAGGAAAAACGTCAGAAATCGCATGTCGAATCGACCACGATGCCGTCTTTGAGGCGGATGTGAAGGGTGGCATGGGGGTCGGCCAGATCGCTGTGGGTGGCGATGACCACCGTACGCTGCCAGCGCCGGTTGAGATCCCGCAGCAGTTCGATCACGAGGCCGCCGTTGTGGCTGTCCAGGTTGCCGGTAGGCTCATCGGCCAGGATCAGGGCCGGATCGTTGATCAGCGCCCGGGCGATGGCCGTGCGCTGCATTTCCCCTCCCGAGAGTTGGGCGGGACGATGGTCGCAGCGGGGGCGCATGTCCAGCCAGTCCAGAAGTTCACGGGCCCGCTTCACCGTCCGGCGGTATGACTCGCCGGCCAAAAGCGCCGGCAGGCAGACGTTCTCGAGAACACTCATGGTGGGCAGCAGATTGAAGGCCTGGAAGATCATGCCCACCACCTTGCGGCGATAGTCGTTCTTTTGGTCTTCCGCGAGATTCTGCAGGTCGTAGCCCGCCACCTGAAGGCGTCCTCCGGTGGGCTCATCGAGCCCGGCCAGAAGCGAAAGCAGGGTGCTTTTCCCGGATCCGCTGTTGCCCTTGAGAACCACCAGTTCGCCGGAGGCAATGGACAGGGACACCCGATCGAGTCCCACCACTTCGCTGCCTCCCAGAGGATAGCGGCGGGTCAGATCACGAGCCTGGATGAGGGGTTGCCGAGTCGCCATCAGCAATGCCTTTCCGCGCCGGCAGGGGGTTGATCGCTCATTCTTGGAGGATTCCCCGGTCCACGGCGCGCCGGAGTAGATTTTCGATATAGTCCCAGAGGACCGGTGCGCCCTCCGCGACGACGCGGTTGCGCCCCTGCACTTGGCCGCGGGTGATGCCATTGGCGCGCCAGGATTTTCCGCCGGAATGGAAATTGTTCAAAATAGGCTGGAGACGGTCCAGGGAATGGGCCAGGCGTGCTTCCGGGGTCCGGCAGGCTTCGAACTCTTCCCAGAGTCCGCGGAAGCGGTCGGCCTGATCCCGGGGCAGGAGACCGAAAAGGCGCTCGGCGGCCTGATTTTCGTGGTCGGCCTGCCGGGTCACGGCCTCCTGGTCGTAGCAGAAAGTGTCTCCGGCGTCGATTTCCACGATGTCGTGAACAAGGAGCATCTGAATGACGCGGCCGATGTCCAGATTGTTTTTCGGCGCGTATTCGGCCAGCACCAGGGCCATGACCGCGATGTGCCATGAGTGCTCGGCCGAATTTTCCTTGCGGCTGGTGTCCGTTAGCCAGGTCTGTCGCTGAACCCGCTTGAGCTTGTCCAGTTCAAGGATGAAAGTGATCTGCTGTTGGAGTCGTATCATGCCTTCGGTCACCGGGGGCTCCCAGATGAGAGGATTTGATCAGCGTTTCAACCTAAAGGGAGTCGATGCAAAATGCAACCCGGTAAATGAGGGCGGCAGGACGGTGCCGAACCCCTGCGGTGGCTTTCGGCGCAGCCGGGGAGGCGGGGCATAAAAGCCCCACTTCCGGTGGCGGATCTCCGATAGGCTGCGAGGGGGGCCTGGCCAATGTCGGCATCGGGATGTCTCAAACCCTTTCCCGACGGTATCCCCAGACCCCGAAAACCGGATCCGAAAAGGCCATCCGGTCGGCATACTTGTCGTTGGCGGGACGGGGTCGGCCCTGACTGGAAAAGGTGGCCGGGGAAGCAAAACGTTCGGTCTGGTGGAAGAGCTCCAGAACCATACCCATGCGCTCGAAGGGGTGCAGTTCCTTCCAGATGCGGATCGCCTTGGTGGGAAACCAGCGATCGGAAAAGGTGACGATGAACACGCCCCCCGGAGACAACACCCGGGCCACGTCGGAAAACACCTCCCTGGGCCGGGTAAGGTACTCCACCGAGACGGTGCAGATGACCGCTTCGAAGGCGGCATCCGGATAGGGCAGGCGCGGCGTCCGGTTGAGATCGTGAACGTCGTAAGTGGTCAGCCGATCGTTGCGGGCCAGCTCCTCGGCGTTCATTCCCAACCCCGTGACCGCCCGCGTCTCGAGATCCCGGGGCAGATGAGAGGTCCAACTGCTCATGAGATCCAGCACGCGGCCGCCCGGCGCAACGAGACGGCCATAGAGCGCAGTGATGGTCGCAACGGCCTGATCGTCGATATGCTGCACCAGCCGGGGCGTCTGGTAGAAACGGTCGTCTTCGCGGGAATCCTCCCGCTCGAAGGCACGCGTATCGAAAAAGCGGGTGGCCGATCCGTTGCAGCGCGCCTGCATGCCGGGGCCGGTCGTGGCCTGTTCGATCCAGTCGTTGGCCGTGCCGCCGTGTTCCTCGAATTTTTCCCGCACATCCAGGACATGGGCCTCGATCTGCAGCGGCAGGCCGGCCAGGGGATGGTTGAAATCGGCACGGATGCCTGATGCATCCGTATCCGTGCAGCGAAAGGGCTCGATGTTCCCCCGGAAAACACCCGGCACACCATGAAGGATGCCCCGGGGGTAAAAGCGACCGTAGCGGGGAGCGATGGATAAACCGTCGGCCAGCCGCCCGTCGATCCGGCGGTGGGGGATACGGTGGAGGCAGCGCTTGTCCGGCAATGGTACGAGCTCGCCCGGTGCGTAGTCCTGCACGATGCGGTCACCGGCAAAGGCGCCCATAAGCGCCCTTCGCAGCTGATCCGGGAACAGATCACGCCAGAAATTGACCCGCTGAGCATAGACGGCGTCGGTATGTTGAATCCCGTTTTTTTCCCATCTAAGGTTGAACTCGATACTGGCCAGACGATCGTCGTTGATGTCAAACATGGTATTTCTCCCATACAAAAGGGCCGGCAAAACCCACTGCAAGGTAATCACCTATTGCGGTACGTCCAGCCCTTGGGAGGCGCGGCAACACCCTGGATGCAGCGCGTCTCCGCAACGGATAAGGTGCCGTGGATCCTCGCAGTGGAATGCCTGTCGCCCCAATGGACGAGCGGGGCTCAGGGAAGGAATGAGGGCGGGCAGTTAGGCCTTCTTCGGCAGTTTTCGGCAGAAAGACCGGGCGCTTGCGATCGCTTTCCGGCGGAGTTGGGCGTCGCGCCAGCCTTCGGGCGAAAGCATGGCCCACCCCCGCATGGCGCGACCGGTCACGTCAAAGGGGCGGAAACGGTCATCGGCCGCCATCATTCCGTCCACCGCCCCACCGGCCCGGATGATGAGGCGATCGCGCCAAATTCCGATGCAGATGTTGCCGTGGGTCGTGTAGACCACCCCGCCGAACATCTTCTTTTTCTGGACGCCGGTCCAGGGGCGGGTGGTCTCGTCAAGAAGGGCTTCCAACGCTGTGTCGTAGGCCATGGCATGCCACCTATATCGTTGGGGAGGTCACGATGAGAGAGGGTAGCATCAGTGGGTCGTCGGGGGATCACCGGCCATGGCCTGCAAATCGGCCGCCGCGAAATAGTCGCGGACCCGCCCCGTCACCCCGCTGAACATGCGTCCGCCGGTGTAGACCGCGAAAAGGTCCTGGGCGTTGCCGCAGTTGCGGGCGAATTCCGGCCCGATCACTTCCTCCGGATTGCGGGCCTCCGGGTGCAGCCGTAGGGCGTCCAGGTAGCGGTCCAGGCGATCCTTCAATACCTGAAAGTAGTCGATATCCTGTCCGGTCATCATTTCCGTGGTGGTGGAAAGGCCTTGGGCGAACTCCCGCACCGCTTCCCAGAAGATGGCCGCCAGCTGGTCTTTTTCCGGCCAACCTTCCAGAAAAAAAGAAATGCTCCAGCCCACGCTGATGATTTTCAGTATCTGCAGTTCGTACTCCACCGCCGCCGGTTTTACGGCTGCCTCGGCCGGCAGCCGGGCCAGCAGCCATTTGGTGTCGTCCCTTTCGATGGCAAAGTGAAACAGGTCTTGGGCGGCCTGTTCCAGGGGCGTTTTGCTTTCATCTGCCGCCGTCATCACGTCATCATGTTCCTTTAATTTTAATTTTTGATCTTCGATCCTATGACGGCGTTTTCATTGCACACCACCTCGCCCTCCGAAGGTATTTAGGATACCAGGCTCCTGGTGCGCGCCTCGATCTTCTTTACGTAGCCTTTGATATCACACTTGCGTTCCAGACCGGCCGCCGCCATGTAGCGAATTTTGCCGAAAATGGGGCGCTGGGGCCAGGCCCGGTCATGCCGGCCGAAGATCCAGGCCACCCCGGCATACGAATTGGGATCCCGGCCGTCAAGAAAGTATTTGTTATTCAGGGACAGGGTGGTGACAAAGGCTTCTTCCGGTGAAGGCGACCACTCCAGGATCTTCTTGCCCCAGTACATCCGCATATAGTTGTGCATGAAGCCCGTGTGCCGCATTTCGCGCATGGCCGCGTTCCAGTATGGGTCGTGCGTATCAGCCGCCTCGAGCGTCTCGCGGTCGTAGAGGTGGGGGCGATGGTCGTCGGCATGTTCGGTCAGGGTCTTACGCGCCCACTCGGGCAGGCACGTGTAGCGGTCATAGTCTTTGGTGTACCATACGAAATTGAGCGCCAGTTCCCGCCGTACGATGAGCTCTTCCAGGTAGGCCGCACGGTCGATGCCCCGCCCTTGTCGGGCATCACGGACTTTTAGGGCCAGGTAGACCGGCGAGATGTGGCCGAAGTGCAGGTAAGGGCTCATGTGGGAAATAGCGTCCGTCTGGGGTTGGTTGCGATGGTCGCTATATCGGCCCAGATCCGTTTCGATGAACCGCCGCAGGTGTTTCTTCGCTTCGCGGGTTCCACCTTTGAAATAAGTGTCCACCGGCGGTACGCTGCGGTCGATGTTGAGACGCCGCAGAACGCGTTGGATGTCCGTCAAATCCAGACCAGGAATCTCCATGTCCGGCTCCCGGTGCGCAAGGGACGGAGAGCGCGGCAGCACCAGACAGCGGTCCAGATGCCGGTTGATGCGGGGGCGGATGGTGCGGGCCGCATACTCGGCCTTGTCGGAAACCTCCGGCACGGGCACGACGGCATCGCTTTCCACCTGAAGGACGCGGCAATCAGCCTTGCGCGCCACCTTGCGCCGCCAGGCCCGCTGGTGGCGCAGATAACCGACATCGCAGACGATCAACGCCGCGTCATGCCCCAGGTTCAAGGCCACATTAGGGGGGCTGCCCAGCCGCACCACCAAACGGATACCCCGCCGCCGGAGCGCTGCCTGGACATCCTGGAGGCCTTCCAGCATGAAGTGAAAATGGCGCAGATTGGCCTCGGGATAGGCATCGGTCAGTCCGAAGACCACCAGCAGGGGCAGGCCGGACCGGTTGGCCTCGCGAATGGCGACGTTGAGGGCATCGTTGTATTCCGTCCGCTGGGACTGCTGCATCCAGTAGAGGACATAACGTCCTTTGCGAACTTCGCGGTCATTGAGTAATCGTATGCGACTTTCGACAAGCCCCATGCATCTCCTCCGGGTAGGCGGCGTCGGTATCTCCGCACATCAAGGTTTGGAACTCAGGTCTTCCATCTTCCGGCGTTGTTCCAGCCATTCATGCAGATCCAGGACCGACTGGGAGAGTTGGTAGCGACCGTCGGCAAAGACGCCGTAATCGCCGCCTCCGGCCATGGCGGAAGCAAAACGCACCGTATTGGCGTAGAAAAGCCAGGCATCGCTCCAGCAGCGTTCAACGGCCTCGTCAAATGGGTTTTCGCCCTGCCCCAGGCCTTTGGCGTACCCCCGCGTCCAGACCTCGTTCATGGTATCGGTCAGGGTCAGAATGGTCTTGTTGGTCTGCTGAATCGTGTTGCTGAAGCGCTGCCAGTGCCCCTGCACCCAGGCCGCATCGTGACAGGCCAGGCAGGTGGCCTGCATGGTGCTGTTGTGCGCGTCCTGCTCGTCCATGGAAAGCAGAAAATCGCCGGCGAAACCGCCGTTGAAATCCGTGGGCAGCGGCTGGCCGTCCTTGTTACGGATGATGGTGGTATCGGGTGATTTGGGTTGGGGATGGGCGTAGATCAGGCCGAAGATGCGCCAGGACAGTCGGTTTTTCATCTCATGGGACCGTTCGTTGATGATTTCCTCGTCGGGATTGGCCAGCAGGCTGATGTGGCAGGCCGCACAGGTGGGGGCCGTAAAATCCCGACCGACCGTCCAGGGGGTGTTTTGGAAATTCCAGGTTTGATGTTTGGAGGAGTAGATGTTGCCGTGCTTGCTGGAAAGGTAGACCTTGTAGGCCGGCACATCCGGACCCACGTGACACTCTTGGCAGGTGTGCGGCTTGCGCGCGATCTCCATTGAAAAGCTGTGCCGGGGATGGCAGGCGGTACAGGACCCCAGGCTGCCGTCCAGATTGACGCGGCCGACGCCCTGGTTGGGCCAACCGGCAATAACAGGGAATTCGAGCTCCCCGGCATCCGTATCCCGCACCTCGGTTTCGGTAACCTTGAGGACCGTTCCGTGGCAATAATAGCAGCCTTCCGCTTTTGTGTCGGCGCTTTCTGGATCGATCTCGAGCCTGCCATGCTTCAATACCGGCGTGCCGAGAATCGTCCTTTGAAGCTGCTGGTAAAGGGTGTTGTCAGCAAGATTGCGATAAGCATGGGACATGACGTTGCGGGAATACTGGTCGGCTTCCGTGTCATGGCAGGTGCGGCAGTCATCCGGGCTGACGACCACGTGCACGTTGTAGCCGTTGTGTTCGAAGGTGTCGGCGTGCGCTTCCGGCCGCAGGGTATGGCACTCGGCACACCCCACCGCGACGCCCTGCAGGACATCGGGCACGGCGGTGCTGGAAACCTTGCGGGCCGGCTCTGCCACGTCCATGGCGGTCCGAGGTGTGATGGTGGCATGACGGCCGGAGCGCCAGCCTTCTACAATACCGGGATGAAAAATGGCGTGGCAGCCCAAACACTCCTGGGTCGCCACGCTGACCGGCACCTCCTGGGCCAAGCCGCTGCCGATCATCACTGCCCAAACGACGACGCTCGTCGCACTCAAGGATTTTATCAAAGCCGCCTCCTGTCGGTCGGGTTTTTGCGGGAGAATCTTACTCAGACGTCATTTCAAAATTAAAATTGGCGCTTGCGATACGGCGGTGCCGATCATGTCCCCGAGGGACTTGGTCCGCCTCGGGCAGATCGTGCGAAAAGATATCAAAGACGACTGTTAGAACAGCCAGTGTACCGATGCATGATAACGAAAACGAAATAT
>Ga0316576_10001183_pt1 | contig 13724 bp, 10 predicted proteins | sample S0NA_FD_203075 | JGI IMG/M metagenome (GOLD analysis project Ga0316576, IMG submission 203075) | Rhizosphere microbial communities from salt marsh grasses in Alabama, United States - S0-2_050615r3r5 | ecosystem: Host-associated > Plants > Roots > Rhizosphere | place: USA: Alabama | collected... | reverse complement strand
GGGATCGGCTGGGTCGGCAGCCTCTGGTACTCGACGCCCACCGACGAGCTCAAGCTGGGCCTGAGCGGACTCATGACGGAGATGAGCTTCGACGCCGGCCCGACCTCGCCTCTGCAGTCCGGGTCGATCGACGTCGCCGGCTGGATCGCCTCGCTTCAGTACAATGCCGAGGACTGGACGTTGTCGGCAGAGTATGCGCGCACGCCGACCGAATGGAGCGACTTCGGGCCCTTCTGGGTTTTCGAGGACGAGGTGATGGAGGGGTACTATCTCCAGGGCGCCTACCGCCTGCGCCCGAACCTCGAGCTCATGGCACGCTATGAAGAAGGTTTCGCGAACCGAAAGGACCGGGATGGACGCGAGTTTTCCGCCCTGACCGGCGGTTTCACGCCAAGATTCGACTTTTTCTCCAAGATCTGGACGCTGGGTCTTCGCTGGGACATCAACCCTCACATCATGCTCCGTCTCGAGTACCAGCGTCACGACGGGACCTTTTCCCTGTCGATCCGCGAGAACCCGGACCCCACCCAGCTCGTGCGGGAATGGGATGTCTTCGCCGCCTCCATCTCAGTCCGCTTTTGAAGGCCGACCCGGTGCATACCACGCCTGCGGGCACCAAACGGTGGCGTCGTCGTCGTGAAAGCCTCCTGTGGAAGGCCCTCGGTGGGCTGCTTCTCTTGCTCGCGGTCGTCAATGCATCGCTGACCTGGCTGGCCTATCTTGAGCTCGACGGTCAGTTCAAATCAAACCTATCCGAGCTGCGCACACAACAGGAGAGACAGCTACGAGACATCCTGGAGGTACGCCAGGAAGAGATGTCGAGGTTTGGGGCCAGTCTGGTGAATCTCTACCGGCCAGACGCGAAAGAGGAGCCGAACCTCCAACAGAAGATCAAGCAGGCAGTCGATGCCAATGCGCCCACGTTGGACGTCGAGTGGGACATCGTGTCGATCCATTTCGTCCAGCTCGATGGCACTGCGGAAGTCGCCTGGCCAACCGCAGGAATGGCTGGGTCAGAACTGCCAGCACCAGTCTTGCCGGAGAAGTGGATCGCGAATCTGCTGGGGGACTTCCAGAGCCAGGGGCAGCGACATACTCGGCAGCCGCAGGGGATCCTGAGCTGCAGCCCGACCAGCCCTAAGGCATGTCACCAGTTCGTCGCCACGCCGCTCTTGTCGAAGGGGGTGCCGGTTGGATACCTCGTGCTTGGCAGGGCACTCGAAGATGCGTTGAAGGCCTTCGTGGAGTTGACGGGCGCGAAGGTCGCCATCGCCGAGACGGGGGCGGTGCCGCTGGACCCGCATTCCCCATCGGCTCCAGACGTCTGGCCCATTCTCGCCACGGCCAAGGCCGAATTGGAAGCGCTCGGCGCCGGGGCCGCATCTGTCCGCGCAGCCCAGGCGGGAGAGTTGCACGAGATTTACCGGGTCCCGCTCTCCCCCGGCATCGACGCCCTCGTCGTCAACGATCTCACTGAGAAGAACGATAAGAAGGAGCAGGGTTGGAGGAACATGTTCTTGGGCGGCTTCGCGGGCCTGGTCCTGTCCGGACTGGTTCTAATGGCAATCATCCACGGGCCTCTGAGCCGATTGAACGACCTGGACGCGGTGCTCCCCTTGCTGGCGGAGAACCGCTATGCCGACCTGCGCAGTCAACTGCCTGAGCGGAAGGAGACCCTCCTGCACCGGCTCATTGGCAGCGACGATGTCGATCGCGTGACCGACACCGTCAGAGACCTCACTGAAGAGTTGGAGCGGCTGGCGCATGCCCGCGATGCCGCCGCCGCCGAGAAGATCCGCAACGCGAGGCACGATCCGCTCACCGACTTGTTGAATCGACGCGGCTTCGAAGAGGATTTCCCGGCGATCCTCGAACGGGCGCTGTATTACCGACGCCAAGGCGCACTCCTCTTCCTGGACCTCGATCAATTCAAGGATGTTAACGATCTCAGCGGCCATCACAGCGGGGACAATCTCCTCAAGCTGGTCACGGAACAACTTCGGCGGGTCACGACGGAGCAGACCGACCTCCTGGCAAGACTCGGGGGCGACGAGTTCGCTATTGTCTTGCCCGAGGCCACGGACGCCGAGGCAATGGACTGTGCCGACAGGATCCAGGCAGCGGTTCGCTCGATCAGTCTCCCGGAAGGTGGACGACACCACAGGATCTCGGCAAGCATCGGCGTCGTGCTCTTCCCGACACATGGAGAGGAGATCGTGGAGCTGATGCAGAACGTCGACCTGGCGATGTATCAGGCCAAGGAGAAAGGAAGGGGCCGTTGGTGCCTCTTCTCCGAGGAGTTCCGGAACAAGAAGCAGCTCACCGACCGGGTCCTGTACCGTGATCAGATTACACAAGCGCTGCAGCATGATCGCTTCGAGCTCTACGTCCATCCGATCATGGAGATCGCCACCGGACGTCGCCGTCACATGGAGGTGCTTCTCCGGATGCGCGATGCGCGCGGGGACTTGGTCTACCCGGATCGGTTCATCCCGGTGGCCGAGCGGACAGGACAGATCCAGGCCATTGACGAGTGGGTCATTGAGAGCGCGGTCAAGGCCTTGCGCGATCACCCGGAGCTGCGGCTCTCGGTCAATCTCTCCGCCAGCGCCATGGACGACCCAAAAACGCTGCCGCTGGTGAAGAGACAGCTTGAGCGATACGGGGTCACGCCGGGGAGGATCGCGTTCGAGGTGACCGAAACGGCCGCGATCAACAGCATGCTGAGTGCCAACCAGCTGATGCGCGGCATTCAGGACCTCGGATGTCGTTTCGCCCTGGACGATTTCGGCAGCGGCTATGCCTCCTATGCCTATCTGCGCGACCTGCTCGTCGATGAGGTCAAGATCGATGGTGCCTTCGTCCGCGACATCGCCAAGAAGCCGGAGGATCGAATCTTCGTCAAGGCCATCACCGATATGGCGCATGCGATGGGTAAACGCGTGATCGCCGAGTTCGTCGAGAACGCCGAGATCCTCTCGATTCTCGCCGAGCTGGGTGTCGACGATGCCCAAGGCTACCATTTCGGACAGCCCGCTCCGCTCCGCTCCGTCAGCCCCGGGTACGCACTGCAAGCCACCTCCACCGGGCCGGCACCTGCCAAGCGTGCGGAAGGCGCAGCCTAGCTCGACCCATGATGCCCAAGCCGATGAAGCCGATGCGTTCGGTCATGACAATACCCTCACGGGTTGACATGAGGCTGGGCCGAGCCAGTCGGGGCACGGGGGCCGGAGGTCCGACGCGTGCTCGCCAAGCACGCGACCGATTCTTCTATGCCTCGTCGAGCAGCTCCAGCCAATGGACGACGGGAATCTCGCTGCCGCCGGCAAGGTGGAGTTGGCAACCGATGTTTGCCGTAGCGATGATCTCGGGCTGACCCGATTCTAGGGCAACCACCTTGTTACGTAGCAGGCGTGCGGACAAGCCCGGCTGCGTGATCGAGTAGGTGCCAGCCGAGCCACAGCACAGGTGGGCATCCGGTATCTGCGTCATCACAAAGCCCAGTCGCGCAAGAATCGGCTCCACGACCTGCCTGAGCTGCTGGCCATGCTGCAGCGTGCAGGGAGCATGGAAGGCAACCCGTCGATCGCGCCCCGGGGCACCTAGCGGCGATAGGTCACTGGTCCCGAGGACCTCGACCGGATCGCGTGCCAGGGCCGACACCCGAGCGGCCCGCTCCGCATAGCGGGGATCCTGGGACAGGGCATGACCATACTCCTTGACCATCGCACCGCAACCGCTCGCCGTGACGAGGATCCCCTCACAGCCCGCCTCAATCTCGGGCCACCAGGCGTCGATATTGCGCCGCATGGCATCGAGCCCCTCGCCCTGGGCGCTCAGGTGATAGGCCACCGCACCACAGCAGCCGGCACTCGGTATCTCGATCAGGTCGATACCGAGCCGGGCGAGCACCCGTGCCGCGGCGGCATTCGTCCTGGGTGTCGTCACCGACTGCACACAACCGGCGAGGGTCAACATGCGACGGTGTCCGGCGGGTCTCGGCCAGGGACCGGCGGGGCGATGCGGGGGCAGCTTCGACCGGAGCCTCGTCGGGAGCAGCGGCTTGATCCAATGACCGACCCGCACCAGCGGACCGAGCCGAGCTGGATAAGGAAGGGTCTTCACAAGCGTCCAGCGCAAGAGACGCTCCGGCAGCGGACGGCGCACGCGTTCCTCGACCAGATGTCGCCCGATGTCGAGAAGTCGCGCATAGCGGACCCCCGAGGGGCAGGTCGTCTCACATGAACGACAGGTCAGACAGCGATCGAGATGCCCCTGCGTGATGCGGGTCGGCTCCTGGCCCTCGAGCACCAGCTTGATCTGGTAGATGCGACCCCGAGGCCCATCCAGCTCATCGCCCAGAAGCTGGTAGGTCGGGCAGGTCGCAGTGCAGAAACCGCAGTGGACGCAGGACCTCAGAATGGCATCCGCCTCACGTCCGGCAGGGGCGCTCAGGAACTCGGGTCGGATCTCCGTCTGCATGCCTGACCCCTAGAGTCCCCGGTAAAGGCGCCCTGGATTGAGGATGCCTTGCGGATCGAAAGCCCGCTTCAGACGGCGGTGCAGCGCGAGGAGGGCCGTCGGCAGCGGATGGAAGACATCCGACTGACGGTCCCCACCGCGAAACAGGGCCGCATGCCCACCCACTGCGCCGGCCTCGCATCGGATGATTGCGGCGTCGGCAGGGCTGCGCAGCCAGCGTTGCGCTCCGCCCCATTCGATCAATTGATCGCCCAACAGGGAGAGGGGCGGGGTCGTTTGGGGCACCGACAGCCGCCACACGGGTTGCTCGCCGGTGAAGAAGGGATGGCGCTGCTCGCGTAGCTGATCAGCCCAGAAGCGATTCGCCAGAGACGCGTCGACCCGCTCACCGCCGATCCGTTCGGCCGCGGCCGCAACACCGCCTTGATTGCCGGACAGGCGGATCCAGAGCCGCTCCCCGTCGAAGCAGGTCGCGCTGACCGGGAGCGGAGCGGCGGCGAGCCGATTCATACGCTCGATCGCCTCCGCCGCGGAGCTGTCGTACGTGAGGGTTCGGGTCGTCGCGGAAACCGGCAGCACCTTGATGCTGATGTCCAGCAGGATACCGAGGGTACCGAAGGCGCCGGTCATGACTCGCGCCAGATCGTAGCCAGCGACATTCTTCATCACCTCGCCACCAAATCGCAGCTCCTCGGCGCGGCCTGTAAGCACTCGGATGCCCAGGACCAGATCTCGCGCCGCACCCGCATAGGGTCTCGCTGGACCCGATAGCCCGCAGGCGATGGTCCCGCCGATGGTGGCGTCTGAGCCTGTCGCCGCGTCCGCGAAGTGCGGGGGCTCGAACGGGAGCATCTGCCCCTGCTCGGCGAGCGCGTCCTCGATCTCGCGAAGCGGGGTCCCAGCGCGTGCGGTGATGACCAATTCCTTCGGCTGGTAACTGAGGATGCCCGTATGAGCGGACAGGCACAGTGTCTCGCCGACACTTGCGCGACCGAGGAAGGACTTGGTGCCGTTGCCTTGGAGACGCAGAGGCGTGCCGGCTTCCGCCGCACCCCGGACGCGATCTCGTAGCTCTCTGGTCAGATCGTTGCTCAACCGCGCCACCACCAGGTGAAGACACACGGCGCGCCTGTCCCGCGCAACCAAAACGGCTCCAGCGACTTCAGGGCCCTCACTGGAAATCCGGCCTGCCCGACGGGACCGCCCTTGAGACGACGACAGTCAAAACTGCCGGGCATCAAGGCCGCCGCGGAACCGGGGCTAGCGGCCACTGGCCGCCCGCAGGGCGTTGCGGATGATCTCCTCGGCGCCGCCGACGCCGTCGTCGGCCAGGCGCACCATGCGGGTCGCGTCGATGGGCCGGTAGCCCAACGCCACAAGCGCGCTGACGGCATCGGTCATCGCCTGCTCGCGCCCACCGCCATCCCGCCCCCGATCACCGACGAGGGTGGAGACGGAATCGGGGATTGCGTCCAAGCGGTCGCGCAGCTCAACGACGAGGCGCTGGGCCGTCTTGCGGCCGATGCCGGGCATGCGGATCAGGGCATCGACATCTTCCTGCTCAATGCACTGCGCAAACCGAGCCGCGTCCATCCCCGAGAGGATCGCCAGGGCGCTGCGTGCGCCGATACCCGTGACCTTGAGCAGCCGACGGAACAGGGCGCGCTCTTGCTCCCGCGCAAACCCGTAGAGTACCTGAGCGTCCTCACGAACCAGGAGATGGGTCACCAACGTCACGGTGTCGCCAACCGCAGGCAGGTCATAGAACGTGGACATGGGGGCTTCCAGCTCATATCCGACCCCACCCACATCGAGCAACAACTGCGGGGGATGCTTGAAGACGATCTGGCCACGCAGACGACCGATCATGCCATCAGGGCCGCCAATCGCGCCAGGATGCCGCCGCGCGCCCACGCGCGGGGACACCCATTGAGTGGGCATGACAGAGGGCAATCGCCAGGGCGTCGGCCTCGTCCTCTGCCGGAACCTCCGCCAGTGTCAGCAGGACACGCACCATCTGCTGAACCTGGGCCTTCTCGGCACCGCCGGTACCGACCACCGCCAGCTTGACCGTTTTCGGACTGTACTCGTACACGCTCACACCCGACTTGAGTCCGGCGCAGAGGGCTGCACCGCGTGCCTGGCCGATCTTGAGCGCAGCGGTCGGGTCTCGTGCGAAGATGAGCTGCTCGACCGCCATGTCCTGCGGCTGATGTTCGGCGACGATTGCGGCGATTCCATCGAAGATCGAGCCCAGGCGATCCGGCCAGCGGCGTTCCGCCACCCGCAGCGTGCCACTGGCGATCCATCTGCTGTGTTGTCCGTCGGTGTCGATCACTCCAAAACCGGTCGTTCGCGATCCGGGATCGACACCCAGGATGCGGTGCCGCAACCTAGCGGATCGGGGGGTAGGTGTTCCGGAGAGGTGCACGGAAACGGGGTAATCCTGAACGGCTGACCGGTCCCGGATCTCAGCTCTCGAGGTCAGCCATGATCGCCTCTGTAATGTCGGCGTTGTGATAGACCTCTTGCACGTCATCCAGGTCCTCCAGCACATCGATCAGGCGCAGGACCTTCTCCGCGGTGTCCCGTTCGAGCTCAACCACGGTCGCGGCATTGTAGGTGACCTCGGCGGCATCAGTATCAAGTCCCGCCCCGCTCAGCCGATCCTTGACCGTCTCATGCTCCTCCGGCGCCGTGATCACGTCCAGGGAACCGTCGTCGTTGACGATGACGTCCTCGGCACCGGCCTCGAGGGCCGCCTCCATCACGGCGTCCTCGTCGGTGCCGGGCTGGAAGCTGATGATCCCCTGCTTCGTGAAGAGATAGGCGACCGACCCGTCGGTTCCGAGGTTACCGCCGTGCTTGCTGAAGGCATGGCGAACCTCCGCAGCGGTGCGATTGCGATTGTCGGTCATACAGTCGACCATCACCGCGACCCCGCCAGGACCATAACCCTCGTAACGGATCTCCTCGTAGTCCTCGCCCTCCATACCTCCCGAGCCGCGCTTGATGGCACGCTCGACGGTGTCACGCGGCATGTTTGCACCGAACGCCTTGTCCATCGCCAGCCGAAGCCGCGGATTGGCGGCCGGGTCGCCGCCCCCCTCCCGGCTTGCAACCGTGACTTCGCGGATCAGCTTGGTCCAGACCTTGCCGCGTTGCTTGTCTTGCGCCGCCTTACGATGCTTGATGTTGGCCCATTTGCTGTGACCGGCCATCGATGCCTTCTCCTCACTGGAATCGCCCGAGCGGGCGATGCATGCGCCGACGCGCAGGGTTGACACCGCCGGGGCCGCACTGCATGTTGTGCGGCCCGATATCTTAGCATCGGCCGGCCGGCATCGGGTAAGCCGCGACCCGATCTGAGGCCCGGCGCAGGGCTCGACCCAGATGCGGCGATTCGAGCAACCACCGGTTTCAGGAACATTCGCATGTACGCAACCCCCGAAACGGGCGACGGCTGGATCACCCACCTTGTCGGCGCCGACGATGAAGGCCTGATCGTCGAGGCCCGTTTCGCGATGTCCCCGAGGTTCAGATCTCTGGTCAAGGGCCGTCAGACGGATCTGGTTTTCGCCGCCCGCAGCCGCCTCGCTCGCCTCGGGATCAATATCTGTCCGCTCGCCGACCCCCTTTTCAACTCAGATCACTGCACCCTGAGGCTGCAGGTCGTTGCCGCGATCCGGTCATACGGCATCACGGAGCACCTGCGACACATCGTGATCCCGGGTCTTCGGGTCGGCCGCCTCGTCTATTGCCCGCAGGACAACCGGCTCCATTCCGCCGAGATCCACCGACTCATCCGGAGCAACGACATCCAGGTCCCGGCAGGTTTCTCGGTCGACAGCAAAGGCTATTTGATCCTGCGGCCGCAGCAGCAGATCTTCCGCTTTCTCAAGCCGCTGACACTCGATGAGATCACCGCCGTTGCGACCCACGCGGACGGCAAGGATCTGCTCAATCGGCTACAGATACGCGAGCAGGTCGATCATATCGAGCTGCCGCCGCAGGATGGCTTAGTGACCGCTTGCTCGATGTTCCTGCACCGCCACTATGTCGTCCTGCGGAATCTTGACGACTCGCTCGGGTTCCATCTCCAGGCCACGGTTCTCGATCCGGTTTCGACCCGCGGCACCAATATCTATCTGGAGTTTATCAATCGTTCCGATCAGCTGATCATCAACCCAGCCGTTGCGGCCTCCGTGCACGAGGCCATTCCGATCGCGCCGAGTCGCCGCTACTGGCATGGAGGCCCAGCATCCGGGCAGGTCGACCCCGAATCAGGCGACGAAACCGAATACCGGAGGCTCTCGGAGATCTTCGATCGGCTTGAAGCCGGCCCGCTGAAGGATCGGTACTCGCATCGCATGGTGGCAGTCACGCTCCGCCCCGAAACCCTGTTGGACGGAGGCAGCCCCGACTGGATCTGGACTCAGCCCGAGACGCCGCTTGATCCGCGCCGCGGGACGGACCTCTCAGCCGGCCTGATCGCCGAGGGTCTAGCGCTCGATACCCGCGCCGAGTACGGGACGCGCATCCTTGAGCACGTGCCGGATGGCGCGCGGGCGACCCTCCTGCTTGGATACTTCCCAAACCTGATCGAGCACACCGAGATCTGCGCCGCGGCGCTGCGCGAGCGTATCGGTCGGATCCTGTTCCATCGCGTCTCTTTCGAGCACGGGCCTTTCCTATCGGCCCGAGATCATGGCCGGCTCGCCGACTACGAGGGCTTGGGGATCGAGGTCTTTTGGTGCAACCGGGCACGCGGCCATGTGGTCCGACACGTCTTCCGCGGCCTACGCGGATACTTCACGGCACCAGAGAAGATCGATCGCTTCCGCTCCAGCCTGATATTCGCCATCTATGGCTCGACCCAGCCGCTGACTGAGTCGGCGGCACAACAGGCCGAGCGCCTGTTGGTGAATCTGAAAGCGCTCTTCGGCAGCGAGATTAGCATCCTCACCGGGGGCGGACCCGGGGCCATGCTGCAGATCACCAACGCCGCGCACCGACTCGGCCTGCTGGTCGGGTCGAGCTTCATCGAGACCGTGGACCAGGAGCCCAACGAGACCGCTGATTACTACCAGACCTTTCAGGCACGCAGCCGCCAGGCTCGCCAGCGCTGGTTCGAGATCGCGAGCTTTCACCTGTTCCTTCTCGGAGGTGTCGGCACTCTGGAGGAGATCGGACTGACCCTGACCGACATGAAGCTGGGGGTGATCGAGGCGGCTCCGATCGTCTTTTTCGACGGATCGGGAGACAGCTTCTACTGGGAAGGCCTGCAGAGCCAGTTGTCCCGAATGGCCAAGTGCGGGCGCATGCCCAGCTGGCTCCTCGACAATGTACTGATGACATCCGACCCAGACGCGATCCCGCGTTTCTACAAACGCGCCTTGCGGCTGGGCTGACTCGGCGGGACGCGGCCTCAAGGGCCGTCCGGTGCATGCGAAATGCTGGCGAGACCCCGTGACAACCTCCGGCAAATCCCGGAGAATTCGTTCCACTGGAAACGCGCACGGCGGCGATGGATGCGCGACCTTCCGATGACCGCCGCGCAGACCAGGCCGATGCAACGGGAACAAGGTCGCGCCGAGCCTGGAGGCGCCTTCGTGTCGACACTGCTGACATTCGAACATCCGCTCAACGAACGGGTCCGAACCTTCCTGCGTATCGAGCACCTCTTTGAGCGGCTCAACTACTTCGCGCCTCAGTACGACTCATGGACGACCCGTGTGGCGGTCGAGTCACTACTCGATATCGCTGCAGTCACTGCTCGCGCGGACGTCAAGAACGAGCTCCTCAAGGAGCTCGAGCGTAACATGGGCACACTCAAACGCATCGCGGACCAACCAGGTGTCGACCCTCAAGCACTCGAGCGAGTCCTCGCTGACATCGAGAGCGCCATCAGCGGCGTCCGGCGTTTGACCGGTCCAATCGGGCAGATCGCGCGCGAGGATGAGCTCTTGAAGAGCGTGGCCCAACGCAGCAGTATTCCCGGGGGCGCCTGCAGCTTTGATCTGCCTCACTTTCATTACTGGCTCACCCAGCCCCCGGACATACGTCAGGCCCGGATCGAGCACTGGCTTCAGGATCTCATACCCGCGGAACGCGCCATTCGACTGGTCCTTTCGTTGGCCCGCACCAGCGCATCCCCCCGCCAAGTCTTCGCAGAAGGCGGTTTTTTTCAGGAGGCGCTCGATGCCCAGGCGCCCGCTCAGATGGTGCGGGTCGGAATCAACGGAGACGGCTCCCTCTATCCGGAGATCAGCGGGCACAAGAGTCGATTCAGCATCCGCTTCATGGAGAGCGGCTCCCGAGGACGCCCCTCCCAGAGTGCCGAGAACATCCCCTTCAGGCTGACCTGCTGCGTCTTCTAGACATGGCCAGGACCGTTTCTTGCCCCCATTGCGGAAAACCCGTGGTCTGGGGCTCGACCTCCCCCTGGCGGCCGTTCTGCAGTGAGCGTTGCCGCCTGATCGATCTCGGTGACTGGCTCGACGAAAACCACCGGATCCCCGATGCGCCTGAGGGGACCGGCGAGGAGCCGCCCGGGACCGACGCGCCCCATCGGGCACATTGAGCGGCCTGGAAGCGCCGGCGCGTCGAATACCGTCGTCTGCGGATCACGGCCCTGCTCAGATCTCCGGCCAGAGTCCTCGGATCGCCGCAACCCCTTGGGCACCGTGCGCGATGGCTACCTCGAGGTCCGCGGTAGTCAGCCCGCCAAGTGCATAGACCGGGAGCACCGCGGCCTCCGAGAGCTCGGCGAGACCTCGCCAACCGAGCGGCTCCGCGCCGGGGTGGGACGCGGTCCGCCTGATCGGCGAGACCACCCCATAGTCGAGTCCGAGGCGCGCGGCCTGCGCGAGCTCCGCGGCGTTGTGACAGGACGCACCGACCAGGTCGTCGGGCCGGCCCGGCCGCTCGGTGAGACGCATGAGGGTACGCGTGGTGAGGTGCAGGCCGTGACGCGGCAGTCCGATCGTCTGCGCCGGGTCGCGATTGAGCAACAGACGCGCCCCCGCTCGCTCGCAGAGCGAAAAGGCGCGCTGCGCAAGGTCCCGGTAATCGGGGGCGGGCAGCGCATGCGCGCGCAGCTGGATCAGCGAGAGGCCGCTCTCGAGCGCGCGCTCGAGGCGTTTCAGGAAGACGGCGGGCTGGACTGGATCCCGCCCGGTGATGAGAAAGAGGTCGGGTATCCGCAGTGCCGCGATGATGGGTCGGTCGGCCGCCGGAAAACAGTCCGGATCCATCGACTCTGGGCGAAGCCAGGCCAGCGGTTGCCCCTCTTGGCCAACCGGGACGCCGTCGTAGCCATGGACACGCCGCACATCCAAGAGGACGCGCCGGTCCGCGTAATCGTGTCGAACCCGAATCAAAGGCCGGCTGGCCCGGACCCGGATGCCCAACTCCTCGGCAAGCTCGCGTGCCAGACCTCGCTCGGGGGATTCGCCGCGTTCCAGCTTTCCGCCCGGAAATTCCCAGAGTCCTCCCTGGTGGAGATGATCGGCTCGCTTTGTGACCAGGACCCGCCCCGCCGAGTCGCTCAGGGCGCCCACCATGACATGGATCGCCTCAGGCTCAGCTGCGGTATTCGGCGTTGATGCGGACATAGTCATAGGAAAGATCGCAGGTAAGCACCCGCGCCTCTGCGAGTCCACGGCCGAGCGATACCCGGATCAGGATCTCGGGCCGGGCCATCACCGCGGCACCGGCTGCCTCGGTATAGTCCGGCGCTCGGCCCCCAGCCTCGACGATCAAGACGTCGCCGAGGTAGATGCGAACCCGCTCGATCTCGAGGTCCTGAATACCGGCGCGACCGACCGCGGCGAGGATGCGCCCCCAATTGGGATCGGACGCAAAAAGGGCCGTCTTGACAAGTGGTGAATGGGCGATGGTGTAGGCGACTGAGCGCGCCTCGTCGGCGTTCGCCGCGTCGTCGACCCGGACAGTGACGAGCTTCGTCGCACCCTCCGCGTCGCGTACGAGCGCGGTCGCCAGATCGACGCACACCGCCTCGACGGCCTTGCGCAGGGCAGCGCCATCGGCTGTACCCGTATCGCGAACAGGAGGATTCCCGCATGCACCGGTGGCGAGCAGCACGCAGGCATCGTTGGTCGAGGTGTCCCCGTCGACGGTGATGGCGTTGAAAGAGCCCGCGACGGCCGCGCGCAGGCAATCCTGAAGCAAGGTCGGCGACACCGCGGCATCGGTCGCCAGAAAAGCGAGCATGGTGGCCATGTCGGGACAGATCATGCCGGCACCTTTTGAAATCCCGGTGACGCGGGCGGGACGCCCGTGCAGCTCGAACTCGCGCGAGACCAGCTTGGGTACCCGGTCGGTGGTCATGATTGCGCGCGCCGCGTCCGGCCATGCGCGCGCATCCAGCCGATCCATGAGGTCCGGCAATGCGGCGGCGATCCGTTCGACTGGGAGGTGCTCGCCGATCACACCGGTCGAGAATGGCAGGACCTCTTCGGCAGCACACTGGCCCACCCTCGCGAGGGCAGCGCAGCTCGACTCGGCATCCTGGATCCCGCGTCTGCCAGTACCCGCGTTGGCATTGCCTGCGTTGATCAGCAAATAGCGCGGCGCTGTCCGACTCAGGTGGGCCTTCGCGACGTGCACAGGTGCGGCACAAAAGGCGTTGCGTGTAAAAACAGCCGCGCAGCCACTCCCCTTGACGACCTCGATGATCACAAGGTCATCACGCCCCGTGTAGCGAATCCCGGCGGCCCCGGCAGCCAGGCGCACACCGTCCACGAGGTGACCAGGCGGACTGGGTCGGGTCATGACGTCACCATCGCTCAAGAAACGCGACAAGGCATCGCTCGGATCAGGCGGAAGATTCAGCGCTGACGGGCCAGGTCCTTCCCGGGCGACTCCGCTCCAAGGCGAATCTCAAGTCGCCCTGCCATGACACTGTTTGTATTTCTTGCCGGAGCCGCAGGGGCAAGGCTCATTGCGGCCCACCTTGCGGCCACTCCGAACGTAGGGCTGATGCTGCGACTCTGCGTCGCCACGACCGACTGTTTCACCCGCCTCGGGTTCGCTTCCGCCTGCACTACCGAAACCCTGAAACGACTCATGCTTGAACTCGAACTCCCGATCCATCACGGGAGCGGTCCCCACCGGCGGCGCGGGGAATCCATCCGGCACCTGCACCTGGAGCTTGGCGAGGGTGGTCACAACGTCCTGCTTGATGCTATCGAGCATCGCTGAGAACATCATGAAGGCCT
>Ga0316576_10001182_pt1 | contig 13725 bp, 9 predicted proteins | sample S0NA_FD_203075 | JGI IMG/M metagenome (GOLD analysis project Ga0316576, IMG submission 203075) | Rhizosphere microbial communities from salt marsh grasses in Alabama, United States - S0-2_050615r3r5 | ecosystem: Host-associated > Plants > Roots > Rhizosphere | place: USA: Alabama | collected... | reverse complement strand
GGAAGTGCAGCTTGCCCCAGTGCGGCCTGCCGTCGTAGTCGTCCATGATCTGCTCGACGCCCTGGAAGTAGGCCTCGGCCGGCGCGCCGACGTACTGGTGCACGGCGATCCACCCCGACGCGCGGCCGCTGGCGGTCGACAGCGGGATGTCGTCGGCAGCCGACGACCGGACCTCGATCGGGAACAGCGGTGGGAACGGCAGCCGGGCGACGAGCGCGCCGATGCGCTCGATCGCCTCGGGGACGGCGGCGAAGGGGATGCCGTACTCCATCTCCAGGAACCGGACCCGGCGCGGGCTGCAGAAGACGCGATCGCTGCGATCGACCAGCTCCCGCTCGGCGGCGGCGGAGGTGACCAGCTTGGCGACCCGCGGCGCCAGGGTGGGGAATCGGCGACCGACGCGGCACACGGCGCCGAAGGCGAGGTTCTCGCCGATCCACTTGTCGCGGACGTAGGCCAGCGCCGGTTGCGGTCGGGCGGGCTCCGCGGTGCGCGTGTTCCGCTTGACCTGGCACCGGCGCGCCCCGGGCATCCAGTAGAACTCGACGTGGTCGGTCGAGCCCATCACCCCGGCGAAGTCGGCGAGGACGTCTGCGAGCGGTTCGATCGTCTCCCGGGCGTGCAGGTTGAAGGCCGGCACGCAGCGCAGCGTCACCTCCGTGACGATGCCCAGGGCGCCGATCCCGACGCGGGCGGCGCGCCACAGCTCGGGCTCGTGCGACGCGTCGACGCGCAGCACGCGCCCGTCGCCCGTGACGAGCTGCATCGCCACCACGCCGGTCGCCAGGTTGCCCAGGCCGCGGCCCGTGCCGTGGGTGGCGGTGGCGATCGCCCCGGCGATCGACTGCCGGTCGATGTCGCCGAGGTTCGGCAGCGCCAGCCCCAGACCGGCGAGCTGCTCGTTGAGGGCGTGCAGGCGGATGCCCGCCTGCACGGCGACGTCGCATCCGTCGACGGCCAGCAGCCGGTCGAGCGCGTCGAGGCGCACCAGGTGACCGTCGGTCATCGCCGCACCGGTGAAGGAGTGACCGGCGCCGATGACCTTCACCCGCTCCCCCGCCGCTGCGGCTCGGCGGACGAGGTCGGCGAGCTCGTCGACCGAGGTCGGCACGTGCACCGCGGTCGGGACACAGCGCTGGTTGCCCGCCCAGTTGCGCGCGGTTCGCTGCATCCGGTCAGCGTACGAGACGGCAACCGCGCCGGCCGAACGAGGAGGGTCAGGCGATGGCGTCGAGCAGGGCGTTCTCGACCACCTCGGTGAGCGCCGGATGGATGTAGAACACCTCCTCGGCGATCTCCTCGGCGGTCTGGCCGAACGTCATCGCCTGGATGATCGGCTGGATCAGCGACGCGGCCTGCGGGCCCATGACGTGGGCCCCGACGATGGTGCCGTCGGCGCGGTCGACGAGCACCTTGGCGAAGCTGGTCTCGTCGACGAGGGCCCAGCCGTAGGCGGTCCCGCCGTAGTCGCGACGCCCGACGGCGACGTCGATGCCGCGCTGGCGCGCCGTCTCTTCGGTGAGCCCGACCGTCGCCACCTGCGGGTGGGAGAAGACGGCGCTGGGCACGGTGTCGTACCGCTGCCGGCGGAGGTCGTCGGGGTGGGCCATGTTCCAGAACGCCACCTTGGCCTCGGCGTTGGCCAGGTGCTTGAGCTGGAACGGGTTGGCGAGGTCGCCGATCGCCCACACCCCCTCGACGTTCGTCGCCATCGTGTCGTCGACCGCAACGGTGTCGGCGTCGGTGACGTCGAGCCCGCCCGCCGCGGGGTCGAGGAGATCGGTGTTGGGGACTCGACCGGTGGCCACGAGCAGCTCGTCCACGACGACCCGCCCCGACGGTGCGTCGAGGACGATGCCGTCGGGACCCTGCTCGACGGCGTGGGGCAGCTCCCCGAGCCGGAGGTCGACGCGACGCCCGAACTCGTGGGTGAACCGGTGGGCGACCTCGGCGTCGAAGCCGCGCAGCATCGGCGACGACCTGGCGAACAGCGTCACGTCGGTGCCGAAGGCCGAGAACACGTGTCCCATCTCGGCGGCGATGAACCCCCCGCCGATGATCCCCAGCCGCGACGGGCGGGCGTCGAGTCGCATGATCGTGTCGGAGGTGTGGAAGTGGACGCCGTCGAGCCCGGGGATGGCCGGCACGTGGGGACGTGCGCCGGCGGCGAGCAGGATCCGCGGGGCGGTGATCACCCGACCGTCGACGTCGAGCACCTTGTCACCGACGAACCGCGCCGTGCCCTCGACGAGGGTGACGTTCGGCGTGCCATTGGCGCGGTATTGCCGCCCGCCGGCGGCGATCGGGTCGATCCGCCCGAAGACGCGGTCGCGGATCGACCCCCAGTCGGCCCGGTGGAACTCGGTGTGCACGCCGAGTCGCGAGGCATCGGCTGCCTCGACGGCGAGATCGGCCGGGAGCACGAACATCTTCGACGGGATGCACCCACGGTTCAGGCAGGTGCCCCCGAACACGCCGCGCTCCACCACGGCGATCTTCCAGTCGTCGAGGAAGTCCGGGATGGCGTTGCCGGAACCGCTCCCCACGATGATCAGGTCGAAGGGTTCCGGCGAGGGCACAGCGGCGATCACGTAGGGCATCCAACCACGCGGCCACCTCGATTGTTCCCGTCGAGCCGGCGGCGCCCGCGGGCGGGTTGGGAGCGGACGGTCGCTGCGTCCCTACCATGGGCACGTGTTCGGAGGCAGCGGCGACGGTTTCATCCAGTGCAGCGACGGCCACGTCCGCTGGGGCCTGTACGGGGCTGCGGGCGTGGTGTTCCTGCTGCGCGATCACGACGGGACGCCGCGCGTGATGCTCCAGAAGCGCTCGGCGATGGCCCACGAGGGTGGCACCTGGTCGTGCGCCGGCGGAGCCCTCGACGCCGGCGAGACGCCGGTCGAAGCGGCGCTGCGCGAGGCCTCCGAGGAGGTCGGCGCGATCCCCGCACCCGCCCAGCTCGTCGGCCAGTACGAGTTCCGTCCGGCGATGGACTGGTCCTACACGACGGTGGTCGTCGAGGTGCCGCACCGGTTCGGGTCCTCGGTCAACTTCGAGACCGACGCCGTCGAGTGGTTCCGCCTCGACGAGGTCGAGCAGCTCCCGCTGCACGCAGGCTTCGCCGCGGCATGGCCGCACCTCCGCGACATCGTCTTCGCTCACACCCGACCCGGATGACGCCGCCTCGGCACGCCCCGTAGGATCGCCGGATGGCGACCACGACCGTGCACGGCACCTGCCACCACGACTGTCCCGACTCCTGTGGATGGACGGTCACCGTCGACCACGCCGCCGGCGAGCCGGCGAGGGCGGTGAAGCTGCGCGGCCGCACCGACCACCCGTACTCGAAGGGCGAGCTGTGCCCGAAGGTCAACCGCTTCCTCGACCGGGTGTACAGCCCGGACCGCATCCTCCACCCGCTGCGCCGCGTCGGCCCGAAGGGCGACGGGCGCTTCGAGCGGATCACCTGGGACGAGGCGCTGCAGTCGATCGCCACCGAGCTGCACCGGGTGATCGCCGACCACGGCGCCGAGGCGGTCCTGCCGTACTCGGACGCCGGCAACCAGAGCGTGCTGGCGATGATGGGGTTGAGCGCCCGCCTCTTCGGCCACATGGGGGCGTCGCGGCTCCGGCGGGCGCTGTGCGGACCGACCGTCGGCGCCGGCCTGGCGATGACCAACGGCAGTGGTCGGGCCCTCGACCCGCTCGAGCTCGAGCACGCCGACCTGATCCTGCTGTGGGGCACCAACACCCGGCTGACGAACCGGCACCTGTGGCCGACGATCGACGCGGCGCGGGCGCGGGGGGCCCGCCTGGTGGTCATCGACCCGTTGCGCACGGTGACGGCTGCAGCGATCGACGAGGCGCGGGGCGACCGGTTCGTCCAGCCGCTCCCCGGCACCGACATCGCCCTGATGTTGGCGATGATGCACGTGATCATCCGGGACGGGCTCACGGACGACGCGTGGATCGCCGACCACACGCTCGGCTTCGACGAGCTGCGGGCTGCGGTCGAGCCGTGGACCGCCGAGCGGGCGGCCGACACCTGCGGACTCGCCGCCGACGAGATCGAGCAGCTCGCCCGCGACTACGCCACCGCCACCACGCCCGCGATCCGCACGCTGATCGGCGCGGAGCACCACGAGAACGGGGCGATGTTCCACCGCACGCTCGGCTGCCTCCCGGCGCTCGTCGGCGCCTGGGCCACGCGCGGTGGCGGCATCGCCAGGTCGGTCGGCTCCTACTCCGAGGATCACCTCGACGAGGCCGCGTTCTTGCGTCCCGACCTCGGCGTCGTCGACGGCGCGCTCACCCGCGAGCTCAACATGAGCCGCCTCGGTGAGATCCTCACGACGCCCCACGCGGGCGGCGAGGACGGTCCCGGCGTGCACGCCCTGGTGGTGTGGAACTGCAACCCGCTGGTCGTCGTCCCGAACGCCGAGGCCATCGAGCGGGGCCTCCGGCGCGACGATCTCTTCACCGTCGTCCACGAGCAGTTCCTCACCGACACGGCCCGGTACGCGGACATCGTCCTACCCGCCACCACCCAGCTCGAGAGCACCGACGTGGTGCTGCCGTGGGGCCATCTCTGGGTCGGCTGGAACGACGCCGCGATCGAGCCCCTCGGTGAGGCCTGCAGCAACACCGAGCTGTTCCGACGGCTGGCGGCGGCGATGGGCTACGAGGAACCGGCGCTGTTCGACGACGACGAGACGCTGCTGAAGACGGCGCTGCCGACGTTCGACCTCGACGAGCTGCGCCGCGTGGGGTGGATCCGGGCGCCGTACCCCGACGACGGCCGCCCCTTCGGCGACGGCTGGTTCGACACCCCTTCGGGCCGCGTGCACCTCGCCTCCGACCAACTGCAGTCGCTCGGTCAGCCGCGCGTCCCGATGTACGTCCCGCCGCGCGAAGGCCCGGGCGGCGACCCGGCACTGCGCGCCCGCTACCCGCTGCAACTGCTCACCCCGAAGCAGCACACTCGCTTCCTCAACTCCAGCTACGCCGCGTCCCCCGCCCACGGCGGCGCCGAGGAGGGACCGTTCGTCGAGCTCGACGCCGCCGACGCCGCAGCGCGCGGTCTGAGCGACGGCGACCTGGCCCGGGTGTGGAACGACCGCGCCGCCCTCGAGCTGCGGGTGCTAGTCAGCGACCGGGTGCGCCCCGGCGTTGCTGCGATCCCGTTCGGGTGGTGGCGCCGGCAGCACGGCGACGGCCCCACCGCCAACGCACTGACCAACGACACGCTCACCGAGTGGGGCGGTGGGGTGGCCTACAGCGACACGCTGGTGGAGGTCGGGGCGAGCCGGTCGGGCTGACGCCGTCCGGATCGATCAAGCCGTCCGTGCCCTCGGCGATCAGGTCCGGGGCGACGCGTCGGCGGCGATGCGATCGACCTTGCGGGACAGCTCCTCGACCGCGTCGGTGAGGCTGCTCAGCCGGGCGTGGAGATCCTCGCCGGTGACCATGTCCGCCAGCGACAACCGGACACCGGCGATCTCCCGGGCGAGGAACTCGGCGTCGTTCTGCGTCCGCTCGGCGACCGCCCGGTCGGTCTCGGCGGCCAGCCGGTCGCGATCCTCCTGACGGTTCTGGGCGAGCAGGATCAGCGGTGCCGCATAGGACGCCTGGATCGACAGCAACAGGGTGAGGAGCACCAGGCCGCGGTCCCACGGGTCGAACTGCAGGCTCTCGGGGGCGAACACGTTGTGCAGGATCCAGACGGCGACGACCACCGACTGGAAGACCAGGTAGCGGGCGGTGCCCAGGAAGTTGGCGATCGACTCGGCGAATGCCCCGAACGCATCGGAGTCGTACTGCATGCCGAAGGTGCGCGCCGCCCGCGGCTCGGTCAGGTCCTCACGACGCTTCAACGTCGGCCTCCTGACGGATCCGAGCGTCGCGCCGGCGGCGCCAGCCGCGACCGAGCATCCGGTCGAGCACGTCGTCGACGGTGACGGCACCGAGCAGCCGGCCGGCGTCGTCGCACACAGCAATGGCGAGCAGGTCGTAGCTGGCGAGGTGCTCGGCGACCTCGCGATCGCTCGCCTCGGGGGCGACCGCGATCCCGTCGCGCAGCACGTGCCGCAGCTCCATCGACGGCGGCTCGCGCAGCAGTCGCTGCATGTGCGCGACCCCGAGGAACACCCCGGTCGGCGCCTTGTAGGGGGCCCGGCACACGAACACCTGAGCGGCGATGCTCACCACCCAGTCGGGCCGACGGACCTGCGCCAGCGCCTCGGCCACCGTGGCGGTGGGCGGGAGGATGATCACGTCGGGGGTCATCATCCCGCCGGCCGTCGCCCCGCTGTAGGACAGCAACGACCGCACGAGGTCGGCGTCGTCCTCGTCCATCACGCCGAGCATCCGCTCCTGCTGGGTGGCGGTCATCTCGCCGAGCAGGTCGGCGAGGTCGTCGAACTCCATCTCGTCGAACACGCCGACCAGCCGATCGCGATCGAGCCGCTCGACGAGCCGGATCTGCTCGTCCTCCGGAAGCTGCTCGAGCACGTCGGCGAGCCGCTCGTCCTCGAGCGCCTCGGCCAGCTGGCGCCGCTGCTCCATCGGCAGGGCACGGATGAAGGCCGCGGCGTCGGCCGGGTGCAGGTCGCGCAGGCGCAGCGCCTCGGCCTGCATCGCCGTCGGTGTGCCGAACAGCTCGGGCACCTCGTCCCAGTCGACCAACCGGTGGCTGGTGCGGCGACCGATGCTGGCCCGCCGACCGAGGCGCACCTTGGCGACCTCCCACCAGGTGTTGCGACCATCGGTGCGCGACTCGAGCGCGATGTCGCTGACGGTCTCGTCGCCGATCTTCGTGTCGATCACCTCGTCACCGATCAGCACCTCGCCCTGGCGGCGCTTGAAGGGCCGGAGGTCCACGTCCCAGCTCGCCAGCTGCACCCCGTCGCTGTTGATCTCACCGATTCGATGAGCGCTGACGAAGATGCGTCGCCGCTGGCTGTCGGCGACGAGACCGACCACGCGCGGGGCCACCGCCCGGCGATCGCCGCGCGCCGGCCGACCGGGCACGACCACGAGGTCCTCGACGCTGCCGATGTCCGCCCCGCCGGCATCGAGCAGCGCCAGGCGCATCACCCGGAACGCGTAGATGAGGTCGGCGGACATGGCCCGAAGGCTAGCCCTGGACGCCGCCGCACCAGGGTGAGCCCGAGCCCGTCGACGATCGTCGCACGAGGGGCGGCGGGACGCTCAGCCGGTCGCGCTCACCGGGTGCGGGATGCCGGTGAACTCCTGCAAGCGGACCCCGAGACGGGCCACCTCGCCGAGCAACCCGGCGGTGTCGAGACGCTCGTCGCCGAGGGTCCAGGCGCCTGCGGGCACCTCGTCGCGCAGGACCGCTGCCACCGCCGCTGCCGCGGTCGCCGCCGCAGCGGTACCGACCAGTTCCGCGATGCCGGCCACGGCGGTGACCCGCCCGCCGTCGGCGTCGCGCCCGCGCACCTCGACGCGGATCGCGCCGACCCCGCCCTCGCGGTGGGGTGGGCTGAGCATCGGCAGCCAGGCCGTCAGCCGGTCACGCCGGTTGGCGGAGTTCCTCGCCGACAGGCGCGTCGCGTCGGGGAAGGCGGCGTGCAGCGCCAGCGTGGTGCCCCGCGACGACCGGTAGCAGTCGTAGGCACCGACCGGTTCCGGGAACCAGCAGAGCTCGCGTCCGGAGCCGGCGGGTCGGACGATCCAGCCGCCGTCGTGGTACCCCACGGCACGTCCGCTCAGCGCCCGGTGGTGCTGTCGTGCGCACGCCGGACCGGCCGTGCCGTGGGTCGCCACGTGGATCTCGTCGGCGACGACGAGCCGATCGGCGAGCCGCCGCGCGAGGAGGCCCACCAGGCCGGGCGACATGCCGGCACCGACGACCAGCGCGGCGCCCGCCGCGACGGCGTCGTCGTTGAGGTCGAGCAACGCCCGCAGGTCGTCGAGGTCGTCGCCCACGGTGACGACGTGCATCCCGCGGCCGATCGCCTCGGCGGCGAGCTCGAGGTGGGGCTCGGGGGAGACGATGACGACGGCATCGCAGGCCGGCAGCTCGCCGCGGCGGGGGTCGACCTGTCGCAGCTCGACGGGCAGGCCGAGCCGATCGGCGCGCAGGGCGATCCGCTGCCCGACCACGCCCCCTCCGACGAGCGCGAGGACGGCGCTCATGACGATTCGGGGACCTCGAGGGGCTGCCAGCCACCGTGCTGGGGTGGTGTGCCTCCCTTGCCCCGCACCCTGAGCGCGGCGGCGATCGCTCCGGCGAGCAGGAATGCCGACATGGCACGACGCAACAGCTTCACGGCGAGTCTCCTTGCGGGGCGAGATGAAGTGGACGGGCTGCGGGGCGGTCGGTCGCCCCGTTGCCAGTCTGCCCCAGATCGGCGAGCAGGACACCGAACGCACCGGACATCGTCGTGCGATGGACCCGACGGGTGCCCCGAGGACCCGCCTCGGCAGGGAACTGCAGTGGGGCTACCTGGAATCGAACCAGGGACCTCATCCTTATCAGGGATGCGCTCTAACCGACTGAGCTATAGCCCCGAGGCAGGGCGCAAGACTATCGGGTGCGCCGGATGATCGCACCGGAATCGTCGACGATGGTCTCGCGGATCAGTGGCCCGGACTCGTCGGTCTCGACGGCGGGGACCGGAGGCGCCGACCGGCGGACGACGAAGCGGCGCATCGGCGAGATGCGGGTCTCGACCACCTCTTCTTCGAGCACGGTCAGGCGCACGCCACCGACGAGGTCGGTGATCAGGTTGAAGAGGGCGGCGGCGAGCACCGCCAGGCCGGTCAGCCCGATCGCCGCGAACAACCCGCCGATCCAGGCGGCGTGGAAGATCTCGCCGCCGTTGAACTCGAAGCTCGACCAGCCGAACGACTCGAAGAACCGTTCGACGTTGTCGATCGTCCCGGTGGCGTAGGCGACGTTCCACAGCAGCACGCCGGAGGTGAGGACGATCACGTACAGCACGAGGCTGGCGATCATGGCGATCTTGAAGACGCTCCACGGGTCGACGCTGCGGACGACCCTGGTGACCTTGCGGACCCGTGGCTTGCGGCCGAGGACGCGCGGGATCTTGGTCGGCACGGGGATCGGCGCCGGGTCGTACTCGGGCAACCGGCGGGGGCGACGACGTGCGGCGGTCGTGTCGTCCTGCGGGGCCATGATGACCGTCGGGCCGTCGACGTCGGCACGCCGCAGCTCCTCGAGGACGTCCTCGGACGGCTCCGGACCGACGAACCCTTGGGCACCCTCGTCGTCCCCGTCGGGCGACCGATGCCCGGTCGCCCCCGTGTCGGCATGCGAGGTCGCCGCTCGGTCGGCCGCAGCCTCGGTCGTCGGATCCCACGAGCCGGACTCGTCGGCGGGCGTGTCACCATCGGGTGGCGACGGTGCGGTCCATCCCGCGCCGGCGCCACCGATCAGCGCTTCACCCGGGACCGGACCCGCGGACCGGACCGTTGGCGCCTGATCGCTGGCGTCAACGGCGGATTCCGCGTCGTCGCGACGCATGTCCTCGGCGACGACAACCGGCTCGGTGTCGACGGCGGGGCGTCGCGCTTCCTCGGTGGGCGCGATCGGCCAGTCGGGCTCGTCGGCTTCGGCATCGAACACCGCGACCCCGTCGCCGTCATCGCCGATGTCATCCGCTGCGACGGCAGCGCCCTCGGCCGGACCGCTGTCGGCGAGATCCTCACGCTCCTCGGCCGTCCACGTGTCGGTCGCCTCGTCGTGGTGAGCAAGGCTGCCGGACCCGCTGGGTCGCTCGACCCCGTCGGTGTGGCCGTCGGCCACCACGTCGTCGCGGTCGAGCGCCTCCGACTCGAGGGCGCGCTCGGTCTTGCTCACACCTCCAGTGTACGCAAGCACCCTGCTCGGACCCGGTCACTCATCCGGTTCGCGCTCTGGGCGCCCGTCGCGCCGACGTCCCACGAGTCTCTTCAGTCCGCCGCATCGGTGGCGCGCGCCGCGGCCCGCGCCCCACCGAGGTGCACCTCGACGGTCACGTCGTCGCCGTCGACCGACCACTCCGTGATCGTCGCGCCGTGTGCCGCCGCCATGCGCACCGCCGCGGGACGGCCACCCACCAGCCCAGCCAACGCGGCGGCGTCCGCCGCAGTGCGGGCGCGGGTGCGCTCGACGGTGTGGGCGCCGAAGCGGGCAACGGCCATCAGCACGAGCACGGCCACGGTCGCCAGCACCACGGCAGCGAGCATCACGGCCTGTCCCGAGGTTCGATCCCTGTGGTCCATGCGGGCCACCTCCTCCTCCGGGCGCGCTGCGCCCGGTCGACGGGAGTCTGGCGACATCGGGCCGCGATCGGGGACGCCGGCGAGCGTCGATCAGCGCGTCGATCAGCAGTTGGGCACGATCTCGCCGGTCGTGGTCGCCCCAGCGACTCCGAGCTTCGTCCGCATTCCGCCGATGACGGCAGGTCCGCGCACGCCGCGCCGATACGTCGCCCGCCGCGGCGTCGTCACTCGTCGGCGGCGAGGATCGGCGCCACGGAGCCGACGATGTCGCCCTCGTCGAGGTTCATCACGCGAACACCGGTGGCATCGCGGCCCTGCGAGGAGATCTCGCGGACCTGCATCCGGATCGTGATGCCGGTGTGGGACACCGCCACGATCTCGTCGTCGATGCCGACCATGAACGCCGCGGTCACCTTGCCCTTGCGTCCGGTGAGCTTGATGCCGCGGACACCCTGCCCGCCCCGACCTTGGGTGTTGAACTTGTCGAGCTGCGTGCGCTTGCCGTAGCCGGCTTCGGTGACGATCAGGATCGCCGTGTCGTCGCGGGCGACGTCGACCGAGACGACCTCGTCGTCGGCCTTCAGCTTCATGCCGCGGACGCCACCGGCGGTGCGGCCCATGGCGCGCACGTCCTCCTCGCTGAACCGGATCGTCATGCCGCCCCGACTCACCATGAAGATGTCGTCGTCGCCGGAGGTCTCGATGACCCGCACCAGCTCGTCGTCGTCGCGCAGGTTGATGGCGATCAACCCGTCACGGCGGCTCGAGTCGTAGGCGTCGAAGGCCGTCTTCTTCACCGTGCCGCTCTTGGTGGCGAAGAACAGGAACCGCTCGCCGGCGAAGTCGCGGGTGTCGATGATCGCCTGGACGAACTCGCCCGGCTGCATCGGCAGCAGGTTGACGATCGGCATGCCCTTGGCGGTGCGGTCGCGCTCGGGGATGTCGAGGGCGCGCAGTCGGTAGACCTTCCCGCGGTTGGAGAAGAACAGCAGGTGAGCGTGGGCCGTGGTGAAGATGACGTGCCGCACGATGTCGTCGGCCTTCATCTTGCCGCCGCGGACACCGCGACCACCCCGACCCTGCGTCTTGAACGATGCCGCCGGGACGGCCTTGACGTACTGGGCCTGGGTCATCACGACGACGAGCTCCTTGTCGTCGACGAGGTCCTCGATCGACATCTCGCCATCGTCGAAGGTGATCTCGCACACGCGCGGCGACGCGAACTCCTCGCGGATCGCGCCGATCTCGTCCTTGATCACGCCGTTGAGCCGATCGGGGTTCTCGAGGATCTCGTTGAGCTCGACGATCATCGCCCGGATCTCCCCGAGCTCGGTCTCGAGGTCGATGCGCGACAGCCGTGTGAGCTGGCGCAGCTGCATGTCGAGGATGTCGTTGGCCTGCACCTCGGTGAACTCGAAGGGCTCGGCCATCAAGCCGGCGCGGGCTGCGCCGGCGTCGTCGCTGGCGCGGATCAGGGCGATCACCTCGTCGATGACGTCGAGCGCCTTGATGCGTCCCTCGAGGATGTGCTCACGCCGCTCGGCCTTTCGCAGGCGGAACTGCGTGCGCCGCGTGATGACGTCGACCTGGTGGGCGACATAGGCGACGAGCGCATCGCGCAGGTTGATCTGGCGCGGCACGCCGTCGACGAGGGCCACCATGTTGATCGAGAACGTCGACTGCAGCTGGGTGAGCTTGAACAGGTTGTTCAGCACGACGTTGGCGTTGGCGTCGCGCTTCAGGGAGATGATCAGGTTCGTGTCACCACCGGAGGACGCGTCGTTGACGTCGGAGATCCCATCGAGGTCGCCGGCGTCGACGAGATCCTGGATGCGCGAGGCGATCGACGAGCAACTCGTCTGGTACGGCAGCTCGGACACGACGATCTCGAACCGACCGCCCTTGGCCTCCTCGATCGACGCCTTGGCGCGCATCTTCACCGAGCCGCGCCCGGTGCGGTAGGCGTCGATGATGCCCGCTCGGCCGAGGATCGACGCACCGGTCGGGAAGTCGGGTCCCTTGACGAACTGCATGAGGTCGTCGGAGCTGGCCTCGGGATGGTCGATCAGGTGGACCACCGCGTCGATCACCTCGCCGAGGTTGTGCGGCGGGATGTTGGTGGCCATCCCCACCGCGATGCCCTGGCTGCCGTTGACCAGCAGGTTGGGGAAGCGCGCCGGGAGGACGACGGGTTCCTCGGTGGTGCCGTCGTAGTTCGGCACCATGTCGACGGTCTCCTCGTCGATGTCGGCGAGGAGTTGCATGGCGATCGGGTGGAGGCGGCATTCGGTGTAACGGCTCGCCGCCGGTCCGAAGTCAGGGGATCCGTAGTTGCCGTGGAAGTCGATCAGCGGGTGGCGCAACGAGAAGGGCTGGGCCATGCGCACGAGGGCGTCGTAGATGGCGCTGTCGCCGTGGGGGTGGAACCGGGCCATCGTGTCACCGGAGACACGAGCGCACTTGACGTGGCCGCGGTCGGGCCGGAAGCCCTGTTCCTCCATGTCCCAGATGATCCGCCGATGCACCGGCTTGAGCCCGTCGCGCACGTCGGGCAACGCACGGCTCATGATGACCGACATCGCGTACTCGAGGAACGACGTCTCCATCTCGTCGTGCAGCGGGATGGGCTGGATGGGATCGTTGGGCGGCGTGGTGTCGTCGGTGTCGGTCATGTCGCGTTCAGCTCACTTCGTTCGTTGCGTCGTGGCGGACCCGGAGGTCGATCGGGAGGGGTCAGAAGTCGAGGTGGCGGACGTCGCGGGCGTTGGTGGTGATGAACTCCCGACGACTGGACACGTCGTCGCCCATCAGCACCGAGGTGATCTCGTCGGCCAGCGCGGCCTCCTCGACGGTGACCTGCAGGAGCGTGCGGGTGGACCGGTCCATGGTGGTGGAGCGCAGCTCCTGCCAGTCCATCTCGCCCAGCCCCTTCAGGCGTTGGAACTGCTTCTTGTGGTTCGGACGCTCGGCCAGGAAGGCCTCCTTGGCGACGTCGTCCTTGAGGTACACCTTCTCCTTGCCGACCTCGGTGGAGTACAGCGGCGGCTGGGCGATGTAGCAGTAGCCGGCCTCGACCAGCTCGCGCATCTGGCGGAAGAAGAACGTCAACAGCAGCGTGCGGATGTGGCTGCCGTCGACGTCGGCGTCGGCCAGCGCGATCACCTTGTGATAGCGGGCCTTGTCGATCTCGAACTCCTCGCCGACACCGGCACCGATGGCGGTGATCAGCGCCTGGATCTCGTTGTTCTTCAGCATCTTGTCGATGCGCGCCCGCTCGACGTTGAGGATCTTCCCGCGGATCGGCAGGATCGCTTGGGTCCGCGGGTCGCGCGCGTCGACGGCGGTGCCGCCGGCCGAGTCGCCCTCGACGATGAACAGCTCGGACTCGTCGGCGTTGCGGGACGAGCAGTCCTTGAGCTTGTCGGGCATGCCGGCCCCCGACAGCGCGGTCTTGCGCCGGATGGCATTGCGCGC
>Ga0316576_10001181_pt1 | contig 13727 bp, 14 predicted proteins | sample S0NA_FD_203075 | JGI IMG/M metagenome (GOLD analysis project Ga0316576, IMG submission 203075) | Rhizosphere microbial communities from salt marsh grasses in Alabama, United States - S0-2_050615r3r5 | ecosystem: Host-associated > Plants > Roots > Rhizosphere | place: USA: Alabama | collected... | reverse complement strand
AGGTCGCTGGCTACCTTCGCGAAAAGATGCGGAGCGCGGTCTGGTTGATGAAGAGCATCGATCAACGCCAACGCACGATCTACAAGGTCGCCAAGAGCATCGTCACCTTCCAGCGGGATTTTCTCGACCACGGGATCGAGCACCTCAAACCCATGGTTCTGAGGCAGGTGGCGGAGGACATCGGCATGCACGAGTCGACCATCTCACGAGTCGTGAGCAACAAGTACATGTACACCCCGCGTGGTCTGTTTCCCATGAAGTACTTCTTCCATTCCGGTGTCGACTCGGCGCGGGGGGAGAACGTGTCGTCGCTGGTCGTGAAGGAACGGATCCGCAAGCTCGTGGAGGCGGAGGATCCGGAGCGGCCGCTGTCGGACTCGAAAATCATGCGGATGCTTCAGCGCGAGGGAATCCGGCTCGCACGGCGTACGGTTGCCAAGTACCGTGAGGAGATGACGATCCCGTCTTCGGACAAGAGGAAAAGGGTGTTCTGACACCCGTTTGGAGTCACAATGAAAGTCGACTACATCGCTCGAAAGGTCACCCTGGACGACTCGTTCCGCCAGTTGACGGAAAAGAAACTGGGCAAGATCACGAAGTACTTCAACGACATTCTGGACATGCGGGTGGAGGTCTCGCAGGAGCGTCATCTGTACGTGGTCGACCTTTTCGTCAAGGGTAAGGACTTCGACATCCACTCGACAACCCAACACAAGGAGCTCAACGCAGCCATCCAGGAAGGGATCGACAAGCTCGAGATCCAGGCGCGACGCGCCAAGGCCCGGCTGAAGGACCACAAGCCGCGCGGCAACGACGCTCGGGCGGGCCAGGATCTCGAGGTCGAAGCTTCGGAGCACGACGGCGCCCCCCAGAACCGGCCGCAGATCGTTGAGCGCTCGACGATCGCCATCAAGCCCATGTCGGTCGAGGATGCGGTTCTCGAGCTCGAACGGGGGACCGACCGGTTCCTGGTGTTCCGGAACTCCTCCTCTGACCAGATCAACGTGCTCTACCGACGTAGCGACGAAAATCTGGGCCTCATCACGCCAGAGATCTGATGAAGATTCGAGAGGCGGTCAGCCCAGACCTCGTGTTTCTCGGACTGAGGGCTTCCGACGCTGCGGAAGCCATTGCTGCAGTGGCCCACGAGCTTGCCGGAACGACTGGACTCGCGGCGGAGGCCGTGTCAGAAGCGCTCGGGGAACGCGAAAAGCTCGGCTCCACATCGGTTGGCAACGGCTTTGCCATTCCACACTGCAAGCTCGATGACCTCGAAGACATCGTCGTCGCTCTCGCCCGGTTCGAGACCGGCGTCGAGTTCGGAGGAAACCAGCACAACGAGCCGGTGACCTTTTTCTTCGTCGTATTGTCGCCGCCTGACCGACCGGCAGAGCATCTTCAGGTTCTGTCGCAAATCGCGAGGATTCTGAAGAACGGCGAGCTCCGCTCCGAGCTTTCCACTGTCACCGACGTCGATGCGGTCGTCGCGGCGGTGGAACGGGCCGCAGACCGGGAGGGGCTGTGAAGCTCCCACCGCCGATCCCGGTCTCCCGCCTGATCAGCGAGCCGCGGGTCTCTCCGCTGAGGCTCCGCGTGGTTGCCGGCGAGGCCGGCCTTGACAGCCACGAGATCTTCAACCCGAGGATCCAGAAACCCGGTCTCGCCCTCGCCGGATACCTGCCGTACGTGAAGAGCGGCCGCGCACAGATTCTCGGCGAGTCCGAGTACGCCTACCTGGAGACCCTCGGCGACGAGGTGGCCACCGAGCGCCTGCTCAAGATCGTCGACCTCGAGGTTCCGTGTTTGATCTCAACCAAGGGGAACCGTCCCCCGGAACGGGTCATTGGGGCGTGCAACGAGCGCCGAATTCCGCTCCTGGAGACGGCGCTTCAAACCTCGGAGTCCGTCGAGATCATTTCCGCGTTCCTCGAGGACGAGCTCGCTCCCCGGGTGCAGCTTCACGGCGTTCTGCTCGACGTCTTTTCCCTCGGCACACTGATCGTCGGCGATGCCGGTATCGGCAAGAGCGAGTGCGCCCTCGAGCTGATCTACCGCGGTCATCGACTCGTCGCCGATGATATCGTCATGGTTCGGCGGACCCACAACCGCGGTCTCATGGGCAGCCCGCACGACCTGCTCCAGAACTACCTCGAGCTTCGAGGTGTCGGCATCATCGACATCCGGAAGCACTTCGGAATGACCGCAACCCAGCCTGCGGTGACGATCTCACTCGTCATCCAGCTCATCAAGCTCAGCCCGGACGCCAAGGCATTGGAGCAGCGGTGGCGGGAGCAGATGATGGAGCGACCTCGAGCCTGGACCTCGACGGAAACCATCCTCGGCATGGAGATTCCGAAATACACGATGGTCGTGGCCCCCGGACGCGACGTCGCGATCATGGTCGAAACAGCGGTCAGAAAATGCCTCCTGGCCCAACGCGGTATCCAGGACGAACGCGACTTCCTCGAGGCCGTCAATCGGATCGCACAGGGTGAGGCGGGTGGCTGAGCCCCGGTTCGGCGGCCCGTTTGTGATCTCCGGCCTCTCCGGCTCCGGCAAGACCGTGCTTTCGCGCTCGTTCGAGGACATCGGCTACCTCTGCGTCGACAACATCCCGCTCGAGCTGGTCGGCGCACTGTTCGAGACGACCCATCGCGACATCGAGCGACTGGTGGTTGTGCTCGATGTTCGCACCCGCGGCATGGCCAATGAGTTTCCCAGCATCTTTCGCCAGCTCAAGGAGCGGTACCCCAACCTCCGCTTGGTCTTTGTCGAGGCGACCCCAGAGGTTCTCCTCCGCCGATACTCCGTCGCCCGACGACCCCATCCCCTCCGTGATCGCGGCATTGCCGATTCCATTGCGGCGGAACGCTCGACCCTGGCGCCGATTCGAGGGCTCGCCGATCTCATCGTCGACACGACCGCGCTGTCGCCACATGACCTGCGGCGGCAGGTGGTTGCCATGGGGGGAGGTGAGGTCGGACGCCAGGACACGCTGACGGTGGAGGTGGAGAGCTTTTCCTACCTTCAAGGGGTCCCGTCCACGGCCAGCTTGGTCTTCGACGTCCGATTCCTACCGAACCCGTACTTCCGCCAAGAGCTCCGCCAGCTTGCCGGAGACGATGAACCGGTCAAGACCTGGCTGACAGGGCAAGAGGAGGTCGAGGAAGCGATCCGGAGGATCAACGACCTCGTGCTCTACCTCCTGCCTCTGTACGGCAATGAGCTCAAGAGTCAGATCACCATCGCCGTAGGTTGCACCGGAGGACGACACCGCTCGGTGTACGTGGCGGATCGTGTAGCCGAAGCCCTCGCCGGGGCCGGGCGCGAGGTCGTGCTCCGCCACCGTGACAAGGAGCAGTGGAGGTTCACGTGATTCCTGTTCTCGTTCTCACCCATGGCGACCTCGCCAATGCACTGCTCGAGTCGGCCCGAAAGATCGACTCGCATCTCGACCAAGACACCGCCGCCATCACGCTGCCGTGGGACGTGGATACAGACGCCGCCGCGACTGAGGTGAGAGATCGCCTGAAGGCCATGGACGAGGGCTCTGGCGTTCTGGTGCTCACCGACATGTTCGGTGGGACGGCCACAAACCTGGCACTGCCATTTCTCGACCCCGATCGAATCGAAATCGTCACCGGTGTCAACCTTCCCATGCTCGTCAAGCTCGGATCATTGCGCGGCCGTGACATTCCCCTCGGGGACCTCGCCGGACGCCTCGCCGAGTCGGGCCAGAAGAGCATCCGACTGGCGAGTGAGTTCCTGCGCGGCCGAAGCGGAGGTTGACCGAGGTCGGTGCCCACGCACAGGTACAATGGGGAATGGTGAGCCCGGCAGCCATCCATCGTTGACCGCCGGGGACCGAGTCTCTCCACCTGAACCAGGAGCGCGAAGAGCATGACGCAGCAGAGGGTGATGATCACGAACAGGCTGGGGTTGCACGCACGAGCGGCGGCCAAGCTCGTGCACACCGCCAACACCTTCGAATCGGACGTCTTCATTGGTGGAGATTACGAAGAGGTCAACGCGAAGTCGATCCTCGGGCTGTTGACCCTGGCTGCCTCGAAGGGCACACCTCTCACCGTTCGCGCCGACGGCCCGGATGAGGATGACGCGGTGAGGGCGTTGGTTCAGCTCTTCGAAGACAAGTTCGGGGAGGGTGAGTGAGCCGAAGCCTCACCGGTCTCGGGGTGAGTCCAGGAATCGCCATCGGCGAGCCGGTGGTGCACGAGACTCGTCCGATCTCCACCCTGCGGATCACGATTGCCTCTGATCAGGTCGAGCAGGAGATCCGGCGGTTCTCGACCGCGGTCACCGCCACCGTCGACAACATCTGGGAAAACCGCGAGCGTGCACGGACACAGATGGGGGACGAGTACGCCGGCATCTTCGAGGCCCACCAGCTCATCGCCACCGATCCGTCTTTCATCGAACCGGTCAAGAAGATCATCCGTGACGAGCGGGTCAACGCAGAGTGGGCCACCGACCAGGTCGTCGCCCGCCTCGTGGCCCGGTTCGAAGCGCTCCCTCACGCGCACCTTGCCGACCGGAAGCTCGACGTTCTCGACGTCGCAACACAGATCATGAACGCCCTTCACGGCCTCGACTTGGGCCACCTCGACCACCTCGACCGGCCTTCGATTCTGGTCGCCGACGACGTCCCACCGTCCAAGGCGGTCCAGCTTCCCATGGACAAGATTCTCGGCTTCGCGCTGGAAACAGGTGGTCCTACGGCCCACACTACGATCATCGCGCGCTCGTTCGGGATTCCCGTGATCGTTGGTGCCCAGGGCCTGTGCGAGGCGGCTCGACAGTCGCGCCTCCTGGCCCTCGACGCGTTCGAGGGAAAGATCGTCTTCGATCCGAACCCTGCCGAGCTCGCCGAGTACCGCAACCGCCAGCTCGAGTACCGGGAGCAGCAGAGCCATCTGCTCGCGATGTGCGCCATGCCGTCGGTCACGAGAGATGGCCGCGAGGTCTCGATTCTCGCCAACATCGACCTGCCGAACGAGGTCGAGCTCGCCAGGCAATGGAACACGGCAGGTATCGGCCTGTACCGTTCCGAGTTTCTGTACATGAAGCTCAGCCCGAACCTGCCGACGGAGAAGGACCACCTCGAGGTGTACCGGGAGATCACCGAGCAGATGGCGCCGCATCCGGTGACCATCCGCACCTTCGACCTGGGCGGAAGGAAGCTCGCCCGCGAGGTGATCGGCTCGTCCGAGGCCAACCCCGTGCTTGGTCTCCGCGGCATCCGGTTGTGTTTTTCGCAGCCCGACTTCTTCAAGACTCAGCTCCGGGCGCTGGTTCGACTGGCGGGGGAGTACGAGCCGGGACGGGTCCGGATCATGTTTCCGCTCATCAGCGGAATCGAGGAGTTCCGGATCGCCCGTCTCCTGGTCCGGAAGATGATGGAGGAGGTCCGTGCCGCCGGACATCACGTTCCCGCCGAAATCCCGCTCGGCGCGATGGTTGAGGTTCCCTCGTCAGCAGTGATGGCACGCGAGCTCGCGCGTGAGGTCGACTTCATCTCCATCGGCACCAACGACCTCATCCAGTACTCCCTGGCGGTCGACCGATCGAACGAGCTCGTGGCGCACCTCTACCGCCCCACGAGCCCGGCGATCCTGCGCCTGATCACCGAGGTCGTCGAAGCCGGACGGAGCGAAGGAACGCCGGTCGCCATGTGCGGTGAGATGGCGGCCGACCCTCTCATGGTCCCAGTCCTGCTCGGCATCGGGCTGAAGAACTTCAGCATGAACCCGCAGGCCTCGCCCGTGGTCCGCGCACTCATCCGTCAGCTGTCCTACCGTGAGTCGGTTAGTCTGGCACGCCAGGCATGCTCCATGGTCACGGCCCGAGATGTCGAGGAGTTCCTGCTCGAGCGGCTTGCGATTTCACTCGCCAAGATCAAGATTCGAGTATGAGGGGGTGGCAGGGTTGGTGGAGGACAAGGTTCGCGTCATCGACAAGCCTTGGGGCCACGAGGAGATCTTCGCCGAAACGGCGAGCTACGTCGGCAAGATCCTGTTCATTCGTCGGGGTGAGGCACTGAGCCTGCAGTACCATGAGGTCAAGGAAGAGACGTTGCGGATTCTCGACGGCGCCATCGAGCTCGAGCTCGGCCCGGATCTCGACCACCTCGAGACCCATCACCTGGGTGCCGGTGCGGTCTTCCATGTTCCGCCGGGAGTCCTTCACCGGATGGTCGCAACCTCAGACAGCCACCTTCTCGAGGTTTCCACCAACCATCTCGACGACGTCGTTCGCCTCGAGGATCGTTACGGTCGACAAGGAACCAACGCGCCCTGATTCATCGCCCGGAGGTGACCCGTGAGAGCATCATCTACGCCGGTTCGGATCGCCATGACGGTCATGATCGCTTGCCTGCCGTTGTTCAGCGTCGGAGACGAGCGGGCAAACACGCCGACACCGACCCCGCCTGCCGGCGAGAAGTCTCTGTCTGAGGTCGCAGGATCCATCACCCTCGACACCAGCGCGGTCGGCGGCGGCAGCGGAGGAATTGTCATCAGCAACGAAAACCTTCCCGAGCTCGCCGGCAAGGGCGCCATCACCGAGGTGACGAAGCAGGGCGCCGGACAAGGGAAACGCGTCCTCTCGAATGTTACGGGCACCGGGGCCGAGGTCGAGGGCGAGATCCCTGGCTACGCCGAGGAGCAGCAGAAAAAGGCCTACTGGCAGGGTTTGTACCGGCAGCAGGTCGACCTGGTAACCTCGATCCGCAGTCAGATCGACTCGCTCGACTCGGAGATCCCCGGACTGTGGCGTGACTACTACGCCTGGGATGATCCCGCCTATCGCGACGGCGTCATCAAGCCGCGGCTCGACGAGGCCATGGCTCGGCGACAGAAGCTCGAGGCCGACCTGCAGCAGGCCGAGGCACGGCTCTCGCAGATCCAGGCTGATGCGCGACGCGACGGCGCCGAGCCGGGCTGGTTCCGCGGGATCGAGAAGCCGCCGACACCGGTCCCGACTCGGGGCATCATGCCTCCATGACCTGAGGGCGCGGTCCAACGGCCGTTGCAGAGCTGACTGGAACAGAGTAGGCGACACGTCGACGTGCGGATTTGGGAGTGATATTCAATCTCATCATGAAGACCTACTTCGTCGAGACCTGGGGCTGCCAGATGAACCGGCACGACAGCGAGCTGATCGAGGGCCAGCTCCTCGAGCACGGTTTGGTCCCAGCAGACCGGGCAGCCGCCGCCGACCTCGTCGTCCTGAACACCTGCTCGGTCCGGGAGAAGCCGGTCCAGAAGATCGTCAGCAGGATCGGCGCCCTCGCTCGATCCAACCCGAATGCGACTATCGGTGTGTGCGGGTGCGTGGCCGAGCAGGAGGGCGGCGCACTCCTGGACCGCTCCCGTTCCGTTGGTTTCGTGCTCGGACCCGGTCAGGCCGGGAGGGTCCGCGATGCCGTTCGGGCGGTGGAGCAGGGCCAGCGGGCCGTCCTCACAGGTTTCGACGGAGAAGCCGTGCTCAGCGATTACGCGGCTTTCCGCACGAGCGCGACCCGGGGCATGGTCACGGTCATCGAAGGATGCAATGAGTTCTGCACCTTCTGCATCGTTCCTTACACGCGGGGCCGAGAGGTCAGCCGACCGCTCGACGCCATTGTGGACGAGGTCCGTCGCCTGGCGAGCGATGGGGTCAAGGAGGTCGAGCTCCTCGGGCAGACCATCAACGCCTATCGATGTCCGGCGACCGGCGCCGACCTCGCGGTGTTGCTAGGGCGGGTCGCAGAGGTGGACGGTCTTCTTCGGGTCCGATTCATTACCTCGCATCCCCGACACTTCGACCAGAACCTGATCGACGTGATTGCATCTAACAATAATATTTACAGTTATTTGCATCTCCCAATCCAATCCGGTTCCGATGGCGTCTTGAAACGAATGCACCGCCGATACACCCGCGCCGAGTATCTCGACCTGGTCGCCAGAATCCGCACGGCGTCACCGGCCATCAACCTCTCGACCGACATCATCGTGGGCTTCCCTGGGGAGACCGATGGCGATTTCGAGGACACCATTGCGGTGCTGGAAGAGGTGCGCTTCGGCCAGGTGTTCGCCTTTGCCTTCTCGCCCCGACCACGGACCCCGGCGGCTCGATATCGCCCGAGGATTCCGGACGAGGTCGCGAGCGAACGCCTCCAACGCCTGTTCGCCGTCACCGACCGGATCTCGCTCGAGCTCAACCAGGAGCGGGTCGGTCGACGAGTGGAGGTGCTCATCGACGGACCGAGCCGACGAGATCCCGAGCACTGGCAGGGGAGGGGAGCGGACAATCGAATCGTCAACTTTCCGCGCCTCGCCGCTGAGTCGGTCGGTGATGTGGTCGAGGTCGAGGTGACCCGGGCAGGTCCCCACGCACTGGTCGGGGTCATCGTGGGAGCTTCGGTGCGGCTTCCCCTCGTTCCTTGACAAGCTTCCGGGTTCCGGACACATTGGAGAGGTGACTGACACCGATCGACCGCCGCCCGTCAAGATGGCGATTCGAGCCCTGGTCATCGATCCGACGACCAACTCGCCTGTGATCATCCTCGCCCGCCCGGAGGAGAGCTCATACCTGCCAATCTGGATCGGTGTCTGCGAGGCGAACGCCATCGCCACCCAGCTCGAGGGTGTGGAGACCCCACGGCCCATGACCCACGACCTGATCGTGTCGACTATCGCCACCCTCGGCTACCGCCTCGACCACATCCTCATCCACAGTCTCGACGATAGCGTCTTCCACGCGTCCCTCCATCTAACCGCCACATCCGGCGAGACTCGGGAGGTCGACGCCCGCCCTTCGGACGCCATCGCGATCGCCCTGCGTGCCGATGCCGACCTCCTCGTCGATCCGTCGGTGCTTGAACGCGCCGTTGTCACCGAGGCCAGCCAGGAGGATGCGATTCGCGCCATCCTCGAGCGGCTCAGGCCCGAAGACATGGGCGATTACGAAATGTGACCGGCAGCCCGTCGGCGGCCGTTTCGTCCGATTGACACCCTCAGCGGCGCGCACCTATCATGGTCGCCGCACGTCGCCTGGAGGCGCCAACCACAGATGATCATCGCCATCACCAACCAGAAAGGCGGGGTGGGGAAGACCACGACCGCCGTCAACCTCGCCGCCGGACTGGCCCAGAAGGGCATCACGACCTTGTTGGTCGATGTCGACCCGCAGGCGAACTCCACCATGTCCAATATCGACCTGGCCCAGGTCGCAGGCAACATGTTCGACGTGCTCACCGGCCAGGCGAGCATCGCCGACATCATCCTGCCGAGCAAGCAGGCCAATCTCTGGGTCGCACCTTCCCGGATCGCAATGGCCAAGCTCGAGGTTTCCATGGTGGGGGAGCTTGATGCTCCCTATCGGCTCAAGGATCGTCTGGAGGAGGTCAACGGTTCTTACGAGGCCGTGATCATTGACACCCCGCCGACCCTCGGGTTGACCACGGTCAACGCTCTGGTTGCTGCGTCGGACGTCATCATTCCGATCCAGTCTTCGTACTTCGCGCTCGAAGGTACCGACGATCTGCTCGACACCATCGACAAGATCAAGGCGCGGCCGAACACCGCTCTGCGCATCCTCGGCGTTCTGGTCACGATGTACGATCGGCGCACCGTCCTGGCGAAACAGGTTGCTGACGAGATCCAGGATGTCTTCGGCGACCTTGTCTTCAATACCGTCATCACCAAGTCAGTGCGGCTGGAGGAGTCGCCGGCGCACCAGTGCAGCATTTTCGAGCACGCGCCGAGCTCGAGCGGCGCGTACGAGTACTACAGTCTGTGTGAGGAGGTCCTCGAGCGTGTCCGACGCCACTCGTAAGAATATCGGTTTGCCGACTCGTCGCCGCATGCGACACGATCGTCACTACGTTGATGAGCTCGTGACGCCTCGAACCGCCGACGGCATCGGCTTCATGGTCCGTGTTACCCAGATCGCATCCAACCACGATCAGCCACGAACCACTCTCGGGAACCTCGACGACCTCGTCGACAGCATCCGCCGTCACGGCATCCTCGAACCGCTTCTCGTCCGGCGCCGTAACGGGGACGGTTACGAGCTCGTTTCGGGGGAACGCCGCTTCCACGCCGCGATGATCGCTGGCATCGAAGAGGTTCCCTGTATCGAGCTCGAGCTTGACGACCGTCAGGCGCTCGAGATCGCCCTCATCGAGAACCTCCAACGCAAGGACCTGACGCCCTTCGAGGAAGGGGAGGGTTTTCGGACCCTCATCGAGAGCTATGGATATACCCACGAAGAGGTGGCCAAGGCCGTTGGTCGATCCCGAGTCACGGTCACTGAGTCGCTGAAGCTCCTCGGCATCCCATCCGAGGTCCGGGCAGCATGTCGGCATGCCGACATCACCGCCAAGAGCACGCTCCTTGAAATCGCCCGTGCACCAGATGCCGAGTCGATGCTCGATCTCGTTCGAGAGATCGCCGAGGAGCAGCTGGACCGAGCCGAGCTCCGTCGTCGCCGACGCCGCGGCGGTGAGGACGAGGTTGACGGTGATACCGATGCTTCAGCCGCCGCCGGACCACGGCCCTACGTTGTACGGTTTCGTCCGTCCGCGGACCGCCCGTTCGGTGTCTCCTTGTCGTTCCGAACCGAGACCGAACCGGAACCGAGACAGGTCATCGAGGCGTTGCGGACGCTAATTCGAGAGATCGAGGCTTCGCTCGAGACCTGATCCTCATGGCAGGGGAACACCACTTCGCATTCGGTTCCTGCTTTAGGTTTACATAATATATCTTATCGGACATTGCATCCCGGGGCTGTCTCTGTGGAAAACGGCTGCAGTGTGGAAAGCCTGAGGAAAACTCGAGCGGTCGTCCTCGAGCCTCACGTCGTGTAGACTGTGCCGCACTGTGAGGAAGCTTCGTTGAAGTCTTTCGGCCGTATCGACCGCTTCGCCATCCGCGAAGTGATTCCCCCCGCGATTCTCGGGTTTGCCGTCTACACCTTCCTGCTGATGATGCGGCCCATCTTCAACCTCGTCGAGCAGGTTCTCGTTCGCGGCGTTCCGTGGCGGGATGCGTTGGAAGTCGTCGGCAACACCGTGCCGCACGTGATGGTGTTGACTGTGCCCATGAGCTTCCTGTTCGGCGTTCTCATCGGCGTCGGTCGCATGAACGCCGACAACGAGATCATCGCCCTCCAGGCCGGCGGCATCCCATCATCACGTCTCCTGCGTCCGATCGTGTTTCTCGGCATCCTTCTGACGGCGGTCAACGCCTACATGTATCTCCGGGTGATTCCGGAGTCCAACCGGACGCTTCGCGAGATGCGGGTGGCCCTGTTCGCCCACGCCAAGAACATCGGTCGAATCGAGCCCGGGGTCTTCTACGAGGAGTTCCCGAACATGCTTCTGTACGTCCGCGAGGTGGCCGACCGGGGCAGCCGCTGGCGCGGGGTCATGATTTTCGACACCAGCAACCCCGAGGAACAGCGGTTGACCCTGGCGCAGCGTGGCCGAATCGTCACGACCGGTGACATGACCTCCCCTACCGCTCACCCGGATTTCGCCCGCAACAACGGCGACGGACCGGACCGGTGGATCCTGCTCGAGGACGTGGTCAACCACCAGTTCAGCCGAAGTGATCCCGAGTCGTACCGCTTCAGCAACAGCTTTCAACAGGTCGTCAGGCCGAACCCGGTGCGCAAGGACCGCGGAGTCACCCGGTATCGCCTGGACATTCGAGAGCGCGAGACCGAGGACCTCGTTCAATACCTCCGCGATGGCACATTTGACGACGACACCACCGATGAGCATCGCTCTGGCGACCTTGACGAGCGCAAACTCGAGCGCCGTCTCGTCGAGATCGAGCTCAACCGACGGCTGGCCATCCCCTTCGCGTGCACGGTCTTCGCCATCCTGGCAGTGCCCTTGGGCGTCGGAGCCAGGTCGGGCGGCAGGGGTCGCGGCTTCATTGTCTCGGTGGCGGTGATTCTCGCGTACTACGTGATCAACAACAACGGTGAGCTTCTGGCCGTCGAGGGTCGCGTCCCATCGTGGTTCGGCGTCTGGCTGGCCAACCTCGTGCTCACCGTTTTCGGCTTCGCGCTCATCTCCCGGATGGGTCGGTGGATGGGAGAACGGCAACGTCCGGAAGGCGTGGTCGCGCGGTTCGTCCGGCGCTGGAAGGCTCGCCGCCGAGCCCGAACCGGCATTCTCGGCCGAATCGACCCGGATGCCGAGTCTCTGGTCACAGGCAGCTTCCCCGTGAGCCTTCAGCGTCGGCGGACGACCTCGAGATTCCCGACCCTGCTCGACCGCTATGTCATCCGGAGCCTGCTTTCGCCCCTGAGCCTTGTTCTGTTCAGCACCTCCCTGCTCTACATTGTCATCGACCTCACCGACAACATCGACCACATGGCGAAGAACAAGGCCCCGATCGAAGTAATCATCGGCTACTACTTCAACCTCGTGCCCCAGCTGATCATGGACATCATGCCCTTGGCCCTGATGATCGCCGTCCTGATCCTGCTCACGATTCTGGAACGGCGCCAGGAGCTCACCGCCTTCAAGGCCGGGGGCATCTCCTTGTACCGTGTCGTCGTGCCGATCCTGCTCATCGCGTCGGCCGTGGCAGCCGCCATGTGGCTGCTCGAGGAGTCCGTGGTCCCCGATTCCAACCGTGAGGCCAAGCAGCTTCTCGACCGGATTAAGGGCCGTGAATCCGCCAGGTCGACCCTCGCCGGTGGCCGTCAGTGGCTGCTGTCGCGTGACGACGAGAGCTTCTACTGCTTCCTTCAGTTCGACGAGTCGACGAAGTCCATGGTGCGGTTCACCGAGTTCACCGTGGACGAGGCGATGGAGCTCCGCTTCCAGCTGTTTGCGCAGCGCGTGTCCTACAGCAACGGAGCATGGTTCGCGCAATCCGGCTGGTATCGCCGGGTCAACTCGGACGGGACCGTCGATTTCAAGATGATCACGGGGCGGCAGGAGATCGGCATTCCCGAGGGGCCCGAGTACTTCGCTCAGGAGCGTCGCGTCCCGGCCGAAATGACTGTCAAGGAGCTTCGGGCTCACATCAACGAGCTCATCGAGTCTGGTCACCAACCGACCCGACTCATGGTGCGCTGGCACCAGAAGTTCGCCTACCCGTTGTCGGCGTTTCTGATGGTTTTCCTCGCACTGCCTTTCGGTCTCAACCGAGGCGGCCGGAGGGTGACGACCATGCAGGGCGTCGCGCTCGCCCTTGTGCTCGGGATCGCCTACTCCGTCGCGGTCGCGTTCTTCGGCAAGCTCGGGGAGGCCGAGGTCCTACCGGCGGCCATCGGAGCCTGGGCGCCGCTGATCCTGGCTGCCCTCTTTGCCGTCAATCGCATGACGACGCTGAGGACCTAGGAGCTTGTAGCGTGAAGGTGGCGGATGGATTTCGGAGAGCCGTGAAGGGCCATTTGAGGCGCAATTTCGGAGCAGTACTTCGAGTACGGGGGCCGAAAATGCAACGAAAAAGGGCCTTCACGGAACCCGAAAGACACTGCTGATCTTTGCGCTACAAGCTCCTAGCCCGTTCCCGTCCAGAAACTGTGTTTTTCGGCAAACTTGGCGTCCATCGGCGGGTTTTCTTGTGCGGCGTACCAAATTCGTCTCGGCGATGGAAGGCAAGAGCTCACGCGTGACATGTCGGCATGCCGACATCACGAAGCGAACCGCACCACCAGATCGTGGAAACGACGCCGGAGTGGATGGAGGTCTGTGCCTCGGT
>Ga0316576_10001179_pt1 | contig 13738 bp, 12 predicted proteins | sample S0NA_FD_203075 | JGI IMG/M metagenome (GOLD analysis project Ga0316576, IMG submission 203075) | Rhizosphere microbial communities from salt marsh grasses in Alabama, United States - S0-2_050615r3r5 | ecosystem: Host-associated > Plants > Roots > Rhizosphere | place: USA: Alabama | collected... | reverse complement strand
GTTCCTTTTTCTCCTTTTCCATCCTCCACCTCCTGGTGTGTGGTTAAAAAATGATACGGTCTGCAAGGTGCTCGACCGACATGGTGATTACCGCGGCATTGGGTCAAAAAGCCAATGCCGATAGGACTTTCCAGATTTGTAGAATAGATGAAGCAGTGACATAAAAAAATCGGCTCAATGCTTTTTTTCGCGTAGGCAGGGATAAGGGGTGGAGATAAGGTGCGTGCGCAAGTTTATGTAGGGATTTTGCTTACGCGATCATGGATTCAGCGCGCAGTCCGTTACTATGATTGAAAACGGCCCATACATACTTACAGATATGGATACGGACGGCCGCGAATAGGCCGATAATTAGATTTGCCCAGGCAGAACAAGTAGGCTAGGTTTGGCAACTGACCAGCGCTGCGGCCGCATTCAACTGTTCAAAATCGACAGGTCTTTAAGGGGGATATATGCACAGCAAAGTGATGGTGATTCTGGGGTTTCTTATGTTAGGCATGGTGTCGGCCGGACCGGTCTTCCCCGCCGACCGGGTTATGGAACTTCTGCCGGATTTCGAACTGCCGATACCGGAAGAACCAGGCCATGCCAATTATCTGGGCGTACAGAACATCGAAGGCGAGACCTTCAGGATCACCGATATCGATGCCGATATCGTGCTGATCGAATTGTTCAGCATGTACTGCCCGTTCTGCCAGGAGGAAGCCCCTGCCGTCAATGAGCTCTATCAGAAGATGCAGGCGCTGGGAACTGCCGGCCCGAACATCAAGATCGTCGGCATCGGGGCATCCAACTCGCCGTTCGAAGTCGACCATTTCAGAAACACCTTCGACATCGAGTTTCCGCTTTTCCCGGACCAGGACATGTCCATCTACAAGGCCCTGTCCGGGGCGGGAACGCCGGGATTCATAGGCGTCCGCTTCGATGAAGGAAAGAAGGGGGTGATCGTGCTGCGACAGTCGGGCGGATTTTACAGCACCGATGATTTTCTTGCGGAGTTGATTGAATATGCGGCCCGCCGTTAGCAACAGGGGAAGCGGCTGGACGATTCTGCTGGCGCTTTTCATTCTGTCGGCCCTGCCCTTCGATCTGCACGCGGCGGAGCGGCATCTCAGCGAATCGATCTACGATACCGGCCACCTCAAGCCGATCGACAGCGTCCTGAAGGTAGCGCCCGGAGACATTGCCCCCGATTTCGAACTGAAAGCGATCTCGGGGAAATCGATCCGCTTGAGTTCATACAGGGGCAGGAAAAACGTCGTGATTTCCTTCGTTCCCGCCGCGTGGACACCGGTGTGTTCGGATCAGTGGCCCGGTTACGCGATTACCCGGCGGTATTTTGACGACGCCGATGCAGTGTTGCTCGGCATCACCGTCGACAACGTCGCCACATTGTACGCGTGGACCCGTCAGATGGGTACCATCTGGTTTGAGGTATTGTCCGACTTCTGGCCGCACGGCGCCACTGCCGAAGCATACGGCCTGCTCAGAAGCGACGGCACCTCCGAACGGGCACTGGTATTTATCGACAAGCACGGCGTCATACGCGACATCTACGTATCGGACATAAACGTGCGGCCGCCGCTGGAGTATTTGGTAGAACAGCTGGCAAAGCTGAAATAGCAGCCGCCGCTCACCCGCCGGACCTGCCGAAATGCTCGTTCTCTTTCCAGAGCACGGCGTGCCGGGTCAGCTCGCTGCCACTCTTGAGGCAGAGCTTTTGCCTGATCCGGTCGCGGTAGGTGCCGATGGTCTTGATGCCGAGCTTCATCCGCTCGGCGATTTCCCGGGTCGACAGACCGGAGCCGATCAGCCGGAACACCTCGAGTTCCCGGTCGGTGAGCAGGTCTACCGTGGGTGCTCCCTGGGCGCCAGGGTTGCCCTGGAATTTGTCGAGCAGGTGAGACATCATGTCGGGACTGACATGGATCTTGCCGCTGAGGATGTTCCTGATCGCCGAAATGACCGATTCCGAGGCCTCCTTTTTCATCACGTAGCCCCGGGCACCGGCCCTGATCGCGCGTTCGGCCCACACCGATTCATCGTGCAGCGATAACACCAGCACCGGCAGACCGCTGTACTTCATGGCAAGTTCCTTTACCAGGTCGAGGCCGTTTTCCTCGGCCAGCGAGATGTCGATAATGGCCAGGTCGGGCGTCATTTCGCTCAATGATCTCCTGGCGCTGGCGAAATCCTCGGCAACGCCGCAGACCGTCAGATCGTCTTCCTGGTTGAGCAGCTCCTGCATGCCCATCCTGAAAATCGGATGGTCGTCGACTATCAGTATCTTTTTCATCAGTTCGTTCTGTCGCGGGTGACAGAGATTACCGTGCCCGAGTGGGGATTCGATTCTATCTCCAGATCAGCCCCGATGGCCTTGGCGCGGTACTCCATGGTGTGCAGTCCCATGCCTTTTCTTGTCGACAGGGTATCAAAGCCGCTACCGTTGTCAATGATCTTTACCGACAGCCGGTCGTCCCTGGAGTGCAGGGTGATGCCGATATGGTCCGGTCGGCCGTGCCGGGCAGCGTTGAAAACCGCCTCCCGGACAATATAGTAGACGTGGGTGGCGATGTTGTTGTCAAGGTATTCGGCTTCGCCGTTGAGCGACAAATCGCAGATGACCCCGGACAGGGTTTCTATCTCCACTGCCAGCTCCTCGATTGCAGCTTCCAGACCGCTTTCGATAATGTGAACGGGATAGAGGCCGCGAGCCAGTCGTCGGGTCTTTTCGGTGGCATCGACGATCAGTTCCCTGATCGACTCGAGCTGCTCAGCGCGCTGCGGATTTTCCTTTTCCAGATTTCGCTTCAGCGCCTTGCTGAGCAGTTCGACGCCGCTCAGATGGGAGCCGAGGTCGTCGTGCAGGACCCGGCCGATATTGGATCGCTCGGCCTCCCTGACCGCGATGATCTGTCGCTCCAGCCGGCCCATCTTCTTTTCCGACCGGGTTTTCAGGATATGCAGCCACATGCCTTCCAGGACCATGGTCATCTGCCGCACATCGGTCTGATCGTAGCGGCTGGCGTTGTTGCAGACGCCAGCCACCAGCACGATTTGGCCGCTGTTGTAGATGGGCACATCGATATGCCGGGCGATCGGCCGCTGATACGGGTACAGCTCCTCGCGGTTGTTCTTCCGGCAGTCGTTGCAGATGATCGCCTCTCTGGCGGCAACCGCCTGGCCGGCCAGGCCGCCCCCGGCGACGCTGCTTGACAGCTTGCGCTTGTTGGGATAGGGGACCCGGGTGCCGTCGGCGGTCTGGTGCGAGACGATCGTCACGTGCCGCTGCGGCTTGTTGACCAGCGCCAGATACCCCTGTTCGGAACGAGTAATCTGGACGATCCTGCGCAGCGTGAATTCATACTTGTCCTTCAGCGAGTAAGCGTCCATCAGTCCGAGTTCGAGCAGCGTATCGAGACGCAGTTCGTCACGGCGCAGCAGGGCTTCCTGCTGGATACGGTCGTCGACCATGTCGTTGGCCAGCAGGGCGAGGTCTTCGAACTCGCTGAAGGCCAGGTCGTGCCGGTCGATCTTAACATTCTCGGCGGCCGCGCGGCGGAAGAAATCGGTGAAAAAACTGAATCCCTGCTTGATCTTGGTCGTGTAGTAATAGGCGATGAAGAGCAGCAGCGATACCGCGATGGAAAACAGAAAGATAAAGGTGGAGACGTTCTTGAACGAGATTCTCCGATAGGTTTTGGTGGCGCCGACGATCAGCTGTTCCATTTCGGCCATCGAGATCGAGGCACCGATGACCCATCCCCACTCGTCATAAGCCTTGATGAAACAGAGTCTCTGTTGCAGCTGGCCATGGTCGCTTTCCCGCTCCTTGTAGACAATGAACCCCTGTCTCCCTGCCGTGCTGCCGGTCTCGAAGAGTCTCTTGCCGACCGGCTGCCCGGCACCGTCGCTAAGCGTCCTGATCGACCGGCCGACCAGCTGCCGGTTGGGGTGGGAGATGATTGTACCATCGGCCTTGAAGATGAATACTTCGCCCCCCTGGCCGAAGCGGATCTGGTCGATCCGGGCCAGGGCGTCCGCCTGGTTCATGCGTTCCGTGTCGTTGTCGTAGATTCCCGCCCCGAGAAACCAGTCGAACGGTTTGAAATACTTTACGAAACAGATTTTCGAAAAGACCTGATCCGGAAACGCCGGCTTGACGAGAGAATAGGTGTAGATTCCCGCTCCCTTCTCATGGACGATGTCGATCATGTCGCGCACGACGCTGCTTGAAGGATCCGGGGTGGGCAGGGTCGTTCCACCCTCGAAATGGGGTTCGTCGGCGAACAGGTCGATCTCGCCGGTCAGGGCCCTGCCGGCGAAATAGTAGCCCCGGTCGCCGTACCAGCGGATCGGCCTGAGCACTTCCACGGCCATGGACCTGATCGTCTCCATTGCCATCTGGTCCCGGTACATCGCGTAGAGGTGAGCAGCGATCGTGTAGGCGGACTGAACTCGCTCCCTGATTTCCGATTCTACCGCCAAGTGCGCCTGGTCGCGGGTGAACTCGATGAAATCGACGACGTTATCCAGCTCCTCCCTGACCCGGTCCTGGTACATATGATTGTAGGTGGTCTCGATGTTTTTGATGCTTTCCTGATAGGCCTGATACTCGTTGATCGCCCAGAAGATGCCGATGAAAATGGCAAGCGCTAGAATGACCAGCAGCGACGCATAGAACGGAGCAGCAGACAGGGAAATCTTCTGCGACCTGAACTTCTCGACCCAGTATCGAATCGACAACATGCTCATTTACTTCCTGCAGCTGCGGCTGGCGCTCCGGGCGGGGCATCGAGATCGATGATTTCCGGATAGATGGAGGTCAGGATGATCGAGTCGAGCCCCTGGTGGTCATCAGGGCCGAACTGCAGGACCAGGCCGCCGAGGTCAAAGGTGCCGGTTTTCTCCATGGTATCGATGAAGGCCTCTCTGCTCAGTTCCCCCGGTACGGCCTCAGCTATGGCGGCAAAGAGCTTTCCGGCGATGTAGCCTTCGAGGCTGGTGAAGCTGAGCGGTGCGTCGTGCTGATACTGCTTCATCGACTCCCGGTATTCATGAATGAGTTCGATGGAGTCTTCCTGAGGATCCGGTACGACCTGGGAGACGATCACGCCAGCCCCGTAGGAACCGAGCGCCCGCTGGAGGCTCTCGGTACCGACAAAGGATATATTGCCGAAGGTCAGATCGGGACTCACCTTGGTCTTGCTGAGCTTGATGAATTCGGCGCAGGCCGTGTAGGCGCCGACCAGCACCACCGCCTGCGGGTCCGCCCGGTAAATTTGCCGCAGGCTGCCCATGACCGCCAGGGTGTTGCGCTCGTAGCTGGCTTTCGAGACCAGCTGCATGCCGCGGCCGGCGAGTGCCCGTTCGATCCCCTCGAGGCCGTCGTATCCGTAGCTGTCGTTCTGGTAGAAACAGGAAATGCGCTCGAGTCCCAGGCTATCGATCAGATAGGAAGCGATCGTCTCCATTTCCTGGAAATAGCTCGCCCGCACGTTGATCACGTAATTTCTAAACGGCACCCGCAGCAGTTCGGCTCCGGTAAACGGAGCGAAGAACGGGATCCGATATTCTTCGATGATCGGAATGACCGCTTTCGACGTCGGGGTGCCGACTTCGCCGATGAGCAGGAACACGTCGTCCTCGGTGATCAGCTTGGAGGTGTTTCTGACCGCCTTGTCCGGTTCATAGCCGTCGTCGAGGCTGATCAAGCGGACTTCCCGACCGCCGATGCCGCCCCGGTCGTTGATATGACCAAAGGCGGCGAGCAGTCCGGCCCGCATCTCGATACCCAGGTTCTTGGCCGGGCCGCTCAACGCACAGGACTGGCCGAGCATGATCGGGCCGGAGGTGGCGGCATCGGAAGGGACGAAACACAGCAGCAGTCCGAGCAGCAAGGCTTTTGGGCCCGCCCCTGAGGGGAAATAACAAAAATTCATGAATCTGCCGGATTATTTGCTCAATCCGCCGATAATGCCGCGTACCGCTGCCGGGATATCGGCCGGCAGCACGACGGTCTTGGCATTTTCGGCGGCGGCCATGCTCCTGATCGACTCGATATATTTCTCTCCGAGCAAATACATTACCGGCAGCTCCTCGTTCTTGATCGCCTGGGCGACCTTCTCGATGGCCTGCTGACTGGCCTCGGCCAGCACGATCTTGGCCTGGGCGTCGCGCTTGGAGGCTTCGAACCGTCCGTCGGCCTCGAGGATCGCCGCCTGCTTCTCACCGTCGGCGCGGGTCACGGTGGCCCGCCGCTGGCGTTCGGCGGCGGCCTGCTCCTCCATCGCCTTCTGCATCGTATCGCTTGGGTTGATATCCTGGATTTCCACGGTCTTAAGCGTGATCCCCCAGTCGGAGATGTCGTCCGAGATGGACGCCTTGAGGGTTGCCTTGATGGTGTCGCGGCTGGACAGCGCATCGTCGAGCTGCATTTCACCGATGATCGAACGCAGCGATGTCTGCACCAGGTTCTGGATTGCGATGATGTAATTTTCAACGCCATACACGGCCTTTTCGGGATGCATGATGTTGATGAAGGCCACCGCGTTGGCAATGATCACCACGTTGTCCTTGGTGATCACCTCCTGGCTCGGCACATCGAGCACGATGTCCTTGGTGGTCACCTTGTAGGCGACCCGGTCGAAATAGGGGATGATGAAGTTGAGTCCCGGCGCCAGCGTCGAGTGGTACTTGCCGAGCCGCTGAATGACCCATTTGGAGCCCTGCGGAACGATCTTGACGCCCTTGAACAGAGTCACGCCGACAATCAGAACGAAAATGAAGGTTGCATAGAGCACGCCGATATCCATGATAGTCTTGCCTCCAGTCTGTACGGGAAAGGTGATTACATCAGTTTCTTGGCTGAACGATCAGCGTATTTCCGGATACATCGAGCACCTCGACCCGGTCTCCGACCCGGCACTCCTGCCGGCAGATGAATTCCCACTCGTCGGAGCCGAGCAGCGGTATCGGGAAGCGGACGGTGCCCCGCACCTCGTCCTGCGGCACCCTGATCACGATGCCGGTCTCCCCGACAACGGCCTCCTTGGAAATGCCGGCCCTGGTTTTGTCAGTCATGGTCGGCTTGAAAAATTTGAACCACAGTACAGTAAACACGATTGACGCCCCTGCCCAGACCAGCAGCTGCGGGGTCAATCCGAGCTCTGGAACGGCCAGAAGCAGAACGGAGACGGCCAGCGCCGCCAACCCGAACCAGAACAGGGTGAAGCTGGGGACCAGCATCTCCCCGAGCATCAGCAGCAGTCCCAGTATCAGCCAGTGATACCAGAGGATGGTTATGCTCATGGCGGATTTCTCCTATGTTGGTGTTGACCTTCGCTGTCCGTTTTGATGGCGATGATTTGAACGACGGCGCCGAGGCCGCAGTGATAGCTGCCTTCGCGAACCTCCCGCTCGGTCTCGACGGCGTGGATACAGTCAAGCGGGGCAAGCTCCCGCTTCAGTTCTTCCAGGTCAAGCAGCAGCTCCGGATGGCGGGGGCCGCCGGTATCGTTGTCCATCTGTTTTTGTGCGAACCCTTCGAGGATAAAATATCCACCCGTCGCCAGGCCGCTGCACACGTTCCTGTGAACGGTTTTTCGTAACGCCGGCGGAAGGTGGCAGAAGATCGATATAATTGCCCCGTAGGCGCCGGGGTCGATGACGAAATCGTTGAGATCGGCCACCACCGTGTCGATCGAAACCCGGTGCCCGGCTGCCAGTGATCGCGCCTTCTGCAGGCCGACCGCGGATGAGTCCACGGCGATGACATGGTGCCCCTGCCCGGCCAGGTAGACCGCGTTGCGCCCCTCCCCCTCGGCAAGGCAGAGGATCCGTGATGCGGGGTGCAGTCGTGTCGACGCGTCCACGAGGAAATTGTTGGGTTTCGTTCCGTAGGCAAAGCCCGGTTCGCTGTAGCGTTGGTCCCACATCATCAAAGGTGCTGAAGTCACTGAAAAAGAGGCCTCTGACAAGACTAAGATTTCATTGTCCATTGTGCAATAAACTGGTAAAAAATGCGAGGAAAAGCGGGCCTCCGGAACAGCCCTGCCGTCGATTCGAGAAATGATGATTATCCGCTGACCATGTCTTCCCTCCAACCACTGCTGCCCGACACCGAACTCACGATCTACTGTCTGAAGGGGGATCTGTCCGGTGTGAATATCGCTGCCGAGGGGTTTCTCGGCACCTGGCAGGACGGCGGATACGCCTTTCTGTTCTTCAGGGGATCGAGCAATTTTTCAATCCGGCGGTTCCTTGAATGCCATGCTCAATACCAACTCGAACAACGATTCGCGATGACTTACGGAGAGTGGCAGGGCGGTTTTGCGGACCCGGTCAGGATCGGCAGATTCCTGCTCAATCCTCCGTGGCTCAAACGGGTGCCGGCGGACGGCGAAATTGCGCTGAGTTTCGATCCCGGCCTGGTGTTCGGCAACGGCACCCACCCGACCACGCTGGCCTGCCTGACCGCCGTGGAGATCGCCTGTGCCGGAGGTAAAATCGAACGTATGATCGACCTCGGTACCGGCACCGGGCTGCTGGCCCTGGCAGCGGCCAAGCTTGACTGCAGCCAGGTCGTGGCCATCGACAACAACCTGCTGGCCGCCAGAACCGCAGAAAACAACCGCAAACTCAACCAGCTCGAATCGGTTCTGGTGGTATGCGGATGTGCCGAAGCGTTCGCGTCGCTTCCTTCGGACCTGCTAGTAGCCAATATCGGCCACCGGGTGCTGGCCGATATCCTCACGCCGGGGAATCTCAGGCATCAGCGCTGGCTGGTGCTGTCGGGCCTGCAGAACCGCGAGGCGGAATCGATTCTGGGCATGCTGGCGAGGCTCGATGTGCTTGTTTTGAAACGCTGGCTGAGCGACAATATCTGGAATACGATACTGGCGATCACCAAAGACGGCAGATAACCTCCCCCAGGCCTCCCTGGTTCGCAGGCCGTCTCATGTTACCCATGACGGTCAGGTCAGGGCTGCCGATGCCGCCCGTTTTGCCAAACCGGCTGAGAGGCATTAGGGTGTAAACATCTGCAGACGGGGGCCCGGGGACGGGACTGAACCATGAACGACCAACCAGACACCGACAGTCATCCGCTTACATCGCTGGCGCTGGCGACCGATCTGTATCAGCTGACCATGGCCCAGGGCTATTATTGTGCCGGCCTGACCGAACGGCAGGCGGTCTTTCACATGTTCTACCGGAGTCCGCCGTTCGGGGGCAGGTATGTGGTTGCCGCCGGCCAGAACAGTTTTGGCGACTGGCTGGAAAACCACCGTTTCAATTCCGAGGACATTGCCTTCCTGTCGTCGTTGACGGGCAGGGACGGCAGACCGCTGTTTCAGCCGGATTTCCTGGAATATATCACAACCTGGAAATTCCGCGGCTCGATCGAGGCGGTTCCGGAAGGCACCATCATGTTTCCGCACGAGCCGATTATGCGGGTCCGTGCCCCGCTGCTGGACGCTCAGCTGGTCGAAACGACGCTGCTCACCCTGATCAATTTTCAGACGCTGATCGCCACCAAGGCATCGCGGGTGCGGCTGGCGGCGGGTGGAGACGAAGTTCTCGAGTTCGGGCTGCGACGGGCCCACGGGCTCGACGGCGGGCTGTCCGCCAGCAGGGCGGCCTATATCGGCGGTGTCGATGCGACCTCCAACGTGCTTGCGGCAGCCCGCTTCGGTATCCCGGTCCGGGGTACTCATGCCCACAGCTGGGTCATGGCGTTCGACAGCGAACCTCAGGCCTTTGCTGCCTATATCGACCTATTTCCGCATAATTCGGTGCTGCTCGTCGATACCTACGACACGCTGGAAGGTGTGAGAAACGCAATCGAGGCGGGGCGGAAACTGCGCGAGCGGGGTGAAGACCTGATGGGCGTGCGCCTCGATTCCGGCGATCTCGCCTATCTGTCTATCCGGGCCCGAAAACTGCTCGACGAGAACGGGTTTCACGACACCAAGATCGTGGCGTCCAACGACCTGGATGAGCGGCTGATCACCAGTCTGAAATCACAGGGTGCGCCGATCAACGTGTGGGGGGTCGGTACCAAGCTGGCCACCTCCTTCGACGAACCGGCACTCGGCGGGGTATATAAGCTGGCAGCCATCGAAAACCGGAACGGGGAGACCGTTGAGCGGATTAAACTGTCTGAGCAGTCAGGAAAGACGTCCTTGCCGGGAAGCCTCGACGTTGCCCGGCTGACGCAGGAAGGCATCAACGTCGGCGACGTTATCTTCGACACCCTGATCGAGGACCCGCCGTCGACAGAGGACCGGGTGATCACCATCATATCTCCTGAAGACCCTTGGAAGCGCAAACTGATCCCCGCCAAGGGCCTCCGTATCCAGTTGCTACTGAAGCCGCTTTTTGCCGGCGGCGAGCGGGTCGGCAAGCGGGAGGCGCTGGCCGCCATGCGTGAGCGGACGTTTGAGAACCTGAGGGCCTTCGATCGGGCGATTTTCAGGTTCGACAATCCCCACGCCTACCCCGCCGGCCTGTCCCAGGAACTCTTCAGGCATCGGGAGACGATGCGGAGCCACGAATTCGAAATCATCAAACAGCGGATCGGAGCCGCTCATCAGAACAGCGGCACACCGGGCGGCAAGCCGCACGAAGCGGGGGAGGAACCATGACCAGGGCGCTGATCGTTGTGGATGTACAGTACGATTTTCTGCCGGGCGGGAGCCTGGCGGTGGCCGACGGCGAGGCTGTCATTCCCGTAGTGATCGATCTGATCAATGGAGGCGGTCGGTATGAGCTGATCGTTGCGACCCAGGACTGGCATCCGCCCGATCACGGTTCATTCGCGTCAGTGCACGAGGGCGTGAAACCGTTCGATATCGGCGATTTGAACGGGCTGGAGCAGGTCTTCTGGCCTGATCACTGCGTCCAGGGCGAGCATGGCGCCAGACTGCATGAAACCCTGCTCGAGACGCTCGTATCGATCACCGAACGCGGCTCCAGAACGTTGATCATCAAAAAAGGCCGGCATCAGTCCGTCGACTCCTACTCGGCGTTCTTCGACAATGCCCGGGAACATGACACGGGCCTGCACAAGGCGCTGCAGTCATACGGAATCGAGGCGGTCGATGTGGTCGGCCTGGCCCTCGACTACTGCGTCAAATTCACCGCACTCGATGCTGCCTCACTGGGGTATCGAACCAGGGTGCTGCTCAGCGGCACTCGCGCGGTCGATCCGGCGGCAGCCGATGCCATCGTCGGCGAGTTGGAAGCAGCCGGGGTGATGTGTTCACGCTGATCTGAACGAACCTTTCTGGGGTGCTCTTGTGCAGCGCACCGGCCTTTGCGATCTGCAGGAGTTCCCGCTCATCTTCGGTGGGGTCTCAGAAACCCTTCAGCGACGAGGTGAAGGGTTCATCCGGCCGGGCCCGTCCCCCAACATCAGCCCTGCATCGGATCGGCCTCTTTGCCCTCCTGCTTTTTCTGCTGCTCCTCGGCATCCGCGGCCAGCGCCGCGGCGCCGCCGGCTTCCAGCACTTTCTGCCTGGCTTCCGGGCTGAGCGAATCGAGTTTTGCGCTTTCCGGGAAATCGACGATGATTTTGCGGTGCGCGTAGTAGATGCCTTTGGCGTTCAGGGCTTCGGTGAGACGCCTGAACGCCTCCCGCTTGATAACGAACTGCTTGCCGGGCTTGGCGGTGAACTTGACGCGGATGACCATCACCGAATTGGCTATCTCATACACTCCCTGAGATTTGAGCGGCTGGATGAAGTCATCGCCCAATTCCTCGTCTTCCATCATCGCGGCGCCGACTTTCTTGATGATCCTGCGGACCTTGTCGATATCGGTGTCGTAGGGGAATTCGAGCGGGAATTTGATGACGATGCCGCCGCGCATGTAGTTGGTAACGGCACCGAGGTCGCTGTGCGGGACGACCTGCAGCATGCCCAGGTGATGTCTGAGCATCACGTTTCTGAGCGTGATCGCCTCGACGGTTCCTCTAATCGATCCGGCCTGGATATATTCGCCGACCCTGAAGGCATCGTCGAGCAGGAAGAAGAAGCCGGAAAGCATGTCATGCACCAGCTTCTGGGCCCCGAAGCCGACCGCCAGGCCGACGACGCCGGCACCGGCCAGCAGCGGCGCGATGTTGACGCCGAAGGCCGACAAGGTGGTCAGTGCCACCATGAGCACCAGGACCGTGCCGATCACCTTGCGCAGCATCGGCAGCAGGGTGCGACTGCGGCCACGGGGCGCCGCCCCTCCAAATTCATCATCGAAGTCCTCCTCCGTGGCCTCAGCCTCCGGCTCAAGCTCGGCCAGCTTATTGCTGATGTAACGATCGGCGAAACGCCAGCCGATCAGCGCCACCGCCAGCACCACCAGCGACTCGAAGACCGCTCTCAGCGCTTCGGTCGCATAGGGGATCCGAATTCCCCATAGAGACAGGAACCAGGTGAGCAGAACCAGGGTCAGGACAATCGTGAACGTTGCACTCACCCGGTTCCCGATGTTCCGCTTCATCTGCTCCCGCTCTTTCGTTTTGACCGTTTCGTCGGTTCCTTCGGGGAATTCGTCATCGGGGATAAAACCGAGGTTGAGAGCGTCGATAGTCGCATTTATCAGCAGTCTGCCGCTGTATTTTAGCGCGAAAAACAGCGGAATGATCAGCATACTGCCCATGAACGTGCCTTTCTGGCCTCCTGCTCCGGTCAGCAGTTGGCCGATCCAGAAAAACCAGACCAGCAGCAGATAACCGAGGGCAAACCCATGCCAGCGCGCACTCATCTGCATTTTCAGCCAGCTGCCGCCGGTTTCTTTGAGCTGCCTGGTCAGCGCGTCGGCAACGGGCTGTTTGAGCGTATAGACCAGGTACATGTAGAACATGATAACCGCCGACCCGAGGATGATGGCCACCCAGGCAACCGATTGCGGAGTGGCGCCGAGCTCCTGAAACAACTTGACGATCAGCTTACCGGACAGAAGGACCGAGATGGAGACATAGAAAGCCCGGTAAAGCGGTTTGACCAGAGATTCATCCAGTTTCAGCACTCTGAGCTCGGGGTCGTCCGGCGACAGGACAACCCGGCCGATCAGCGCGCAGAATCTGAAAATGACAATGATCCCCAGCAGCATCTGAAAAAACATTCGCCCCTTGACCCCGATGTTCCCGGCCAGGAGCAGAAATACCAGGATCGCCGCAGCACCGAAAAACAGCAGCCCGATCAGGCGGGGCAAAATCTGCAGAAGTTTTGCCCACAACCTGGCGTTCGACCGCCCCTGTTCAGGCGGCACCATTGAGGAAAAGCTGCTCAAGCGCTTGCTCAAAATGAACAGGAGTCCCCTTACGATCAGCCAGCCGGCCCCGATGGCGATGAGCGAACGCAGCAGAACGCCCAAAAATCCCATGCCTTTCTGCCCATCACTTGTCGATTCGAGGATCCGGGCGAACTCGCCGGTAACCTGTGGTGCATAGGAGAGGATACTGGTGCCGGAGGTTTCCTTGTCGGCATCGAGCAGATGCAGCCACCGTGCCATGGGCACCGGTTTTGCAGTGGCAGGGGGGGGAGCGGCGGCTTCCGCCGCAACCTCGGCGTCCGCTGCGCTCTGACCGGCGGCGGGATGGGCAGGGACTTTAGCACCGGTCGCCGGCATCGCGGTCAGCACGGTGGTCGTCAACAGAACAATACCGAGAAGCACGGTTCTCATATCGACCTCATCTGGTTAGGGGGTTAGCGGCGATGTGTTGCAATCGCATCGCAGT
>Ga0316576_10001178_pt1 | contig 13752 bp, 9 predicted proteins | sample S0NA_FD_203075 | JGI IMG/M metagenome (GOLD analysis project Ga0316576, IMG submission 203075) | Rhizosphere microbial communities from salt marsh grasses in Alabama, United States - S0-2_050615r3r5 | ecosystem: Host-associated > Plants > Roots > Rhizosphere | place: USA: Alabama | collected... | reverse complement strand
GAAGTACGCCTCCGCGCAAACCCTTGGTTTCCTAAACCTTGCTCGAAAACCGCTCGTTTCTGGATCGGGAACGACGCTGTACCCACCAGAGTTTCTGGATGGGAACGGGCTAGACGATGCGCTCGCGGATCTTGGCGGAGATCACGTCCATCAGCCAGACCGTGGCGGCGATGAGCAGCACCAGGGTGCCGACCTCGCCCCACTCCCCCAAATCGACCCTCGGCTTAAGAATGTAGCCGATGCCGCCGCCGCCGACGAAGCCGATGATGGTCGACATGCGGACGTTGATGTCCCAGCGGTAGATGGTGAAGCTGAGGAACGGCGGGATGACCTGCGGCACGACGCCGTAGCGCAGCACCTGGAGCGGCGACGCGCCGGTGGCCGCGATCGCCTCCATCGGCCCGGTGTCGATCGACTCGATCTGCTCCGAGTAGAGCTTGGTCAGCGCCGCCACCGAGTGGACCCAGAGCGCGAGCACCCCGGCGAACGGGCCGATGCCGACCCACGAGATGAAGATCAGCGCCCAGACAAGCGGCTCGACCGCACGGACGAAGTTCATGAGCGTGCGCGCCACGGTGTAGGCGAGCCGTGCGGCGAGCGAGCTGCGGGTCAGGTTGCGGGCCGACGGAAACGCCAGCAGGAAGGCCACCGGGATCGCGAAAGCGGTCGCCATGAAGGCCAGGAAGATCGTCTGAACCAGCAGCACCAGGCCCTCGTGAAGCACGCCGCCCGACGGGTGCAGTAGCCCGCGCACGATGTCCGCCGCCTTGCCGAACTTGGTCAGGAAGGTCACGAGGTCGAGCTCTGTGATGAGCCAGCCGGTGAAGAAGGTGAGCTCGATGAAGACCGCAGCGAACCAGCCACGCAGGGTCCGGTTCCACTCGAGCGGCGTCTCCCACTCAGGCACCCCGCGGACCCACGCTCGCCCCGGCGACGCGCCGATCTGGCCTGCAAAGAGGTTCCACGCCACGGCCAAGACGAGCGCCCCCGCCGCCGCCCAGGCGTAGTGCAGCAGGTCGAGGATCTGCTCGGCCGACAGCAGAAGCCCGGTCGGCCCGCGACGCCCGGAGAAGGCCACTGCGAGAAACTCGGCCATCAGCAGGACGATGCCGATCAGAACCCCATCAACCGCAACCGACTGCAAACGCGCCAGGCTCGTTTCCCAGGGCGTTGCAGCGGCAGGGTCGCGGGCGACGGCCAACTCAGAACCCCGTGTTGGAGGCCGGCTGCGCCTCCTCGCCGTAGATGTCCTTGAAAGTGGCGTGGTCGAACTCGTCGGGGACGCCCTCCCAGACGAGCCGGCCATCGCGCAGCGCAACCATCCGGGTCGCGTAGCGGGTGACGAGGTCGATGTCGTGCAACGAGCACACCACCGTCATGCCCTCGTCGCGGTTGAGGGACTCGATGTGCCGCATTACCGAGTGGCGAAGCGCCGGGTCGAGGGACGCCACCGGCTCGTCGGCAAGGATCAACCGCGGCTCCTGCATCAGGGCGCGGGCGATGGCGATCCGCTGCTGCTGACCACCCGAGAGCGCGTCGGCCCGGCTCGCGATCCGGTCGCCGAGGCCGACTCGCTCGAGGCAGCCGATAGCGCGCTCGCGCTCCTCGGCCGAGAACGACAGCACCAGGCTCGGCAGCAGCGGGCTCCGGCCGAGGGCGCCTGACAGCACGTTGGTCAGCACCGTGTGACGCCGGACCAGGTTGAACTGCTGGAAGATCATCGCCGCCTGGCGACGCAGCGCTCGCAGCCTGGCGCCCCTGGCGCCGGTGATCTCCTCGCCGAGGATCCAGACCCGGCCCTCGGTCGGGTCGATGAGCCGGTTGATGCACCTCAGTAGGGTCGACTTGCCCGAGCCCGAAAGTCCGAGCACGGCCAAGAACTCGCCCTGGTGGACCTCGAGCGAGACCCCCTCGAGCGCGCGCACCCCGCCCGGGTAGACCATGCCGAGACCTTCGACACGGATCGCGGCCTCTCTGGTCACGAACCGCTCCCCTGGCGGCGCCGCTCGAGCTTGGCCTCTGCCGCCTCGAGCAGCTTCGACGCGCTCACCCCAGTGCGCTTGAGCGCGTCGCGGAAGTCGTCGAAGTCGGCGTCGGTGCACGGCTCCGCAGCGACACCGGCGACCAGGTCGTAGTAGGCTCCCTGGCCGTCGGGGGTGGCAAGGAATCGCTGGAGCGAGGCCTCGAACCTCTCCCACCTGGCCTGCGAAAAACCGCGGCGGACACAGCAAACATCGTTCGGGATCGGTTCGGTCAGAGCAATCACCCGGACGGTCGCCAGGAACTCATCGCGCCGCTGCTGGTCGTCCATGTTCTTGACGATCAGAAAGCGGGCGTCCCCGACCCGGGTCCCGTCGCGCTCATTGGCCGGTGATGGCGGCGAGTAGAAGGCGGCGCCACCTGCAACCTTGCCGTCCGCCACCGCCTGCACGGCGTTGGGGTGGCCGCCGGCGAAGAAGACGTGGCCGAGCTCGACGCCGTGTTGCTGGAGCAGCGCGCGGGCGAAGATGTGCCCCGAGGTCGAGGTCTCGTCGGAGAACGCGAAGCTCCGGCCGTTGAGGTCCTCGATCCGGTTCACCCCCGAGTCCGACCGGGCCAGGATGCAGCCGTAGTAGACCCGGGACAGCTCCGGCGCCGACTGCGAGGTGCGTCGCAGGATGCGCGTCTCTCGCATCGTCCCGGGGCGGTCGTACTCGAGCTCCTTGCGGCCGTCGCCCACCAGGTCGTTGGGACCCGACTCGACGTAGCGGCTGACCGCTGCCACCACCCCGTCACTGCGCTCCGCGAGCTTCCAGACCGCCTCCTTGTCGTCGGCAGCCGGGACCTCGACCCAGCCCGGCGCGGTCTCGTCCAGCAGCTCGACGAGCATCGCGCGCAGCCGGCCGCGAATCGTCTTCGGGAAGGCGATCCGTTGGTCGACCAGGTTCTCCAGCCGTGCTGGCTCGCCCGGCGCCGTTCGGGTGATGACGACGCCATACCGGTCGACCGAGCGCACCACCTGCAGCCTGGCCTCCGCGCCGTAGCGGGCGTTGGCCAGAACGTAGGCGAAGGCGGGGATCCAGGCAACGTCGGCCTGACCCGCACCGAGCGCCTCGATGACGGCAGCGTAGCTGGTCGGCACCTGCGAGCGCAGAGTGAGCCCGCTGTCGGTGCGGACGAAACGGGCAAGCTCGTCGCCGCGCCGTACCAGGGTGCCCTGCTCCACCGATGGCACGAACAGCATCTGCACCGCCTCCTGGCCCGACGCCTCGAGACGGGCGCGCCGGTGCAGGCCCCACGCGAAGACCACGAGCAGGACGATCACGATCGCCCACCCGAGCCACGGGACCCAGCGTCTGCCCTGTGTCACGACCGGCGAAGGGTACCACGGTCATTCGACCGTGGCGGTCATGCCTCCAGACCGCGGACGCGCAACCGCGCGGGCGCCAGCGATGGCGTGATGCCCCGCAACACCTCGTCAACGACCCGTCGTTTCTGCTGTCTGAGCCACTCGCAGCTCACGACCTGACCATGCCAAATCGTGTGCATGGTCGGGTAGCGGCGGGCGTCGCCGCGCTCGTCGAAGGCGATCGTACCGGTCACGCCGTCGAACTCGGTGAGACCGACCCGCATGTACCGACGCAGCTCCCTGACGTTGACCGAACGAGCCTCGAGCAGCGCCTTGATCGCCACCCTCATCGCATCGTAGCCATGGGCGGCGTAGAGGTCCGGCTCGCACCCGTATCGGGTGACGAAGTGCTCGGCGAAGGGACAGCCCGGTCCGTCCGTAGCGTGATCACAGACGTGCATCGCCGCGAGGGGGAACACCACGCCTTCCAGCGCCGGGTCGCCCGAAGCCAGGTGGTCGGCGAGGTAGATCGCCGAGGTCGTGCAGCGCACCCCGCGGTACCCGATCCTCGCGAGCAGCTCGAAGGTCGTGCGGATGTGATCAGCGTGCCCCACCACATACACCGCTTCCGGCTGGTGAGCGTGAATCATGTCGGTCGTCTTGCGTTGCCACCAGTCGAGGTCGTCGTGAATGGTGGCGACGATCGTCCCGCCGAGGCGAAGCTCGAAATGCTGCCGGAACTCGGCCTCGAGGCCGCGCGAGAAGGTCGAGTCATCGGTGACCACGAGCACTCGACTGAGGCCGAGAGTGGTGGCGAGGAAGCGGGCTGCGGTCGAGCCCTCGACCTCGTCGGTCGCGAAGAGCCGGAAGAAGTACGGACTGCTGCCAGTGAGCGAGCTCGCCGAGGCCGACGGCGACAGGCACACGATCTTCTCGTCCTCCACCACGGGTACGAGCGCGAGGGCCTCGTCGGTGGTGACCCCGCCGACGACAAGCTCGACCTCCTTGTCATCCGCCCATTGGCGCAGCTCCGACGCCGCCGTCGCCGGGTCAGAGCCCGTGTCGGCCGTAACCAGCCTAAAGGCAGGAGGCAGCACACCCGCCGACTGTGCTTCCGCCACCGCGAGCTCGAGGCCGTTGCTGACGGCGTGACCGTAGGCGCTGGCAGGTCCGGACTGCGGGGTCAACACCCCCACCGCCGGGTCAGGGGCACATCCAGCCATCGAGAGCACGACGACGACGACGAGACCGGATTGAGCGCGATCCATGTCCGCCTCCAGCGATGGTTTGTCAAAGTCTCGATTCGCTGATACCAGTGTGACCCCGTTTCGCGCCGGCAACCCGGATTTCTACAGAACCGTGACGATTCTTTACCGTACCTTGATGCGTCCCACGCCGATCGGTGAGCGGGCCGGTCTGCTACCCTCGATCCTCGCGGGCCGACCCCACGCAAGGAGGGCTCACATGCGTCGCCAATGCACTCTCGCCCTGATCGTCACGAGCCTGATCGCCGTCGTCGCCGTCGCCGCCGACGCGCCGGTGCCTCGACATCCCGCACCGTCACCCGACGGCAGCCAGATCGCGTTCTCGTGGCAGGGCGACCTGTGGCTGGTGCCGGCATCGGGTGGCGACGCCCGGCGGATGACCGCCCATCCGGCCGACGAACGCCACCCCGTGTGGTCCCGTGACGGCCGGTTCATCGCCTTCGCCTCCAATCGCCACGGCAACTCCGACGTCTTCGTCATGCCCGCCGATGGCAGCGAAGCACCGAGGAGGCTGACCTTCGCGTCGGTGGCGGACACCCCCTGCGACTTCTCCGCCGACGGCAGTGCGGTCCTCTTCACCTCCGATCGCGCCCGCGGCATCCGTTGGATGCCCCAGCTGTGGACGGTCCCGGTCAGCGGTGGCACGCCTGCCCTGGCCCTCGCGGCCTTCGCCGAGCAGGCCGTTGTCGCTCCCGGTGGTCGTGCCATGGTGCTGGTACGGGGGGCAACCAAGTGGACCCGGCGCGGCTACCGGGGCGCCGCCAACCGTGAGCTCTGGTACGCCGATGACGACGGTGAGCTCACTCGCCTCACCGACTTCGACGGCGACGACGACAACCCTTCCTGGCTCGACCCGCACGGACTCGCGTTCCTGTCGAGCCGTGGCGGTCGCAAGAACGTCTATCGTCTCGACCTGGTGACCCGCGACGCTATCGCGCTTACCGAGCACACCGGCTCCGATGTGCGGTTTCCACGAGCCGCCGCCGACGGCTCGATCATTGCCTACGAGTTCGAGGACGGGCTCTGGGTGGTGTCTCCCCACGGCGGAACGCCGAGCCGGCTCACCATCCGGGTGCCCGCCGATCAGCTCGTCAATCAGGTCGATCGTCGTGTCGATGCCGACGGCGCCACGGACCTCGCCGTCAGCCCCGACGGCAAGCTCGCTGCCATGATCGTTCACGGCGACCTGTTCGTCACCGACGTCGTCTCCAAGGACGATCTCGAGATCGCGAAACCACCGACGGTCCGAGTCACCGACACCCCCGAACGAGAGCTCGAGCCTGTATGGTCGCCGGATGGCTCGACGATTCTGTTCACTTCGGCCCGCAACGGACAGCTCGATCTCTTCACGGTCACTCGGAGCAACGACGCCCTCGGCTGGACGGACAGCTTCGAGTTCGCCACCGCCGCCTTCGCGGCCGGCCCCGACCACGAGCACAGTCCGCGGTACTCGCCCGACGGCGAGCGGGTCGCCTTCGTCCGCGGCCGCGGCGATCTCGTGGTCAAGCGGGTCGGAGGCGATGACGAGATCGTGCTCGACCGCAACTTCTACGAGCCCGACTTCAGATGGTCGCCGGACGGACGGTGGATCGCCTTCGCCTCCGAGGACCAACACGCCAACTCCGAGATCTTCATCGTCCCCTCCGAAGGCGGAGAGCGGTACAACGTGAGCCGCCATCCCGATTACGATCTCGACCCGGTCTGGTCGCCCGACGGCCGTCGGCTGGTCTGGTCGTCCCATCGCCACGGCAACGACCTCGACATCTGGGCGGTCTGGCTCACGGAGGCCGACGATCAGCGAACCGCGGCCGACTGGCTCAAGGTATGGAACGAACCCGACGAGCCCGCCACGAACGACGAGGACGACCCTGACGAGAAAGCCGGGGACGACGACGAGCCTGACGCGCCGCCGGAGGTGGTGATCGACTTCGACCGGCTGTGGGAGCGGCCTCGAATCCTGACCTCCTTTGCCGGCGACGAGGTCCCGGTCGCGATCGCGCCCGAAGGCAAGCGGATCATCTTCACGGGCGAGGACGAGGACAAGGTCGATCTGTTCAGCATTCGCTTCGACGGCGAAGACCGAAAACGGCTCACCGAGGGTGGCAGCAACCCCGAGAGCGTCCAGCTCGTCGACGGCACGACCCTGTTCTTCCTCGACGGTGACGGCGTCGTCAAGCGAGTCGGTCTCGACGGCGCGGCCGGCGACCCGGTGCCTTTCGCCGCCCGGTACGACATCGATCGACGGGTCGAGCGGGGCGTTGTCCTCGACGAGGCATGGTCAGCCCTCGACGAGTTCTTCTACGATCCCGACTTCCACGGTGTCGACTGGGCGGCGGCTCGCGAGACCTACCGCCCATGGGCGCTGTCGGCTTCATGCGACGCAGATTTCACCGATCTCGTCAACCTCATGCTCGGCGAGCTCGATGCCTCCCACATGGGGTACTACCCGCGCGGCCGAGGCGCTCGGAACGACGGCGACCAGACCGGCTTCATCGGCGTCGTCGTCGATCCCGCGGCCGGTGGACCGGGTCTTCTCGTGACCGAGGTCCTCCCCGATTCGCCCGCCGCCGAGGTGGCGGTCGGCCTCACCGTCGGCGAGCGCGTCCTCGAGGTCAATCACACCGCGCTCGGCCAGGGCGTCAATCTCTACGAGCCGCTGGTGGACACCGTCGGCCAGCGGGTGCCGGCCACGGTCCAGGCGACCGACGGAACCACACGCCAGGTCGTGCTGCGTCCGGTCGCCTTTTCCGATCTCGAACGGCTCCGGTACCAAGAGTGGGTCCGGCAGCGCCGGGCGCTGGTCGACGAGTGGTCCGGCGGACGTCTCGGTTACCTGCACATCCAGGGCATGGACCGCCCCTCCTTCGAGGAGTTCGAGCGCGACCTGTTCGCTGCCGCCGACGGCAAGGAGGGCCTGATCATCGATGTCCGCTCCAACGGCGGCGGCTGGACCACCGACTACCTGATGGCGGTGCTCATGGTCCAACGCCACGCCTACACCGTGCCCCGCGGCGGCGACCCCGAGGTCCGGTCCTACCCGACCTCGGAACGTCTGCCCGTCGGCGCCTTCACCCGCCCAGCCGCGGCCCTGTGCAACGAGGACTCGTACTCCAACGCCGAGATCTTCTCCTGGGCCTTCCAGACCCTCGGTCGCGGGCCCCTGGTGGGCTCCCCGACGTTCGGAGCGGTGATCTCCACGGGCGGGACCCGGCTCATCAACGGCGGTTGGGTGAGGTTGCCCAGTCGCGGCTGGTACGTCGCCGGCTCGGGGATCAACATGGAGCTCCACGGCGCCCAACCCGACGTTCAGGTCTGGCAGCCCCCGACCGAAGACTCCTCGGCCACCGAGGACACCCAGCTCGCGACCGCGGTCAAGGTTCGTCTTGACGGGATCGAGCGCGACCCGCGTTACGGGGCCTGGTGAGGCAACGTTGACAGCCGTCGCAGGGTTGAAACGCAACGACGCAAAGGCATCGCAGGGGTCCCAGAGACCATCGCAGACATCGCAGCTCAATCGCAGAGGCGCAGAGGCGCAAAGACGCACAAAGAGTCGAAATATCGCATGGCCGGCGAGCCGCCGGCCCTACAACATCGCAGTCAGCTCCTCGCTGTCATCGTAAACCGCAAGGGCTGGCGTTGCGCTGGCTCGGGATGAGGCGAGGGGTACGCGTCGCCGAGGCGGAGCCGCTGGGCTCCGAGCACAGCGGGCCGGGGGAGCGGGCGGGCTCGACGAGCACCCGTGTTCGGAGAGACCGGTCGGTCCCCCCGGTGCGGCGGTTCCGGACCGCCGCCGACTCCGCCGCCCACCACCGTTCCTCTGCGATGTCCTCTGCGCCTCTGCGTTTAGAATGCGATGCCTTCGCGACGTCGGCGATGTCTTCGCGTCCTTGGCGTCTTCGCGGTTCGAACACTCAGCCCTCGACGCCCGGGTGGTCGCGCGGGGGCGGCCGGCGGGGTATACTCGCCGACGGAGGGGTTGGTGCCACAGTACACCGTCTTGCTGGTGGACGATGATCCGGTCTTCGTCAACGCGCTCACGGCGGTGCTCTCGACCCGGTACCGGGTCCGAACCGCCGCCGATGGCGAGGGGGCACTCGCCAGCCTCATGGAGGAGCGCCCCGACCTGATCGTCCTGGACGTGATGCTCACCTACCCTTCCGAAGGCTACGACCTCGCCGCCACCCTCAAGAAGAACCCCGACACCAAGGACATCCCCATTGTCATTCTGACCGGGGTCAGCCGGGTCTTCGAGGCTCGGTCACGGCTCGAGCAGAGCTGGGTGGATGTCGAGTCCTTCCACACCAAGCCTCCAGATTTCGGAAAGCTCCTCGAAACCATCGAGAACCACCTCAAGAACGTGCCGGTCGGTTAGCCCGGACTGGTTCCAGGTCCAGAAACGAGCGATTTTCGAGCAAGGTTCAGGAAACCAAGGGTTTGCGCGGAGGTGTACTTCCGTACGCCGCACAAGAAAACCCGCAGGTTGACGCCAAGATTGCCGATAAACGCCGCTCCTGGACGGGAACGTGCTGGTTTCCGGATGGGGTCAGGGTGACACCCGACCACCCGCGCGTCGCGGGCCGCCGGTGGACTCCCGAATCCACCGTACGGCGGCATCGACGACCGAGTCGCGACCGGCGGCAACATCATCCGGAGTCAACCAGACCGCCTCGTCGACGGGAAACGGGTCGTGGGTCAGGTACTCGCCGGGTTGCGTCAGCAAGTAGGCGTCAGCCACGGCGTACTGGGCGTAGTAATCCGTCTCGTCGTGCATGACTGCGGGCGCGTTGAACGAGGTGTTCGTCGACGAGCCGAAGAAGCGCGCGTTGGGATGGAACTTCAACCGCAGCGCGACCTGGTCTCCAGAGCTGACCGCTCCTGGACCGACGAGCACGGCGATCGGACGGTCATAGAAGGACCCGGGATCGCCGGGAATCACGAACTGGGCGAACAGCCCTTCCTCGCACAGGCCGAGGTGGTCGGACGGGTCGCAGCGCGTGACGAAGTCGATGGTCGCAGCCGGGTGATCGAAGAGCAGCGCGAGACCGGCGTTGCTGAGGGACAGGTTGCCGCCGAGGTTGAACCGGAAGTCGATGATCAGGCCGTCGGTGACCTCTGGCGGCAGCAGTGCCGTTACCGCATCGCGAAACTCCTGCTCGGCGTTCCAGCCCCAACCCCAGCCGTAGATGTATCCGATTCTGGTTCCTTCGATGATCCCCCACGACACGATCTGCTGTTGGAAGTAATCAGGGACGACGACGCCGGGAACGTCGAGCTGCTCGGTGCACCACAACCGATATCCCCAGGAGGCCATCGGGGAGGTCTCGAGGGACACGACCTCGCCGGTCTCGTGCCGAAGGACGTCGATCGTCTCGAAGAGGTGCCAGTTGGCGCCGGCCGCCATCAGCCACGCGTGCTCGTAGGTCTCGGGGCTGCTGCCCCAGAACCCGGCGGCCGGCAGCCCGTAATCGAGAAGCTCCGGGTACAGCTGGGACCACGGCCGCCCTTCGTAGCCGAGCACGACATCGCCCGGTTCAAGGGCCAGCGGGTGGTCGTCCGGCGCGCGGTAGACGAGCAACGAGCCGTCCGGCAGCGGCGTCAGGCAGGCGCCGAACTCGGTGATCCAGCCCCACGCACCGACTCGGAGCAGAGGTATCCCCGGCTCGAAGGGGGTCCTCCACGCCACCTCCTTGACGAGGGCGTCGGTGTGCGCCTCCATTAGGGCCAGCGACAGGCGGCTCATGATCGCCGCGAATCGTCCTCGGCTGACCCCCCTCGCCACCTCGAAGCGGTAGGCCTCCCGCAGCGCGAGCCAGTCGACATCCAGGTCCTGAAAGCACGGGAACTGCTGGTCGATCGTGTCCCAAAAGAGGTGGAAGAAGTCGAGCTTGTCGACCGTCGGCCGGCCTTCGCCCCAGGTTTCGTCGATCAGCTGCGCCCATTCGTCCCGGCTCGTCGGCCGATCCGGCACGGCGATCCGAGGCGCCGGCAACGTCGGCTCGGCCTCTATCTGCGCCCGAAACCAGGACGGCAGCCATGAGGAGTCGGGATCGTCGCTCGCGACGCCCGTCACCGGGAGCGCGAGTGCGAGGATCAGAGCCGAGAGGGGTGCAATACGGGCCATGGCACCACCGATTGTATCGCCGATACTCCCTCTTCCTCTTCCGACAAGCGGATCGGCATCGCAAGGGAAAAGGAGAGGGAGCGGGAGAGGTTTTCCGCGCAGCGCGGTCCTCCGCGACCATTGGCTCCCGGAAATGAAACGGCCCTCCCGGGCGACGGGAGGGCCGTGATCGGAATCGGAGTCGGCGTCAGAGCTTGGTGAGCATGTCGTCGACCTCGTTGCAGGTCGTGCGCACCGCAGTGACCGAGTGCTCGAACGCCGCCTGCTCGTCGTCGGTGAGGTCGAGCTCGATGACCTGCTCGATGCCGTTGGCGCCGACAATCGCCGGCACGCCGACGAACAGACCGTCAACGCCATACTCACCCTCGAGCTTGGCGCACACCGGGATGATCTTGCGCTTGTCGAAGATCACCGCCTCGGCCATCTCGAGCGCCGCCCAGGCCGGCGAAGCAAAGGCGGAGCCGAAGCCGAGCAGGCCGACCACCTCGCCGCCCGCCTTGCGGGTGCGCGCTTCGATGGCGGCCAGCGTCGCCTCGTCCACGAACTTGGTGACCGGGATACCGGCGACCTGGCAGGAGGATCGCACCGGCACCATCGTGTCGCCGTGGCCGCCGAGGACCATGGCGGTGACGTTTTCCACCGACACATTGGCCGCCTCGGCGACGAAGTAGCAGTAGCGGCCCGAGTCGAGCTGACCGGCCATCCCGAAGAGCTTGTTCTTGGGTGGGTTGAGCGCCTTGTCCAGGGTGTAGACGATGGCGTCGAGCGGGTTGGCGATGGAGATGACCGTAGCGTTCGGGCAGTACTTCTTGATGCCCTCGGCAACCTCTTTGGTGACCTTGAGGTTGATGGTCAGCAGCTCCTCACGGGACGGAAAGGTGCCGTCGGGCCGGGCCTTGCGGGGCACGCCCGCCGTGTTGATGATGAGCTCAGCGCCCTCGATGGCCGAGTAGTCCTTGGAGCCCACGCACCGGACGTCCGAGCGGATGGTCGGCGTGCCCTCGGCAATGTCGAGGCACTTGCCCTTCGACACCGATTGCTTCTTCGTGACCTCCTGCCGCTCCGGCGGGTCGTTGGGGTTGACGAAGGGCGCCGGGTCCGACAGCCCGACCTCACGGGCAAGACGCCGTCGGACGATCTCCTGCGTCAGCACGCCGCCGATGTACCCGCCTCCGATGAGACCGATCTTCTTGAGCATCACCTGACTCCTTTCACGAATCCGATGTCTACGCCCGTCGGCCCTCCGGCCATCCTGGACGCTGTGTGAAAAAAGGCACGAGCTTGCGCATGCGGCAGCAGTCTACACCAAATCAACGACGCCCGGCGCAGAATCCGCTGGCCGGCCGCGAACCGCGGCGATCAAGGGGAGCCATCCCCTCCGCCGCTCGCCATCGACGCCCGAAGCCGCTCCATCCCCTCCTCCATGCTGACCCGCGGCTCATAACCCAGGTCCCGCTTCGCCGCCGAGATGTCGTACCAGTGGGCGGTCGCCAGATGGCGAACCAGGAAACGGGTCAACCTCGGTTCGCCGACGCCCGGCCGGAGGCGGTGCACGGTCTCGAAGAGCCAGCCTGCCGCCAGTGCCACCGCGAGTGGAATCGAGCGGTCGACAGGCTCGAGACCGGCCGCGGTCACGAAACCGTTGATGACGTCCCGAACCGGCCAGGGCTCGTCGTTGGTGATGAAGTACGGCCGGCCGGCACAGGCGGCGCTCGGTGCGAGTCGTTCGGCCGCGAGCACGTGGGCATCGACCGCATTGTCGATGTAGACCGTGTCGATCAGGTTCGACCCGTCACCCACCAGGCGAAGCTGGCCGGCGCGCGCTCGGGCCACGATCCGGGGCACAAGGTTCGTGTCCCCGGACCCCCAGATCAGGTGCGGCCGCAGGGCCACGGTGCTGAGCTCGGGGTCATTCGCCGCCAACACCAGCCGCTCGGCCTCGGCCTTGGTCGCCGGGTAGGCGGCGCAGTAACGGTCCGGATACGGCAACGACTCGTCGGCGCCCGCGATGTCGTGGCCGCCGTGGACCACGCTCGGCGAGCTCGTGAACACGAGTCGCGGCACCCCGTGCCGACGAACTGCGTCAATGACGTTGCGGGTTCCGACCACGTTTGTCCGTTCGAAGGGCCCGCGCGGTCCCCACATCTCGACCTTGCCGGCGACGTGGAACACGCGGTTGCAGCCCGCGACCGCCCGGTCCACCACCTCGGAATCGGCGATGTCGCCGCGCACGCACTCGACTCCGAGCGCGTCGAGCTCCGGATAGTGGCCCCGTTGCAGGGTCCGCACCGCGTCACCGTCCGCCACCAGCCGGCGCACGAGCGCGCCGCCCAGGAACCCGCCGCCGCCGGTGACCAAGGAGAGCCTCATGACCGGCCCAGCTTGCGGGTCGCCCACTCGCCGAGGGCGCGACGTCCGATCTTGGCGTTGTGCCGGATGTCCACCGGGAAGGCCCGGTGGAAGAGCACGGTACGAATGCTCCGGGTGTGATCGAAGCCGGCGCCGAGCTCGATCAGCTCGCGGCGGATTCGGTCACGGTCGCGCCGGGGCACGCCGGGTTCGAGCTCGATGCAGATCACCGGCCTCGTGGCCCCGTCGACCGCAGCAGCCACCAGCGCGCTGCGATGCACGTCGGGGTGGGTGTTGAACACGCCCTCGCAGGGCACGGTGTGGAGGGTCTCGCCGTCCACGACCACCCGCTGTGACTTGCGACCGCAGAACCACAACCGGCCGCGATCGTCCAGGTAACCGAGGTCGCCCATGCGATGCCGCACCGCTGTGCCATCGGCGATCTTGTGGAGCCGGTCGTGCTCGGGGGCGTCGAAGTACTCACGTGTGACCTGCGCCCCCTTGACCACGATCTCGCCGATCGAGCCGTCGGCCACCTTGAGGCTGTCATCCCAAACCGGGATCACACCGTCGTCGACGCCGACGACGGCGAGCTCGATCGACGGCACCGGTCGGCCGACGCAGGTGCCTGCACCGCGGTCAGCCGCGTAGCGGGTCTCGGCCAGGATCTTCCGGCTCGAAGTCACCGC
>Ga0316576_10001177_pt1 | contig 13754 bp, 10 predicted proteins | sample S0NA_FD_203075 | JGI IMG/M metagenome (GOLD analysis project Ga0316576, IMG submission 203075) | Rhizosphere microbial communities from salt marsh grasses in Alabama, United States - S0-2_050615r3r5 | ecosystem: Host-associated > Plants > Roots > Rhizosphere | place: USA: Alabama | collected... | reverse complement strand
ATTTTTCGCGATCTGGAATTCAGGACCTTGACGCGCCAGTTCCTGGATAGCATGCCCGACGCACCATCAAGCCAGGAGGTAAGCTCCCAACCGCCTACGGAGACGGTGATTGTGCGCACGGAAGCGGATCTCCAGGCGTTGGTAGAAAAACTCGAAAATGCCCCTGCGATCAGCTTTGATGTGGAAACGACCGGCCTGGATAAAATGACAGCCGGCGTGGTTGGTTTGTGCCTGGCAGTTGATTCCCCGGTGGGCTACTACGTTCCCGTTGGCCATCTGGAACAGGTAAAACAAAATTCCAAAGGGCAGATGTCTTTGTTTGCGGGGGAAGAGATTTTAGCTCCTGATCAGTTGCCCCTGGAACGGGTGTTGGCTGCAATTCGTCCGGCAATGACTGATCCCAACATCCCTAAAATCGCTCATAATGCGAAATTCGATTATACCGTCTTAGCTTTGCAAGGATTGCAGGTCACTCCGATTGGTTTCGATACCATGATCGGGGAGTGGTTGACGGACCCAGCCACCAAGCACAAAGGACTTAAAGATCTGGCTCGCCATCGCCTGGGCATCGAGATGACCGAAATCACTACACTCATCGGCAAAGGGCGAGCACAGAAAACGTTTGCCGAGGTGCCGATAGAGGATGGGGCGCCGTATGGCGCTGCAGATGCGGATGTAACGCTGCGCCTTGTTGATCCGCTAACCAAGGAGATCAAGGCTAAGAACCAGGAAGATATTCTTAAACTAGAAATGCCTTTAGTGGAAGTGTTATCGGCGATGGAACAGGCCGGTGTGAAACTTGATGTTGATTTTTTTGGGAAAATGTCCAATGAGTTAACCCAGGATCTGGCAGACTTAGAAGCGCAGATCTACGAGATCGCCGGTGAGGCATTCAATATTAATTCTACTCAGCAGTTAAGCGATATTCTTTTTAAGAAGCTTGGCTTGCCCCATGAAGGGTTGAAAAAAACGAAAAGTGGGCACTATTCAACGGCCGCTTCCGTGTTGGATTCTTTAAAGCAGAGCGATTCGACGGGTATCATTGAGGCGATCACCAATTACCGCGAGCTTGGCAAGTTGAAGAGCACCTATGTTGATGCCTTACCGGAGCTGGTGAATCCAAACACCGGGCGAATCCATACCAGCTTTAATCAAACCGGAGCGATCACGGGGCGCATTGCTAGTAATTCTCCTAATTTACAAAACATCCCTATTCGCAGCGAAGCTGGCCAAAAGATACGACGAGGATTTATTACCGAACCCGGTTGGGTGTTTCTGGCGGCTGATTACTCGCAGGTAGAACTCAGGGTGCTGGCGCATATCAGCCAGGATCAAGCATTGATTGAGGCTTTTCTACAAGATCAGGACATCCATCGTACAACAGCCGCCGCCGTGTACAACGTACCTATCGAGGAAGTTACTTTCAACCAACGTCGTTTCGCTAAGGCGGTAAATTTTGGCCTGATCTATGGTATGGGTGCCTTCCGATTGTCGCGCGATTCGGAGTTGACCCTTGCCGAAGCAGAAAATTACATTGCCGAGTATTTTGAGAGCTTCCCTGGAATTCTCCGCTATTTGGATGAAACTAAAGAGATGGCGCGCAAGCAGGGGTACGTTGAGACGCTCCTGGGGCGCCGGCGCTACTTCCCAATTTTCAAGATGCCTATGAGCGGCAGTAATCGCCAGGCGATGATGCGCGCCGAGCGCGAAGCGGTCAATCATCCTATTCAAGGAACGGCCGCTGACATCATTAAAATTGCTATGAAGCAGCTGGATGAAGCTCTTTCCGACTACCAGGCGCGGATGGTCCTGCAAGTGCACGATGAGCTGGTCTTAGAGGTGCCGGAGGAAGAATTGGCGCAGGTTAAACCGCTCATGATTGATATTATGTCAGGCGCGGTAAAGCTTGATGTGCCTTTGAAGGTTGATCCCAGCACTGGTATAAATTGGTTGGAGTTGAAATCATAATGAGCCTCGCCGAACAAATCAATTTACCCGAGGTAGCCCCTTCGATCCCACGGCGCGGGAATCGTCTTTCTCGATTTATCGGCCGTTTTTCCATGGCTGCCTCTGGCTGGAGCTACGAGGGAAATTTCCCTGACGAACCGAAATTTATCATCGCTGTTGTCCCCCACACTTCAAATATAGATTTCCCCGTTGGCCTCAATGTCCTCTTATCAATGGGCTTACGCCTTGAGTTCATGGGTAAGAAATCCCTGTTTTGGGAACCCCAAGGGACTATCTTACGCTGGCTGGGCGGTGTCTCAATCGATCGGGACGCGGCCGGTGGAACAGTTGGCAGTGCGATCGAGCAGTTCAACCAACGTGATAAATTTGTGCTGGTCATTACACCGGAAGGGACGCGAGGAAAGGTAGATAAATGGAAGACTGGCTTTTACCGCATAGCTGATGGAGCCGGTATACCGATTGTCCCCGCGGGCTTTGACTACAGCACCAAGACGATAAAAATAGGTCCACCCTTGCTACCCAGCGGCGATATGGAAGCTGACTTCGCCAAATTGCGCGAATTCTATGCGGATATTGTGGCCAGGTATCCTGATAAGGCTCAAGGTATTCGACCCTAAGAGTCAAATATCAACGCCGGTTGATTATCTCGACAAAGTCTGGCTTCTCTAAGAATAATCAAATACGCGGCAAAACGATATTTTGTTGTTTCTGGTATTTCCCCTTGCGGTCCGCATAAGAGGTTTCGCAGATCTCGTCTGATTCAAAAAACACGACCTGAGCAATACCTTCATTGGCATAGACCCGGGCTGGCAGCGGCGTCGTGTTACTGATTTCCAGAGTTACATACCCTTCCCACTCCGGCTCAAATGGGGTGACATTGACGATCAGGCCGCAGCGCGCGTAAGTGCTTTTCCCCACACAAATCGTAAGGACATTTCGCGGTATGCGGAAGTATTCCACTGTCTGCGCTAGAACAAAGGAATTGGGTGGGATCACACAAATATCGCCATGAAAATCAATAAATGACATGGGGTTGAAGTGCTTGGGATCGACAACGGCCGAATGAACGTTGGTAAAAATTTTAAACTCGTTACTAACTCGAATATCATATCCGTAGGAAGAGAGACCATAGGAAATGACCCCTTCGCGCACCTGTCCATCTACAAAGGGTTCAATCATCCCTTCTTCTAGCGCCATGCGACGAATCCATCTGTCTGCTTTAATAGCCATATCGGGTCATTCTCCTTGCAAAAAAGCCGTCAGTCTCAGCCCTCAGCTGTCAAACAGCAAGCTGATGGCTGAACACTGACAGCTCCCAATTACATTACTTCAGGTGCGCTCATGCCCATCAGGTCCAGGACGCGGGCAAATAACTGCTTGGCCGCCTTGTAGAATCGCAGGCGAGCGAGGCGCAGCGGTTCGGGAACATCAGGATGCAGCACCCGGCTTTCCTCATAGGTGGGGTGGAACAGCGAGGCCAGTTCGTAGGCATAGAACGTGATCATATGAGGTTCGAGGGTCATGGCGATTTTTTCCAGCACCTTGGATAATTCAGTGGCTTTGCGAAGGAAGGTAAGTTCTTTCTCGTTCGTGAGCAGGCTCAGGTCGGCATCAGCATCCGCATCAAGATCATATCCTTCTGCCACCCACTTGCGTAAAATACCCGCACAGCGCACATGCGCATTCTGAATGTAATAAACGGGATTTTTATCTGACTGCTCCATCGCCAGGTCCATGTCAAAATCGATCTGGCTGTTGCCGGAGCGGGAGATCATGAAGTATCGAATAGGGTCGGCGCCGACTTCATCGACTAGTTCATCCAGGGTAACGAAAACGCCGCGCCGCGTACTCATCTTTTGTTGTTTCCCATCCCGGATCAGGGTCACGATTTGATGAATGATGGTATGAACAAAGCTGGGATCAATACCTAATCCACGAAGTCCCATCAGCACCTGGGGCGCCGTGGCATGGTGATCAGGGCCGAAGATATCGGCTACAAGGTCGAAACCACGTAAATATTTATCCCAATGGTAGGCGATGTCCGGCAGGCGGTATGTCGGCTCACCGCTGGCCTTTACCAGCACGCGATCCTGATCGTCGCCGAAGTCGGTTGAGCGGAACCACTGCGCATCCTCTTTATCGTAGACGTAACCATTTTCTCGCAGTTTTTCCAGGGTTTCCCACACGCGTCCTGATTCGTAAAGACTCTGCTCGCGGAAATAGATGTCAAATTCAATATTGATCCGCTTGAGGCTTTCTTTTTGGCCCTGCGAGATTCGCTCCACGGCATAATCGCTGAAAATAGTAAGCGGCGCATCAAGCAGCTCCGAACCATGCTGAATCTCAAGTTCACGGGCGAGATCCATGATATAGTCGCCCTGGTAATGCTCTTTGCTGAATTCGACTTCTTGATCGAGCAGCTGCAAATAGCGAAGACGAACTGACTCACCCAGTATCGTCACCTGGCGGCCGGCATCATTGTAGTAATACTCCTTGGTGACATCATAGCCTGCGGCAACCAAGGCTCTAGACAGGGTATCACCCATGACGCCACCGCGTGTACGGTGGAAGGTAATTGGCCCGGTAGGGTTAGCGCTGACATATTCTACCTGAGCTTTTTGCCCCTGACCTAAATCAAAACGGCCGTAGTCATCCCCTTCTTCCAGGATGCGATTTACCTCTTCCTGAAGCCAGGTTTCGCTTAATTTGAAATTGAAAAAACCGGGCGGGATAACCGTGACTAATGAAAGGTAGGTTGGGGGGGTAAAGTTCTCGTTGATGGCTTCCGCGATTTTCAATGGCGCCATCTTTGCCTCACGAGCCAACTGCAAGGCAACGGCCGTCGCAAAATCGCCATGAGAGGGATCGCGAGGGCGTTCAACAATGATGTCGGGAATCTCAAATGGTGGGAGATCCCCATTTATTTGCGCGCGCTCAATGGCAGCGCGTACCAGTTTTTCCAGTTCGCGGTGAATTAGCATATTAATTTCCCATCATACTCCACCCAGATGCTAACAGGAATCGGTGCCAGTTGTCATTATCGAGAGTGGGTTCTTAGTCGCGTGGTATTTTAACTTGGCTGCGAATTAGCGACAATAAAATAAAAGGAAGGAAAATAGTTGGTCAGTTTAAGGTCGTCAAGTTGCTCCCTGATTACCTGACTCCCTGAAATCCTGAAGCACTACCGTGATCTTAATACAAAATCATAAACCAATGCTGTTTCCGTCGCTGTATCTTGCCAAGAAAATTTTGCCGCTTGTTCCAGGCCTTTTTGCCTCAGATCGGCTCTTAGTTTGTCGTCAATCACAGTCGAAATAATGGCCCCGGCCATTTCTCGCGCATCATCGGCGTCGACAGTAAAGGCTGCCGGCCCAACCACCTCCGGTAAAGAGGCGCTGTTGGTGGTGACGACAGGCGTACCGCAGGCCATAGCTTCTAACGGTCCCAGACCAAATCCTTCATAGCGGCTGGGAAAGACAAATGTCTCTGCATTGCGATAGATGACGGGCTTATCTTCTTCATCAACACGGCCGATCCAGCGCACAAAATTTTCCAACCCCAATTTTTTAATGGTGGCATCGTAATCCGGAAAGGCCGGAGAAACGGCCGTTGGTTTAGCACCGGCCAATACCAGCGGATAATCGCTACCTAACGCCTGGGCCACGTAAGAATAGGCCACGAGAAGCGTCGTAATATTTTTATGCAGCGCATAGCCGCCCAGATAAAGCACATAGAAATCCGGCAAATCATATTTGCGCAGCACCCCCATATCTACGAGGGAGTTCTGATTTGGTTTGTGCTTTGGGTCGGCCGCCAGGTAAATCGCCGTGATCTTTTCTTCTTCAATACCCAGATAATCTACGATGTCCAACTTGCTGGAAAATGAATCGGTGATGATGTGCTTGGCTCCGCTCGCGCTGGCCTTAACAAGCGCATTATAGGCCCGCGACTTCAAGCCACGGCGATATTCCGGCACCAGGATTGTTGTAAGATCGTGAATTGTAACGATTTGTGGAATGGGAGATTGCAAAGAATTACCCCAGTAGGGGATATGGGCCAAATCGGCGTTAATGTCCCGGCAGGCGCGAGGAAACTGAACTTGTTCAAACAGCGTTTTTCCCACGTGCCCAGCGCGAGCTGCAATTGATTGAACATCTGCATTCGGCGGGGTATCTAGCGTTTGTTCTGACTCGTTCTGTTGGGGAAAAATCAGAGTTAGCTGCAAATCAGATATAGAGCGGCTGAGAGTGGTCACAAGATGGCGGGTATATTGACCACTACCAGTGTTCGGTTGGTTCCAGAAATAACCATTTATCGCAACGTGCATAGAAAGAAACTATTACTACATGTCTTTTTACTGTTTTGCCATTCGGTCTGGTCTGCTTTTCAATGCTTTGCATCTTATGACCGGCTGACCAACTGCCTACCCAAGTATAGTGGATTGCCATAGAAAAGGTACTATGTTAGAATTGTGAAAAGTTGCACGAATGTTCTTTACCGAATCCATAAGGGAAAAACACGCATCTTGAGCCTCCCGGAGGGAATGAAAATAACCACCTCTGGGAAATCCTCCGGGAGGTCACAATGCAGCACCACAAAGTTGAGAAACGCCTTCGTGAATAAAGACATACCCGATATCGTTATAGGCCGGTTACCTGTCTATCTGCGTGAATTGAATCAGATGGCGAATTCAGAGGGGTTGGTGACTACCTCATCCCAAGAACTTGGACGCCGCCTGGATATCAGTTCGGCGCAGATTCGCAAGGATTTGTCTCACTTTGGGGAGTTTGGGAAGCAGGGGACCGGCTACCATATTTCTTATCTCATCGATCAGCTTGAGTTGATCCTGCACTTAACTACGACCTGGAATGTAGCCGTCATTGGCGCCGGTTACCTGGGCCATGCTCTGGTTAATTATCGCGGTTTTCAAAGACGCGGCTTCGTAGTGAAATGCTTATTCGATATTGACCAACAAAAAATTGGCACTGAAATGGGGAGGCTCGTGGTACAGCATCTGGACGAATTGGAAGCGTCCATCCACCAAAACGATGTGCAAATGGCCATTCTCGCCTGTCCACCAAACGTCGCTCAGGATGTGACTGACCGTCTGGTCGAAGCTGGTGTAAAGTCTTTATTGAGTTATGTCCCAGGGCATTTGAACGTGCAGGACGGCGTACAGGTTAGTTACAGTGATCCTGTTATCCAGATGCAGCGCATGACTTATTATCTGGAACCAGGGTGAGAGACCACATTTATTAACAAACATGAAAACAAAAACGGCCCGAAAGCGGGCCGTTTTTGTTTTCCATCAGTCTCTAAGAGTTACATATCGGGGATACTTCGCTGTAGGATGGGCAGTTCGGCGAGCGCTTTACCCGCGCCCAAGGCAGTACAGGCGATGGGGTTGTCGGCGACGTATGCCGGGACCCCAGTTTCTCTTGTCAGCAGCGTGTCAATCTCCCGAAGTAAGGCGCCACCGCCTGTTATAGCCATGCCGCGATCGATGATATCCGAGGATAGTTCGGGGGGGGTGCGTGCTAAGACCGCGCGGGCAACATTGACGATAGCTGTCATCTGCTCGCTGAGCGCCTCCGCCACTTCACTCGAATTAATGGTAATCGTGCGTGGTAAACCGGCAATTTGGTCACGCCCTTGGACCTGCATTTCTAACGGCTCATCAAGTTCCGTGGCCGCGCCAATCTTTATCTTGATTGCTTCGGCCGTTGGTTCGCCAACAACCAGGTTATATTTCTTACGAATATAACTGATGATCGCTTCGTCCAAATGGACGCCGGCAACGCGAACAGATTCTGCGCAAACAATGCCATTCATGGATACGACGGCCGCTTCTGTCGATCCGCCGCCCAGATCAACAACCAGATTCCCTGTCGGCGTGCCGACGGGTAGGCCGGCGCCAATCGCCGCCGCTAAGGGTTCGGGAATGAGATGTACTTCACGCGCTCCGGCGGCGAGAGCGGCTTCGCGAACGGCGCGCCGCTCAACGCTGGTTACACCATAAGGCACGCTGATCATGACGACCGGTTTGCGCAGGTGGAACCGGCCGGCCACTTTATTGATGAAGTATTCAAGCATCCCTTGCGTGACGAAATAATCGGCAATCACGCCATCCCGTAAGGGGCGCATAACTTCTATCTCTTCCGGCGTACGGCCGTACATTTCTTTTGCTGCACGGCCGACTTCGACGATGATGGTTTTGTTCTCATCTTCACGGACGGCGACGACCGAAGGCTCTTGGAGCACGATACCTCTGCTTTGGTCGACCACGAGCACATTAACCGTGCCCAGGTCGATGGCTATATGGGGTGTAAAAAGAGCCACAATTAACCTTCATCCTCTCCGGCGCGCGTACGCCCGGTGGGCATTGCTCTACGCCGCCGGCGTCGTGACACGTCCATGCGTACTTGTGCGCGCATCAAAGAGGCGCGGATTTGCGCATAATATTCCGGATCTTCGGGAACACCTTCGGTCATCAGCTTCTCTGCGCGTTCGCGTGCACGAGCAGCGCGGTCGATATCGATTTCCTCAGCATGTTCGGCCGAATCGGCCAGAATCGTGACATGATCGGGCTGAATTTCAACGAAGCCGCCGCCAATAGCAAAGTATTCTTCCTGGTCCCCTTGGTGCACTACAACCTCGCCAAAATCGAGCGTTGTCAGAAGCGCAGTATGATTGGGCAGTATACCCATTCTGCCTTCTGAGCCCGGCAAGTTAACTGAGTCAACTTCGCCGCTGAAGACCGTTCTCTCTTGCGTGACAATATCGCATTGAATCGGCATAAAATTCCTCTAAATCAGGCCATCGCGCGCATGCGTTCCGCTTTCGCTACGGCCTGATCGATCGTGCCTACCATGTAGAATGCTTGCTCCGGCAGATCATCATACTTTCCATCAAGGATCTCACGGAACCCGCGTACGGTTTCACGGGTTGGCACATACTGGCCTTCCAGACCGTGGAATTTCTCAGCCACGTACATGGGTTGGCCCAAGAATCTTTCAATTTTTCGTGCGCGAGCGACCAATAACTTCTGATCTTCGCTAAGTTCGTCGATACCGAGAATGGCGATGATATCCTGCAGGTCATTGTAAGTTTGCAGTACCTGCTTGACATCACTTGCCGTGCGGTAATGTTCCTCGCCGACAACGTCCGGCTGCAGCGCACGGCTGGAGGATGCCAATGGATCAACCGCCGGGAAAATACCCTTTGCGAACACACCGCGATCCAGGGTAAGGACGGCGTCAAGATGCGCGAAGGTGGCTACTGGGGCAGGATCGGAATAATCATCAGCCGGCACGTAAATCGCCTGCATAGAGGTGATTGACCCGCGCTTGGTAGATGTAATGCGTTCTTGCAAGGCGCCCATTTCGGAAGCCAATGTCGGTTGGTAACCAACCGCGCTGGGCATACGACCTAAGAGAGCAGACATCTCGGATCCCGCGAGCACGTAGCGGAAGATATTGTCGATAAAGAGCAATACATCACGCCCTTCGTCGCGGAAATATTCTGCCATAGCTAGGCCGGTGAGGGCCACACGTAAGCGTACTCCCGGGGTCTCGTTCATCTGTCCAAAGACCATCGCCACGGAATCCTGCACGCCGTATTCCTGCATCTCGTAATAAAGGTCGGTGCCTTCACGAGTGCGCTCACCGACGCCGGCGAAAATGGAGACGCCCTCGTGCTCGCTGGCTACCGAACGAATTAACTCAGCTATGGTAACTGTCTTGCCGACACCGGCGCCGCCGTAAATACCGGTTTTCCCACCCTTGATGAAGGGGGCAATCAAGTCAATGACTTTCATACCGGTCTCGAATGTTTCTATAACTGTTGATTGATCCTGGAAGGTTGGCGCCTCACGGTGAATGGGGTAATAATGTTCAGCTACTGGTGTTTCACCGCCGTCGATTGCCTTTCCGGTTACATCAAAAATACGGCCTAGGGTTACAGCGCCAACCGGCACCATAATGGGGACGCCCATGGCCCGCACTTCAATGCCTCGTTGTAAGCCATCCGTGGAACCCATCGCCACACTGCGCACGATTCCTTCGCCTAGATGCTGCTGAACTTCAAGCACCAGGATGCCCTCGGGGCCGTTAAGTTCCAAAGCTTCGTAAATCTCGGGTAATTCACCCTCAGGGAAACTTACGTCCACAACAACACCACGAATGGCGTTAATTTTGCCAGTTGCCATTACTTCCTCCAAAAATCCTTAAGCCTAAACTGCAAGTTTGGGCCACTATCCATTTGATAATGCTTCAGCGCCGCCAACAATATCCAGAATTTCATTGGTGATACTGGTCTGGCGCGCTTTGTTGCGATCAAGTGTTAAAATTTCCACCAATTCCGCTGCGTTATCGGTTGCATTGTTCATAGCGACCATGCGAGCGCTGTGTTCGCTGGCCAATGCTTCCAGATAAGACTGGAAAACTTGTAACTGCGTAAAACGTGGAACAACCGTATCCAGCAGGGAGACGGGATCAGGCTCGTATGTGTAGGTACGGCCTGAAGCCCCGGCAAAATCAGCCCCGCTAATTAACTCACTCACAGCCCATCCTTCGTAGTCTAATGGCCTGAGAGGTAATAGCTGTTTGATCGCCGGCTGGCGGGTTACCAGGTTGATGTAATCAGTATAGGCGATAAAGACCTGGTCGAAGGTACCTATCATGTATTCTTCAGTTGCCAATTGTGCCACCGGTGTGAGATCGAGTAACGTCGGTGGGTCAGGCAGGCCATCAAAGGTAGCGACGACATCATACCCGCGCCGGATCATTAAGTCCTGGCCTTTGCGCCCCACGGTAATCAGTTGGGCGGGAGTCTCTAACTTTGATAAGAACTGCTGCGCGTAAGCGACCATGTTGCTGTTGTAGGAGCCGCATAGGCCGCGATCTCCCGTGATCAGGATAAACCCGGTATTTTTAATCTCATCCCGGCAGTGTAATAAGGGATGCATCGATTGTCCGACCCCGGGTTGTGAAGCAAGATTTTGCAGAATTTCGAATGCTTTTTCTGCGTAGTTACGTGTTGCTTCGACTTGTTTTTGAGCGCGGCTTGCTTTTGATGCTGAAACTGCCGCCAGTGCGCTAGTAACCTGGGAGATGTTCTTGATGCTCTTGATGCGTTTATTTAGTTCGCGTTCGGTAGCCATAACAACTCTTAATTGTGAATGATCAAATCCTTGCCAAGTTCATGACGCAGCCCGTATTAGTTGGCAGCGCCAGGTAATATCTGCTTATTAGATGTTCCAGCTCTTGTTGAAGTCAACGATTGCTTCTGCCAATCCTTCTTCAATTTCTTTGGTCCATTTACCGGCGGCCAGATCTTCTGTAAGGCCGGGATAGCCGGTGTCCATGTAGCGGTTAAATTCTTTTCCCCAGCGATTAAGATCTTCAACTTCGATTTCATCCAGATAACCGCGCGTCCCGGCATAGATTAACTCAACCTCATGTTCGAGCGTGTAAGGGCTGTACTGCGGCTGTTTGAGTAATTCCATCAGGCGCTTGCCGCGTTCCAGCTGGCGCTGTGTTGCCGGATCTAGATCAGAGCCAAATTGGGCAAAAGCGGCCAGTTCACGATATTGAGAGAGGTCGGCGCGGAGACTGCCGGCACCTTTACTCATCGCTCTCGTCTGCGCAGCGCTCCCGACCCGGGAGACGGATAAACCGGCGTTGATGGCGGGACGTTGGCCGGCGTTAAATAAATCTGTTTCCAGGAAAAGCTGGCCGTCCGTAATAGAAATAACGTTGGTGGGAATATAGGCGGAGACGTCGCCGAGAAGCGTCTCGATTATTGGCAGTGCTGTCAATGATCCGCCGGTTCCGGGAATCTTCACAGCCTCATATTTGTCCGGGTTATCCAGTTCTTTCAGACCCTCTTCAATTAATTCCTCTTCCAGATTGCCGAAATATACCTTTCCATCGACTCCCTTCGTATCGGCCGTTACTTTTGTGCCTTTTTCGACGATAATCCATTCGTCGCGCAGGCGGCAGGAACGTTCGAGTAACTGGCTGTGCAAGGAGAAGATGTCGCCCGGATAAGCTTCACGTCCCGGCGGCCGGCGCAAAATCAGAGAGAGCTGCCGGTAAGCCCAGGCATGCTTAGAAAGGTCGTCGTAAATAACCAGGGCATCCTGGCCATTATCCATAAAATATTCGCCAATGGTGCAGCCGGCATAAGGCGCAAAATACTGCAATGGGGCGGGGTCAGAGGCACCGGCGACAACGACGGTTGTGTATTCCATTGCCCCATATTTCTCAAGGGTATCAACAACCTGGGCAACCTGGCCGACGCGCTGGCCAATGGCCACATAAATACAGAGCAGATCGCCGCCGCGCTGATTGATGATTGTATCCAAGCAAATGGCTGTTTTTCCTGTCTGCCGGTCGCCGATCACCAGCTCGCGCTGCCCACGGCCGATCGGAAACATGGAGTCAATCGACAAGATACCGGTTTGTACCGGGGTGTCCACACCTTTACGTTCAATGACGCCTGGCGCTGTGCGCTGAATTGGGCGCACTTTGCTCGTTTTAATCGGTCCTTTTCCGTCCAGGGGATTGCCAAGAGGATCTACCACACGGCCGACCAGGGTATCACCAACCGGAATAGAGGCAATTTGGCCGGTTGCACGGACCTCATCGCCCTCTTCGATTTCTGAGTAATCGCCCATGACGACGATACCGACCGAACCCTTAAGCAGATCCATTGTCAGACCGGCGGCGCCGTTGCTAAATTGGACCAGTTCGCTGGCTCCAACGTCGGCTAGACCGGTGGCGATGGCCACACCATCATAGACGGCCTGGACGGTGCCGACACTTCGTGATGAAATTTTGTGATCAAATCCTTTTATCTGCTCGAGTAATGAGTCAGTAAGATTCTTAAAATCGGGGGCAAGGGCTGCCATACACTTTCCTCCTAGGGAATAATATCGGAGAGCTCAAAATTTAAATATTGTCGTGGAAAAATACGGTAGTCTCGGTGGAAGATCATACCTTACCTCATATTATTTGTCCACCGCGCTAACAGAGATGATCTTGAACGAATGAGCATGGTTGCAGCCCAGCCGCATGGGTAAGAAGCCGGATGTGAATGCCGCCAGTTAAAGGCAGGGGAGAGACAACGCTGAGGAATGGCTAAATGACTGGCTGCTGGCTATAATGCGCATGGTAAGGTGAGCCTAATGACGAAGAGAAATGCCTGTCCCTGGCGTATAGAAGACCGGCAGTCGCCAACTGATTAAGGGACACCGGGAACTCTATTGCAGTTCTGATAAAGTAATTGTTGAGGAATATGACCTCAGATACAGCTTCTGACGCGCAGGCGGAAAATACCGCACCACAAGAATGGTCTCGTCGTAGACGGCTCACCTGGTTGGGCCTGATTCTTGGACTTTATTTAATAGTGACCTTCCTTTATGGTTTGGTTAATCCTCTTTTTGAAGCCCCTGATGAGCACTGGCATTATTTTACGGCGCAATATATTGCCGAAAACGGCCGTCTTCCCTTTGTCGCTTCGGGGGATGATTATGATGAGTGGTTAAGCCAGGAAGCGGCGCAGCCTCCCCTCTATTACCTGTTGGGGGCAGTCTTAATCGCCCCAATCAATACATCGGCTTCGCGAGAACTGGTATGGCCGAATAAATTTGCTTCGATTGGCAAAGCCGGTGTGTTGATCAATGTTAATCGTTTTATTCACACCCCCATAGAGTCATGGCCCTGGCAGAACTATGCTATGGCGGCGCATATTTTACGCTGGCTCTCGACCTTGTTAGGGGCAGG
>Ga0316576_10001176_pt1 | contig 13757 bp, 17 predicted proteins | sample S0NA_FD_203075 | JGI IMG/M metagenome (GOLD analysis project Ga0316576, IMG submission 203075) | Rhizosphere microbial communities from salt marsh grasses in Alabama, United States - S0-2_050615r3r5 | ecosystem: Host-associated > Plants > Roots > Rhizosphere | place: USA: Alabama | collected... | reverse complement strand
CGGTTGAAGGCCCCAAAGTCAATGGTGGCGCGGAGAATCCAGTGGTCATTTCGGTAATTGTCGCGCACGGCCACAATAAAATGAGGGAGTCCTCTGAGGCCGAGAAAAACATCACTGATAAAGAAGCGGGCCTTCATTGCCTTCTTGAACCAGTCCGCATCGTAGTAAAGAGCCCTTTCCAGTCTGAAGGGACCTGCGTAGGCCACCTGCAGACCCTGTTCATTTACCACCCCCAGGTCCACGAAGACTGGGCCGAAATCTTTTTGCAAACTCTCCAGCCTATCTCTGAGAAATGATTCATTGCTCAGCTCTTCAAAGCCGAACGTCTCGGCCAGGAAGCGAATATCAGCCTGTTTCTCCTGGAGAAAGCTGTCAATACTGCGAGTGTGCTTCAGGACCAGTTCTCCCAGGTGGTCATACACCTTTTTCTGATAGGAGACCCGGAACTCGTAGAGGATGATGCTGCTCACCAGAAACAGGGGAGCCAGGGAGACAATGGTTATGATTAAGACCACCCTCCTGGTCAAAGAGCGATAATAGCGATGGCTTCCGTCCTTGTCAGGATTCATGCGTGTCCCCTTTTTCCGGACCCCATTTTTTCCACTGAACTTCGAGGTGGCGGACGTCGATCTTTTTCAATATCTCAGCCGCAACGTTTTTGAGGTTTTCGATACTGCCTCCCCCTTTTTCCACAAATACCGTTTTCCCCCCGAGGGCGGAGCATTCAGATGGGTTTGCGGTGAAGCTGTGAAGAATAACCGGCAGTGCCGGAATCCGGTCGTGTACTCTTTCTATGATATCCACCCCGTTCGTATCGGGCAGGTCGGTATCCATGATAAAGAGGTGCAGAGGATCATTGCCGAGGAGCATTTTCATGACCTTCCCTCTGCTCTCCGCAAGCTCCACCCGATACCCTTCAGCTTCCATTTCGCGTTTTAAAAAGGCCCGCACGTGAGGATTACGGTCGGCGATAAGGATGGTATACTGCTGCTTCATGGGCTATCCTGTTTCTTTGGTTCTCCCTCAAATGCACTGCTACGACCGGCTGTCATTTCCCCGGTACGCCGCAACGCTTCAGAAAATTTCACGTCTGTTTTCCCGATGGTCCACCATGTAGAGCATGGGTGCGGCGGCCGCCAGCTCCTGTTTGATTTGAGACAATTTCGGCCGGTCAACATGGTACATACGGATATAGACGTTTCGGTATCCATCCGGCACCCCCTCGTAGGTGGTCAGGATACTGGCCATGCGTCCCCCGTGTTTCCGGATGACATCGGCCACTTCCTTTATGGAGCCGGGGCGATCCTCGACCCGAAAAGCGAAGTCGATGCCCCGTTTTTCTATGCCGGTGAGGGAGATCAGCACTTTGAACAACACTTCTTTGTCAATGGTCCCCATAAGGTTCCCGTCGTGGTCCACAACCGGTGCGCCGGAGATTTTGTGGTGCAGAAGCAGTTCAGCCGCTTCCTGCACCGTCAAGTCAAAGGGGATGGTGATCGGTTCCTTGGTCATGATTTTCTTGATTTTCAGTGTTGACAGAAGATAGAGGAGTTCATGTATTTGCAGGGCAGTGGCATCGGAAGCCGATGCGCGCTTGAGGTCACGGTCCGTGACGACACCGATAAGCTTTTTCCCCTTCATGACCGGCAGCATTTGTACGCTGTTTTTTTTCATCAACTCAATGGCATCTGCCATGGAATCTTCTCCGCTGACGGTGAAGAACCGCGTATTCATCCAGTTTTTTACCAGCATGTTCGCACCTCCTTGAGATGGTTCTCTGTTTCATGCAAAAAAAAGCCGCATGGTTACTTTTGGAGTTCCTTGTCTTCCTCGCTGCTTCTGAGACTCAGCACGGGCACTGGCGATCTCCGGAATGTTTTCTCCGCAGTGGACCCCAGGAAGAGACCCTTGAGATTGCTTCTCCCCTTCGCACCCATGACCAGGAGATCCGCCCCTTCTTCCTGCACGGCTTCCAGTAATGCGAGAAACGGCACCCCCGTCCGAAAAACCGTTTTGATGGTGAGCTGCGGGTGCTCACACCTTTCCACTAACTGCTGCATGCGCTCGGAACGTTCACGCTTGCGCGTTTCAACGAAATCCTCACCCATCAAGACGCTGTTCATTTGCGCTATTCGGGCATAGGCGTCAATATCCCGCTGGTTAATGACATTAACGATGGTCAGCTCAGCCTGCAGATCCGCCGCCAGGTCGGCAGCGTATCTCAGGGTCGCTTGTGAGTAGTCAGAGAGGTCTATTGCAACCATGATTTTCTTGATATTTTTCATCTCGTTTATCCTCCTTTGAAACGCCCTTTTTTACGGAGTGCCTGAAAAACGTTTTGCCTGGTCCTGTCATTCCTCTAAAGCAATGGGTATGCCACGAACAGGATGCGGAATGGCCAGGGCGTAACGTAAAGAAAAGAATGGAGTTAATGAGATTTTAGGGGGGATACGTGGTGGCGGGAGGCGCGCTGTGAATGTCCGCTTTTTTTGCGAAGTGTAAAGTGATGCTCACCGTTGCCGGGGTCCCAAGATTCCGCTTCAACACCCTTTCAGGGCCCCGGAAGCAGCAACTCTTCCCGGAACGCGGGAATGGTTGCCGTGAAGACATTCTTTGTTTCCAAAAAGTCGTTGTTATGTTAAAAGGTTAGCGCGTCATGTGGGGGCAGCTTTTGGGCGGCGGCGGTTCCCTGCAAAAGGGGCTTTTGTCCGTTTTTCCTTGTTGCATCAGTTGGCATGTTTTGTGCTGACTCTTCAGGGCATGAGCGTAGTAAAAAGCATGAAAGTCCAGGGTGTGACTGCAGCGGGGGCTGTTCCGGTGGAAAAGACAGCGAACAACACCAGGCGAGCTAGGAGTCGATAAAGACGGAGGGAATGCATGAAAGCTGAACCGAAAGTGATAAAACGGGATGAAATTGCCGGGGTGCTGTCATCCAAATTCAAAGATCGTGAAACCATTACGTGTTACGTGGGATCGAATTCAGCAACCCCGACCGCATCCCTGGAGGCCCTGACCGATGCTGTTCTGGCGGGGAGTCCCCGTTTGCCGTTTCTGAAAATGGTCCATCTCCTGCTTCAGGGGCCGGTTCCCTATGTGGAACGGGGACTGCAGGACAGGGTGATGGCCTATTCCATATTTTCAGGCGAATCGGTGCGGCGAGCCGCCAATGAGGGGCGTGCCTATTATCTGCCCTGCACGCTTGCCAATCTGGATACGCTGATCGGGCAGGGGATGAAATATGAGCCGGATGTGGTGATCATGAAGGTGAGTCAGAGCCAGCATACCGGTGAGTACAGCCTGGGTCTCTCGGTGGAGGCTCTTCACAGTGCCATTGACCATGCCGAGGTCGTCATCGCGGAACTTGACCACTCCATGCCCTTCACGCTGGGGCAAAGTGTGGTGGATGCATCCTCCATTGATTACATGATCCATGACGGGGTAAAGCCGGTGTACGCCTTTGATGCCCCTGATTTTGAAAACCTCACTCCTGCGGAAAGAAGGATCGGGGAGTTAATCACCGAGCATTTCATCAGAGACGGGATCACGCTGCAGGTCGGTATCGGCAAGATACCCGATGCCGTTGTCGGGACCATCAGAGAAGCAGGCTGCAAGGATCTCGGCATTCAGACCGAACTGTATGGGGATGGCCTGATGATTCTCCAGAAGCTGGGGGTCGTAACCAATCGTTGCAAGCGGGCAAATATGGGGTATAGCACGACCAGCCTGATCATGGGCTCACGTGAACTCTATGACTTTGTCCATATGAGGGCTTCGGTCCAGATGCGGCCTTCTTCCTACACCAATGGGGCGGAGACGATTCGAAGCAATGCTCCGTTCATTTCGGTGAATACCGCCATCGGTGTGGATCTCTTCGGAAATGTGTGGGCGGATTTTGTTGATCCCAAAAGATATTACAGCGGGGTTGGCGGGCAGCCTGACTTTATACGCGCTATCAACGACCCCAAAATAGGCACCCCTATTATCGCCATGAAAAGCCTGACCAACCGGGGTGATTCAAAGATCGTCGAGCGGCATCCGGAAGGAATAAGCCTGACGGCGTGTTCCTGGGATGGTGTGGTCATTGTCACCGAATATGGCATCGCCGATCTGCGCGGATTGAGCGTTGGGAACAAGGCCCTGGCCGTTGCGAGAATCGCCCATCCCAGTGTCCGTGATGATCTGCTGCGAGCTGTCTATGAGGATCCGATGATCACGAAACCCTATGGGTTTACCTTGGAGAAGCTTCCCTACGGGGTTACCCTGTACCGGGGAGATACCGCCATTGCATGACCGCCCGTTTTCGGGTGCGGGGAACCCCATGTGCCTTTTGTCCGAGCCCGAACTTTTTCCGGTATCATTGCTGCATTACCGCAGGGCTGGCCAGGGTGGAATGTCCCATGCATGGGGTGAAAAAAGTCAAAGTCCCCTGGGCCAGGGAAGACAGTCGATTCACTCTGCTGTTTGAACAGGCGGCCATGTTTCTGGTCAGGCTAATGCCAGTGCTGGCCGCCGTCCGTATCATCGGCCGGGTATCCGCACTGTGCACATACCCAACGCGCTTGTTTGCTTTGCACGCTGCCTGCCCTTTAAATTAATGAGAGTACTTATTTGATCTTGTAAGGATTAATGGTCAATACGGGAACGGGTGACCTTTTTACCACATTCTCAGCTACACTCCCAAAGAAGACATGCTCTAATCCCTTACGGCCATGCGTTCCCATAATCACCATGTCTATCCCTTCCGATTCAATGGCTTTAAGGATCTCCTGGGCCGGGTCACCGAAAAGAATCCTCTTTTGAAAGTTGGGGCAACTTTGCAACTGCTCCTCACAAACCCTGTTCAGGGTTTTTTCGGCACCTTTTGATGCTTCTTCCTGGTATTGAGCCAACGGAATATGGGGAATATAAGAGGCGCTACCCCATTTTGATAGATCCTCTACCACATGAAGCAAGTAAATCATGGCATCATACTTTTCAGAGACGGATAGGACATACGGCAGGATCTTTGCCGAGTTTTCTGTAAAATCAATGGGGAAAAGGATGCGTTTTATTGCTAACATGTCTTTCACCTCCTGGTTCTATTTTGTTAAATCAATCACATTTTCCACTTTATGCCTTGTGGTTATACCCGGGAAGGGCCGATGCACGTTCCTTAACCCTGATTTCAATTTCCTTCTTCTTGGCTTCCTCAACTCTCGGAAGCGTTATTTCCAGAACACCTTTGCCAAAGGTCGCCTCGACTTTGTCGCCTTTAACATCAGAAGTTGGTATACCTGCAGAAAGGACCCGGAATACCTCTCACCATAATGATGATGTTCGTCCTTCTCTTCCTTATCCTTTTTCTTTTCGCCTTTGACAATCAAAAAATCTCCCGAGATGCTGACGTTCACAGGCATTCGAACTTCCCAATGAGGTTTTAACGGTTATTATTTACGAAAAAGAATATGAGGTGTCCCTTGTGTGTCCTCTTCACAGGTCCGGGTGTCAGCTATTCGTATCTCTTTTATCACTCCCACGCATTGCGGTCAGCAATGCGTCATGAATGAGGCCGTTGGTTGCCAGGCATTCCGGCACATTTACGCGATACACCTCACCTTTCAGCGTGCTGCATCGCCCGCCTGCTTCAGTGACCATAAGCATGCCGACGGCGGAATCCCAAGGCTTCAATCCTAAATGGAAATAAGCATCCAGCCATCCGGCGCCCACATAGGCCATTGCCAAAGCGGCTGAACCCAAGACGCGCAGTGTGCCACAACAAGGAACGATGTTCTGCAGGTAGAACAAAATTCGTTTGCGCATCTCATTACCATGCCCCCAATCCAGTCCCAACATTGCGTTACCAAGGTTCGCTACCCGGCTGGCGTGAATCGGTATATCATTGAGCCGAACCCCGCCACCCTTCTGGACCACAAAGGTCTGATCGCGCAGCGGGTCGTGAATTACCCCCATGAGAGGGATGCCATCTTGCAGCACCCCGATGGATACGGCGAACACAGGGTGATGATGGGCGTAGTTGGTCGTCCCGTCCAGAGGATCCACCACCCATGTATAGCCGCTGGAAATTTTGCTGCCCCCTGCCTCCTCGGATACTATGGCATGATCGGGAAAACGTGTCTGAATCAGGTCAACAATGACCTTTTCAGCGGCGATGTCCGCATCGGTGACCAGGTCACGGTATCCTTTGAGGGTGAGCTTACGTTCGCCCGGGTATCGCTCTGCAATGTTTCGACCAGCCCGCCGCGCTGCCTCTTTGGCGGTTTGTAACATGGCTTTGCTCCCCTCTTTCAGGCTCCTCACGTCCATCTCGATTTGACATAGGCCAGAACCCTGTTCGCGGATTCATGAGGAGACAGGAGATCCGATGCTACCAAAACCTCAGGGTTTTCAGGCTCTTCGTAAGGTGCCGAGATACCGGGGAGCTCTCCTTTCAACGTTCCTTCTGATGCGCGTTTGTAAAGGTCTTTTTGGACAAGTTGACCCCGTCGTGATGTTTCGCGAGCCTGACATATGCTCAGTGGACATTTTACGTAGACTTCAGCAAATTCACGGATCAACCTTCTGGCCAGGTCTCTGAACTCTCTTCGATTGCCGGTTGCATCGATGATCACGTTTTTCTGGCCCTGCTCGACCAGGAGTTGCGCCATCAGGACGAGTGAACGATACACAAGCGCGCGTTCTTCATCCGTATATTTTGGTTGCGGTGTGAGCACCTTTCTTATGCGATCAAGACTGAGCCCCACTGCTTCAATCCCCGATGCTGATAACATTCGGGAAAGCTCACTCAGTATGGTACTTTTTCCGGAACCCGGGAGTCCGGTAAGCCATAAACAAAAGTTCATTACCGCTCCATATACTCTGAAATGCGTTCTGTATCGAATCTCTCTGTTTCGAGCACTGACAGGCCGAAGTCGATTAGCTTTCTCTTGGTCTCACTCGTATCTTCCGGATAAAATCTTGGGTTGGCTAGGACCAGTACTCTGAAGGCGAAAAAGGGTTGTGCCACCTCAAAGAAGCCCCTATCGTTTGTCTTTTCAAGGTAAGCCTCTAAGAAGCGCCGGAACAGTTCCGCAAAAGGACCTGCAAAGGTCCCGCGATCCTTCATTGCGTAGTGTATATAATTTACACTGAGACAGGATACATCGTCGGCCGGTTCGCCCCAACTGCCCCTTGAGCGGTCCAACAGGACAAAATCGTCTGCCTGCAATCGAATGTTGCCCGGATGATAGTCGCCATGGACACTGCACAACCGTTCGCCTTTATCCCGTATCTTCCCCCACCAGTTCAGACATTTACCGGCATAGCCAACAAGTTCTCCGTCTGTGGTGAAATCAACGGGATCATAGGAGTCGATAATTCCCATGATGCACTCTCCATGCCCTATCAGATCGCGAATACGCCTTCTGTAAAGGATTTTTGCATCCTGTCCGGAATATCCAAGCGCGTGGATATCGGCGAGAAAACGCGCGAGCATTCTGGCCCTTTCGATATCCAACTCATTGAGGTGTCCTCGCTTGAGGATTGCATTCAAATCCTCGAAGTAAGACACCCCCTTGGCTTCTTCCATGAAAATGTAGAATTCTCTCACATCTTTCACGGATATGAGTTTATCAGGTGACTCTCCTACCACATCCGTAGCTCGCACATGCTTCGGCATCTCGTTGAAGTTGGCCTGTGCAAGAAGCAGGACCTGGGCCCTGTCGGAATAGTGATCATGTCCGAATCGGGAAGGAAAGAGGGTCTTCATGATCAACCGGTTTTCCCCCTGAGGGTTCTTGAATTTTAGCAGATACGCAGCGCCGTGGACCCCTTCGCCAAGCCATTGCAGAGAGACCAAGCTTGTCTCGGGCCCGAAGCGGCCTTTCAGATAATCTTCAACTTTGATTTCAATATCCATTCCCATTCACACACCGCGAGCCCATTTCAATTCAGGCGCCATCGGCAATCGTTTCACGTAGACCTGTTTTCAGGCATAATTCGGGTTTTTTGCCAAGCTACTCCGCTGGCTCCTGCGCCGGTCTTTCCTTGGGCAGAATCACTTTGAACACCGATCCTTTCCCCAGTTTGCTCTCCACCAGGATCCGACCGCCATGGGCCTCCACTATGGCCTTGACTGTGGCCAGTCCGAGCCCGAAGCCCTCCTTTTTTTCAGCGCCTTTTCCACGATTAAAGCTCTCAAAGATATGGGGAAGGTCCTTGGAATCAATGCCTACGCCCTCGTCCTTTACATGGACAACGACCTCTTTATCAGTTTCGTGCGTCGATATAGTAATAGCACCCTCGTTCTTTGAAAACTTCAAGGCGTTATCAAGCAAATTGGTAAAGACCCGACGCAGGCGGTTGGCATCAGCCTCGATAATCGGTAATTCCTCTTCATTCTCAAGTTCTAAATTGATTCCCGCCTGTTTTGCTTTAACCTGATAGACATCAAACAGCTCCATCAATTCCTTATCTAAAGAGGTGGCGCTGAACTCTAACTTTAACCTGCCTGTCTGCAGACGGGAGAATTCAAGGAAGTCATTGACGAGAAAAGACAATTTCCCTGTTTCATTTTTCATGATGTCGAGATATTCCATTTGTTTATGCTCATCGAGGCTGGTCCTCTTTTTTATCAGCCTGAGAACAAATCCCCCGATAATGGTAAGAGACGATTTTATGTCATGGGCGAACATGGAAATGAGGTTGGCCTTTTCCCGTTCCAAGGCCTTTAAATGAGAAATGTCCTGAAAGGCCTCCAAGCCTCCTAAAAGCCGGCCTTCATCATTGAACAGACCGGCCGTATTCATCCTGACGGGAATAGTTTTTTCCGATCTGTCAGTTATGGTAGTGTCCAACCTGACAACAGTCTGGCGTTTCTTGAGGACACCCCTTAAAGGACAATTGATTTTGCACATCCCCCCTTGTAAGATTTCACCGCAATAGTGGCCTAGAGCCTCTTTCTCTGAATAACCGGTGAGCTGTTCTGCCCATGGATTAAAACGGGTGATTTTAAATTCGGAGTTTACCGTGACAATAGCAATAGGAAGGCTGTTAATGACAAATCTGTAGAAATTCAGATCATCGCCGTTGTTGTCCATTCCATCCCCTGGACCTTTTCCACCGTCGCTGCCGGCGCCCTGGCCTCTCGGACCTGTTCCGTCTCCTCTCGGCATAATGTCCACCTCCGTTAACTACCTTGGTTATTGTTTCCAGAGCCACTCTTTCATATCGGTCCACGTTAAAGCCTATCCCTTCCAGGATGATCGTCCGTCGCTATGCCGGGGAAAGTTTTCATTGGCGAGCCCTTTATCCCATCCTCATCGTTGATGAACCCTTTGGCTGTCGGCCTGATACTTTGGGGATTTGACGCAGCACCGGCGTGGTTCAGGTGGAGACCCGCGAGGCGCCCCTGTTTGCGTATTATGCCAGCAATTTTCCGGAGCTCGCCCGCACTCTCAGGGAGATGGACACAGAGCCGTTTCGGATGTTCTCTTCCATCCGGCGTGACTGCAACAGGCTCCAGAATGATCAGGGCGGGTGCGTCTTTTGCAATATGCCCAGAAAAGAGCAGTTGGCGGTCTGTTACCGTGCCGTCAGGATTCCCATTTTCAAGTTTGATCGGTGGACACGCGAAGCAGCGGTTCACCAGTTTCTTATTGTCTCTCGTAAATGGTGCAAACATCCTTTCCCTAGGAGACCTCCTGCCTTGGCTTGGGTTCTCCTGATCGCCGGTTTGCCCGTTGTGGTCGGTTTTCTTTTGTTGGATTCCATCCATAAATGGCTATTTTTTCAATCTCAGCTTCATTCATGCCGGCAGAGATAATGACCTGATAAGACACGCACTCAGTCTTTCTTGATTACCTATGAGCACACTATGTGCCAATCACGCATAGGATTATAACATGCATAATATCAATTTGTTATAAAGGATCCTCCTACAGATTCCAGATCTTAGAGAAAAAATATAGGAAAAGTTCGAATTGGTTTTTACAAGTTTTTCGATATGGCCGGATGTATCGCCATTCCATGACCGCCCGTTTTCGGGCATGGAAAACCCCATGTGCCTTTTGTCCGAGCCTGAACTTCATGGGTGAGTCCGGTCGGGTAAGGGGAATAGTGAGGTCACGTCTTTTTCCAATCTGTACAGGTTGGAACAAGCATCCCGGGAAATCGAAAAACCGAGTTTTTTCCCCAACGCCAGCATCTGGGTGTTCTCCGCCAAGACCAGGCCCCAAAGAAATGCAATCCGGCGTTCACCGGCGATGGCTATGAGTTTTTGCAGGAGTGCAGCCCCAATACCTTTGCCGTGCCAGGGATCGCTGACCACCACTGAAAACTCAGCTCTGTTTCCTTTGGGCTCGCGAAAAAGGCGGGATACTCCGAGGAGTTTTCCCGTCGATCCACTGTGGTCTCGTGCAAAAGCAGCCAATGCCATATCACTGTCGTAGTCAATTTGCGTAAAGCGAGCGAGCATATCCGGAGGGAGTTGTTTCAGGGGGGTGAAAAAGCGGTAGTAAATGCTCCGGTTTGAGAGGCCCTCAAAGAGCGTTACCAGGAGCGGACCGTCTTCCGGTTTGATTGGCCTCACAAAAATGGTGACCCCGCCCGAGGTGGTAATCTCAGTCTCGTAGTGTGCGGGATATTGGCTCATTACCCCTGCACCTCAGCCTCATTTTTCCATCGTGACAGGCATGCCCTGATGTCCTCGGCGATGCTTCTCGCGATTAATTCGAACTTTTCTTTCAGGTGTCGAGTGAGTCCACACCCGAAGCAAACCTCGTCACCGATTTCTATACCATACACCCCCTCTACCGAGGGCATCACGTATCCCAGCTTTTTACCAAGGCACAGGAGTTCAAAAAAATTCAGTCCGTGAGAGGAAAAGAGGTGAACGCAGCTGTTTTCTTCGTGGTTGAATTTTACTATTTTCCCGGGCTCGCATTTTTTCATTGTGCTGGCATCGATCACGAATATCCGGTCATATCCCCTGATGAGTTCAAGGACCTCGAGTCCCGCCATCGCGGTGGTTGAAACGTCCACACCGAGCAGGCTTTTTTCGAGCTCCCGAGCAATAAAGAGCCCCACTCCGTCGTCTGAAAGGATGGGGTTGCCCATCCCCAGAAGAAGCACCTTCATGCGACGGCCCCCGGCCTTTCCACTTTCCTGATTGTCTCTCCTTTCTTATCCTTGACAATGACGGAGAAAGGGATTGTGCCGGGCAGTGCATGGGTGGCACAGGCAAGGCAGGGATCGTATGCTCTGAATGCCATCTCCACTCTGTTTAGCAGACCCTCTTTTACTTCAGTTCCAGTGACATATTCCTGCGCGGCCTGTTTTATCGAAAGGCAGATGGGAGCGGCATTGTGCTGCGTTGCAACGATCAGATTGACCATGGTCAGTATGCCGTTACGGTCAGTTTTGTAATGGTGAAAAAGGGTGCCGCGAGGCGCCTCAACGCAACCGATTCCCTCCCTCTGCAGCCTGAGACCCATGTTTCGAATGTCTTTGCTGGTCAGGTAGGGATCGGCTGCGATGATCTGGTTGTGTTCCGCAGCTTGAAGGGCGCAAATCAGTCTCGCCCAATGCATGGCAAGGGTGTTGTGAACCGTTTTGCCGCCCAGCATGTCAAACAGCTCTTCGAATGCTTTCTGTGCCAGCGGCGTTGCCATTCCCTCAGCTGCATTGAGTCTTCCCAGGGGGCCGACACGGTAGAGAGAGGTCCCGTTTCCAGCCCGTAAGCCATTCCACCCGATTTTCTTTAAATAAGTCAATTTTACATAGGTCCAGGGTTCTACCCACTCAGCTATATGTTCCATATAGTCCTGGGGGTCAAACAGGGCATACTCATTACCTTCGGGATCCACGATCCTGACCTTCCCGTCGTAGAAGCTCACTTTCTTGTTTTCATCGACAAGGCCCATATAATAGGTACTCAGCTTGTAGGCTTCACTGCGCACCATCTCAAGATACTTCTTGTTTCCAAGGACAACGTCTTTGAAAAGCTTCAGAGCAAACCTCGCGAATTCCACGGTAAAATCGGCTGTCTCCTTCATCCATTTTCTTGCATCCTCGGTGATTCCCTTGGGGACGCCTCCCGGCAGACCGCCCTCAGGGTGGGGCGCTTTCCCGAAAAGGTATTTTATGATTTCCCTGTTCCTCTTTCGCACTTCAATCACTTGAAGCGCGACTTCCCTGCCGACTTTGTCGATCAGCCCCAGGATGTTCCTCGCTGCGGGATGGGAATCCGGCCCCACGATAAAATCTGGAGCTGCCAGGAAAAAGAAATGAATATAGTGATCTTCAATTACGAAGGCATTGTATTCGAGCTGTCTGATCAACTTCGCGGTGGGTGTGGGCTCAACGCCATACAGGGCGTCAAGTGATTTCGTGGCGGCCATATGATGAGCCGAAGGACAGACGCCGCAAATGTTGGGGGCAATTCTGGTCATTTCTTCCGCCGGCCTTCCCACGCAGAACCTTTCAAAGCCTCGCAGTTCCACTACTTGCCAGAAGGCATCATCGACTTTTCCATTGTCATCGAGAAAAATCTCTATTTTTCCGTGGCCTTCAAGCCTTGTGATGGGGTTAATGGTTATTTTCTCGGACATGGTCCGCCCTCCTTTTCCTTCCCAGGATGGAACTTGGCTGTGAAAAACGATAGACGTATCCCGCCGGATCGTCGATAGACTCCATGAGCTTCCTGGGATCTCCGTATTGGCCCGCCTTCACCAGACAACTCAGGGCGGAAAGTGCCTTCGCTCCAGCATCGGCTACGCCGGGGACGGGACCGAAGCATCCTCGGCAAGGGGTGTTTACCCGAAGGCAGGTTTCCCCGCAGCCGCTCCTGGTTGCAAAACCCAGGCAAATGATTCCCTGGGCCAGAAAACAGGTCTCCGGGTCAGCTTCGACTTCATGAATTCTTTTCACTGCCTTGATTTCCATCCGCTCCGGTTTTGTTCGGTTGCGCGGGCAGGTTTCACAGAGGGCCGTCCGAGGGGCCAGTCTTGACCCTTTTGGCGGAAGATCACTGGAAATAAAGGCAGTTATGGCATTCAGGATCAGGTCTCGCGGAGGCGGACATCCGGGGAGATAGTAGTCAACATCGATCACCTGATCGAGGGTGAAGACATGATCATAGAACTGGGGAAGGGTTAAGAGGTGCCCGTTTACTCGGGTTTCCACTTGGGGAAGCCTGCCTTCAGGGTTTACTACGGTAGGCGCATCACGGTAGACCCAGTTCAGGATATCTTCGCTGGTCGTGAAATTGGCGAGACCGGGTGTGCCGCCGAAACAGGCGCAGGAACCCAAAGCGAGAATGAGTTTGGATTTGAGGCGCAGCAACCTGGCAATCTCCTCCTGCTCGGAATTCCTCACGGCGCCGTGGAGTATGCCCAGTTCTATCTCTTTGTCTGCAAAAGATTCCAGATGCTCGTATTTGTAATCCAGAGCAACAGGCCAGAAAACCAAGTCAACAGCCTCAGCCACCTGCACTATCTCTTCGTTCAGATCAATCACCGCCTCATCGCAGCCCGCACAGGATGCCAGCCAGCACAATGCAATTTTCGGTTTATCGGTCATATCGGCGCACATCCTTTCTCACCGGTTTTTCCTCGGTCCCAGTTTGACAAGTGCCTGTTTCATTTCGTCAATAAGCTCTGGTATCTTTTCACCGCCCGGATTGTTGGAGAGAACCATTCTGAGCCGTTCCTTTTCAATACCAAACGTTTCAAGCACTTTCTGTAAAAGATAGACCTTTTTTTCCGTGCGGAAATTACCGTCTT
>Ga0316576_10001175_pt1 | contig 13761 bp, 10 predicted proteins | sample S0NA_FD_203075 | JGI IMG/M metagenome (GOLD analysis project Ga0316576, IMG submission 203075) | Rhizosphere microbial communities from salt marsh grasses in Alabama, United States - S0-2_050615r3r5 | ecosystem: Host-associated > Plants > Roots > Rhizosphere | place: USA: Alabama | collected... | reverse complement strand
CGGCTTCGGCGGCCAGGGCCTTCCCCGTGACGGTGAGGGTGTAGAGGCGCCGCCGGGGGCGTCCCGCTGCCCGGGCCTCCTCCTCTCCTTCCCATTCGGAGGTGACGTGGGCCCAGGACTCCATCCGGCGCAGCGCCGGGTACACGGTCCCGCTGGGAAGGCCCGAGGCCTCCATGATCTCGAAGCCGTGTCGGTGCCCCGCCGCCATCGCCCGCAGGATCAGGCTCGTGGCGTGGGTGAGTCGCATGGGGGTCATGATGCCTCGCAGGTTCCGTGGGCCCGGCCTCCCGCTTCGACGAGGCCTTCGACCCCGCAGGGACTGTAGATGTCTACATAGCAGGACGAGTAGAAGTCTACATAGGTGTATACGATTCCACCACCCGTGGAGGTTTCAGGAGCCCCCAGACGCGTTGAAGGGGAAAGGCGCCAGCCCTTAGCTTGAGCCATGCGCATCGTCTCCCTCGCCTGCTCCAACACCGAGATCGTCCACGCCCTCGGCCGTGGAGATCTCCTCGTGGGGGTGGACGACCATTCCGACTGGCCGCCCGACCTCGTCGACCGTCTGCCCCGGGTGGGGCCGGACCTGGACATCGACGTGGAGAAGGTCGCCGCGCTCCGGCCGGACCTGGTTCTCGCGACCCTCACCGTGCCCGGCCACGAGAAGGTGGTCGAGCGACTCGAAGCGGCGGGCCTCCCCTTCATCGCCCCGGAGCCCGTCTCGATTCCGGACGTCTACCGGGACATCCGCCGGATCGCCGACCTTCTGGGCGTCGGGGACCGGGGCGAGGCCCTGATCGCCGAGATGCGGATGGAGCTGGGGGACGGGGCGGCGGGCCACGAGGTCCGGGAGTCGGACCGGCCCTCCATCCTGATCCAGTGGTGGCCGAAGCCGGTCATCACCCCCGGCCGCCTCAGCTGGGCCCACGAGGCGGTGGTTCGGGCCGGGGGTCGCACGGCCCTCGGTCACGAGGAGGTGAAGAGCCGCCCCCTGACCAACGCCGAAGTGGTGGAGCTCGCTCCGGAGGCCATCGTCCTCTCGTGGTGTGGCGTGCATCCGGACAAGTATCGCCCCGACGTCGTGCTGGAGAATCCCGACTTCGTCGACGTGCCGGCTGTCCGGAATCGACAGGTCCACTGTATCGGCGAGCCGTTCCTGGGGCGGCCCGGCCCCCGGCTGGTGGAGGGCGTCCGCGCACTGCGCCAGGTGGTGGCGAGCGTCGCGTCCGGGCGGGTGGCACCCTAGCTTCTCCTCGGTCGCCGCATCCCGACCCCGATCGGAGTGAACGTGTCCCCCCTCAGCCGCCTCCTCGTCACAGGCCTCCTGGTCGCCGTCCCCCTGGCGGGATGCGACTGGATGGGATCCGATGGCGACGAACCGGGGACGGAGGAGACGCCGGCCGGAACCCCGGCGACGACGCCGGCCTCCCCCCCGGCCGAGGGGCCGCCGGTGGGCGTGGCCGGTCCCGAACCCCTGGAGGTGACGGGAGAGGAAGGGGACAGCCTGGGGCCGGCCGCGGCGGGGGTCGTGCCGAGCCCGCCGGCATCCGGGGGCGCGGTGGGGGCGCCGACGGCGGTTGGCGCTCCATCCCCCGCCGGTCAGGACACGATGCGGGACACCACCGACGTCCGGGCGCGACTGGCCCGCCTCGAGGCGGTGAACGACAGCCTGCGAAACACCATCCTGGGCCTCGTGGCGCTCCAGGCCCGGACGCCCCGTGCCGACACGGCCTCCTCGGACTCCACCGTGGCCCAGGCCTCTTCGGACATCCTGGAAGAGGGAGCCGACACCGCCCGGAACTGGGGGCTCCGGATCTTCTTCTCCTTCCTCTTTCTGGCCATCGTCGGGGCGTTCACCCGGTTCCTCGTCTGGATCCTGGGGCGGCTCGCGGCGCGGAACGCCTCTCGGCGCCTCTTCTACATGCGCCTGGCCCCGGTCAGTCGGATCCTCATCTGGATCCTGGCGGGCGTCTTCACCGCCCTGGTCATCATGGACGTGGACGCCAGCGGCCTCATCGCCGCCGGCGCCGCGGGAGGGGTGGCGCTGGGGATCGCGGCACAGGACATCCTGAAGAACGTCTTCGGGGGACTGATCGTCCTCTTCGACCAGCCCTTCCAGGTCGGGGACAAGATCAGGGTCGGGGGGAGCTACGGCGAGGTCGTGGCCATCGGGCTCCGCTCCACCCGCATCGTGACCCCGGACGACAACCTGGTGACGGTTCCCAACGCCCAGGTGGTGGAGGGGCAGGTGGCGAACGCCAATGCCGGGGAGCTCAACTGCCAGGTGGTGACGGAGCTGTGGCTGCCGGGGTGGGTGGACGAGGCCAAGGCGAAGGAGATCGCCTTCGAGGCCGCCACGTCGTCGAAGTACGTGTTCCTGAACAAGCCCATCGTGGTGCTGGTGCAGGACCAGTTCGACCACCTCTTCCTCACCCACCTCAAGGTGAAGGCCTACGTGCTGGATCCCCGGTACGAGTTCCTCTTCATGAGCGACGTGACGGAGCGGGCCCGGGCCGGTTTCCGGGCGGCGGGGCTCCTGCCTCCCCACCAGGCTTTCGACGACCGGACGCCCGATCCCTGGGATCCTCTCATGACGGCACGGTGGGCCTGGCAGGGCGCCCCGTCCCGGGGGGAGGGCGATGACGCCGGGGCCTCCGAGGCGCTGAACGGAGACGGGGATGCCGCCGTGACGGAGGACGACGGGTGAACCCCTCGGCCACCGGGACGGAGCGGGAAGAGGTCCCGACCGCACGGGAAGCGGGCCCCCCGGAAACCGGCGACCCCGTCGCGCTCCTGGAGGATGCCCTGGACCGTCACTTCCAGGACTGGTCCGAACGCTTCGACCGGCAGATCACACAGCGGATTCGGTCGGCGCTGGTCGAGGCCCGCGACGCCCACGCGGCGCTGATGGAGGAAGCGGGTTTCCAGGGGGAGGAGGCGGAGCCGGACTGGGAGGTCCTGCGTTCCTATCGGCGGGGGGTTCGGGATCGGGTGCTGCGGCCCCTGGTGAGCATGCTGGACGAGGTGGATCCCGGCCGCCGGATCGGACAGTCGTGGGAAGCGTTCCTGAGCGGTTTCGGAAATGTCGCCGACAGCGCACCGGAGACGATCCGGCGACCCGCCCCGCCGGATCGATACCAGCGCGCCGAAGACGACGGGCCCTCGAGGGTGGTGCTGAAGGGCCTCCTTCGGGCCGGTCAGGGGCTGGCCGACACCGTCCGGCGTGAACCCCCGGAACAGACGGTCCCGCTGCGACGGGTGGTCACCGCAGCCCTCGAGGTGGAAGCACTCTCGGGACTCCCGGCGACGCTGGACGACCTCTACCAGGCCCATGCCCGTCCGCTCCTGACGGCGGAGCTGGCCCTTGGACGGTGGATCCGGGACTGGTTCCCCCTGGAGGCTGCGGATCACGGGGTCGAGGACCACCTGGAGCCCGAGGAGCACGACAGGCTGAACGCGCTCCGGGAGCGGCTCCGGACCGCCACCATCGAGGCGTCCCGGCAGGCGGCGTCCGCGGACGGCCCTCCCTCCGAACCGGTGGCCGCGGACGTGAAGGAGCCGGTGCCGGGGGCGGACCGCACGGGCAGGGAGACAGGGGACGGGAGCGAGGGGACCGGGGCGGAGGCGGCGGAAGGGAAGGACGTCCAGGGGGAGGAGGCTGCGTCCACGGACCCCCGGAGCGTCGCAGCGGGCCTCCAGCGCGCCCTGGACGACGCCGTCGCGGCAGCGCCCACGGCGGAGATCCTGACGGCGGTGGAGGAGCGAGTCACCCAGCTCAAGCGCCGGCTCGCGGACCGGGTCCGGGAAGGCGGTACCCGGCTCACCGTACACCCCCGGCATCGACACGACCGAGGGCGGACCTCCCTGCGGAAACGACTGGACGCCCGGAGGGACGTCTGGGCCCGGTGGTTCGAGATCTCGGCGGACCGGTTCCGGCTGGCGGATGACTTCCTGGCGCTGCGACAGGACGTGGAGGATCTCCTCGACGACCTCCTGGAGTCGACGCTGCGGGACTCGGTGTTCTTCCTGTCCGAGCGGGTGGAAGCGGCACAGGAGGGATTGCGGGACCTTCTCGCCCGGGCCGTGGCGATGCCCGAGGAGGAGGACGCGGACGCCGGAGCCGTGGCCTCCGCCACGGAGTCCATCGAGGCCGATGCCCGGGCCGTGCTGGACCGGACGCTCCTGGAGCCGATCGCCGAGCGGGACCCCCGAAGCCAGGTCGAACAGGCGGGCTCCGACACGTCCCAACGCCTGCGGGAGCGGATGCTGGAGCTCCCCGAATCCATGGAGGTCCACCCCGTCCGGCCCACTCCCGACGCGGTGGACCCCACCCAGGCGACCCGCGTGATCGCGCTCCGGGACGTGGCCCTCCAATCCCTGGACCTGCTGCACATGGAGGCGCTGCGGGCGTCCACGGAGCCCCTGCTGGAATACCTGGGTCAGGTGGAGGCCGAATGCCAGGAGCTGGCCGACATGGTGGCCTTCAACCTGAACTCGGCGCTGGAGACCCTTGAAGCGGAGTCGGACGCGGAGGAGGATCCGGATGCGCCGCCCGCCCCCGAGGACAGCGAGGAGGAGGCGGCGCCCGAGCCCCGGGAAACCGCCGTGGAAGCCGCCCACGCCCTCTCCAGGGAGGGACTCGAGCGTGCGGCCGCGGGGCTGGAGGTCGTCCTGGCGCCGGCAGTCACCGCCTGGGACGCCTTCGCGGCCAACGCCCACGACATCCTGCTGGAGGGGCGCGAGCAGCTCCACGAGCGTGTCGTGGTCGAAGGCACCATGCAGGAACAGATCCGGGATGTCCGGACCCTCGTTCGCATGTGGTGGCGGAAGGTGGTGGAACAGGCCCGGGGGTGGTGGAGGGAAACCTGGCCCCGCATCCGACGGTTCTGGAAGCGCCTCTACATCAAAGGCCTGCGGCTCTTCCGTCGGGGTCGGTCGGCGATGGAGGGGGTGGACACCCGCAAGCACGAGCTCGCCGCGGACGTCCTCCGGGGGATTCCGGCGCTCCTGGAGCCGCTGCCCCTGATCTACCGCCGGCTCTACTCCTTCCAGCCCCTCACCGATCCCACCCTCCTGGTGGGTCGGGCCGACGACCAGGCGTGGGTCGGGAATCTCTACGGCGTCTGGTTGGAGGGCGCCTCGACGCCGGCGGTGATCACGGGAACGGTGACCGTCGGTCACACCAGCCTCCTGAACGCCCTGGAGGAGGACCTCTTCGAGGAGGAGGAGGTCGTCCGGATCGCCTTCGCCACGCGCTACGAGTCGGAGGAAGCGCTGTCCGCCCGCCTGGCCCGGGCCCTGTGGGAGGAAGAGGCCGAGGAGCACGAACGCCGCAGGCGCCGGCGCGGATCGAAGAAGGACGGGGGGGAGGACCCCGAGGCGTCCCCGGAACCCTGGAACTTCACCAGGCTGGAGGATCGGCTACGGGATAGGGAAGAGCGGCACATCGTGCTCATCGAGCGACTGGAGCACACGCTTCTCCGGGTCCCCGGCGGCCTCGACCTCGCGGAGCGGTTCCTGGCCTTCCAATCCCGGACCGCGGGCTCCGTCTTCTGGGTGAGCACGATGTCGGATCCCGCATGGAAGCTCCTGGCCACCACCCGACCCCGGGCCGCCGCCCTGGCCAGCGTGCGACGTCTCGAACCCCTGGACCGGAAGGCGATCGAGGAGCTCCTCATCGCCCGGCATCGCCGCAGCGGCGTTCCCCTGGAGTTCGCGGACCCCAGCGACCCCAATCCCCTCCTCAAGCGGAAGCTCCAGCGATCCCGATCCGAAAAGGACCGTCAGGCCGCCCTTCGTGCGGACTTCTTCGACCGCCTCTACAAGGCGAGCCAGGGGAGCATCCCCATGGCGATCCTCCTCTGGCTGAAGGCCGCCGACTTCACCAGCCGCCCCGGGTGGCTGCGGCTCCAGGAGCCCAAGGGCATCCGCTTCCAGTTCCTGGAGCAGATCGACCTCTCCATGAACTTCGCCCTGATGGCCCTCCTGGAGCACGAGAGTCTCACCCTGGACGAGTTCGCCCGGGTCTTCGCCGTCCCGGCCGACGAGGCCTTCCAGACCCTGGAGGCGTTGCGAAGGAGGGTTCTCATCGAGCGCCTGGACAGTCCGGGCGGCGGCCTCCCGGCGCCGGTCAAGCGACTCGAGCCGGAGGTGCGATATCGCATCCCCCCCATCATCACCCAGGTGGTGGCCCAGAGCCTGAAGGACCAGAACATCCTCCACTGAAGGGGAGGCACGCGGCCGCCTCGCGACGTCGGCGGATCGCGTCCGTCGATCCGAGGGGCCCGTCCACCGGCGCGGAGTGTGGAACCGGGGCCCTCCGCTGAGTAGTTTCCGCGGTTCCGCATCCCCTCGAACCCCCGACCAGCGAGACACGGTGACCCAGACCAAGAAGGTCGTCCTGGCCTACAGCGGCGGCCTCGACACCGCCTGCATCCTCAAGGACCTGCTCACCCGGGGCTACGACGTGATCGCGTACGTGGCCGACGTGGGGCAACAGGAGGACTTCGACGACGTCGCCCGGCGGGCGCTGGACACCGGGGCCAGCAAGGTCTTCGTGGAGGATCTCAAGCGGGAGTTCGTCACGGGATTCATCTTCCCCGCCATCGCCGGGAACGCCGTCTACGAGAACCGCTACCTCCTGGGTACGGCGCTGGCCCGGCCCGTCATCGCCCGTCGGCAGGTGGAGATCGCCCTCCGGGAGGGCGCCACCGCGGTGGCCCACGGAGCCACGGGCAAGGGGAACGACCAGGTCCGGTTCGAGATGGCCTTCGCCGCCCTGGCGCCCCGCCTGGAGGTGATCTCCCCCTGGAAGGAGAGGGAGTTCCTGAACCGGTTCCAGGGGCGCCGCGACCTCCTGGCCTACGCCAAGGAGCACGGTCTTCCGGTGGAGGCGACGGCGGAGAAGCCCTACTCCAGCGACGAGAACCTCATGCACCGCTCCTACGAGGCGGGACTGCTGGAGGACCCGGAGACGGCGCCGCCCGAGGACATGTTCAAGCTCACCCGGGCGCTGGAGGACACGCCGGACACCCCCACGGACCTGACGTTGACCTTCAAGGATGCCATGCCGGTCCGGGTGGCCTGCCCGGCCGACGGGGTCGACCTCACCGATCCGGTGGAGCTCTTCGATTACCTGAACGAGGTCGGGGGAGTCCACGGGATCGGCCGGATCGACATCGTCGAGAACCGCTTCGTCGGCATCAAATCCCGGGGCGTCTACGAGACCCCGGGCGGCACCGTCCTGCACCACGCCCTCCGGGATCTCGAGGGGATCGCCATGGACCGGGAGGTCCTCCGCCTCCGGGACACCCTCTCGCCCCACTTCTCCGAGATCATCTACAACGGGTTCTGGTTCTCCCCCGAGATGGACTTCGTCCAGGCGGCCTTCCGCCAGTCCGAGAAGCTCATCGACGGCGACGTGCACCTGCGTCTGTTCAAGGGGAACACGGTGATCCGGGGCCGGAGCTCCCACAGCTCCCTCTACGACCAGGAGCTCTCCTCCATGGACGTCGCCGGAGGGTACGACCAGGAGGATGCCCGGGGCTTCATCCGGATCAACGCCCTCCGGCTCAAGGCCCACAAGCTCATCCTCCGGAAGACCGGGGAGGAGAAGCCGGCGCGGCGGAGCTGAGCAGCTCGTCGAACCCGAGAAGGTGCCGGCCCCCTCCGACTTCGCCGCGTGGTCGTCGGCCCCGCTCACCCCCCGGGAAACGTGTCACAGGGAAGCGGCTCTCCCTGCCCCGGGAGCTCGGCCAGATCGTCGGCGTCGGCGGGAGCGCCGAACGTCCCCTGGACGTCCCAGGTGCAGGGCCAGTAGCTGCTCCGCATCAGCCGGATCTCGATGCCCTGGTCCCGGCCCTGGAGCAGGGGGACCCAGAAGAGGCGTCCGAAGGCGGCCACGGCCCTCGCGTTGCGGAGGGGGCCCGCGTCCCAGGGATCCAGCCCGATGTCGTACATCAGGCGGCCGGCAACCTCCTTCGCCCCCCGGTCGTCCGCGGCGAGCATCACCGTGGGCGGCGTCCCCAGGAAATCCGGGTCCTGCATCAGGTAGACGCTCGGCACCCCGGTCTTGACCACGCGCGCCTCCGGCGCCCACTCCTGGATCATCTCGGACGTGGAGGTCTCCACCGAACTCTCCATGTACCCGTCGGCGCCGGGCACGTCGGAACCCGAGAAGTCCAGGAGCACCTTCCCGGACAGGTCTCCCAGGTTGGCGATGACCTGTTCCATCGCCTCCCAGGGCACCGCCAGGACGAGGATGTCCCCGACCCGGGCCGCGTCTTCCTGACTCAGGGCCCGGGTACCCGGGCCTGTCCGCTTCACGAGATCCGACACCGCCGGGCGGGAGGGGTCTCGGCTTCCGTACACGACCGGGTAGCCGGCTTCCGCCACGTTCGGTCCCATGGCCGACGCCATGTTGCCCGTTCCGATGATCGCGACCGTCGGGCGCTGGGCGGAGGCCGGATCCGGCAGGAGGAGCACCAGGCACAAGACGAGGAGGGCGCCGGTTCTCGGCATGGGGTCGGACCTCGGGCGTGGGGGGCGATGGTGGCGACGGGGGCCCATGGTGCGCACCCGGACGCCGGGAGTCCAGGATGGACTTGCCCGGCCCCGGCCCCGCGATCCGGGCGGGTCCTGCCGTCCTCAGGACCCCCAGTCGAAGCGGGTGGTGACGACCTCCGTGTTCACGTGGGTGGAGGGGCGCCCCCCGGAGTCCATCGTGAAGCTCTCCTCGACCCGGGTCTCGATACGGAAGGGGCGCAGGGTGGCAGCGTCCACGATCAGGGTGGCCCCGGCGACGACCGCGACCCGGGCGACCCGCCGCTTCAGCCCGCCACCACCGGCCCGCATCATCTCGTCCGCCAGGAAGGCGTCCATCAGCGTCCGGACCTCCTCGAGGTCCGGCGTCGACCGGGACTCCAGGGCCAGGCAGGCCTCGGCGTCCGCGCCTTCCGGACAGTCCACCGGGCCGCCCAGCGTCAGCTCGACATCCACCTCGATGGGCGCGTAGGTGTTGGACAGCTCCATGATTCCGGAGACCGTCACGGGCTCGCCCTCCCGCAGCGTCCGGCCCGCCCACCAGCCCGCGAGCTGGTTCCAGGAGTGCTCCGCGGCCCGGGTGACCGCATCCTCCGTGAGGGCGGCCTCCATCAACGTGTCGGTCATCACGTACACCGGGCGCCCCGCCGCCATCCGGGCACGGACCGCGTCCAGGGCCGTCTGCATCCGCCCCCGCAGCTCGTCGTAGTTCTCGACGCCCAGGAAGGCGCCCTCGGAGGTCACCCGGAGGTCGGGCTGCAGCGACAAGAGGCGGCCGACGTTCGGTCCGCCCTCGGCCCGCGTCCCCTCCACCAGCTCGTCCGCCGGCACCCCGTCGAAGGTGTGTTCGTCGTGTGAGATCCGGAGGCCGCCGTCGGCCTCGGACACCCTCATCCGGTAGGACCGGAGCCTCTCTCGCGAGAGGATGTCGACGGACCTGGAGCTGCTGGTCGTGCGGACCTCGACCCGCGCGGTGCCCGTCGGCCAACCGAAGTCGAGGTGCACCGGGGACTGGGCCGTCGCCCCGGCGGGAAGCAGGAGGAGCGCGAGCGGAGAGAGCCCAATGGCGGTGCGGGCCCTCACGAGCCCCAGTCGAAGCGGGTGTCCATGGCCTGCTCGTTCGTCATGCTCTGGACCATCCCCATCACGTCCATCTCCATGTCCGTGCCCACCCGGGTCTGGAGACGGAGGGGCCGGAGGGTGGATGCCTCCACCACCAGGGTCGACGTCGTTTCCAGCGTCATGGAGGTGATCCCCATCTCCATCCCGGAGCCCCCGGCCCGCTCCGCCATGTCGGCCATGAAGACGTCCATCAGGTTCCGCATCTCCTCGGGATCGGGGGACGCGGTGGAGGCGAGCTCCAGACAATCCTCGGCGCCGCTGCCTTCGGGGCACGGGACCGGACCCACGAGGCGAAGCTGCGTCTCCAGCGCCACGGGGGTGTCCGTCATCACGGGAAAGGGCATTTCGCTGGGGACCGTCACCGTCTCCCCCACCGCCAGGGTGCGACCGGCCCAGTGGCCCACCAGCTGGTCCCACTGCATCCGGGCACCCAGGGACATGCTCTCTTCGGAGAGGGAGGCCTCCATGAGGTCGTCGAACATGCCCGCCATCCCGCTGGCCTCGAGCTCCGCCCGCTGGGAGGACATCATCTCCTCCATGGACGCACGAAGCGCGGGGTAGTCCGCCAGCCCCAGGAACTCCCCCTCCCTCGACACCCGGATGTCCGCCTGGGCGTTCGAGATCAGACGGGTCATCTCCTCCGGGGATCCCGAGTCCGCCAGCGCTTCCATGGCGACGCCGTCCATCACGTAATCCGAATAGGAGATCAGGAGGGCGTCGTCCTCCTCCGACACCTCCATCCGGTATTGCGTTTCCATGTCCAGCGTCTGGGGCTGGCCCATCACCGAAGCGGAGATCGTCGTCTCCACGGTCACGTCCGCCGCTGCCCCCGGGGGCCAGGCGAAGTCCAGGGACCAGGTCTGCTGGGCGGCCAGGGGGCCGGCCGGGATCATCAGCAGGGCGAGGGCGGGCAGGGAGACGGGATGAATGCGCATGACGGAGTGCCTGGGGAGCACGGGTGAGGCGAGTGGACCCTCGGATGTACCGCGTCGAGGCCGCCGCGGTCCACCCGGCCGGCCGCAGTGGGTGGGTGGAGGATCCGCTCCGTCCCTCGTCCGGCCTCCCCGGGCCCTCCGGCCCGAGCCTCTCTCCTCAAAGGACCGCGTGATCCCCCCGCTCGTCCCGGATCTCTCCCCGGAGCATCCGGGCGTAGTAGTCCGCCAGCCTCTCGCTCCCGAACTCCGGCGTGGCGTCGGCGTCGTATCGGCCGGCGGCCTCGTCCCACACAAGCATGGATTCCGTGGCGTAGTACCGACCGATCCGGGCCAGCTCCGCCTTCTCCGCCAAGGGAGGGACGATCCGTCCGGCCATCGCCAGGAGGCCCACCACGGTGTCCAGTAGCCCCAGGGGAACGCTCCGGAAGCGGGGCTCCCGTCCGGCGGTGGCGAAGAGGAGCTCTCCCTGGTCCCGGGGCGTCAGGGCGGGGCCGGGCCCGCCCACGGGCAGGATGCGGTTCCGCCGGGCGGGATCGTCCAGGCAGCCCGCCAGGTAGGTCGCCAGATCGCCGGCGCCGATGGGCTTGCAGGCCGTGCCGGTCCCGTCACCGAAGAGGAGGAACGGCTTCCCCGCCCGCACCCGCTCCACCTGCCCCGACAGGGACTTGAAGAAGGCCGTGGGCCGCACGATCGACCAGTCCAGGCCGGAGGCCACGAGGGCCTCCTCGAAGGCGAGCTTGGCGTGCTGGAAGGCCAGCCTGGGCTTCTGGACGCAGATGGCGGACAGGAGGACGAACTGCCCCGCCCCGGCGTCGCGGGCGGCACCGAGAACCCGGAGGTGGGCGTCGTGATCCACGGCCCAGGCATCCCGGGGTGAGCCCGTCCGGGAGGCCATGCACGAGACGACGGCATCGAGGGGCTCCCGCGCGAGGGCGTCCCCGACGGAGGCCGGGTCCGTCAGCTCCGCCTCCCGGATCTCCACCGACGTGCCTTCGGCCAGCACGCCGTCCAGCCCGGTGCGACGCCCCGGGCGGACGACACAGACCACCTCGTGGCCCCGGTCCCGAAGCGCCCCCAGGGTCGCCCGGCCGATGGTCCCCGTCGCCCCCAGGAGGAGGACCCTGCGACGGCCCGTGTCCCCGGGGTCGGACGAGGCGGTTTCGGAGGGGTCCATGGGTAGCCCGGGAAGGAGCTGGAGGCAGAGCGGGTCGGGAGGGTAGGCCCCCCGCCGAAGGCCCGGCAAGGCACCCGTCGCCACCGGCTCCGACCCCGGGGCCCCTCTCCGGGGACCGGCGCACGGGAGGATATCTTGCGTGCGGCACGACGGGGTGGGCATCCTCCGCCACACCCGATGCCCTTCCTCCGCCGGTCGGAGCCCCCCGTGATCCCACCGCCCCTGCCTCCCGCTCTTCCCCCCTCCACAGGTGCCGGGACCCGGCGGTGGCCCGCTGACGGACGGCGGACACCGACCGGGATGCGTTCCACGGGTCGCAGGCCGGCGACCTTCCTTCTGCTGCTGGGACTCGTCGCCTGCGGCGGCGGTTCGGCGCCCCCACGGGATGGACCCGGGGAGGGAGGGAGCTGGGACGAGCTCGTCGAGACCGCCGGCGACGCGTCCGTGGAGCGGATCCAGGGCACGGTCCGGTACCTGGAGGTGGAGGGCGGCGTGTACGTCATCCGGGCCGGGGACACCGACTACGACCCCACCAACCTCCCCGAGGCCTACCGGGTGGACGGGTTGCCCGTGGCGGCCGACGTCGTGCGGCAGGAGGAGATGGTCTCCATCCGGATGGTGGGCCCCCTGGTGGAGATCGTCCGGATCCGCCGCACCGGCGGCGTTCCCTCGGCATGATCCGTCACCTCGAGGTCTTCACCCGGGGCAAGGGCCTCCACGAGATCACCCGGGAGGTCCAGGAGGCCGTCACCGGCGCGGGTCTGGAGGAGGGCCTCTGCACCATCCTCGTCCGGCACACCTCCGCGAGCCTGACCATCCAGGAGAACGCGGACCCCTCGGCCCGGCGGGACCTGGAGGACTGGTTCGAGCGCCACGTCCCCGAGGGGGATCCCCACTTCACCCATACGGCGGAGGGCCCCGACGACATGCCCTCCCACATCCGGGCTGCACTGACCGCCACCACCCTGTCGATCCCGGTGGAGGACGGACGCCTCCTCCTGGGGACCTGGCAGGGGATCTACCTGTGGGAGCACCGGCGCCGGGGTTCCCGGAGGCGTTGCGTGCTGCACCTGGGTTCGTGATCCCGCGATCCCCGGCGGGGCCGGAGCGGATCGGGCCCCTCCGGCGGTCGTGCCCTCCGGCGACACCCCGGGGGGCCTCCGGGCGTATCCTCTACGGCGCCCCCTGCCCTCCGGACCGGGACCGAGATCGATGAGACCCTCCGCCGCCCTCCTCGCCGCCGCGACGGTCTGTGCCCTGTCTCTCGCCCTCCTCCGGGGGAACCCCGCAGGGGTTTCGCGGCCGCCCGGTGGCTCGGAGGTCGCATTCCGGCAGGTGCCTCCCCTGCCTCCGCACTCCGGCCCCGCCGCGCCCCTGGATCGTCACGGACTCCCGGCCCGGCAGGTCCCTCCCCTCCGCCCCCTCCCCCGGGACTTCGTGATCCGGGACAGGCAGCGGTACGAGGAGCTCCAGGTCGCCTTCCAGAACGGGCAGCTGGACTGGGCGGACCGAAGCGGGGAAGACCTCCCTCCCCTCATGGACCGGCTGGTGCAGGGGCTCCGGCAGGCGCTGAACGGCCGCACCCGAGGGGCCCGGGGGACGTTCGAGACTCTATCGTGGGACGCCCGGGACGCCGGGGAGGACGGACTCGCGGGTCTCGCCGCCGCCGCCGCCGCGAACCTCCGTTTCGAGGCGATGGACTACGCCGGCGTGGTGGCGGTGGCCGGGGAGGACGCCAACGACGGTCTCATCGCGGCCCTGTCGACCCTCCGCCCCCAGACGCTGGCCCAGGTCGGCCCGGTCTCGGACCGGATGGTGGTGGGGCCCCGGGGACAGGCGGGGCTGGAGGTGGCGGTGAACGGGCGACCGGGGATCTGGTGGTTCGACACGGGCGCCTCCCTGAGCGTGGTCTCCCGGAGCGCCGCGGACCGTTGGGGGGTGCGGATCCTGGAGGACGCGGGTCCCTTCCGGGTGAGCACCGCCACCTCCCTG
>Ga0316576_10001174_pt1 | contig 13762 bp, 10 predicted proteins | sample S0NA_FD_203075 | JGI IMG/M metagenome (GOLD analysis project Ga0316576, IMG submission 203075) | Rhizosphere microbial communities from salt marsh grasses in Alabama, United States - S0-2_050615r3r5 | ecosystem: Host-associated > Plants > Roots > Rhizosphere | place: USA: Alabama | collected... | reverse complement strand
GAGGGGAACGCCTCCACGTCCTCGACCCAGGTCTCCATCTCCTCGCGCCCCATGGCCCAGGACGCGACCAGGGCCAGGGGGTCGCCGATCGCCCGGGTGGCCCGCAGGTCCTCACCCACCGGCGTGTCGCCCAGCACCTCCTCCAGGCGGTGCCAGTCGAGGGAGTGGGGCTCGGCGCTGCCCACGAGGAGCATGTCCGCCCCGAGCCTCTTCGTCCCGTCCTCGGCCGTGACCGGCGGAACCAGCCAGAGCGAGGCGTGGGGGAAGACGGACAGGAAGGTCTTGACCTCGACCTTCACATCGGACGGATCGAGGTGGTAGTAGTGGAACCACTGCCCGAACACCCCGTCCGGGGCGAGCCGGTCGAGCACCACCTCGTAGAACTCCCGGGTGAAGAGGTTCGAGACCCCCGAGATCCACGGGTTGGAGGGCTCCGACACGATCACGTCCCAGGGCGCGCGCTCGCGCAGCAGGCGGTTTCGTCCGTCGCGGAACGTGATGGTGAAACGCTCGTCGGCGCGCAGGTCACCGCTGAGCTCGTCGAAGAAGGACGCCGCCTCGTAGACCGCGGGCTCGATCTCGACGCACTCGATGGACTCGAGGGGATAGAGTGCGGCCGAGGCCGCGGTGGCGCCCGCCCCCCAGCCGATCACGAGGGCCCGGCGGGGGCCACCGTGGAGGAGCAAGGGGACGTGGGCGATGAACCGCTGCGTCACCACGTCTTCTTCCCCGCTTCCGGCGTCGGTCTTCCCGTTGACGGAGAGGAAGTGCCGCCCGGTGTCGGTCTTCGAGACCGCGACCACGGCCTCGGATCCCTCCCGGTAGAACACGAGCTCCTGCTGTTCGCGAAGCCAACTCCCGAGATCGAAGGCCGAGTCGACGCGGTCGCGCCACTCGAGGCCGTAGCGGTGGATTCCCGACGACATGAGGACCGGGTCCCAGGGCGTCCACCGCGGGGACAGGATCAAGAGGATCACCACGAGCGTGGCCGGGGCGGCGATCCTGGCGAGGGGATGCCAGGCGGTGGCTTCGGCGAGGGCCCACGCCCCTCCGCCGAGGAGGAGGGCGGCGAAGACGAGATAGGGCGGCTGGAGGCCGAGGTGCGGGACCAGCAGGAGATCGGCGAGGAGGGCCCCCGCGATCGCTCCCGCGGTATTCCACGCATACAGCCGTCCCGAGGCCTCCTGGGCCGAGCGTCCGCCGGAGTCCACGAGGTGCATGAGGAGTGGGAACGTCATCCCGAGGACCAAGGTCACCGGCAGCATGGTGACGAGGCACAGCAGGAGCCCCGCGATCTGGTGGGCGACGAAGGAGACCGGGAGCACGCCCAGCGCGCCCAGGTACACCTCGGGGAGCTGCCCGATCATCCACTGCCCCGCCAGCACCGAGATGCCGGCCACCCCGAAGAGCCCACCCACCGCCCTCACCGGCTCGGTGAGCCTCGGGCGCAGGCGCCCGTAGACCGCGGCGCCACCCGCGATTCCCAGGAGCACCGCCAGGAGCATCAGGTTGAAGGCGTAGACCGACGACCCGATGACGAGGGCATACGAGCGGGTCCACAGGACCTCGACGCCGAACGTCGAGGCGCCGGAAGCCACGGCGAGGGCGGCGCCGAGGGTGAGGGCCCGGGCCCGCCCGGCGACCGGGAGCGCGGCCTCTCCGATCTCGGCGGCTCCCGGCGTTCGAACCTTCGCTTCCTCGGACCCCGAGGGTCCCAGGGGGGCGATGAGCCCGGCCGTGCGCCGCCAGTGCAGGGCCACGGAGCCCGCGACGAAGCTGCCGAGGGCGGCCACGGTCAGCGTCGCCCGCACCCCCAGCAGGGGCACGAGGACGAACGCCCCGAGCGCCACCCCCACCGCCCCCCCGAGCGTGTTGAGCAGGTAGAGCCGTCCGAAGCTCGCCCGCGTGGCTCGCCCGGCGGCCGCGAGGGTCTCGACCGCGAGCGGGACCGTCATCCCGAGCAGCACCGTCGCCGGCAAGAGCACGATGGCCGAGAGGGTCAGCCGGCCCGCCAGCTCGAGTGGTCCCTCCAGGCCCAGCCGTCCGGCGAGGGCCCCGTAGGCCCAGGGCAGCGCGCGGAGGAGGGGCAGCGTCAGGATCGCGGCGCCGCCGATGGCCAGCTCGAGGAAGGCGTAGGCCCGCAGCGGGTCGGAGCTCTGGCGCCGGGCGACGAGGGCGCTTCCCAGTGCCAGCCCCCCCATGAAGACCGCGAGGACCATGGCCACCGCGTCGGTGGTGTTGCCGAAGATGAGCCCGAACGAGCGCATCCACACCGACTCGTAGACGAGGGCAGCGCCGCCGGACACCGCGACGAGGAAGGGGAGGCCCCGGGCGACGCGATCGATGAGCTGGGGTGTCTTCGGGTCAGGCACCGGCGCCGACTGTACCAGAGATCGGCCAGGGCAGCCCGTCCCCCCCGGCCTCGCCCGGGCACCGTGCACGCTACAATCTCGCGACCATGACCGACGAAGACCCCATCGCCTCCCTGGCCACGTCCCTGGAGCGTCACGTGGGTGCCGACGAGGAGGAGGCCCGGGACCGCGACCGGATCCTCGAGTTCGTCCGGCGGCATGTCGATCCCTTCGCTCGCCGGATCGCCGAGGGCCACCTGACCGGGAGCGCCATCGTCGTCTCCGCGGACGGTGGCCGTGTGCTGATGCTCCACCACCGCAAGCTCGACCGCTGGCTGCAGCCGGGAGGCCACGCGAACCCCGGAGAGAGGACCGGCGAGGAGGTGGCGCTGCGCGAGGCCCTCGAAGAAACCGGCATCGTGGGGCTGGAGCTCCACCCCAACGCGCCCCGCCCCCTGGACGTGGACGTGCACGACATACCGGGCCGGGAGAACGAGCCCGCCCACCAGCACCTGGACCTCCGCTACCTCGTCACCGCCCCCGAGGACGCCGCTGTCTCACCCCAAGTCGAGGAGCTCCACGCGTTGCGCTGGACCGCCTGGGAGGAGCTCGACGACCTCGGTCCCGACCGCGGGCTGCGGCGGGCCCTGAGGAAGGCCCGGGCCCTCGTCGAGGTGCGCGGGTAGCGACGCCCCCGGGAGATCAGTAGGGCCGGGGGTTGGGCTTGCGGGCGACGTAGAACGCCAGGTACTCCCGTACGTGGTCGTCGAGCTCGACGAAACGGACGCCCACGCCGCGGGGATGATGGCTGGACTCGTTGGCAGTCTGGGCCAGGCGAACGATCTCGGCCTTGATCGAGATCTCGACTCGCTCGGGCAGGACCAGCAGCCTGAAGGTGTGGGTCTCGCCCACCGAGACCGGGGCCCGCGTGGAGAGGAAGGCTCCGGTCACGCTGATGTCGGCCACGCCGACGATGTGGGCCCGCTCACCCACCTGCAGGACCGCTCCGCGACCGAACGGCAGCTTGCGCCGAAACGCGGCTCGATGGGGTGGCCGCGCACCGCTCCTCCCGTTGCCGGAAGCCGGCCTCCCGCCCGTGCTGCCGGAGTCGGATCGTGTCATGCTCTCGTCCTCCGTGCTCCGCCACCCGCCGGCGGCCACGCCCTCTCCGTCGAACAGAGCGCCCTCAGGCTCCTCCGCTCGAGGACCCTCGGCGGAGGGGCGGTCCCTCGCCCTTCACCTCGGTCCTCAATGCAACGGACGGGCCAGCGGGCAGGAAGTCCGGAGAGGCGCTCAACCCACTGATCACAGAGCGGTTGCCCCGACGGCCAGGCGGCCGGCATGGCCGTCTGGGCCGAAAATCGGACACAGCGCGACGGCGAGAGCAGACGGAGACGCACCACGGACGGCGGAGGGACGCCCGGCGGCCTCGGGTGGGGTTCAGCGCGACTGGACAAGGGCGTCGATCCCGTCCCGGGAGGGGGCCGAGGGCTGGGCCCCGAGCTTGGTGGTCGACAAGGCGGCCGCGGCGTTCGCAAAGGCGACGGCGTCGAGGAGCGCCTGGCCTTCGACGAGCCCCACCGCGAGCGCACCGCAGTGAACGTCGCCGGCGGCGGTGGTGTCGACCGGGTCCACCTCGAAGCCCGGAACGAGGCCCTGGTGGCCCTCTACGGCCACCCAGGCTCCCCGCGCACCGAGAGTCACGATGACGATCTTCGGGCCCTTGCCGAGGAGCGCCCCGGCGGCGGCCTGGACCTCGGTGTCGTTCCTCACCGGGAGGCCGGTGAGGAACTCGGCCTCGGTCTCGTTCACCGCGAGGGCGCCGAGCTTCCCGAGGGTGGCGTCGTCGAGGGGACGAGCGGGCGCGAGGTTGAGCAGCACGAGCTTCCCCAGGCGGAAACCGAGGTCGATCACGTGATCGAGCGTCTCCGGAAGAATCTCGCACTGGGCGATCACCACCGCGGCCTCCTCGATCACGTCGCGGGCCCGATCCACGTGGGCCGGAGTGAGGCGATAGTTGGCGCCGGGGGCAACGGAGATGCAGTTCTCACCACTGGCGTCGATCATGATCAGGGCGGTCCCCGAGGCCACTCCCTCCTCCCGGAAGACGTGACGAGTGTCGATCCCGTCCTTCTTCAGGTTCTCGATCACCTGGCCGCCGTAGGCGTCGTCGCCTACGCAGCTGACGAAGGCCACGTCCCCGCCGGCCCGGGCCGCGCCCACCGCCTGGTTGGCGCCCTTGCCCCCGAACACCTGTGCGAACTCCGCTTCGGTGACCGTCTCCCCCGGCCGGGGGAGACGGTCCATCTTCATGATGAGATCGATGTTGGAGCTTCCGACCACGACCACCTTGCCCGCCATTGAGCATCCCCCTCTAGACCAGCCGGGCGGCAATGATCATGCCCAGGCCGACGATGAACAACCCGAACATGGCGCCCAGCAGCCGTCCCGTGCCCTCCGGGGCGTCCTTGAACTCCTTCCAGATGAACACCCCCCACGCCGCCGCCACCATGGTCGCCCCCTGACCGAGACCGTAGGAGATGGCGAAGCCCGCCTGCTCGGCGGCGATCAGGCTCATCGTCATGCCGAAGCACCAGATGAGCCCGCCCAGGATGCCGATCAGGTGGAGCCCGGGGCTGCCCTTGGAGAAGTACTCGCCGTAGGTCGATCGGCTCCCGCTCACTGGCCGGTACATGAAGAAGCTGTTCCAGAGGAAGTTGGATAAGAAGACACCGAGGGTGAAGACGAACATCGCGGTGTAGGGGGTGAGCCTTCCGGCCTCCGGGGAACGGAAGGTCGAGACCATCGAGGCGGCCACGAATCGATAGAAGAAGCCCATCAGCACGCCCGCGAGAACCGAGAGCACCAGACCCCGGGCGGTGGCCCCCCTCGCCGAGGGCAGCCGGGAGTAGGCCCGCGCGTCGACGAGGATCGCCGCGACGACGAGGCCCACCCCACCAAAGAGGAGCAGGGGATCACCGAGGGGGGTCTGGACGTAGTTGACGACCACGCCGATGACCAGGGCCAGGCCGATCGCCACCGGGAAGGCCACCGCGAGACCGGCGACGTCGACGGCCGCCACCACCAGCAGGTTCGCCACGTTGAAGACGACGCCGCCGATGAAGGCCGAGCGCAGCATCGCCCCGTCGGCCTGGGCCAGGTCCGCGAGGAAGCCCCGACCCTCGGATCCCATGCTGCCCATGGTCAGGCCGAGGACCGCCGACGTCAGGACCAGCCCGATCGAGTAGTCCCAGTAGTAGAGGGGAAAGGGCCAGTCCTTCCCCGCCAGCTTGAGGGTGTTCGCCCACGATCCCCAGCAGAGCATCGTGATGAAGCACAGTCCGACCGCCACCGCGTAGGAATCAATGATCAGCACTGCCGCCCCCCCTCCCCGGATGCACGCCAGGATCGGCAGGACTATTATCCGGCCGCGCGAGCGGAGTCAACGGAGCGCAAGGGGCGGAGGACCGAGGCCGACCATCAGGACGCAGGGAGGGAGGCGGGGGCCGGGCCCTGAGTCCCCAGCGCGGCGACGCTCGTCCGGAGCCCGGTGACGAAGGCGCTCACGTCCCCGTGGTCCTCTCCCACCACCCCGACCACGCGTCCCCCGAGACGCACGAGGGCCACCGCGTTGCCCCCTGAGCTCGTGGCGAAATCATCGTCCATCCGCACGCCGTGGGACACGACGAAGACCGACAGCTGCTGGTCGTCGGAGGTGTAGTAGACGTGGGCCGCCCGGGATGCATCGGGTAGCCAGCAATGGCGCCCGCCGACGAGGGCAAGGCGCCCCGCCGTCGACGGCAATAGCGGCAGCCGGTCTCCCTTCCCGTCGAACCACGCGATGAGAAGGTCCGGCTCGCTCGCCCACACCTGGGCCGGCAGCCGTGGCCTGCCGAAGCAGTGGTCGTGATCACGGGAGAGCTCCCACGCGACGAACGGAGCGTAACCCCGCGCCCACAGCGCCAGCACCAGGACGGCAGCGAGGGGAAGCAGGGCCCGCACCGTCCCCGGCCACCGGTGCCGGCGGCGGAGCTTCGCGCGCACACGCTGCTCGAGACCGAAGGGCACCTCGGGAGCGGGCAGGGCCCGGAGCCGGGCCCGGAGCGCCCTCTCGTCTGCAGCCTGGACGCGGCAGACCTCGCACCGGGCCACGTGTGCCTCGATCCGCGCCCTTTCCTCACCTTCGAGGGCGCCGTCGACGAGAGCGGTGACGCGCTCCGGCTCGCAGCTCACTCGGGCCTCCGGCCAAGGGCCTTCCGCAAGAGGGCGCGCCCGCGGTGGATGCGCGACATCACCGTGCCCACCGGAACGTCCAGCATCTTGGCGATCTCGGCGTAGCTGTATTCCTCGACGTCGCGGAGCACGACCGCGGCGCGGAAGCTCTCTGGAAGTCCCGCCAGAGCGCGGGCGATCTCCTCGTGGCCCGAGGTGAGGGCCGCCTCGTGGGCCGGGGCCACCGGGGGTCCGTCATCGAGTAGCTCGACGGTCTCCGGGCGCCGACCGCGGCGGCGCAACGCGTCGGTCCGCAGTCGGTGCAGGATCGTGAAGAACCACGCTCTCGCGTTGGTCCCGGGACGGTATCGATCGAACGAGCGGTGGGCACGAAGCATCGTCTCCTGCACGAGGTCCTCGGCGTCGTGGGCATTCCCGGTCAAGCGGTACGCCATACCGAACAGCGGCCTCAGCTGGGGCAGGATCTCCGCCTCGAATGCCTCGTCGGACTTGTCCCGATTCACTCGGCACCCTCGAGGCCGGCGCTCCGCCCCGCCATCAGGGGGAACGTCGACCACCCTCCACGCATTCCCGGGCCCTAATCTACCGGATTCGAGGCTCCAGGAGGGAAGAGCGCGGGCGCGGAGGCTCCCGGTGGACGGATGTCGAGGCCCCGCCGCCAGCGGCGCTGAGAATCACCGGTACGGTCGATGGCCAGTCAGTCCGGGCCGTCGACGTAGTCGAGCACGGGCGACGGCGCGAACTTCGGAGATTCGGCGTCCGCGGGCTCGAGATCGTCCATCCAGACGGCGTCGTCGTTCCGCTTGTAGACCATGAATCGGCCACGGTCGGACTCGTCCTTGGCCCGGTGGTAACGCAGGTAGATCCTGGCGTCGTCCACCGCGACGATCTCGATCTTCCCGGTCTCGTGGGACATCACGTAGCGCGGTCGACGCGCCAGCCCCGAGCCCTTCAGGTTGGCGTCGTGGAAGATCTGCCACCCCCGGACGATGGGAACCGCGTAGGGCTCGTTCCCGGCGGTCGGCCGGCCCTGGAAGAGGTAGTACGGCGGGCACCCGGCCCAGGCGAGCTGCTGATAGAGCTCGCTGAGGATCTCGGCATTGTCGTTGATCCCGGCGATCAGCGGGCACTGGTTGACGCAGATCACCCCGTTGCGCATGTAGCAGTCGAGCCCGGCGATGGCCTCGGCGGTCAGCTCCCGCGGGTGGTCGAAGTGCGCCATGAGGTAGATGCGCCGGTCGGGCTGCGAGTACTTCCGGAAGGCCTCCTGCAGGGCCTCGTCCCGTTGCACGCGCCAGGGGTCGAAGGCCGGCATCTTCGATCCGATGCGGATGATGCGCACGTGGGGAATCTTCCGCAGCGCGTCGAAGATCTCGGTCAGGCGGCGCGTGCTCATGAGAAGAGGGTCGCCGCCGGTCAGGAGGACGTTGGAGACCGCCGGGTTGTCGGCGATGTACTTCAGACCCTCGCTCACGTCGAGGGTCACCTCGTCGTTCTCGTCCATGAAGAGGCGCTTGCGGAAGCAGTACCGGCAGTAGGCGCCGCACACCTCGTTGCACAGCAGCAGGACGGTGTGGGGGTACTTGTGCTGGACCCCCCGGGTCACCGTGACCAGGGACTCCTTGGACGCGTCGAGCTCGCCCCAGTCGTTGAGCTCCTCCGTGCGTGGGATGATGAGCTGCTTGATTGGATCGTTCGGATCGTTCCAGTTGATCAGGCCGAGGTAGTAGTCGTTGGCGCGGAAGACGTACTTCTCGGAGACCTTCCGCAGCTTCTCGCGCTCGGACTCGGGGATGTTGGGGACCTGGTCGACGCTCCTGATGTACTTGACGCGGCGTGACGTGTCCACGCCCGGCACCGTCGGGACATCGGCTTGGGCCATCGACAACCTCCTTGCGGGAATGAGCGACTCGGGGCAAACGGCGACGTCATCGCCCGAGGGATGAATTCTCCAGAAATACCATGGAACGTCCCTTTTCGGAAAGCCCCGGCGGGCTCCGCCGCGACTCCCTTGCCGCCCGAAGCCCCTCGTGCTGCGTTGGTTACGTGAGCGGTCAAACGTCCCGAACCATCTGTTGTTGTTGTCCCCGGAGGGGGTCATCGGAAGCTGTCGCTCACACGGCCCTTCGGCATCCCAGCCCCCGCGAGTCACCGCGGGGGCTTCCCCAGGGGGCCGGTGCTCGGCCGATCAGACCATCGGCACGAGAGTCGTGTCCCAGTGGCTCTGGTGAGAGTGCTGGCCCTGGTGCTCCTTGAACCCGACCTCGAGGGCCAGGGTGTCGGTGGGAAGATCGATCCGGACGAGCACGTCGTTCTGGCCCTCCGCGAGCTCGACCTCGGCGGGGAAAGCCGCCGGCCACGAGCGCTGGCAGGCGCGACTCTCCAGGACCACCTGACCGTTGAACCAGGTTCGGAACGGGGCGGAGCAGCCCATGGCGATCCAGATCCGGCGGGCCGCGGCGCTGTGCAGCCGGGTGTAGAGGAAGAGCGTCCGCTCCCCGCGGCCCCAGTAGTGGCGTTGCAGGTCGAAGCGGAAGGCCGGAGGGAACACGCGGGTCCAGTGGAAGGGCTGGGAGTCGTAGGTGCCTTCGTCCACCAGGCGCCGCACGTCCTCGACGGTGAGGAGTTCCTCGTCGGGATCGACCTTGTCGTGGTTCATGTAGCGCACGGACGGCAAGGGGGCGTCCCCATGGTCGGGGTATCGCGGGTCTACGGGCTCCAGCGCAGGGTTGTCCCGGATGAAGGGGCCGAGGAGCAGCCAGCTCCCGTAGAAGGGCACCCCCCTCTCGAGCCACTCTCCGCCCCGACCGTCCACGTTGACGTCGAGGGCGTAGCCGAACGCGGACCCCACCGTCCCCGGCCGCCGCGACGCCACCCGCTCCCAGGCTTCGGGGGCCAGGCGCACGTCGAAGCTGTCTTCGTGGTGGCCCCCGCCCTCCACCGAGAACTCCCGCACCCTCCCCGAGCAGGAGAGGTCGTTCGACTGGAAGGTCAGCCGGACCTTCTGCGGCTGGACGGTCAGGTTCTCGTAGGCCACGCGCAGGGTCACGCCCTTGGTCAGGGCACCGAAGTCCAGCCGGTCGAGGGTGCACGTCACGTGGTGGGGGCGGGGAACGCAGCGACTCTCCATCTCCGGAGCCCCGGCCAGGGGGGCTCCGCCGTGCTCCTCGACGAACGCCAGACCGGCCCGGGCGGTCTCGCGAGCAAGCCCGCTGATCGTCTCCGCGTGCTCGATGCCCACGATCCGGGGGCTCACCACGAGCGTGTCGCCGATGAGCTTCCGCCAGCGCTCGCCGATGCCCTCGTACCCCAGCAGGATGCCCAGCATCGCCCCGGCGGTGGCGGCGACACAGTCGCTGTCGTGTCCCATGGCGATCGCGGTGACCAGCCCCGACATGTCGCGCCGGCACGTGAGCAGGGCGAGCAGGGTGAAGGCCACGTTCATCGGGGCGGACGTGAAGTCCGCGTCCCCGAACGCGCTCTTGATCTTGCCCTGGCAAACGTCCACGGGGAACCGCTCGCTCCAGTCGAGAACCGAGCCGACCATGGTGTGGAGAAGCGTGCCCTGCTCGAACTGCTCCAGGGCCTGCCGCAGGATCGTGGGGACGTCCGACTCGACGAAGGCCAGCGCCTCGCACGCAGCCAGGAAGGCCTCGGCATCGACCGAGAACCCCTCGTGGTCCAAGCTCGAGTCCATGGACGCGTAGAAGGCCGCCTGCTCCGGCATCCCGGGGCAAAGCATCCCCCAGATCTCACTCCGGATCGGGGAGCCCATTCCCCGTCTCCAGTACCAGTTGTTGTGGCTGCCGGACTGGGGCGGGTACACACCGAGGCGGAGGTTCCTGAGCGCCAGCCCGTACTCGCCCCACGGGAACTCGACGTGGGCCTTCCAGTGGTCGGCCAGGTCGTTCAGTCGCAGCGAGGGCCCGCGACGCTTGACCAGGTCCAGCCAGAGGATCTGGAGGTCGAGATCGTCGTTGGGGACCGCGGTGTCGAACATCTCGTCCCTGAGCTCGAGGTCGTGGAATCGCTTGAAGCCCTCGAGCGGAGCCCCGACGACTCCTCCGGCGCACTTCCCGGCCCAGCCGCCCAGAACCTTGTCGTGGTAGGTCGCGTAGTCGAGATGTGGCATGCTCAGCTCTCCCGGCTCCGGTCCTGGTTGATCCAGAACGGGGCGGTGGCCAGCCAGAGCACACTCCCGCCCAGAACCAGATTCTTGAAGGTGTCGAGGGAGAGGACCCCGCCGAAGACAAACAGCGAAGGCAGCAGCGTCAGGACGAGCCCCAGCCAGGACACCATCTTCAGCGACATCCTCATGCCGCCTCCTCTCGAAGCGCCGGCGCCGGGCGCCGCCGCTGAAGAATCACGCTCGCGAGCAGGTAGAGGAAGGCGGCCACGAACCAGCCCGGGAGCGCCATGAAGAAGAAGAAGTCGGCCCCGGTGTAGCGGAACAAGCCGTAGCCGACGGCGATGGCCCCGACCCAGGCGAGGGCCACCGCGACGTTAAAGCGCGAGCCCGTGACCGAGGCGAGGTTCGGGGTCAGCCCCAACCGCCGGAACAGGGAGACGTCCACGAGCACGATGGCACCGATGGGAATGCCCACGAGGGCGTAGATGCCCAGGAACTGGTCCAGCCTGCTCACGATGGCCGGGAAGCAGGCCAGCACGGTGGCGGTGAGCCCGACGATCATGGTCAGCTTCCACCGCTTGAACCGCGGCAGCAGGCCCTGGATGGCGAGACCGGCACGATAGATGGTGGGGTTGGCGGTGGTCCAGCCGGCCACCAGCACGCAGATGACGCCGGCGAGGCCCACGCTGCCGTGGGCTATCTCACCGGGCGAGGGGTTGACGTTGCCCTGAGCGAGAGCCACCGCGCACAGGATACCCGAGGCCACCCAGGCCATGTAGTGGCCGATGAACATCCCCGCCGCCGAGGCCAGTCCATAGGAAGCCTTCCGTGCGTAGCGGTAGATCGACATGTCGGTCAGGCCGATGTGCATGGCGCTGTTGCACAGCCACGCGAAGATCATGACGTGCCAGAAGCCGTACTTCGTCTGACCCGCCTGGGGGACGCCGGTCCAGATCTTCTCCCGGGCGGCCGGCCAGAAGTCGGCGACCGACGTGACGCCGAGGCCGGGCAGGGCCGCGATGGCCCCGGTCAGGAAGATGAGGGGCATCCAGGGGGCAAAGACGTTGGCGAAGCGGGAGACGCGGTCGAATCCGTAGGTGGCGACCACCGCCATGACGAGGCCGATGACGGCCACGCTGGCCACCCACACCGGGCCCGGGGGGAGCAGATCGGTGAGCCCGGGAGTGGGCAGCCCGAGGAGAACGCCGATGGCGGACGAGGACACCCCGATCATGGCGGAGGCCGAGACGCAGAAGAGCAGTGCGTTCACCGCGTTGTAGATGGAGACGAGGCTGAAGCCGCTGATCCTCTCGAGCTGAAAGAAGATCGTCAGACGGGTCTTCACCGCGATGGGCGCACAGACCAGGGTCCAGCTCAGGGTCGCCAGAAGGTTCCCGACCAGCAGCCCCAGGAACACGTCACGGGCCCCGGCCCCGTGCAGGACGAACAGCGGGCCGATGACGAACTCGGTGCCCGCGATGTGCTCCCCGGCCACCATGCCGAGGAAGCTCTTGAAGCCCTTGACCTCGTCGGGGGGAACGGGCTCCCGCTCGAACTCGTCGATGGTGTCGAGCGTCTCCTTGCTGTGCGCGTCCCTGGCGACGGGCATGGAACTCCGATCCGCCGGCCCTGCTGAAGGGCGGTCCGCGGCGGGTCACCGATTGTAACCGGTCCCACCTCGACCCCGAGAGTCGTCCCGCGGAACCGCCTTGCATTAGAATCCCCCCACCTTGACCACCTCCGCCGACATCGTCACCCCTCCTCCCGGGCTCACCGGTGCCCTGGCCCGCAGCACCGTCATCGCCGCGCTGGGCGGCCTCCTCTTCGGCTTCGACACCGCCGTCATCTCGGGGACGACCGAGGCCCTCCAGTCGGTCTACGACCTGAGCGGCTTCGGCCTCGGCCTCACCGTGGCGAGTGCCCTCATCGGGACCATCGTCGGGGCCCTGAGGGTCGGGAGACCGGCCGACATCTTCGGGCGACGACGGGTGTTGTTTGCGATCGCCGTCCTCTACTTCGTCTCGGCCCTCGGGAGCGCGCTGGCCTGGAGCTGGTCGTCGTTCCTCTTCTTCCGCTTCATCGGAGGAATCGGCGTGGGCGGGGCCTCCGTAGTCTCCCCGATGTACATCGCCGAGATCTCCCCCGCTGCCCTTCGCGGTCGGCTGGTCGCCGTCACCCAGCTCAACATCGTCCTGGGCATCCTTCTCGCTTTCTTCTCCAACTACGTCGTGGCCCAGCTCGGCCTGGGATCCTCCCAGTGGCGCTGGATGTTCGGCGTCGAGGCCTTCCCCGCTGCGGCCTTCTTCCTCCTCCTGTTCCTCACCCCGGCAAGCCCCCGCTGGCTCGTGGCCCAGGGACGCAGCGACGAGGCCCGGGTCATCCTGGCGAGCCTGGGGACGGACGCGGGCACCGTGGAGGAAGAGATCGACGCTATCCGGGACTCCCTCGACCTCGAGCACCACAGCCTCGAGGAGAAGTTCTTCCAGACGGCCTACCGGACCCCCATCCTGCTCGCGATCGCCATCGCCGCGTTCAACCAGCTCTCGGGCATCAACGCCCTCATGTACTACGCGCCGCACATCTTCCGGATGGCGGGGGCGGGACAGGACTCGGCCCTCCTCCAGAGCGTCATCGTCGGCGGGACCAACCTCGTCTTCACCATGGCCGCCATGGGGGTGATCGACCGCTTCGGGCGGCGCAACCTGATGATTGCGGGCTCGATCGGATACATCCTCAGCCTGGGGGTCACGGCCTGGGCGTTCTTCGCGTACGGGACCGAGTTCACGACCACCGGCAGCCTGGTGGTCCTGGTGAGCCTCCTGGTCTTCATCGCGTCCCACGCCTTCGGGCAGGGGGCGGTGATCTGGGTGTTCCTCAGCGAGATCTTCCCCAACCGCATCCGGGCCCGGGGCCAGGCCCTGGGCAGCTTCACCCACTGGTTCATGGCCGCGGTCATCTCCTGGACCTTCCCGATGTTCGCGGAGGCGTCGGGAGGCTACACCTTCGCGTTCTACGCGGTGATGATGGTCCTGCAGCTGGTCTGGGTCCT